>Ga0255047_10000092_pt1 | contig 58527 bp, 54 predicted proteins | sample JV7_2_1_MG_FD_183640 | JGI IMG/M metagenome (GOLD analysis project Ga0255047, IMG submission 183640) | Seawater microbial communities from Jervis Inlet, British Columbia, Canada - JV7_2_1 | ecosystem: Environmental > Aquatic > Marine > Inlet | place: Canada: British Columbia | collected 2016-10-06
CGATCAGGGATCGACGGGTGCCGACCGCTCTATCCCCCAGAGGTCTTGGCGGAGGGAGTGGGATTCGAACCCACGAGACGTTGCCGTCAACACGCTTTCCAGGCGTGCGCTCTAGGCCAGACTGAGCGATCCCTCCCAGGATGCGAGAGTGTAGGTCTGCATGACATACCCCTATGACCCACCAATGAGAATCGCACTCGACGAAGCCCGCGCCGCGTTGGAACACGGAGACGTGCCGGTAGGTGCCGTGATCATCGACTCTCAGGGCACTGTCGTGGCGGCGGCCCACAACCAAAAGGAACAGTTGGGCGACCCCACGGCCCATGCCGAGATCCTGGCCATCCGTGCTGCGGCCGATGCGATCGGCGAGTGGCGGCTGAGCGGGCACACTCTTGTAGTCACGCTTGAGCCGTGTGCGATGTGCGCTATGGCCGCAGTGTGGGCACGCATGGACCGGATCGTCTACGGAGCAGCAGATCTCAAAGCGGGCGCGGCCTGGAGCTTGTTCAACATTCCACAAGATGGCCGACTCAACCATCACTGCGAGCTCGTCGACGGCGTGCTCGCCACCGAGGCCGCATCACTCCTGGCTGCCTTCTTCGCCGAGCGTCGCTGAGCCTCGGCGCTGCTCCACGACCCTACAATCGTGCTCCCGCCGTGCCGATGGGTACGGCATGGGAGGGGTGGCCGAGCGGACGAAGGCGGCAGTCTCGAAAACTGTTGAGCCGGTTTTACCGGTTCCGTGGGTTCAAATCCCACCCCCTCCGCTGCGACAATCCCCTGAGGAGGGATGGCCGAGCGGACGAAGGCGGCAGTCTTGAAAACTGCTGGGCCTCTTTCGGGGTCCCGTGGGTTCGAATCCCACTCCCTCCGCGAGACGTCCTCCTGGAGGATGTCGCATCCGGGAAACCGCGGCACGAGCCGAGGTCGGCCCGGGCCATATGGAGAGGTGGCCGAGTGGACGAAGGCGCTCGCCTGCTAAGCGAGTAGGGGGTTTATAGCCTCCTCGAGGGTTCAAATCCCTCCCTCTCCGCCAAGAAACCGCGTCTAGGGATAGACCGGTCGGCTCCTGTCGAGAGTCCCAATCAGTCTCGACAGGAGCCTTCACTGAACCGAGCTGCGCCTAGTACCCAGGCAAAGGAAGAACCGTCGGCACCCGCCGAGCCCTCTGATGTTGTCCTACTGAGAACTGACCACTGAGGACTGACCACTGAGGACTGACGACTCCTTTACCTCGCGCCCCCGCCTTTGAGCCGCGACCCTCGGCGCGTCCTGGATCGCCGGCTCGAGCCAGGCGCCCCTACGGCACCCGGGGTCGATCGCTTAGGGCTGCTTCCTTCCGGACCTGACCCAATTCACGATGACACCGCCGCGTAGGACCCGGCCGTCATCACCACGTGTCCAGCGCTGACCCGACAATCGACAACCCTCAGGCAGGGCATTCAGCCCCGCATAAAGAGGATTTCGGGAAGAGGGCACCCCTAGCGCCCCGCCTAGCACGAGACCCCCAGGCTAGATGCTCTAGCCCTATGGCCAACTCAAGACTCATTCGCCTAGGCCTTTCTCAAGACCACTCCGTAGACGAACCCCAGTGGACCCATCCGCCAGATCTTCTCCACCCGCAATGGGCCATCTGCATAAATGTCGGCGGGCTGCGGCAAAGAGTCGAGGCTGCGATGCAGATACCGGTACTCCCGGAACCCACCGACAAAGAAACCAACTATCGGAAGAACGATCGCAGAACCCGCCCGATGGAGCAGACGCTTCCATCGTGATTCGGGTCGCCCGAGATCGACGATGGCGGCCAATCCTCCCGGTTTCAGCACGCGAGCGATCTCATCGAGAGTGATCGCTATCGAATCCAGATTTCGGAACACATAGGCACTAAAGACTCCATCTACCGACTCATCTCCGAGTGGTAGTTGCTCGCCCTTTCCGACGACCCGTCGCAGGGCGCGGTTGAGTGACAGCATCTCAGGAGCAGGGTCAATCGAAATGATCACTCGATCGCCAAGATCTGGATTGGCCGCCCCCGTACCGGCACCAAGGTCGACCACGCTTCCACTCGGTAGGTGGTCGATGGCGCGGCGGCGCCAATCGTCATCGCGACCCAATGAAAGAATCCGGTTTACCCGGTCGTAGCGACGGGCGATGCGGGAAAAGACTTCCCGGCGAGTCACGGTCCGAGAACGTCGGTGCCGAGAAAGTTCTGCAGCGGCTCGGGAACGATCACCGACCCGTCGGCCTGCTGATTGTTCTCGAGAATCGTGATGAGGGTTCGGCCCACTGCAAACGCTGTCCCGTTGAGGGTATGGGCAACATCCGTAGGGCCTCCCCCATCGCGGAACCGAATCTTGAGCCGACGTGCTTGATAGTCGGTGGTGTTCGAGCAGGAAGTGATCTCTCGATAGGCCTCCTGACCGGGAAACCAGGCTTCGATGTCGTACTTCTTGGCGGCCGGATCCCCGAGGTCACCCGTGCATACGTTGACGACGCGATAGGGAATCCCAAGCGCCTGAACCATCGATTCTTCGGTCGCTAGAAGCAGTTCGTGTTCTTCCCAGGACTTCTCTGGATGCGAAAACGAGAACATCTCAATCTTGTCGAATTGATGGACTCGAAAGATCCCTCGAGTGTCCTTGCCGTACGTGCCGGCTTCACGTCGGAAACAGGTCGAGAACCCTGCAAACCGCATCGGGAGTGCACCCGCATCGAGAATCTCATCCGTAAACATCGCGGCGAGCGGGATCTCGGCGGTCGCTGCCAGAAAGAGTTCGTCGGACTCGAGTTCCGTCCCGTCGTCCACCCCCACCGCATACACCTGCTCGCGAGCCCCAGGGAAGAAGCCCGTGCCAAACAGTGCCGACTCCCGCACCAGAACAGGAGGGATCACAGGAGTGAAGCCTTCCTGCGACAAACGACCCAGCGCCCACTGCACCAACGCGAATTCCAACATCACGGCCTGGCCCTTGAGATATGCGAAGCGAGAACCCGACACCTTGGCCGCTCGCTCGATGTCGATGATCCCGAGGCGCTCTCCAATGTCGACGTGGTCCTCGATCGCAAAGTCGAACTCTCTAGGCGTCCCCCACTTGCTGATTTCCACATTGTCGGCATCGGTATTCCCGACTGGGACGGTCTCGTGAGGTGGATTGGGGAGCGGCACCCATGCCGCCTCGAACTCGGCGTCCAGCAGGTCGGCGCCAGCAAGAGCAACCTTGTACTCCTCGGCGACCTCGGCCATCTCGGCGATGGCAGCCGCTTTGGCATCGCCGTCCAATTGAGCAATCTCTTTGCCGGCATCCTTCTGGCGGGCCCGCAACTCCTCGGCCACCGTCCGCTCCTTGCGGCGACGCGCATCCAACTCGGCCAACGCGTCGAGGTCGACATCGAGATTGCGTCGGGCAAAGCCCTCCGCGAGAAGAGCCGGGTTCGTTCGGAGCAGCGCGATGTCGTTCACGGCTCAAATGTTAGAGGTCAACCCCCAACTGCCCGATCCACTGCAGTCTGTTCCTCAGGCGAGAGCGGTTCGACCCCCTTGCCTTCGCGCACCATCTTGGTGAAGAAGAGCGTCTGGCGGGGTCCGACGAGGAGGGTGATCACCAACCCGTCGCTGCGTTCGTTTAGGAGAGCGATGGCGCGGGACTGATTGCCGAGACGTTCCTCGGTGGCATCGAAGGTGACCACAGCTGCATAACGCAAGGCACCCGGCATCCGATCGATGAGTGAACGCACTTGTGGTTGCAGATGAGCCAGAGCTGCTTCCAGCGTGGCGAGGTCCTCGTCGAGCGTTCGCACCGACTCGTAGATCCCACCATCACGAGGGATCGCGCTAAACCTGCCGCGATCGACCATCACAAAGATGAAAGTCGCAGCCGAAAGACCAAGGGTCGCCAGCACCGCCAGCACCGCCCAGCTCTCCATCAGCCCTCCGCGTTGACGAGAAACAACATCGACAGCGTGTCGTCCTCATCTTCGTCGTCGTCGAACAGAGATGTCGCGAAGATCTCGTAAGTGAAGCCTGGCGTCACCGGTATATCAGAGAACACAAGCGTGGTCAGATCGCCACCCTCGAGCAACGAAATCTCCTGTACCGCTTCCCACAGTTCCCCATCGTTGCTGATCAGGCTGAGCTGCACGCGAATTGCAGCCGCCGCGATGTTGCCCCGATTGGCGATCGTTACTTCGGCCGATTGACTTGGGGTGACGGCTAGAACTGCCAGCCCCTGTTGCTCGCCCACCGACGCCGGATCCAGCCGAAGATCGGCCACAGCAACGTTCTGGACCGGACCGAGGTTTTCGGTGAGGAAGAGACGCCTGGCGAGTTCCTGTGCATCAAACAGTCCCTCCAAGGCGGTGGGAACAAACGCAACTACCGGTGGATCGCCACCCTGGAGTTCGGTATCCACCTCACTGAGCCCGGAGAGAAACCCGGCGTAGGCGCTGTCGCCGACTCTGAGGTCGACCAAGCCCCGGGTCAGAGTTGCAAGCCCGTCCTCGTCGAGCGGCGAGTTGGTCAATGCCACCAGACCCGATCTCGCATCAGACAACGCACTTCTCCAAGTCGTCGTGGCGATCCGTAAGAACAGGTGCCCCTCCTGTAGTGCCTCAGGTGGATCGGCTGCGTCGAGTTGATCGACGAGCAACTCGGTGTCCTCCTCCAATTGTTCGAGGAGCTTCACCATGGCCGCCCGATCAAAGTCCTCGATGTTTTCGATCATCGAAGAAAAGGACACAGCGGTGGCCTCTTCTGTCTTTACGACATCGAAGGCGAGATCTAGATAGGCGCGGGTCAACTCGGCGTCGCCGGCGGCGCGGGTGATCCCGAAAGCGATGGCGATGGCGACTCCCGCCACGCCCCAGAAAATGAGAGAGCGTCGACGACGTTGCCGCCGAATCTTTGGACCGTACGTCACGTGGTGGGCGAGGGGGGAGTCGAACCCCCACGAGCGCTATGCCCACAGGATTCTGAGTCCTGCGCGTCTGCCAGTTCCGCCACTCGCCCGAAGGCGCGAAATCGTACCACGGGGTGTTTTTCCTACACCCGTCGCCGGTACGCTTGGTACATGGGCCTTGCCCGCGGCCTTGAACGCCGCCTCGAACAGTTGGTGGATGGTCTGGCCGCCCGTCTCTTCAGGGGGCGGATTCATCCCGTCGAGTTGGCGACCCGGATCGTGCGCGAAGCCGACCTGGCCGCATTCGAAACTCCCGTAGGTCCCGGCGCGCCAAACGCCTTCACAATCACCCTCGGCGGCGAGACCGAGCCCGAGGATGCCATCGCAGCGGCGGTCTTCGAATTGGAGGCGGTCATGACAGACGCCGCGGCCGAGAGAGGGTGGCGTTTGGAGGGACCCGTTTCGGTACGCATCGCGTTTGGGGACGGCCCGGCGTCGAGCGCCGCAGTCGAGGCCACGGTGGAGCCCGGGCCTATCCCGGCCTGGGCACAACTCATCAACGCCAAGAACGATGCGATTGAGGTAGGCGCAAACCGAGCCGTGATTGGCAGGAGCAGCGATGCCGATGTGCACCTCTCCAATGACGAGGTCTCCAGGCAGCACGCCTTGCTGTGGCGAGAAGCAGGCACGACTTGGCTGGTCGATCTTGGCTCATCGAATGGGACCTCTGTAAACGGTGTCGCCGCGACATCAGCGGTAGACCTCATAGACGGCGACCGCCTGGCGTTCGGAGCCACCGAATTCACATTCCGGGTTCTCTGATGTCCATCGTTGCCGTAAACATCATCAAGGTCGCGTTCGTGGTCGCGCTGTATGGCTTCCTGTTCTACGTGGCCAGGTCGATGCGGGGCCATGTCGCCGGTCCCCCGCTAGATGCCGCCCCGAGCCCCGCCCCGTCCGCGGCCCAACCACCCCGGTCACCCGCAGCAACGCCCGACGCGAGTGGCGAGCGATCGATAGTTCTCGTCGATGCCGGCGGGAGCACCACGAGCCATCCGATGCGCGGTGCTGTCGTGGTCGGCCGCGGGGCTTCCGCCGATATTCAGATCGACGACGACTTCGCATCCGAGCAGCACGCCAAATTCGTACTCGAGGGGTCCTCAATAACGGTCGAGGATCTCGATTCCACCAACGGAACGACCATCGACGGGGTCCTCATTGAAGGTCGTGTGGAAGTGGTACCTGGCACTGCGGTGATCTTGGGACGTACCAGAGTGGTGATCACATGAGATTCGAATGGGCTAGCCGAACCGATGTCGGACGAATGCGTGAGCACAACGAGGACTCGGTTTGGCCGACCGACGATGGAACCAGCGACGAGGTGATGGCCGTGGCCGTGGCCGATGGCATGGGTGGTCACGCCGGTGGCGAAGTGGCCAGTTCCATCGCACTCGAAACCGCCATGACCGTAGGGGGTGACCCCGCAATGCGAGTTCAGGCGGCAAATGTCGCAGTTGTCGACGCCGCGCGGCTGCGCCCTCGGTTGGCTGGGATGGGAACCACACTGACCCTGGCCGTGCTAGATCCCGATGGTGATCTGGATATCGGTCACGTGGGGGACAGCAGGGCCTACTTGCTGCGCGGCGATGAGCTGATCCAACTCACCAAGGATCATTCCTACGTCGCAGAGTTGATGGCCGCCGGCAAGCTAACTCCCGAGGAAGCCGAGACCCATCCCCACCGATCGGTGGTGACTAGAGCAGTGGGTCTCGACCCGACCGTGGAGGTCGACAACTACGGACTGATTCTCGAGGCAGGCGACCGAGTTCTGCTGTGCTCCGACGGGCTTACGACGATGTTGACCGACGGCGGCGTATCGGAAATCCTCCAAGTCGAAGGGTCGTCACCGGCGACTGCAGCCGATGCGTTGGTTATCGCAGCCAACGAGGCCGGCGGTGTAGACAACATCACCGTCATCGTCGTCGACGTCACAGAGTGAGCGAGCGGGCCGAGGTCGTTCTGATCCTGGCGGCGACGCTCCTGGTTGGCGTCGGCACTGCCATCGTGACGCTGACCAACGGTGAAGGCATCACCGTCGATGCCCCCATCGCCTCGGCGGTGTTTCTGGCATCTTTCGGCGGGCTCCTATTTGCGATAAAGACGTGGGCGCCGCGAGCTACTCGGCTCTTGTTGCCCCCGGTGGCGATCATCACGGCACTCGGAGCCGTCGAGGTTTTTCGGATCGACCGCCACCTCGGCCGCCTGCAGCGGTACTGGCTCTTGGTGGCTGTCCTGATCGCAATGCTCTTGCTCCGCCTCCTTCATGGGCGCGGCGTAGAAGTGCTGCGCCGATTCCGCTACCTGTTCCTCGCAGCTGCCCTGGGATTCCTCCTCCTCCCTCTGCTGCCCGCCAGCCTGCCTCTCGGCGGCGCCACGATCAACGGTTCACGGCTCTGGGTACGGCTCGAACTCGGAGGACGTGGCCTTTCGTTCCAGCCCGGTGAGGTGGCCAAGGTGCTCCTGGTGGTGTTCTTCGCCTCGTATCTCGCTGAACGCAGAAGAGGTTTGGCAGAAATGCCTCGTTCGATCGGGCCGATCGGACTTCCGGAGCCGCGTCAACTGTTGCCGATCATCCTTGCGTTCGGTGTTTCGTTTGCCGTCCTCGTGTACCAACGCGACCTCGGGGCTTCCGTCCTGCTCTTCGGCGTCTTTGTCGTTCTTCTCTACGCCGCTACCGACAGACCGGCCTATCTCATCGCAGGGGGAACGCTCATCGCCGGCGGAGCTTCTGCGGCTTCTAGCGTCTTTGCCCACGTCCAAGCCCGCGTTGATGCCTGGCTGCACCCATTCTTGGACTTCACCGGCGGTGGCTTTCAAGTGGCGCAGGGCGTGTTTGCGCTCGGTGATGCTGGGATATTTGGGACCGGCCTGGGAGCGGGAGCGCCATACCTGATACCTGCCGCCGCCACCGACTACATCTTCGTGGCGCTCGTCGAGGAGACAGGACTCGCAGGAGGTCTTGCGATCCTTGCTGCGTTCGGAATCCTGTTCTCGGTCGGATTCGGGATTGCAGTCAGATCAGGCGACGCCTTCCGCTCATTGCTGGCGATGGGATTGACGGTGACCCTTGTGGTCCAAACAACTCTCATTCTTGGCGGCGTGCTCCGTCTGATGCCGCTGACGGGTATCACTCTTCCGTTCGTCTCATACGGTGGATCGTCTCTTCTGGCCAACTTCGCAATCGTGGTGCTGCTGGCCAGGATCTCCCATGAGGATCGACCATGAACCTGGCAATGCGCAGGATCGCCGGCGTCTCCTTCGGTGTGATCGCCTTCATCGCTGTCTGGCTCACTCTGCAGGCTGCGATCGCCGGATCTAGCTACAGCGACGACCCCAGGAATCAACGAGCTGCAGCCGATCCAACGGATACGCAACGCGGAATCATCACCACCTCCGACGGCGTGGTGGTTGCCGAAGACGCCGGCGGGATCCGGTCGTATCCCCAAGGGTCGTCATACCTGCATGTCGCCGGATACTCAGCCGGAGGGAGTGCTTCGGGAATCGAATCCACTCGTTCCACCGATCTGTTGTCGCTGGACGACGGTTCAATCACCTCGTGGCTGATCACCTTGTTCGGAGGCAGCGTCGAGCCTCCCGAGGTCCGTCTCACGATCGTGGACCGGATCCAGAGCGTGGCCGCCGGGAGCCTGCGCGGACGTACCGGGGCGATCGTCGCGATCGAGCCGACGACCGGTGCGATATTGGCGTACGCATCCTCACCAACGGCCGATCCCAACCAACTCGTATCCGGCGAGATCGACGTCGCTGAATTTCCCGCCGGCTCCGCCTCGCTCGACCGAGTTGCCTTCCGGTTGTTGCCTTCCGGTTCGACCTTCAAGGTTCTTGTCGCTGCTGCCGCGCTCGAACAGGGGATGAGCCCCGACACCACTTACGAAGACACTGCCACCTACCTCGCGGCGGGAGCCGGACAAGAGATCTCAAACGCAGTTGGCGGCACCTGTACCGAAGGCGACGAGATCACGCTGCGCGAGGCGCTTGCCGTTTCATGCAACACGCTGTTTGCCAGGCTTGCCGTCGACCTGGGTGGTGTCGCTATCAACGACATCGCCGAGCGGGTCGGCTTCAACTCGATACTTCAGTTCGAGTTGGGAGCAGCTGTTTCCTCGATTCCTTCCGGCACCGACCTCGACTCCGACCCCGGAGCACTCGCCCAGACCGGCCTCGGGGAGCGAGATATCCGGGTAACGCCACTTCAATTGGCCTTGATGACCGCTGCGGTCGGCAACGATGGCTTGCTGATGCAGCCGTACACAGTCGCCGCGGTGCTCACCCGCGACGGCACAACACTTCAGAGCACTCGCTCCGAGCAACTTGGGCAATGGATAGAGCCTGCGACTGCGGCCGACTTGGTTTCGATGATGATCGACGTTGTCACCGTTGGTACCGGGCGAGCGGCGGCTCAACCGGGGATCGATGTCGCCGGAAAGACAGGGACCGCCGAAGGAGCCGACGGCCCTCATTCCTGGTTCTTGGCGTTGGCCCCCGCCGACGCTCCAACTATCGCTTTAGTTGTCGTCATAGAGGGAGAGGGCACGGGAGGAACGGTGGCAGCGCCGATTGCCGGTCGAATCCTCGAAGCCTGGTTCCGCTCCTCTTAAGCATCAACGCAGATCTGCGGAGGAAGCGACAGCCAGTCCCTTCGTAACGACGAGAAAACCGGGTCACCCTCTCCACACCCTCAGTTACCATCCACCGCCGTGGAACCCGACCAGGTCCTTTCGGACCGCTACGCCCTAGTTTCCCACCTCGCCCGAGGCGGGATGGCCGACGTCTGGATCGGGCAAGATCAACTACTCGGCCGCCAAGTGGCGATCAAGATCCTCCACGATCAATACGCCGCCAGCGAAGCGTTCGTGGAGCGGTTCAGGCGCGAAGCACAAGCTGCCGCAAACCTCTCCCACGCCAACATCGTCGCGGTCTACGACTGGGGCCAAGAAGGTGAGACCTACTTCATGGTGCTGGAGTTGGTCCAAGGGCGAGATCTGCGCGATGTCCTTCGTAGCGAGGGTGCGTTGCTGCCACGCCGGGTAGCCGAGATCGGTGCCGACGTATGCGTCGCGGTGTCGGTGGCACACAACCAGGGTCTGGTTCACCGCGACATCAAACCAGCCAACGTGCTGCTGACACCAGACGGGGCCGTAAAGGTCGCCGATTTCGGGATTGCGCGTGCGTGGGACGACAGCGAGAACCTCACCAAGACCGGTGCGGTGATCGGTACCGCCACATACTTCTCACCCGAACAGGCTCAGGGTGAAACCGCCGACGCACGCAGCGATATCTACTCCGTCGGCGTCGTCATGTACGAGCTACTCACCGGTTCTCCACCGTTTACCGGCGAAAGTCCGGTGGCCGTCGCCTACCAGCACGTCCAGGAGGCACCTGCGCCACCATCGAGCCTCAATCCCAACGTCCCGCCAGGACTCGAAGCAATCGTGCTCAAGGCGCTGGCCAAAGATCCGATCGATCGCTATCAGTCGGCGGCTGAAATGGTCGAAGACATCGACCGGCTTCTGGCAGGACAGGTCCCGTTGGCGTCTCCTCACAATGAGGCACCGACGCGAATGATGACTTCTACCAACTTGCCGCCGGTCCCCGACCCAGGCCCGGCGACCCGTGTGGATACCACCTCGACCCAGTACGACAGTCCCCTCTATCGGGAACCGGGTCGCAGCGACAGAACGACCCTGACCGTCGGAATCATCGCTGCGCTCGCTGTGCTTCTACTCGGCATCATTTTGCTGATTCGACTGCTTGGCTCGAGCGCCGGAACCGGAGCAGTAACAGTTCCAGACTTGGCCGGAAACCAGCCTGCGTCGGCAATCAACGAACTCGTGGTCTTGGGGTTATCCGTGGAGCAGGAAATCGTCGCCAGCAGCGACGTTGCAGCGGGTCTGGTGGTCGGAACCGAACCCGAGGCCGGAACGGAAGTCGAGCGCGGTTCGTTCGTGACGCTGCTCATCTCGGGTGGTGACGCCTCAATCGAAGTACCCAGGGTGATAGACCTCACTGAAGACCAAGCTCGCACTGCCATAGAGCTCAGCGGTCTGGAAGTCGGCGAACTCATCCTCGAGGCCTCGCCGGTGATCGAAGCCGGAATCGTCATGGCGCAGGATCCCCAGGCGGCCTCTCTGGTCGCCGCAGGTACCAAGGTCGATCTGATCATCTCGGTCGGAACCAACGCCTTCACCGTCCCCGATGTCGTCGGCAAGTCCGAAAACGACGCCCTCTTCGTGCTCGGCCAAACCGGATTTGGTGTGGATCAGATCCGGATCGAGCGACGTCCTTCAGCTGATGTTCTCGAGGGATTTGTCATCGAAACCGATCCAGAAGCCGAGCAATTCGTCCCCGAGGACGGGTTCATCTCAGTGGTGATATCGGAGGGAGCCGTTCCCTCCGTGGTTCCGTCGGTGCTCACCCGTACCGCAGGAGACGCCCAGCAGATACTCGAGGACCTCGGATTCGCGGTCCAAATCGGCGATGTTCTGGTGTTGGATTGGGACGATCCCCTCAACGGATTCGTCGCGGAGCAGGATCCGGCTGCAGGCGCCACAGCCGAGTTTGGGTCGACCATTCATCTCCGAATCGGAGAAGCTCCCACGGAGGTCCCGGCGCCCGATGTTCTCGGCGATGACGAGGCCACAGCAAGACAAAAGATCGAAGATGTTGGTCTCGTCTTCTCCCGCGGCCCCGACATCCCACTGGGATTCGGTGATCCCGAGCATGGCAAGGCGATGGAGCAAGCACCGCCTCCATCAACGGTGAGCGGAATTGGCACCACCATGACGGTCCGATTCGGAGCATCTGCGGCACCGACGATCGTCCCCGACCTCATCGGTGACCTCGCCACCACTTGCCTCACCAAGACCGATGCAGACAACGCCATTACCGCGGTCGCCCTGGTCCCCAACCAAGGGACCGACGTCGCCCTGCCCTTCGCCGACCCGTGCGATGGCAAGGTGGTGGCACAATCGCCAGCCCCGCTGACGGCTGTGGCCAGCGGAACCGACGTCGACTACCAGATCGGTGTGGCCGATCCTGGAGTCGAACTCGCGGTCGGAACCATCCTCGGCGAGCTGCTCGCCACGGTACAGGCCAGCTACTCAGGTTTGACCTGGACTCAGAACACACCGACCGGGGAATGCCACGACCCCGCCGGCGACGGAACCAAGATCGGCGCCATCAATCCTGCGGAAGGAACCACGGTCGCCACCGGATCAACGGTTACCTACTGGTTCTCCAACAACAACATCGCGCTGACTCTGTGCACTGCCCCACCGACACCGGGGACATAGTCATCGGCCTCGTGTCGGAAAATCGACCAACCCGGTAATCTCGCCGCGAGCGAAGGAGACCACTTGTCCAACCGGCTTAGACCGATTCTGATCACAGCGTTGCTCGTCTTCGCTGCCTGTGGCGATGACGACGCCCAGCCGATCTTTGGCACGACGTCGCAGGCCACCACCACCACAATCGGATCTGCCACCACAGGGATACCCGCGACAACCGCGGCGCCGGCGACAACCACCGCACCCGCCACCACAGCAGCACCGGCGACAACCGCCGCATCCGCCACCACAGCTCCTCCTCCCACCCTCGGCGAGCCGCCGATTTCACCAATCGTTTTCGAGCCAGACGGGTTCGGTATCGCCGAGCTCGGTGACGACCCTGCCTCGACTGTGACAGCCACCGAGGCCGTCTTCGGTCCGGCGAGCAGTGATAGCGGATGGATTGTCAGCGGCTTTACGGACTACGGAGTCTGCCCGGGGTCGGAGTACCGCCGAGTCGAATTCCTCGGAGGCGACTTCGTGCTCCAATTTACCGATGCCGCGCTTTTCCAACCTGAGGGAGTTCGCCAGCTGTTTGCCTACGGGTGGTTTGGCGGAGCACCCGGACCGACGCCGGGTCCCCCAGTTTCACTCGACGCCGGATCGACGATTCAGAACGTTGTTGATATGTATCCGGGCGCCCTGATCTTTGGCGACGATCCTCTGTTCGGCCCGACCTTCCGGGTCGAAGCCGGTGGAGCCGCCCAGCTCTGGGGGCAGACCACCGGACCCGACCCCTCTGACACCATCATCGTCATCACAGGTGGAATTGGCTGCGGCGAGTAGCCGAGCCCTTCACCTCGATCGACAACTGCTTCCGACAGTAGGGTCGGACGCCTGTCGGAGAGGGAAAGTTTCATGCGCCGTCTGACGATCGTGATGGGGTTTTTGGTTGTAACTGCTGCATGCGGAGGCTCGACGGGCACGAGTTCGTCGACCACACCCGCGACATCAGCACAGGTCTCAACACCCGCGACGGGATCACCACAAACCGCGGCGACGGCCGATGCGACACCTCTCGTATCATTCGACGGTGACAGTTGCCGCCTTTCGGGCACCACCAATTTCGAGTTGAACACGCTGCCAGCATTCGACATCGTCAACGACTCCGCCGTTGACTTCAGTCTTGAAGTCTTCTTCGTCGAGGACTCGGGCTGGACCTTGGAGGATGTCTCCAACATCGGCCCGGTACTGCTCGACCACAGCCAATCACCCGATGGGATCCGCGTCCGTACTGCAAGTGGACCGATCGGCCCGGGTGAAGCCCGGTCCATCAACGTGCCGTTCACGGAGGGCGGAAGGTATGCCGTTGGGTGTATGACGCTTCATTTCGAGTTGGCGGATCGAGAGGCGCACTTCGCCGACCACTTTGTGAACGTGCCGTAATCGGCCAGGGCCTCAAACCGCATCGATCTGAGGATCGCGGGAGTTTGTAATGATGCAGTGGCGCGTGGTGGGCGCAATGCGGGCTGAAGCCACTTGACTCTCCCCCTGGGAGAGACCCGACAATGCAAGGGACAGGAGGTGGAGGAGTGAATCTGGTCCCCATCGGGCGGTTCTCAGAGATGTCGCGGCTGTCCGTAAAGGCGCTGCGCCTGTACGACGAGAACGGTCTGCTGCCCCCGGCCCACATCGACCCTTCGTCCGGCTATCGGTACTACGAGCTCGGACAGGCGAATCGGGCGGAGGCAGTGAGGATTCTGCGCTCCGTCGACATGCCGCTCGATGAGATCCGAATAGTGCTGGAGACCGACGATCCGGAGCTCGCCCACAAGCAACTAGTGCTGCACCGGGAGCGGCTCGCCAAACGGCTGGCAGATCAGGAGCGCATGCTCGCCTATCTCGAAGCACTCATCCAACGAGAGGAAAGAATCATGCCCTACGACGTTCAGATCACCGAAGCGACACCACAGTTGGTCGCCGCCACGAAGATCCACACCAATCTCCGCCGCATAGGTGCCGACATCGGCGCCGGGTTCGGCACCCTGATGCAGGCCCTCGGCGGCGAAGGGGTCTCGGCATCGGGCCCCCCACTGATCGTGTACCACGACGTGATCGACGAAGAGACCGATGGCGACATCGAGATCTGTGTGCCGATCGTCGGCACCATCTCCGACAACCCCGCGGTCAACGAGCGGGAATTGGAGGGGGGAACGATGGCGACGACCGTTCATCACGGGCCCTATGAGGAGATCGCCGCTGCGTACCACACGGTGGCCGGCTGGATCTCCGAACATGGCCATGAGGTTGCCGGGCCGCCCCGGGAGATCTACCTCAACGACCCGCAGATCGTCGCGCCCGAGGAGCTACTGACCCGAGTCGAATTCCCGATCCGGTCAGAGGCAGGTTGATCACCTGCCGGCCGCTGTCGACGTCGCTCGCCGTGATTCGGGAGTCGACTGGGCGGATGATGGGGGACACCCGGTCGCGCCAGTGACGGAGGAGCGACCTCACCGGTATTGCACACATGCGCAGCAGGTAGGAAGCCGCATTTGATGCGTGATCGCATGGCGATCGGCACCGGCGGTTAGCCTCCGCGAGCCGGTCCGAGCCAGGAAGTTCCACTATGACCGTCAGCGCCGAGTTCCTTGTAACCGCCCTCGTGGTGGTGCTCGTACCCGGAACCGGTGTGATCTACACCGTGTCTGCTGGTCTCTTCGAAGGCCGCAGGGCCAGCGTCTTTGCGGCCATCGGCTGCACGCTGGGGATCGTCCCCCACTTGGTTGCCAGCAGTCTCGGAATCTCAGCGCTAATGCACATGAGCGCCGAGACGTTTCGACTACTCAAAATCCTCGGGGTGCTGTACCTGCTCTATCTGGCGTGGTCCATTTGGCGGAGCACAGGCACCCTGAGCGTTACCGAGTCCGGCCCGTCGAACCAGGCTAGGGCGATCGTCATCCGCGGCATCCTCATCAACCTTCTCAATCCCAAGCTCACACTTTTCTTCTTCGCCTTCATGCCACAGTTCCTGACCAACGAGTCCGCGATCGCGGCGCGGATGTTCCTGCTCAGTGGGGTGTTCATGGGCCTGACGCTGGTCGTCTTCGTCATCTATGGGCTCTTGGCCAGCAAGCTGCGGGACCGGGTGATCAGTTCCCCAAAGATCGTCGAATGGTTGCAGCGAGGGTTCGCTGGAGCATTTGCACTGCTGGCGGCGCGGCTCGCCTTCCAGCAGCGCTGAGCTCTGCGTTCCCGCTTCTCCTACCGGCTGAGGTGGCTGATGGTGACAGCCGAGTACAGCGCAACGCCCGTCGCCATCGCGTCCTCGTGGAACACGACGCGGTTGGAGTGGTTGCCGGGTGATTCGCCGGGCACCAAGTCGGGGAGGCAGGTACCAAGGAATGCCATCGTTCCTGGGACCTCGTTCATCACGTAGCTCCAATCCTCAGCACCCATGATCGGGTTCGGGAGGGACACGACGAGATCCTCGCCCACCAGACCCGTGGCGACGTCCGACACGAAGCCGGCAAACTCCGGATCGTTGACCGAGACCGGGTAGCCGTACTTGAAGTCGACCGTCGCTTCGGCAGTATGGGCTTGCGCCACGTGGGCAGCCACCCGCTTGAGAATGGCGTGCAACTCGGCGCGGGTCTCCTCGGAAAAGGCCCTGATCGTGCCGCTGAGACGAGCTTCCTCGGGAATGACGTTGTTGGTCGTACCCGCCTGAATCGAACCGAACGTGATCACGCCGGGATCGAACACATTGATCCGGCGGGTGATCGCCGTTTCGACCGCCAGCACAATCTCTGCGGCGATCGGAACGGGATCCAGCGAAAGGAACGGCGCCGACGCGTGCCCGCCTCGACCTGTAATCGTGATGTTCACTTCATCCGCCGACGCCATCGCCGGACCGGGCTTGAGATTGACGGTCCCGCTGGCGTACCAAGGGCTGACGTGGATGGCGAAGGCACCAGTCGGCTTGTCCCCGGACGATTCCAACAGTCCTTCCTCCAGCATGAACTTCGCACCGTGGTGACCTTCCTCACCCGGTTGAAACATGAACACAACGTTGCCGGCCAGGTCGTCTTTCATAGATGACAGCAGCTTGGCGGCACCCACCAACATCGAGGTGTGGAGATCGTGACCGCACGCATGCATGAAACCGTCATGCTCTGAAACGAAATCGAGATCCGTGTCCTCGGGCATCGGAAGCCCGTCCATGTCTCCGCGCAAGAGAACCGTGTCACCGGGCTGGCCACCCCGCAGCACTGCGGCAATCCCGCTGGTGGTTTCATGGAGGTTTAACTCCAGTGGCAGTCCCTCAAGAGCATCGAGAACGATCCCGCGGGTGATCGGAATGTCGTTTCCGACCTCGGGGTGGCGATGCAGGTTGCGTCGCAGGTCAACAGTTTCGGCGAGGAGTTCCTCGGCTGCAGCAAGTAGATCAGTCATGGCGGAGACAATACCGCCCCCAAACGAACGCAAATCTCAGTCGGTTTGAAGCCTCACCGTCGCCACAGGGCAATCGCCGTCAGCCATGCGATGATGGCGTAGCTGATGACGCCCATCGCCTGCAGACCGACCGAGCCGGGATCGAGGCATGCGTAATCGGGGTTGGAGCCGGTGGCTAGGCACTGGTCTACCAATCGATGGGACCCAAACTCCAGCGTTGCACAGAACAGGGCAACAAACGCAGCTCCGCCGGCGAACCGGCGAATCGTGTCTACGCGACCGACCTTGTGCGCCACCACAAACAGTGGGGAACCCACCGCCAGCGAGGCGGCGCCAAAGAGAACAAAGGCGACGACCAGGGTTGTCACATTCCCTCCTGCGGATCGATACCCGGGGATGAGGACGACGACCGGCTGAGGAGCGGGCCGCCCGCTCGGTGCATCGGTCGGAGTTCATCCCCGACACTGTCTTGCTCTGCAAACCGCGCCGGGACACGGTAGCCCACCGGGAGTTTCCCAGACATCAGCTCATTTCCAGCGCCTCTGCGCTGGCATAACCGGCCCCAGCCGACAAGGCTGTGCGCATGTCGCTATCCAAGCGAAAACGAGCGTTCTTCGACCTCGTGAAGAGCCGGGGCATGAGTTCGTCCCAGGCCTTCACGATCGCCCTTGCGCTGCACCCGATCGACAAGATCTCGAAGCCTGCCTCTCCATCGGCTGAGTTCAAGTCCGAGATGCTCCAACGAGCCGAGCGGTTTGGTCGCGATTCAGAAGCTGTTCCCGGCGAGGTGGCGCAGAAGATGGCGCTGCAAGCCCTAGATGACTATTGCCGCATCGCCAGCAAACACCACGAGCAGTACTACGTCGAACGTTTCTGCTCCGAATCGAGCGATCCGAGCACTCCCGACCTTCCCGACTGATCGGCGGTCTGAGGATGGGCAACCGGGCCCGAGACAACGAACGGGAGTAGCGGCTTACCTCTCGATAGGTCGATTGCGAACTCCCCTCCTCAACCACGACACCTCTTGACTCGCAGACGAAGGTTGTATATGGTTTGCGCTACAAAGTAATTTGCACAGCAGGAGTTTTCGCATGAATGACACCAATCTGGACGACCTTGAGAGCGAGGCCTACCAGAACTCGTTTGCCGACGGTCTCATCGACCTGTTCCTCGGGCTGGGTCTCGCCTTGATCGGCCTCACCTGGCTGTGGTTCCCCGCGGAAGCGGGTATCGCGGGTGCCATCGCGGCCGTGATTGCGTGGGCGTTGGTTCCGATCCGTCGTCGTATCGTCGAACCGCGGATCGGGTACGTCAGATGGACGGCGCCTCGCCTCAAGTGGGAGCGCAAGCAACTGAAGCTCCTGTTCTGGTTGGTCACAGTGGCAATGCTCATCGGCGTCGCCGTCGCCCAATCCATCGCGACCGGAGACGACCTCGCTGCTGACGACCGCAACTTCGTGGCAGCCATGCCGGCCATCCTCCTCGCGATCGGCGCTCTTGTTCTCGCCGCAACATCAGGTTTCAAACGTCTCTGGGGCTATGGAGCGGTGCTCTTGAGTGCGGCCACAGTGACGATCCTCATCGAGGCCGGTCCGGGCGGATCTCTGCTCACAGCCGGTGCCGCCACCGGAGTCGCCGGGGCCGTACTTCTCGTTCGGTTCCTCCGCGCCCACCCGGTTCGGAGCTGAAGTGAGCGAAATCGACCGACTCATCCATGAACCGGCGAGGCTGATTCTCGTCTCCAGCCTCTATGTCGTTGACGAGGCCGACTTCGTCTATCTCGCCGACCGCACCGGATTTACCTCGGGCAACATCTCGTCGCACATGAGCAAACTCGAAGCAGCCGGATACGTCCAGGTAGCCAAAGCATTCGTCGACAAGCGTCCTCGAACAACCTACAAGCTCACCAAGGAAGGTCGCCGGGCATTCGAGCAATACCGCTCCAGCGTCGAGGGGCTTCTCAACGCAACCGACTAGTGAAACACGTAAAGGTCGCGGGCATCAGATGGTGATGACTAGTTTGCCGCGCACGTGTCCCCCGCCGAGATAACGCATCGCCTTCGGCGCCTCGCTCAACGGGTAGGTCCGGTCGATGACCGGGGTGACCTTGCCGGACTCGAGAAGGGTCTTCAAGGTCAGCAGATCCTCATTCTTTGGCTTTGCCATCCACACAACCAGCTTCTGGCTCACCAGTGGCGACAGCATGAGCATCTTTAGCAAGTAGGGCATGGGCCCGACCCATCGACGGTGTGGCCTGCCGAACGACGCTACGTAGATCCCTTTGCGCTTCATCACGCGTCTGCACTCCGAAAGGGATCTGTTCCCCACGTTGTCCAGCATGAGGTCGTAACGCTGCTCGCCATTCGCGAAGTCCTCTTGGGTGTAGTCGATGACATGGTTGGCGCCGACCGATCGGACCATCTCGACGTTCTTCGTGCTGCACACCCCAGTCACCTCGGCTCCGAACGCCTTGGCGATCTGCACCGCAAACGGACCGACACCTCCCGCCGCACCGTTGATCAGCACCTGCTGGCCTGACTGGATCCGTCCCTTGTCGCGCAGCGCTTGCAGGGCGGTGGTGGCCGCCAGGGGCACGGCAGCGGCCTGCTCGGATGTCAGATTGTTTGGTCTCAACGCCAGCGAGCCTTCCGGGGCAGACACGTACTCAGCGCAAGTACCCTCGGCAAACTCACCGAAGACCTCATCGCCGGGCTGGAACTCCGTCACGTTCTTGCCCACCGACTCGACCTGCCCTGCCACATCGGCACCGAGCAGAGCAACCTTCGGTTTGAGCAATCCCATCTGCAGACGGGAGAGGTACGGCAAGCCCGTCATCATGTGCCAGTCATACGCGTTTACCGACGCCGCCCGCACCCGTATCAAAACGTCATCGTCGCCGACGGTCGGCTTGTCGATTTCTCTCAGCTCCAGCACATCGGGCGAACCGTATTTGTCCAGGACGATTGCCTTCATCTCAACTCTCCTGATCCGATCCCGAACTATCCACGTGCAGCACGATTCTCAGTAGGGCCATTCGTCGGCCCGAGAGACCCATTGCGGAACGCGGATACCGGATGACAGGTGGCGAATCGCCGCGGCCTAGAGCTCCAGGAAGTTCCTCAGCAGCTTCTTGCCCTCAGTGGTCATGATGCTCTCGGGGTGGAATTGGACTCCACGCACCGGCGATGAGGTGTGCCGAATGCCCTGAATCACGCCGTCTTCACTGGTGGCGCTCACCTCCAGTTCCGGTGGGAGATCAAAACCGGCGAGCGAGTGATACCTGGTGGCAACAAACGGGTTCGACAGCCCCACAAACAGACCTTTGCCGTCGTGGCTTATTTCCGAGGTCTTCCCATGTCGAATCTCAGGAGCCCGGCGCACCACACCCCCGTACGCGACAGCGATCGCTTGGTGTCCCAGGCACACGCCGAGGATCGGGATCCGGTCGCCGAGGGCCTTTACGTAATCCACCGAGAATCCGGCGTTCTCAGGAATGCCCGGTCCCGGTGAGATCACCAATCGATCCGGCGAGTACTCGGCAACTGCTTCTTCGGGTGGGAGGACGTCGTTACGGATCACGACGGGATCCGCCCCCAATTCGCCGAGATATTGGACAAGATTGAAGGTAAACGAGTCGTAGTTGTCGAGAACGAGCACTCTCACTGCAACGTCGCTCCAGTGTTTCCCAACCGGACGGGGTGACGGGTCACCATCCAGCGAGATTACCTCTGTGATCTCCCATCGGATCAACCGACACCCTCCGCTGTCGGCCATCCGGGGACCGCTAGCCTGCCCCCATGCCAAAGTCGAAAGGGCGTCGGAAGCCCAAGCGCGTTATTCACACTCCACCTCCGCCCAAGGAGGTCAAGGTTTCACCGACGTGGTACGTGGCCACGATGTTTTCGCTCATGGCCATCGGCGTGCTCATCATCATTTTGAACTACATCGATTTGATGCCGTACGACGATCCGCTCAATTGGCTCTACATCGGATTGCTGGCCATTGCGATCGGCTTCGTGATGACGCTCAACTACTACTAATTACATAGTTGTAGTTATCCACTACTTCGTCCACAGCTGTGGACGAAGTCACTGCCGAGCGGCTCGGGACAACGCGTCCGTAGTCCTAGACCGGCTCCATCTGCTCACGACAATGGCGAGGTGCGCTCACGTCCTCCCCTTGGGCGTGAGTAACGGTAAGGCGAAGACCGCACACGGTGCACAGAAACGGCGCATCTACTTCGATCACGTCATCGGGATCGGCATCTTCAGGCCCGGGTGTGGCCAACAGCCCAATCGCCCAACGACCGGTCAGCAGAATCGCAACCCCCATGGCCACCGCGACCACGATCTGGAGGAGCTGGCCCATAGTGGTCTATACGAGCTCGAGAATGGTTGCGTTGGCCATCCCGCCACCCTCGCACATCGCCTGCAAACCGAACCGGGCACCGGTCCGGTGCATCTCGTGGACAAGGGTCGTCATCAGCTTCGCCCCGGAACACCCGAGCGGGTGGCCGAGTGCGATTGCTCCTCCGTTTACGTTCACCTTGTCCCAATCGGCGCCTGTTTCATCCAACCATGCACCGATAACGGAGGCGAAGGCCTCGTTTACTTCGAATAGATCAACGTCGGAAATCGACATACCGGCCTTTTCGATGGCCTTGTAAGTTGCCGGGATGGGACCGGTCAGCATCATCACCGGGTCGACTCCGGCCAGGGCAAACGCATGAAACCGAGCCATCGGCTCGAGGCCGAGTTCCTTGGCCTTGGCATCGCTCATGATGAGGAGTGCTGCTGCACCGTCGGAGATCTGCGATGAGTTCGCTGCAGTGATTCGGCCATCCGGCTTGAAGGCCGGCTTTAGCGCTGCCAGAGCCTCCAGCGTGCTGTCTGCCCGGATTCCCTCGTCGCGAGTCGCGACACCGGCCGCGGTGTCGACCGGAAGAATCTGGCTCTCGAACCGGCCCTCTGCGGTCGCCTGGTCGGCGCGTTGATGCGAATCGAAGGCGATCGAGTCGAGGCGCTCGCGGGAGAGGCCCCATTTGTCGGCGATCATTTCCGCCGAGATGCCCTGGGGTACCAAACCGTTGGCGTAGCGTTCCGACATTTTCGGCCCGAAAGGCATCCCGGGTCCCTGGGCGTTGAACCCCATTGGAACCCGGCTCATCGACTCGACTCCGCCGGCAATAACGACGTCGTAGGCGCCGGCTATCACACCCTGAGCAGCAAAATGGGCAGCCTGTTGGCCTGATCCACACATCCGGTCGACGGTGGTACCGACAACCTCCTCTGGAAATCCGGCCGCGAGAGCAGCATTGCGCGCCACGTTGTAACTCTGTTCACCCGACTGAGTCACGCACCCGAGAATGACGTCTTCTACGAGACCCGGATCCACCCCATTCCGCTCCGTCACTGCCTTCAGCGGCAATGCGGCAAGGTCGACTGCGTGGATTTCGGAGAGTTGGCCACCACGCTTGCCGACCGGCGTCCGAATGGCATCAACGATGACTGCAGATCTCACAGGGGACTCCTCACAGCTTGATAGCCCGACTCTAGGAGCCGATGGGGTCATATTCCCCGGCGAACCGGACTCTTGGATAATCGTCGCTCCGTCTTGTGGATGCTGCACGACGCACCACCGGAGGCACTGCAATAGTGTGCCGCTGATGCTGCCGACCCACCAAACCGCAAAACGCTCCTCCCGGGACAATCGATGAGTCGCTTCGGCTCTGCGCTCACCCAGATCGGCTCCGATCCGAACGATGACCCTGGCCTCGCTCTACAGAAGGAAATCCTGGTCACCGTTGCTTCACTGGTTGCACTTGCAGGCACTGGCTGGGGGATCATCTACATGTTGGCTGGAGAACCGCTCGCCGGTGCGATCCCCATCAGCTACTCAGTGCTGTCGGGCCTCAGTCTTGTGGTGTTCGCCACCACTCATCGCTATCGGTTCTTTCGGATCAGCCAACTCGCGCTGATTCTGATTCTGCCGTTTGCTCTTCAGTTGACCCTCGGCGGATTCGTCTCGTCCTCGGCGGTCGTCCTGTGGGCGCTCCTGGCCCCGGTTGGTGGGTTGCTCACCTCGTCGCGCAAGGTAGGAGTCCTGCTGTTCTCCATCTTCCTGATCGAGGTTGTCCTCGCCCAGGTACTCCAACCAGATCTTGCTTCCTTGAACAGCTTGCCGGATTGGCTGGTCGGGCTGTTCTTCGTATCCAATGTCGGTGGCGTGGCCGCGATCGTGTTCCTCACCGTCTTCTACTTCGTCGGACAGAAGGAGGTAGCCATGACGCTCCTTGCCGCCGAGCAGGACCGCTCGGAGAGACTCCTACGGAACGTTCTCCCGAGGGAAATCGCTGCCCAACTCAAGGACGGGGACCGGACGATTGCCCGTCACTACGAGCAAGCCAGCTTGCTGTTCGCGGACATTGTCGGCTTTACATCGCTGACGATGTCATTGGGGCCAGACGAACTGATCGAGTCGCTAAATGAGGTGTTCCTCGTATTCGACGATCTCGCAGAGCGGCACGGGTGCGAGAAGATCCGGACGATCGGAGATAACTACATGGTCGCCTCGGGGATCCCCACGCCCCGCGCCGATCATGCCGAAGCCCTCGCCGCTATGGCCCTTGAGATGCGGGAATACTCGAAACGCTCGGGTTCCATCTCCTTCCGTATCGGGATCGATTCTGGACCGGTTGTGGCGGGGGTAATCGGTCGCTCTCGATTCCAATACGACGTTTGGGGCGACGCCGTCAACACAGCAAGCCGCATGGAATCTCATGGTGCACCCGACCAAATCCAATTGACACGGACTACATACGAGCTGATCAAGGACGAATTCGTCTGCACTCCGCGGGGGTCGATCGAGATCAAAGGCAAGGCTGCGATGGAGACCTGGTTTCTCGAGGGCCGCCACCCGTCGCCCGCAGGCTCCTAGCCACTCAGATCGTGGCGACGAACGAGCTTGCGGTGGACGGCACCCATGCAAGCATCCATGACCACCGTCAACCCGCCCGCGGTCGCGATGTCGCTCGCCTCCTCTGACACGATGCCCAATTGCAGCCACAGCACCGATGCGCCTATCGCCACTGCGTCGGCGGCAATAGCCGGAGCCTCGTCGGCCGGCCGGAAGACATCCACGACGTCCACCTGGTCGGTGACCTCACGCAACGACCGAAAGACCCGCTCACCCAGAATCTCGTCGGCTGTCGGGTTTATCGGGATCACCTGAAAGTCCTGCGATTGCAAGTACTTGGGGATCCTGTTTGCCTGCTTCTGCTCATCGCTGGAAGCACCCACGACTGCAACAGTCGATGCATCCCGGTACAGAGCAACCAGAGTGTCAAGACCGAGTGGGAGCATCGCCGTACTCGCGGATCGTTCTCGAACGGTCAGTCGGTCGACTGTTCGAAATCTAGGGCGTATTCGATGGGGCCAAGATGCGGATGCGGCGTGCCCGGTAGGGACTCGATGCCATGGTCGGCGGCGACGTCCACGGCCTCCGGCGACACCTTCAGAATCTCGGCTACGGCAGCCGTAAGGTTTCTCAGGCGGCCGGCCAGCTCGGCCATGATTGCCATCCCCACATCGGGGTTGGCATGAATCAGCCCGCGCAGGTGGTCCCGCGTAAGTTGCAGGGCGGTCGTCTCGGTGGCGGCGATCACATCGGCAGACCTGGGGGCATCGGTCAATAGTGCAAGCTCCCCAACATGTGAACCCGGGCCTTCAGTTCGCAGCAACTCGCCGCCGACCCGTATCTCAACCTCACCCTCGACGATCAGCCAAAGTGAACGCGCCGCTTGCTCTCCCTCAGCAACGATCACCTCACCCGGCTCAAACGTCCGGGGGGTAGCGACCTTCGGCACCTCGGCGAGTTGCTCGTCGTTGAATCCGGCGAACAGCGTCGTGGTCCGGAGAACCTCGTGTGCCTGTTCTGAAAGCATATGAACCTCGGTCACAAGACGACTCACGACATTAGGCGCGCCAAGAGGAGTCGGTGGGATGTCAGGTCGGAGGTTGGAGCGCCCGTCCGGCCTCGTGGTCGTAGCAGAACGCCCAGAACTCTCCGGGTTCCTTCGACCTGATGACCGGATGGCCACCGGCAGCAGCATGCTTGCGGGCATGCGTGTTCTTGGAGTCATCGCAACACCCGACCGCTCCACACGTGACACAAAACCGCAGGTGGACCCAGCTATCGCCCATCTCGATGCAGGCCGGACAGCCGCCCTCGGGCATCGGGCCCACAGCCACTTCTTGCAGTTCAGCGCAGAGTTCTGATCGTGTCACCATCGGCACGCTAACCACCGACCGACCATGATGGGGCGCTGATGTCATCAATACCTACCGGCACCGTCACCTTCATGTTCACCGACATCGAGGGTTCCACGCGTCTAGTTCAGGATCTGGGCGGCCGCTGGCCCGAGCTACTGGAGGTGCACAACGAGTTGGCGCGCGAGGCTCTCGCCTCCCACAACGGGGTCCTTATCAGGACCGAGGGTGATGCGGTGTTTGCAACCTTCGAGCAGGCGGCCGACGGCGTCGCCGCTGCGGTGGACTTTCAGCGGAAACTGGGTGACGCCTCCTGGCCCGACGATGGAGTGATCCGGGTCCGGATGGGATTGCACACCGGTGCCGGGGTTCTCGGCGGCGACGATTACGTAGGTCTCGACGTGCACCGAGCCGCCCGAATAGCGTCGACCGGACACGGCGGCCAAATCGTTGTATCGGATGCGACAGCCGCCCTGGTCGGCCAACTACTGCCCGAGGGGTCCTCGTTGCGCGACCTCGGCAAGCACCGACTCAAAGACCTCACCGAGCGGGAGGCGATCTTCCAGGTCGTAATTGACGGCCTCTCCGATGAGTTCGCTCCGCTCAAGACACTCGAGCGAGTGGCCCACAACCTCCCGGTTCAGGTGACTTCCTTCGTGGGCCGGGAAGACGAGCTCGCCGAGGCGATGCACCTCCTCGAGGGGACGCGCATTCTCTCGCTGCTGGGCCCGGGAGGAACCGGGAAGACCCGGCTAGCTCTGCAAATCGCCGCCGAGAGCGCCGAGAGCTACCCCGACGGAACGTTCTTCGTTCCGCTCGCCCCGATCACCGACCCCGATTTGATCCCTTCGACCATTCTCTCTGCCCTTGGCGTTCCCGCCTCGACGAGGAGTCAATCCCCGCAGGAACATCTCGTCGAAGTGTTCTCCGAACGCTCGGCGCTCTTGGTCCTGGATAACTTCGAACAGCTCGTCGCTGGAGGCGAGGTGGTCGCCGCCCTGGTGAGATGCTCGCCGGGATCAAAGGTACTCATCACGTCGAGGATCCCGCTGCGAGTTGCCGGCGAACAAGAAATGCCCATCCCTCCTCTCTCGGTGGGATCAGCCGACGAGGAGCGCGACCTGGCTGCGCTCGGCGCGGTACCGGCTGTTCAACTGTTCGTGGAGCGAGTGATGGCGGTCAACCGCGGCTTTGCTCTCACCGAGGACAACGCCTCATCGGTGGCCGAGTTGGTCCGCCGGCTCGATGGCTTGCCACTGGCGATCGAACTGGTCGTACCGCAACTCCGGCTGCTACCGGTGGAGGCGGTCCTGGAGCGCCTCGACCCCAGCCGACTTGGTGGAGCGAGCAGAGACGCACCAGATCGACACCAGACCCTATGGAACGCTATTTCATGGTCGGTAGAAACCTTGCCGGAGCAAAGCCGCGTGCTGTTGTGTCAGTTGGCTGTGTTTGTCGAAGGGGCAAGGCTGGAGGAGATCGAGGCCGTTTGTGGCAGAGATGTGATCGAGGATCTGGCAACCCTCGTCGAGCACAGCCTGCTGATGCGGGACCAGTCGGCCGCCGACGTCAGATTCCGATGGCTCCGAGTCATCCGTGAGTACGCACACGAGATGCTTGAGGGCTCGGGCGAGTCTGGGAGCTTGGCGAAGGCACACGCCGCGGCGTACACCGAGTTCGCCGAGGCAGCAGCCGCTCAGGTGCTGATGGTCGAGCGTCGCCACTGGCTCGAGGTATTGGATCGGGACCACCACAATTTGAGAACAGCACTCCATTGGGCAATCGATCATCAAGAGGCCGATCTCGCCTTTCGCCTTTCCTGGGCGCTGTGGCGTTTCTGGCAGACCCGGGGCCACATCCACGAAGCACGCGCCGCCCTCGATCTGGTGATGGCTCTCGACGGCGGTGCACCAGCCCTCCGTGCCAAGGTGATCGAGGCGTCGGGTGGGATCGCCTGGTGGCAAGGTGACCTCGAGACCGCCGACGAGGCCTACGCAGCTGCACTCCAGATGCAACGTGAATTGGGTGATCCGGCAGAGGTCGCCAACGCGCTCTACAACAACGCACTCACCCGCGCCTACGGCTCAAATGACACCGAGGCGGCCGGGGCGATGTTGACGGAAGCTGAAGAGACCTTTCGAAGCCTCGGAAACGACGCAGGATTGGCCGATGTTCACTGGGGGATGGGGAGCATGGGGTATCGCAACGATGCCGATCGGGACGAGTCGATCCGATTGCTCAGCATGGCAGTCGCAGAGTACGCGGCCGTAGGAAACGTGTTTGGAGAGGGATGGGCCAACTTCGAAATCGGTTCGATGCTCGCCAGAGAAGAGGAATACGACAACGCCGAGCCCTACCTACAGCGTGGCCTGCAACTGCTCGGATCGTCGCGCGACTACTCGGCGCTGGTCATGTTCGCCGGCATTCTTGCCATGATCGCCGGTCAACGGGGTGATCGTGAGCGAGCGATTCGCCTCGCCGGTGTCGCCTATGGCTTGCGAGATCTAAGCGGGCTGGACATCATCAGTATTGCTGTCAATCAAGAGGCGACCTTTGCAGAGGCCGAGTTGGATGCGCTCGAAGGTGAACTGGCAGAGGTCTATCAAGAGGGCAGGGCGATGGGGTACGACGATGCCCTGGCCTACCTCCTCGATGAGGAGTGAAGGGTCACCGAGCGACGGTCAGCCATCTCCTGGATTCTCCGCTTGCTGGTCGTCGGAAGACAGATGCTGCACCAACGCCTCGAGCGTGTCATCCCACCGAGTTGCCCGCGCCGCCAGCCACTGCATGGCATCCACCAGAGGACTGGGGTCCAACGAGTAGCGATACTCCTTGCCCAGTCTGGCGCCCCCCACCAGGCCGGCCGCCTCCAGTTCTGAAAGGTGGCGCGCCACTGCCTGGCGGCTGATCGGCAACCGCTCTGCAAATTCTGTAGCGGTTCCCGACTCTTCCGATGCCAGCCAATCGATCAACTGCTGGCGGGTCGGGTCCGACAGAGCCGCAAACACCTTCTGCGAAGCAGCGATCTCTACACCTCCCGACCGACAGCTGCGTATTCGATGAGATCCTGAAGTTCGGCCTTCCAACCTGAGGTGTTGGCGTCCAGTTGTCGCCGGTACAGGTCATCGGGGAACGAGGCGAATCCAGTCTCTACTACCCGAACCATTGTGCCCTCGGTCACAGACTCCAGAGTGAGTTCGACCAGAGTCGAGGGACCGTCTTCGACCTCCGTATCGGGTGATGCAGCCCAGCGGAAAGCGAATCGGGTTGGCGGATCTGCCACCTCGATCACGGCGGAGACCGTATTGCCGTATTCGCTCCACCCGAACTTGGCAGATCCACCCTGTTGCAGGTCCAGCTCGGCGGTATCGCCGAACCATTGTGCAAGTTCCTCTGCCACGGTGATCGCCTGCCACACCCGCTCGATTGCCGCCGGAACCAAGACTTCCCGCTCGATCCTGTCTACCCGGGTCATATCGTTGCCTCCCTCTCCTACGCGCAACCAACTTGTTGCGTATTGACGTGCAACATAACGGTTGCGTGATCTGAAGTCAATCGCTTCGATGCCTGAACTTCCCGTGCTTAGACCCTCACGACATCAGCGCTCAATCGCGGTGTCTTTTCTAGGTATACCCCAGGTGGTTTATGGGTCGGTCGGTGAGTTTTATCGGTGGCGATCACCGATGTGCATTGCGGTGCAATTTCGTACGTTCGGTGGGTGACATGCCGGACGAAGACGAAAGGAGATGGCATGACCACTCTCAAGGACCGAATTCAGGTGTCGGCGAACGACACCACGATGGTGCGGGTTCCCGTCCGTGGCGCTCGGTTCTCCGGGCTCTCCATCGTCGGTGCGATCGCTGCTCTGGTGGCGGTGGGTGCAATCGCTCTCATCGTTACCCGTAGTGGCGAAGAGACTGCGGCAACAGCCCCTGCCGTCGTGCAGGGCATCGAAGGCTGGGAACTGCCCCAGATGTTCCTCCCGGAACAAGCCCAGGCAGCCACAGCCCCCGCCGTTGTGCAGGGCATCGAAGGCTGGGAACTGCCACAAATGTTCCTCCCGGAACAACAGGCAGCCACAGCCCAGGCAACCGCCATCGAGGGTTGGGAACTGCCCCAACTGTTCCTCCCGGAACAACAGGCAGCCACGGCCCAAGTGTCGGCAATCGAAGGCTGGGAACTGCCACAAATGTTCCTCCCGGAACAACAGGCAGCAACCGTCCAGGCAACCGCCATCGAGGGTTGGGAACTGCCCCAGATGTTCCTCCCGGAACAGACCCAGGCAGTAGCCCAAGCAACAAACATCGCAGGCTGGGAACAGCCCCAGATGTTCCTCCCGGAACAGACCCGGGCGGTGTATGTGACTCCGGCTTCCGGGCCGCGGTGATGATCATCGTCTGACTGTTCCATCGAGTAGGGAGACCCGCCCTTCGGGGCGGGTCTCCTGCGTCTTAACCCTGTTGAGGAGGGTTGGGTAGGGTTGCGGGATGCTTCTCGAGAGGGATCGAGAGGTCGAGTTGTTGGCCGGTCTGTTGACCGGGGTGGGTTCTTCAGGGGGCAAGGTCGTCCTGGTGCGCGGCGAGGCCGGTGTCGGCAAGACCTCTCTTGTCAAACAGTTTGTCGAGCGCCACACCGATGAGGCGCATGTGCTGTCGGGGTTCTGCGACGACCTGACGACGCCACAACCGCTGGGGCCGTTCTACGATATTGCCCGCACCGAGCCAGCCGTCAACCAGGCACTCATCGACGGTGACCGCCCTGCCCTGTTCGAAGCACTGTTGGAACTGTTGTCACGCAGTTTGAGGCCCACAGTTCTGGTGATCGAGGACACCCAGTGGGCTGATGAGGCGACTCTGGACGCCATCAGATACTTGGGTCGGCGCATCAGCACCACCAGCGGACTGCTGCTGTTGACCTATCGCGATGAGGAAGTCGACTACGACCACCCCCTCCGTAGCGTGATGGGTGCGATCGCGCCCTCGGACATCACTCGAATCCGTCTCGATTGCCTTACTGCAGAGGCGGTCGAGACGATGCTCGAAGGGGAATCTGCCGACCTCGATTCGATCATGCGACTCACCGACGGCAACCCCCTGTTCGTCACCGAGATCCTCACCTCGGAGGAAGACCACATCCCCCTGTCCGTACGCGACTCGGTAATTACCCGCACAGCACGGCTCTCACCACCAGTCCAGGAACTGTTGAATGCCCTGTCAGTGATCCCGCAGCGAATCTCGCTGAGCGAAGCGCGGCAACTCGCAACTGGAGCCGATGTCGAGTTTCAGGAGTGCGTCAGATCAGGTCTACTCGTGACAGACGACGAGACGGTGTCGTTTCGCCACGAACTCATCCGGCGTGCCATTGAGGAAGCCCTCACCGGCGATGAGCGCCAGGCAGCAAATCGCGCCGCACTCAAGATGCTTTCGGACGAAACAGATCCGGCCCGACTGGTTCATCATGCCCGTGCCGCCGGTGATGTAGACCGGCTGATCGAGCTTGCTCCCCGGGCTGCCGAAGCAGCTGCTGAGGTCGGCAGCCACCTTGAAGCCGTCGCCCACTACCTCACGCTCGAACCCCACCTCGACCGACTCGACGCTGCCGCCAAGGGGAAAATCCTCGATTCCTGGGGACGAGAACAGACGGCACTATCACCCTTCAGCGAGTCGATTCGGGTCCAACAGCTGAGGATTGACCATCATCGCGAAAACGGGAACCGAAGCGCCGAATCGGCGGCGCTCGCTGATGCTGGCTTTGCCCAAATCACGGTTTTGCGCCGTGGCGCAGCGGAGCGGCTTGCTCGCCAGGCGATCGACATACTTGGACCAGACGCTGCCGGACCCGACTTGGTCCCAGCTTTCGACCTCAACTGCTACATGGCGATGATGCGGAGTGACTTTGTCGCCACCCGGGAGTGGGCTGACCGCGCGCTGGAAGCTGCCGGACCGGACGCCGACGAAACTCTCGTCATCCGCTGTCTCAACCACCGAGGAGTGGCCGATTCGTCTGAGAACTACCCGGACGGACGGGCGAGCTTCGATGAGGCGGCCCGTCGAGCCGAAGCGATTGGTAATTGGCGTGAGGCCAGCCGCGCCCTGCACAACTTTTCATTCATGGCGGCCGAACACTTCGATCCGTCGACTGCACTCGACTACGCCCAGCGGGCCGTGGCCGCGGCGTCTCGCGAAGACGTCCCGGGCCGTCTGTCCTACTCCATGCTGATGCAGGCCAAAGCGCTCGAACTTGCCGGCGACTGGAACGAGGCTGAGGTTATCGCCGAAGACACACCAGCCACCCCCGTGGTCTTTCAAACGGTGGCGCTTCAGATCCTCGGCGTGATCGAAGCCAGAAGGGGCAAGCCTGGAGCTCGCACCACTCTGAGCCGAGCGTGGGAGCTGGCAAATGAAGCCGACCAACATATGCGACGAGCGCCCGCTGCCGCAGCCCTCGCCGAATACGCCTGGATCTGCGGCGACACCGGCCTCTCGATGCAAGATGTAACTGCCACCATGCACACCGGCCTAGGCATCACGCCGGGATGGGCTAGGAGCGAGGGAGCGATCGCTTTGTGGTTGTGGAAGTTAGGTGAACTGGATGAGGCACCGGAAGGTATCGCCGAGCCCTATCGGCTCATCATCGGCGGCCAACCGCTGGAAGCAGCCGAACAGTGGGCCGAACTCGGCTGCCCCTACGAAGAAGCCATCGCCCTATCCCACGGACCCCCCGACGCCCAGCTCCAAGCACTAGAGAAACTCGACACCCTGGAAGCCACCGCGGTAGCCGCCAAGCTTCGCCAACAACTGCGCGACCAAGGCGTAAAGGTTCCCCGCGGCAAAGCCCAGAGCACCCGCCAACACGCAGTTGGGCTCACCGCCCGCCAAGCAGAAGTCCTGGCCCTGCTCGCCGAAGGCCTCACCAACCCCGAAATCGCCGACCGGCTCTTCGTATCACCAAGAACCGTCGAACACCACGTCTCCGCGGTGCTATCCAAATTCGACGCCACGACCCGACAAGACGCCGTCACCCAAGCCCACCAACAAGGGCTCGTCAGCGACGCCACCCAATAACGCACCGACTTCAAGGCTTCGATGGTGGAGACGAGGGGATTTGAACCTACCTAGAAAGCACCGAGCGAAGCGAGGTTCGAAGAAGGTGGCTGGCGACGTCGATCAGGCGTCGCCAGGTGCCGACCGTTCCGCTGAAGATCGGTGGAGATGAGGGGATTTGAACCCCTGACCCCCTGGTTGCAAACCAGGTGCTCTGCCTAGCTGAGCTACATCCCCAAGCGAGGCGCAATGATACGGGAAGACATGCCCACATCGGACATTCCGCACTTCGGCCTTTGATACACTCGCGGCCCTTCGGGCCCATAGCTCAGCTCGGTTAGAGCGCATCCCTGATAAGGATGAGGTCCCTGGTTCAAATCCAGGTGGGCCCACTAACGGAACCAGACACAGCTGCCGCAACCGCCTCCTCTGTCAGCCCCGCGCTTGTGTTTCGACGTGGGCGGCGAGCTTGTCGAACGCCATGTTCCATCCGACGGCGCCCGGGGAATCTGCGGGAACTCCGGCGTGGGTCATCACCATCTTCGTGTGACCGCCGAGGTCCTCGAGTTCGACCATGACCTCGGTCGTTGTCGGATGTCCTTCGGGCATGCCCATGTCCGAGGGCGACAACAGGTTGCCTTCTTCATCTGACATCGACTCGGTATAGACGAGAAGCACGTTCTCGATGACCTCGCGGTACTCGCCGGTGAACCACATCTGCATAGGACCGTCCGGTGTTTCCATCTCCATGCACACCAACCGGGTGCCTCCGACACGCACGTCCATCTTGGCGACGGGAATGCTGGCGCCACCGGGGCCGTACCACGCCTTGAAATGCTCCGGCTCAGTCCACAACCGCCAGATGAAGTCCTTCGGAGCGTCCAGGGTGCGTTCGATCACGACGGCGTCCTTGGAGTCGGTGTCGTCAACCATTTTGTTCGTCTGCCTTTCGTTGCGGTTGTAGTTGCTGGATGTAGTCGTCCATTCGATCGAAGCGGGCCTCCCAGACCGGCCGATACTGCTCGGCCCAGGTCGAGATCTCCTCGAGTGGTGTGGCGTCGAGGGTGCACGGTCGGTACTGAGCTCGTTGACCCCGCACGACCAACCCTGCCCGCTCCAAGACCTTTATGTGTTTCGAGATCGCCGGAAGTGTCAAGTGGAACGGCTCGGCGAGTTCGTTGACGTTTGCCTCGCCCTGCGCCAGACGGGAGAGCATCGCTCGCCGGGTCGAATTGGCCAGCGCGGCGAAGGTCTCACTGAGCCGGTCCTCGCTGATTGCCACAGTCATGGGATCTTGCCTCTTACTTTCCCAATCGGCTAATTAACCGACTAGGAAAGTACAAGGTTCTCGCTGCTCTGTCAATCGCGAGAGAGGAGCAGGGATCAGCCGACGCCTATCCGGCGGCGGCTACGAGCGCATCCCAGGTCGCCTGATCAACCAGACCGCCGCTGAGACCGACAAATGCCTGGAAGCGACCAACCGCGGCACTCGTCTTGGGGCCAAAGATCCCGTCGATCGGCCCCGGTCCGTGGCCGAGGGCATCAAGCATTGACTGGAGTTGGAGCACGCTCTCGCTGATGGTCCCGTAGACGACCACCGGGGCCACCGTTCCGCCTCCAGAACCGGCCGCGGCAACGAGTGCATCCCAGGTCGCCTGGCCGACGGTTCCGTCGTCACCCAAGCCGCTCGCCTGCTGGAACCGCTTGACGGCTGCGAGAGTGAGCGGCCCGAAAGCACCATCTACTCCGCCCGGAGCGTGACCCAACTGGGCCAGCATCGTCTGCAGGTTGATGACCGGCGAGCCGCGACTGCCAAACGCCACAACCACGCCAGAAGAGGCCGCGGGAGGTGGAGAAGAGGCAACCGGGGACGTCGAGGTCTGCTGCTCAACGGCGCCCGCCAGCGCCGCCTTAGTGACAGGACCGACCTTGCCATCGACGAAGAGACCGCGGGCCTCCTGGAAGGCCAAAACGGCTGCCAGCGTCTTGTTTCCGAAAATGCCGTCGGCCGCACCCGGGCTGAAACCGTGGGTCGCCAAGGACGACTGCGCCTCCGCCACCACCGGGCCGCGAGACCCAAGAATCAGGGTGTCGTTCGGACCGGCAACAGCACTGACTGTGTTTCCACTGCTGGAGGTGGTTCCGCTGCTCGTCGTACTGGTACCGCCTCCCCCGCCGCCTGTAGTGGTGCAGGCGCCACACACAGCCAGGAGAGCCTGATAGGGATTGACAATGACGCCGTCGGGGTCATAAAGCTCGAAGTGGAGATGAGGGGCCGTGCTCTCGGCGTTGCCGGAGTCACCGACCCATCCGATGTGCTGGCCTGCGGCCACCCGAGCGCCGGGGATGATTCCTTCGACGATCCCCCACGCCTGACCATCGTCGGTCCCGGGGGTGTCGTTGTTGAGGTGGATGTACCACGACTCCCACCCGTCATCGTGCCTGATCACCACCGTGCAACAGCGGTGTGGGTTCAAGTTGCCGGGGTCGCGCGACCAGTTGACGTAACGAACCGTCCCGGGTGCAGCCGAAACCACCGGCGTCATCTTCGGCGCCATCAGATCCTGAGCGTGGTGATCGCCGTTGCTACGGGCTGCGTAGAACGAGTCGCTGATACGGACCGCACCATCCACCGGGAAGGTCAGCTGGTAGTCGACCATTTCCCCATAGGTCAATTGCACCTTGGCAAACGTGAGTGACGAGGTACCCAGGACGAATGCAAGCGCGACGACGGCGACGCTGCCGACGCGCCGAGTGACTAGAGCGGTGACTCCCAACATATCTAGTCTCAGCATCGGCATCCTGAGCGCCAAGACTTGAGAGACTTGAGGTGCCTAGGTCGGTTCACCCCCCATCGGGCGAAGCATCACGGGCCGGCCATCCCGCTCGTTGGCTCTAAAGCCCATTCGTTCCAGATATCGCGTGTGGTCATCGCTCCACATCTCAGACCACGCAGACGTCCGATGGCCAAATACCGCTGACTCGGCCGAGTAGGCAAACCGGCCGACCTTGAAATCGCGGTACTGGGGCGTGGCGTAATCCAGTTGCACCTCGAGAGATCCGTCCTCATGCGGCAGAGCTACCAGCAGCCCGGCCGGGATCATGTCGCGTAGGACGAACACAGGCAACGTCTCCGGGGTGGGCGAATACTCGAAACCTGGTTGGAAGCGCTCGATCTGGTCAGAGTGAAACTCGATGAAGTGCTGCAGGTAACGCGACTCCGGATTCACCCGGAGAGTCGAAAAGACCTCGGTCGATCCAAGAAGTTTCCGCAGGAAGAAGAGGTGTATCCCCATGATCACCACGTTGGTGATGGCGATGGGAATCGATCCGATCAGCACTCCGTAGGCAAGAAATGCCACTGAGCCAGCCAGGCCGATCAGGCGAAGGCGCAGGATCGACCTCATCGTCAGCGACAGCACCACGATCGCCGAGGCGAAATACCCGACTACTTCATGCCAGATCGATGCGTCCACACCATGAGGCTACAAGTCGGTTGTACTCCCCCGCACTAGGCCGGGGTCAGTCACTACGCTCCGGTTCGCCGTACGCGACCGCCATCCACGAGAGCCGTCATGATTTGTGCCGCCTGCTCAACCGAGAATCCGCAGGGTGCTGCCTTTTGCATGGGCTGCGGTGCTGCGCTGAACACAAGTTGTGCATCTTGTGGGGCCGAGATGCCGGGAGGCGCCGCATTCTGTCCCACCTGTGGCACGCCGATCGATGCGACCGAGGCGGCGGAAGACGGTCTGCTCAAATACATCCCCCCGGAACTCCTCTCCAAGCTCGAATTCGCCGCAACGTCGGGCGGCATGGAGGGCGAGCGGCGTACCGTCACCATGCTCTTCTGCGACTTGCAGGGTTCGACGGCAGCCGCAGAAACGATGGATCCCGAAGAGTGGGCGGACGTCATGAACGGGGCGTTCGAGCACCTGATTGCACCCGTCTATCGGTACGAGGGAACACTTGCGCGCCTGATGGGAGATGCGATCCTCGCCTTCTTCGGCGCCCCGATCGGACATGAAGACGACCCGGAACGAGCCGTGCGAGCCGGACTCGAGATTCTGCAGGCAATCGGGCCCTACAAGGAACAAGTGAAGCGCGATTGGGGTATCGAGGTCGATGTTCGCGTCGGTATCAACACCGGCCTCGTCGTGATGGGTGCCGTCGGATCCGACCTCCGAGTCGAGTACACCGCTATGGGCGACGCGGTCAACACAGCATCTCGGATGGAGTCGAGCGCCGCTCCCGGAACGGTCCAGATCTCCGGAGACACCATGCGGCTGGTCGACAAGCTCTTCGAGTTCGAGGATCTCGGCGGTGTCGAGGTCAAGGGCAAGGCCGACCCGGTGCCCGCCTACCGGGTCGCAAAGGCGTTGCCGCGTCCCGAGACATTGCGCGGGATCGAAGGTCTCAGCTCGGCGCTCGTCGGTAGAGACGCCGAACTAGCCCAACTCAGCCAGGCGATCGAGGCCACCAGCAGCGGTAGTGGTGGAATCGTCTCGATCATTGCCGAGGCCGGGCTGGGCAAATCGCGACTCGTAGCCGAGGCCCGCTCACTCGTGGCCGATTCGGTTGCTTGGCACGAGGGACGCTCCCTCTCCTACGAAACAGCCACGCCTTATGCCTCGGTGCGCCGAATCCTCCGGTCGATGCTCGGATTGACGGGTGACGAATCGGTGGCCGAGACGTGGCGTCGTCTCGACGAGTCGGTAGGGCGGGTGCTCCCGGGCCGGGTAGCTGCGATCGCCCCGTTCCTCGCATGGCTACTGGACGTTGCCGTCCCCGAAGAGCATCAGCATCGACTCGAATACTTGGAGCCTCCCCAAATCCGGGCCGAGGCCTTTCGAGCCGCCGTCGAATTCATCCAATCGGTGGCGGCAATTGATCCGGTGGTGCTCGTCTTCGAGGATTTGCATTGGGCTGACCCGGCATCGCTCGATCTTGTCCGCGAACTGTTGAACGCTGCCGCAACGACACGTTTGCTCCTGATCCTGCTGTTCCGTCCGCGGCGCCAAGAGGGCTCCTGGGAGATTCATGAAACCGCCAACCGGGACTTCCCCCATGCCTACGCCGAAATCGCGCTCCAACCGCTGCCCGAAGCCGAGACCCGCTCCCTGGTCGCAAACCTTCTTGCCGTCGACGGTCTGCCTGAGGGGGTGCGGGGTGAGATCCTCGCCAAATCGGAAGGCAATCCATTCTTCGTCGAGGAGATCATTCGATCGCTCATCGACCGTGATTTTGTTGTGCACGACGGAGCCAAATGGGTTGCCACCGACGCCATCGCCACCATCTCGGTGCCCGAGAACCTCGCTGCGGTTCTCACCACGCGCCTCGATGCATTGGACGAGCGCAGCCGACAGATCGCCCAGGCAGCCAGCGTCGTCGGACGCCAATTCCGCTACGACGAACTGGCTGCCTGCCTTCCCGACCTCTCAGGGGCAGACGATGGCCTGCTCGACTTGCAACGCCGTGAACTCATCGTCGAGGTTTCCAGGATTCCGAAGCGCATGTATCGGTTCCGCCATGCCCTTCTCCAAGAAGCGACATACGACACCGTGCTGCTCAAGCAACGCACCAGGCTTCACGCGGCGCTCGCCGACTTCCTGGAGCGGACTCAGCCGGAGCGGGTAGAGGATCTCGCCGACCACCTACTGAGGGCCCGCGAATCGTCGCGAGCGGTGCCGTACCTCGTCGCCGCGGGCGAGAAGGCAGCCCTCAACTATGCGATCCCGATTGCAGTTGATCGCTTGGAAGCGTCCCTCGGTCACATGACAGAAGAGACACCTGACGACCTGGTGAAGCGAGCCCTCGAGGCGCTGGGACAGGCCCATCAATTTCGATTCGATCTTGAAGGCGCCGCAGACGCCTACCGCCGCCTCGGCGAGGAAGGTGAGCGCCGCAACGCCTCGGCCATGACGATCTCGTCTCTCAACAAGTTCGGCCTGCTGCGCGCTCTCTTCTTTGAGGAACGTGACGCCGGACTCGACGATATCCAGAGGGCAGAGACGATGGCTCGCGACCTCGACTCCACCGAAGGAGTCATCGAGTCCTGCATCAGTCAGTGCTACGTCCGGACCGCCCACGCCGAATTCGACCAGGTGGCGCATTACATGAACGAGGTGACGAGCCTCGCTTCGGAACTCGGCGCCGCAGATCCCACCCTTTTCGGGATGGCGCACCTGGCCAACACGCTGGTCTACCTGACCCAATTCGACGAAGGCCTCGCCCAAGCCGAAAAGACGCTCGCCAAGGCCGAGGAGTTGAGCAACCTTCAGTATCAGGCCGAGATGCTCACATTCCCCATCCCCCTCTGTCATCTCCGCAACGGTGACATGGCTGCGGCCACAGCAGCCCTGGAGCGCGGCATGGAGATCGCGCAACAGATAGGAGCCCGTGCCTCGGAGGCGTTCGCAGCCGTGTTCCAGGGCAAGCTGGCGATGGAACAGGGTTACCTCGAGGACGCACTGGGACTTTTTCGCCGCACCATCGAGGCATCCGACGCCACTGGGGTTCCGTATGTAATGGCCCTCGGCAGGTGCGTCACCGGCACTTGCTACCTCCACATCGGCGGGCCCATGACAGAGCGGGCGCTCGAATTCCACCGCGAGACTCTCGACCTCATGGAACAACCCACCGGCACGGTGCTCGGAGCGTGGATGTGGACCGAGATCGGCCAGTGCCTGCTGGCCGCCGGAGATGTGGATGAAGCACGGTCGCTATTCGATAAGGCACTCACCGAGCAGACCGCGCCCATGTATCTGCAGCGACCCGGGGCGCTCGCCGGAAGCATCGAAGTCGCCCTGCTCGACGGTGACCTCAAAGCGGCACAAGAAAGACTCGACGAGCTCGACGAGTACGTGGCCTCACGCGACATGAGAGACCAGCAGCCCCTCCTCATGTACACCCGGGCGCAGGTCGCCGCAGCCTCCGATGACCATGAAACGGCTCTAGCGACTCTCGAAGAGTTGGCCGGACCGGCCGCCGAGGCCGGGATGAGGCGCATCCTGCTCGATGTGCACGTCGCAATGGCCGCCAGCCTTGACGCCCTGGAACGAGCCGAAGACGCGACGAATGCCCGAACCGCAGCGCGCCAACTGGTCGCACAGATCGCGGCGGACATGACAGACGAGGGGCTGCGAGCGGCCTTCCTCGAAGGTTCGGAGAATCGACTCGCCGGCTAACCGGTCCAGTAGATTCGCGATGACCGGAGCCACATCCTGAGCACTTTCCAATTCATCTTCATGGCCGACTGCCAACTCGGGGCCTACGCCACCTTCAGCGGCATGACCGAGCCAGACATCGTCGGCTTTGTCGAGCGAGATATGCAGGTCGAGATCGTTCCCAAGGTCGACGGCTTCGAATGGGATGCGGACCGCTATCGAGAGGCGATCGCAGCCGCCAACTCGCTACGACCCGACTTCGTCGTCATGGGCGGCGACATGATCGACAACCCAACGTCGCAAGAGCAATACGACGCTCTCATGACCATCACCAACGATCTCGATCCGACTATTCCGATGCGCTGGGTCCCCGGCAACCATGACATCGCCCCCGACACGGTGGTCCCCACGCCGGCCAGCATCGCCGCCTATCGAGATGCCTTTGGCCCCGACTACTACGGCTTTGATCACGGCGATCTTCGCTTCATCGCTCTCAATACGGTCGTCATAGACCATCCCGAGCAAACCGCGGACGCCCTCGAAGAGCAGTTGGAGTTTCTTCACTGGGAGGTCGATCGCCTGATCGAAGACGATCGGCGCGGCGTCGTGTTCGGCCACCATCCGCTTTTCGTCAGCGATGCCAATGAGGATGACACCTACTGGAATATCCCTACGGACCGACGCCGCGATCTTCTGGCCGAGTTTCACCGGGGACGCATCACCCACGCATTTGCAGGCCACTGGCACCGCAACGCAGTCGCCCGCGATGGTGATTTCGAGATGGTGACGTCCGGGCCGGTCGGCTACCCGCTTGGAAACGACCCTCCCGGCCTGCGGATCGTTCGCGTGGAGCCGAGCCGTATCGTTCACCATTACCACGCACTCACCGACTTCTCGGAGGAGACCACGCAATGAGCAAGCCGGCAATCATGAGTGTCGACGATGATCCGCAAGTTCTTGCCGCGATCGGCCGCGACCTTCGCGGCAAATACGGCGAGGACTATCGGGTAATCCGCGCCGCCTCGGGAGCAGAGGGTCTCGAAGCGCTCGACGAGTTGAAGGCGAGAGGCGACAACGTTGCCCTCTTCGTAATCGACCAGCGGATGCCCGAGATGGAAGGAACCGAGTTCCTCCTTCAGGCGCAGACCCGCTTCCCGGACGCCAAACGCGTCCTGCTCACCGCCTATGCCGACACCGACGCCGCGATCCAGGCGATCAACGAAGTAGCCCTCGACCACTACCTGATGAAGCCGTGGGATCCGCCGGACGAGAACCTCTTTCCGGTGCTCGATGACATGCTCGAAGACTGGCGCGCCAACGTCCCGGCGCCTTTCGACGGTATTCGGGTGATCGGAACGACGTGGTCACCGGACACACACGAGATCAAGGATTTCCTCGCCCGCAACCAGATCCCATATCGCTTCTTGGACATTGAGCGCGACGGCGAAGCAAGGGCACAAGCAGACGCCGCCGGAGCCGGAACCATCCCGGTGGTCTTCTTCCCCGAAGGTGAACCACTCGTCAATCCGGACCGTCGCACCGTCGGGGCACGCGTCGGTCTCCGCACCGAGGCCGAGAGCAAGTTCTACGACGTGGTGATCATCGGGGGCGGACCCGCCGGTCTCGCCGGGGCGGTGTACGGCGCATCCGAAGGACTACGAACGGCACTCATCGAAAAGGATGCACCCGGAGGCCAAGCCGGAACCAGTTCGCGTATCGAGAACTACCTTGGTTTCCCCAGTGGCGTCTCCGGCGGAGACCTGGCGCGCCGGGCGGTAACCCAGGCCACTCGGCTCGGAGCCGAACTGGTCACCGCTGTTGAGGTGACCGGGGTCAAACTGGAAGACACGGTGAAGATCGTCTCGCTCTCAGATGGCACCGAGGTGCGCTGCCATGCGGTACTTATTACGAGTGGCATGACGGTCCGTCGACTCGGCGTCCCCGGCTACGAGAAGTTCGAAGGCGGCGGCGTCTACTACGGGGCAGCGCCCAGCGAAGCGGCCACCTACAAAGGTGGACACGTCTATGTCATCGGAGGGGCCAACTCGGCGGGACAGGCGGCCATGATGTTCAGCAAGCACGTCGCCGGGGTGACGATGATCGTCCGCGGCGAGTCGCTGGCCCTAAAGATGTCGCAGTACCTCATCGAGCAGATCGAGGGAACGGACAACATCGAGGTCCTCACCAACACCCAGGTCACCGAGGTCGCCGGCACCAATGTCGTGGAGCGGATCGGGTTGCGCAACCTCGAGACCGATGTCTCCGAGGAACGCGAGGCTCAGGCGATATTCATCTTCGTGGGCGCAGTTCCACACTCGTCATTCGTGAGCGACCTTGTTGCCACCACCGACCGCGGCTTCATCCTGACCGGTCGCGACATCTTCGTCGACGGAGTAAAGCCGTCCACCTGGACCACCAACCGCGACCCGCATCAGTTGGAAACGAGCGTTCCCGGGATCTTTGCCGCTGGCGACGTCCGCCACGGAGTGGTCCGCAGGGTGGCGTCGGCCGTCGGACAGGGGTCCATCGCCATCTCGATGATCCACGAGTACCTCGAAACGGTGTGACCTGCTGTGCGTGAAGCCCTACGCTCGGCACCTCTGTTTGCCGACCTATCTGACGAGGATCTGGAGCGATTGATGGCCGGCGCCTTCGAGGAGTCGGCACCGGCCGGGACCGTGGTATTCGCAGAGGGCGACGAAGGGGACAAGGCGTGCCTGATCCTCGATGGCGAAGTGGAGATTCTCAAAACAAGTGGCGAGCGTGAGGTGCTGCTGGCAGTGCGCGGCCCCGGTGAAGTCATCGGCGAGATGGCACTCCTCGACACCGCCCCGCGCATGGCCTCAGTGCGGGCTCGCGTCGATACTCGTTTCCTTTCCATACCAAAACAACAGATGGACGATCTTCTGGCCACATCGGCAACGGCGGGACGCTCCCTGTTTGCAGTACTCCTCAGCAGATGGCGCGAGACCGAGGCACGTCTTCGCCAATCGGAGCGCATGGCTCAAATCGGGACGCTCACCGCCGGGCTAGCTCACGAAATGAACAACCCGGCAGCCGCCGTGGCCCGGGGGGCCGGTCAACTCGGTGCCGCAGTCGAGCGCCTCGGTACCGCGATGGGAGCGCTCCGAGCCGGAGGAGTCGACCCCGGCGCCGAACCAATCCGGCCGCTGTTCGCCGATGCTGCCGAGCGTCACCCGCCACTCAGCACGATGGAGCAAAGCGACCGTGAAGACGAGATGGAGGATGCTCTCTCCGCCGTCGGCGTCACCGACGCATGGAAGCTGGGTCCTGAGCTCGTCAGCGCGGGTATCACCGCCGCCGCGGTCGGCACCGCTATCGCAGGACTGGAGCCAAACGCCATCGGCCTCGTGGTCGAAGCCGTTTCCGCCGCCGGTGATGCCGCGTCTCTGGTTAGAGAAGTGGAGGAAGGTGCGGATCGGCTTTCGGCAATCGTCGGAGCGCTCAAGTCCTACTCGCACCTGGACCGGGCGGAGGTACAAGAGGTCGATCTCCATCGCGGGCTCGACGACACCCTGCTGATCCTGAAGCGGAAACTCGACGGGATCGATATTCGGCGCGAATACGCCGAGGGGCCGCTGATGGTCGAGGTGTACGCCAGTGAACTCAATCAGGTGTGGACCAACCTCATCGACAACGCAGCCGATGCGGTCGACGATGTCTCCGAGGGGATCGTCACGCTTCGCACCGCCGAACTGGAAGATGACGTTGTTGTGGAGGTCGAAGACAATGGTTCGGGGATTCCAGCCGACATCGTCGACCGGATCTTCGACGCCTTCTTTACCACCAAGCCACCCGGATCAGGTACCGGCCTCGGGCTCGATATCTCTCATGGAATCATCGCCGACCGCCACCGGGGTGAACTCACGGTCAAATCGACACCCGGTCGCACCGTCTTTCGCGTCGTGATTCCTCGCTCCCAGACGACCTGAATCAACTGACCTAGGGGTGGGCCCTGGTTCCGCGGTGATCGAGTATGTGAGCGTTGTGGACAAACCGCCGCACCGTAAACGGCTGACGGGCTTCGGTGTGGCTCGGCGGAAAGACCACCGCTGTCGCCACCGCACCTACCAAGCACGTCGCTGCACTGATCGAAAATGCCAAGGGGAAGTTGCCGGTGTCACCCAACCAGCCGCCCAGAATGGGGAAGACGATTCCTCCGGCTCCATACGCCAGGAACACCCAGGGATAGTTCTGTCCGACGACCCGGTTGCCGAATTCGTCGGCCGTGAGCGCCGGGAACAGTGCAAAGTTTCCGCCGAAGTTGAATCCGATGAGGGTCGCCCCGAGATAGAGCATCCACTCGGTTCCGGCCATGGGGATGAAGAGGAACAGCAGGACGCCCTGGGAGGCCGCCATCAACACGACCGAGTTCTTCCGTCCCAACTTGTCGCTCAGCGCACCCCACACCAATCGCCCGATTCCGTTGGCAAGCGAGAAGAACACCGCCATCGCGGTACCGGCGATTGCGTCGGCTGCATCCAGTCCGACGCCGTTGTCAACAAGCGCTTCTACTGGGTACAGCTTCATCAGTCCGATCGCCATCAGCCCGGCACCCGCCGAAACGGCAAAGGTGAGGGAGATCAAGTGGAACTGCGGCGTCTTGAGCATCTCGACGGGTTCGAAGTCCTCACCTCCCTCCCCAACCGTCTCTGGAGGCACAAAACCCTCCGGAAGCCAGCCGTCGGCTGGCATGACCATCCATCGGCTTCCGACCAGCACCAAAGCTGCAAACGCTATTCCGTAAACGACGAAGGTCGTATCGATACCGAGATCATCGATGAGGTCTCCCCAAGATCCCGCCAGCTTCACCCAACCGAGCGCTCCAAAGCCAAAGCCCGCCACGGCAAGCCCCGTGATCATTCCCTTGCGATCGGGGAACCAACGCATACCGACCGCGATCGGCACTACATAAGCGAGACCGATCCCAGCGCCACCAATGAGGCCGACACCGAGCAGCACGAACCAGAAGCTGGTGCCGCCGTCAAGACTTGCGACCAGATACCCGATTCCGAGAGTGATACCACCCGCCAGCGCCAGAGGACGCGGACCATGAGTTTTCAATCTACGACCGGCGTAGACCATCACCAGGGCGAAGGTGGCGAGACCCACCGAGAACACGATCTGGGTCTGGACCTTGCTCCACCCCGAGTCCTTGAGCGTCGGGGTGAACACCGACCACGCATAGATGGCTCCAAGGCACAGTTGGATGAGCACGGCGCCGAGAACCACGGTCCAGCGTCTTACGGTTGGCGATTCGGACATGACTTCCTCGTTGTTGCGAAACAGCGCGGAACGTATCAAGTGAGCCGACCGTCTCCCCAGGGCCAAAGGGGCAAGTTCGAGGGCCGCTAGACCCGGAGTGTCTCCAGATCGGGAACCTCAGTCTCGAGGCCCCGGATTCGCGGGTGGTACCAGGCAACCACGACCGTGGCGACGACAAACAACCCTGTGAGCACGAACAAGAGGTGATGCAGGCCAACCACGGAACATTCGACTGACGCGATACCTTTGGTGGTTGTCGCGAGTCGAACCAGGGTGACCGATCAGCACAAGAGTCCAGTCTCACGAACCGCTCGCAAGGCAAGCGTCGGAGCAGCCGGGCTCGCCACCATCGCCCTCGGGGTGGTCCTGATTCCCCTCCCGGGACCAGGCACTCTGGTGATCCTCGGGGGTGTATCCGTCCTCGGCAAGGAGTTTCCGGCCGCCCGACGCCTCGCCGACCGCGGCAAGGGAGTCCTGCGGCGGGTCATCGGTTCGAGCGAGTCCCCCCACGAGACCGGCTGACGCCGATCCCCGACGAAATGTGGGGCGGCCCTTGGACCGCCCCACATTCACTTTCGACTGACGATGTCAACCGAGCTGGATCAATTGGTCGACGCTCAGATCATCAACGGAATTCGACTGCAGCGAGCGCCACGACAGACTCCACACCTGATCGCCTATCACCAGGGATCGGATGATCGGAGGAGCCTGCTCTTCCGAGTAGTCCGGATAGCAGACCTCGAGGCGGTCGCCCTCACTCATGACCGAGGTGAGATCGATTCCCTCTTCGGCCGCCAGAGCGACGACTTCGTCGTAGGGCAGTGATTCACATTCGCGGTTGTTGGCGCCGCCGCGCTCGTCATCAGCACAAACCTGCACGATGACACCCTCTTCGGGCAGCTCCTCGCTGATCGCCCTGAGTTCCTCGGCCGTCAGCACTCGGCACTCGGAGGCCACGTCGACGCCCTTGGTTGAATGGCTGATCCGTCCGATCTCGCGAATCCCGTCATCGGTCTTGAGAACAACGGCTCCAAAGAACTGCTCCTGCCAAGACTGAACCGGGAGCACAACCATCGACTCTGGCGGCCAGTACAAGAATGCGAGGTGATTCCATTCCACATCGCTGTAGCCGCCGTCCATTGTCCAAGTCCCCAACTCGCGGGGGTCCGAAGGATCACTGACGTCGAACATCGTTGCCTTGGCGCCGGTCGTGAATCCGTCCTCGGTCGCATCCTGACCGATCCCGAGGATCCGGTCTGATCCCACCGGATGCAGATACCCGGAATATCCGGCGATCTTCAGTTCCCCTGCGACCTTTGGTGCCTCGGGGTCGCTGAGATCAACGACGTAGAAGGGGTCGACCTGACGGAAGGTGACCACATACGCGGCCTCTCCGATGAAGCGAACGGAGAAGATTCGCTCCCCGCGACCCATGTCTCCGACTCTGCCGATCTGCTCGAGTTCACCATTTCGCTCTTGGAGAACTGTCACCGAAGATTCGGCGGTGTCGTCGAAGCCCCAGGGCGGTCCGTCGGTGGTGGCGACCCGCAGGTTGCCCTCGTACTCATCCATCGCAAACTGGTTGAGGAGGTGGCCCCGAACCGAGCCGGAGGCGACGTACTCGGCAGGACCGCCGGAGATGTCGAACTTGTGCAGGGCCGTCGAGTACTCCTCCTCGATGCGGCGGACAACATCGGTCCCCCACACTTCGTTGGGTACCCAAACATTGGTGGCGACGTAGAGACTCTCCATCGAGGCATACACCGTCTCGCCCTGGGCGACGACGGCCGTTCCTTGCGGAGAGCGCAGCCCGTCGGACATGTCGAGACTCAGCACGGACAAGGTGTCGAAGCCGGCGAACTCGGCCGGTCCATGAACCTGGCCACAGTCGACAACCAGTCCCTGGCTGATGATGTCGCCATCGGTCGACTCAACGAGCGTGTAGTTGGGAAGCCAGCTGTCAATCGTCGATTCCGCAATCACCCGCTGGTTCGTTTCCAGGGCCAATTGCTCGGCGGCCTGGCTCGATGGGTAGACGAAGGGCAGATCCGACGGATAGGCAGAAACAACCATTCTCACGGTGCCATCGATGGAGCGGGCACTCAGGTAGTTGCCGTCGATATGCATCGTTCGCGCCACGGTCAGGTCCTCGGGATCGGAAAGGTTGATCTCAAACACGAGGGTCTTCGGACCGCTGTAGGGAGCGATTGAAGTGGCGTCCGCCTCGGCCATTGGAATGGCGTATCCGTCACCGCGAGCGAACACGATTGCCGTATCGCCCTGCATGAAGAACTTGTGATCCCATCCCGGGAGATAGAGCGTCCCCAGCAACCGGGCGGTCCCGTTCGACACGTCGACATAGGACAACGTTTGGTTGGTGAAAGCGAGAATCCGAGAGCCGTCCGTCTTGATGATGTCGGGTTCATCGACGCCTGCAACCTGGACGTTGGTGCCGGAGAAATCAGACCCCTGGCGGAACTCTCCAGACGTAGTCGCGGCACCGTCGTCGAAGCCCAAACTCGGCTCGACGGCGGCAACATCGAATGATTCCTCGATGGCAAATGGGGTCGGATAGAACCCCCCACCGCCGTTTAGCCCATAGGGACCGACCCGAGCCGTTGCCTCTGCCTTGAAATACGCCAGGACATCGACGCATTCGTCGAACCGTTGTAGCGAGGCGGCGAACTGAATCGAGTCGGGCTCAAACCCTGCAGTGATGCCTGCGATACCTGAGTCTGAACCGTTCCTCAAGGTGGTGGAGGTTGCATCGTCGGTGCAAGCCGCCAGCAGCATGAGGGACGCGGCGGCGAAGGCGATTGATTTGCGCATTTGGTAGCTCCTGGTCTTCCCAAGTTGTCGCCGTTGAGACGGTACCCACCCCCCACCCGGTTCCCGGGGAATAGGACTAGTCAGTACTGACTACCTTTCCTCCATGCCGTTCATCCTTCTAACCAACGACGACGGAATCGATGCTCTCGGACTGCCCTCGTTTGCAGCTGCTCTTGGCGAAATCGGCGACGTCGAAGTGGTCGTGCCCGACCGGGAGCGATCATGGGTCGCCAAGGCAATCACCCGGTTCGAGTCGGTAACGGTCGAACGAGTTGAAGTAGCCGGCATCGAGATGCACACCACCACGGGTTATCCCGCCGACTGTGTTCAACTCGGCGTCCACACTCTGTTCGATCGCCGGCCGGACATAGTGGTGAGTGGGATCAACGTCGGCTACAACCACGGAACAGCATTTCTCCAGTCGAGTGGCACCGTCGGAGCAGCCCTCGAGGGGTATATCGCCGAGGTCCCGTCGGTGGCATTCTCGATGGGTGGCTCCAGCGATGATTGGAACGCCTGGAAGCAATGGGCCGACTCGAAGGCGTCACTCCCCAACTGGATTCGCTTGGCCGAGTTGGCCGCCTCGATGGTCGATCAGATGCTGACCGCTGGGCTCTCCGGCGTCGTCAACGTCGGATTGCCCGACTCTGCGGACCTGACTACCGAGAGACGCCTGACCACGGTTGCCAAGATCGGCTACGACCGCCTGTTCCAGAAGACCGATTCAAATACTTACTCGCACTTCTTCGGCGACCTAATCGACAGCGGCACCGACATGACCGGCACCGACCTCGAAGCGGCCGCTCAGGACCTGATAGCAATCACACCTATCAGCGGAGTCGGCTTTGCAGAAGCACACCGCAAATTGGCCGAGGCGCTCTTGCTGAAGACTGAAGACTGAAGACGTTCTTCAAAGGCACAACTCGTACATCAGGAAGTACGCGTTTTGCAGGTTGTCAAGCTCCACTGATCTTGATCCCGGCATCCACCCCAGGTGGAGATGGCTGCTCTCCGCATTGCCGGACCAACCCGCGTTCCCCAGATAGTCACCCGCTTCGAGCCTGGTCCCTGTCCACAACCACTTGGGCCAATAATCGAGGTGGGCGAAGTAGTACACGTCGCCCGTCGAATCCGCTTGGAAATACACCTGGCGGCCACCCAGGTAGTGCCAGTTCGCCTGGATGACAACACCATCCTCTGGTGCAACCAGCGGAGTGCCCAGGGTTGCATGCATATCGACGCCTTTGTGTATCCGCCCCCATGGGCGCGGATACTCCCACTCGTTGCGGAAGTGGGTAAAGCCATCCACCGGACACACCCGTTCTGGGGAGCCGGGATCGGTCAACTGCCGCAGCCGGACGATGGCCCTCTGAAACTGGATCCACTCGCCCGCAATCCCCTCAGCCGCCCACACCGAAACCGAAGAAGCACTGCTGCTCTCGAGAGCAGCCGATATTGCCGTCTCATCCAGCGACGGATCGAGGTCGTGGACGACATGGACGATGTCGTTGGGCAGTAGTGCGTGGAGCGTGTCGTGGGCCCGGGACCGCAGGAATCCGATAAAGCCGTCCGCCCGCAGCATCGAGGATTCGGTCCTCATCGCCAGATCTCCTCCCCGGAGCGACACCGCTCCAGGTGCAGCAAAAGACGCAGCCTCGTAGAGCGCTATCTCTGCTTCGGCCTGAGCCGTCAACTCGGACAACGGTATGACCACCCCAGCACCAGAAGCCTCCTCGGCGGCGACGGGGGAGGCCACAAGCATGACCAGAAGAATCACGAAAAGGGATCGCATCGGTATCAAAAAGGTTACGACAGATCCTGGCCACGGCAAGCCACAGCAAGAGTGATGTTGGGTCGCTCTGGACTGTTCGGACAGTTCTTTACAATCGCTGGCGATGAAGAAGCCACCAATCGACGGTACCCATGTGTACCGACCCCATGTGGGTCCAAGTCGGCAGTACATGCGAGACATCATCCTCGGGGTCAACGACGGCTTGGTGTCGGTGTTCCTGCTCATCGCCGGCGTCGTCGGCGGCGGATTGGCGGCTCGGGAAGTGCTACTGGCAGCCCTCGCCGCCAGCGCGGCGGGTGCCATCTCCATGGCGGCAGGTGAGTACATCGCCACCAAGTCACAGGAAGAGGTCTTCGACTCCGAGCGAGAACTCGAGATAGAGCATCTCCAGTATCACCGCGAACATGAGATCCAAGAGATAAGAGACATGTTCGGCGAGATGGGCCTTGGGGCAGAGGACGTCGAGCGAATTGTCGTAGCCCTCGATCAGGACGATGACGCCTTTCTCAAGGTGATGATGGCTCTCGAATTCGGCGTCATTGAAGAGGAACGTCGGTCGCCGTACACCGCAGCCGCCATCTCCGGGGTTCTGTTTCTCGCCGGATCGGTTCCTTCGGTGACGCCCTTCTTCTTTGTGGAAAGCACCGGGTTCGGACTGTTCCTCGCCGCCATCGGTTCGGGTCTTGCCCTCTTCGGGGTAGGTGTCGCAAAGACCTTCGTGACCAGGAAGAACTGGGTGTGGAGCGGCACCGAAAACGTCCTCATCGCTACGGCCGGAGCGTTGATCTCCTACGGGGTCGGCGCTCTCTACAACGCCTGGGCCTAGGAGTTCTGAGTAGTCAGCACTCAGCGCCGAGCACTCAGGACTCACGATTCCCTCGGTCACCGTCTTCTGGGAACCACCACTATTTCTCCATTCGGGCCTCGCATCACCGTCACTCGCGCACCGGCAAATCCGCTGATCGTCTCGGTCGTCAACACCTCCGATGGTGGACCATCTGCCTCGATCACGCCGCGCTGGATAAAGGCCAGCCGATCGGCGTACTGGCCGGCGAGGGTCAAGTCGTGCATGGCGGCGAGAATGACCAGCCCTCTGGTACGACGGAGATCCGCCACCAGATCCATCACTTGTTGTCGGTGCCCGATATCGAGCGCGCTGGTTGGTTCGTCGAGGAGAAGGATCGGGGCGTCTTGTGCGAGCGCTCGAGCCAATACACACCGCTGGCGCTCACCACCCGACAACGAGCCGAGCGGACGGTCGGCCAGGTGGATAATGCCCAGATCCCACAGCGCCGCTTCCGTGATGGCGACATCCGCATCCGACTCTGCCGCGAGATAACTCAAGTGCGGGGTCCGGCCGAGCAGGACGTAGTCGACGACGTGCATCGCCTCGGGAAGGAGCGGACTCTGCTGCACCACCGCGACCAATCTGGCCAAATCTCTTCGACCCATACCGGATGTGGGCCGACCACGCACGTAAACGTCACCGGAAAACGCAACCGTGCCGGCCACCGCCCGCAGCAGCGATGATTTTCCCGCTCCGTTCGGTCCGATAAGGCCGACCCATTCACCCAGGCCGACTGTCAGATCAACGCTATCCACCACCCGGTGGCCGTTGTACTGGACACTCACCCCGCGCAGTTCGATCATGACTGATCCCGGCGCGACGATCGAAGTACGACAACGAAGAAGGGACCGCCGACAAATGCCGTCACCACGCCAATCGGAATCTCCGAAGGGGACACCGCGGTTCTGGCGATCACGTCGGCGATGGTCAGAAACGCGGCTCCACCAAAGACTGTGAGCGGGAGGATGACCCGATACGAAGACCCGGCGATCAAGCGGACCGCGTGCGGTACGACGATTCCGACAAACCCGATCAACCCGCCAGCCGCCACCGCTCCTGCCGTACCCAGAGTGGCGGCAATCACCACGACGGCCCTGACTCGCTCCGGTCGAACCCCAAGTGTCCGTGCCTCATCCTCCCCCACCGCCAGAACATCGAGAAGGCGTCGGTGCAGGAGGATCACAACGATCGATATCACCGCGTACGGAGCAACAAGCGCTACGTCAGCCCACCCGGTCGTTCCCAACCGTCCCAGGATCCAGGCGTACACCTCGCGGATGGTGTCGGCGTTCCGCTGCTGGACAAAGGTTTGGGCCGCGGTGAGAAACGCCGCCACGGCAACTCCCGCCAAGATCAGCGTCGTACCGGTTCTACGGCCACCTCCGGCTGCGCCGAGCGCGTAGGTGGCAGCGACCGCGGCGAGGGCTCCGGCAAACGCCGCACCCGGAACCAGCAGCGAACCGGAACCAACCGTCACAATCGCCAGCGTGGCCCCGAGCCCGGCTCCGGCAGCTACGCCGAGCAGGTAGGGGTCGGCAAGCGGGTTGCGAAAGACACCCTGGTAGGCAGCGCCCGCCATCGCCAGCGTCGACCCGACAAGCGCTCCCAGGACGGCGCGAGGCACCCGCAACTCCCACACGATCGCTGCCTCCCGGGGCGAGAGGCCAGATTCGACTTCTACCAGCGGCAGTCGGTCGAGCACCTCCAACAACACTCGGCCCGGATCGAGGCCGACCGGACCAATCAGCACGGCGGCGGCAATCGCCCCAAACGCCACCACCGCGGCGACCAGCAGCGACCGAACTGAAATGCGCCGAGGCGCTTCGGCGGTCATCCGACTCCGTAGACCTCCTTGGAGATTCTGAGGATCAGATCGGAGATTCGCGGTCCCCAGCGGGAGGCCACGCTGTCATCTAGTTCGATGACAGCACCGTTTTGCACCGCAGATAGCTCGGACCAACCGGGCCGGGATGCAACGGTCTCGGCCGTCTGACCACAACACACGGTGTCGGCCAGGAAGATGAAGTCGGGATCTGCGTCGAGCAGAAACTCCGCGGAGAGCTGCGGATACGCCCCTGCATCCTCGCCAGCCACGTTGGTAAGGCCCAGCATTCCGAAGACCGAATGAAGCAGCGTGCCGGGTCCGACGGTAAACAATGTGGAGTCGAGTTCCACGAAATAGGTAAACGAACGGATCGTCTGCGGCACCTCGGCGACCACACCATCGATGTCTTCACTCTCTTGGCTCACCAGCGCCAGCGCCTCCGTCGTGTGGCCGGTCGCCTCGCCGAGCTCCTGCCACTCGTCGTAAACGTCTCCCAGCGAGGCCGGGCCGGGCGGGGCGAAGAGGATCGCCGGAATATTGAGAGCAGCAAAACCAGACATGGCCTCACCCGGGTCATACGACAGAATCACCAAGTCTGGATCCATGGCGGCGACAGATTCGACGCTCAGATTGAACGCATCCACCTTCTCCGTCTCGGTGGCTGCCGCCGGATAGTCGGAGAAGACGTCGGTGGCGATGATCTCCGGACCGGCCCCGATCTCGTACAACACTTCGGTATGCGTCGCCGAGAGGGAGACGATGCGCTCCGGCAGCGCCGGAATCTCGGTGCCGCGGACGGTGACCGGGAATGCCCCGGAATCGGGTGCAGTAGATGTGGTCGGTCCCGAGTCGTGCTCTCCGCAGGCAGCGACCAACAATCCGAGCGCCAAAACAAAGCTGATGAGCCTCTTCATGAAAAAACCTCCTCGCAATCGAGGAGGAAACGGTGGTGCCTCGAGGCGGCCACCCTTCCTCCGAAGGTGAACCAAACCGACTCGATGGCAGGCGACCCGACTCGTCCCCGAAGGGCATCACGGTTGCGGGACAGTGCCGGATTCCAACCGGACTTCGCTCTTGAGTTCTCGATATCGAGAAACCGCCGAGACACCCGGGACCCGTATCCCGAGCAATGTCGAGCCTAGCGGCCAGGGTCCATCGTCGACCATCCGACTCCTGGAGCAGCACAGCCCGATACCTACACTTGCCGGGTGAAATCTCGGATGACCCGCATACTCGGAGCAGCCCTGTTGCTCGCCCTCGGGATATTCGCCTTGCGCCGCGCCGCGCCGACCGAGGTCCCTATTTCTCCGGGTAGCTGGAATCCGACCGACTGATGCGGATCGCTCTAAACGCCATCGCAGACGTGGGCACCAGGACCGGCAGGATCCTCAGCGCCGAACCCGACCTGGTGGCACTAGGCCTCTATGGCGATCAGGCCGGCATCGCCCAGGACCGACGCACATTGCGAATCTCGGACCTCGAGGGGTTCGACGTTCTGGTGACCGACGACGGCCCCACCTCCTCGGCCCTGGCCGGTCTCGCCGTCGAAGACGGCTTGGCCTGTGCCATACCGGGCGCCATCTCCCCCACCGTCGCCAGACAGTTCTCCGAAGCCAAACGGGTGTTGGTCACCAACTGTTCCCTCAGCGGACTTGCCGAGACGCTCGCGGTTCATGAGGCCGCTCGGACCGAGCAACCGCTCGACACGGTGATCGCCTGGACCGAGTTCGGCAAACCTCTGCGCCGAGGCACACCCGTGGCGTTTCCGGATCCCGTAGGGGCACGGTGGGGACGACGCATCGGATCGGTAGGAGCCACCACCAAGATCGCCGTACCCGTCGATGGTCCGTGGGCTGGCGCCACCGCCACCGTTGTAGGAACCGTGGGTGGTTCCACTGCTACCCGGATCGTCGGGGTGGCCGATGATCAAGACCACCTGAAGGCAATCGCACTCGCCGCCGGCGCCGTGGTCGCCTGCCAGACCGAACTCACGGGCCCCATCGAGCCCCGGGACGTCGCCGAGGCCTACCTGACCATCGCCATGCGAATGGGTCTAGGAGTAGCCGCCTACACGATGGAATGAGGAGTCTTCAGTCCTCAGTACTCCTCTAGGTCCCCGTCTGCGGCAGATGCTGGACGGCCGACTCTCGGGTCTCTTCGCTCTCATCGCGGCGGGGTTCGGGGCGGGCGGCCGGTTCGACGTTGGGCAGAATCTTCCGGCGCGGTGTCTCTCTCTCGGGGGCGACAGGAAGGCTCACTCGCGGCCTAGTCCCCTGTGGTGCCGCCGTCTCTTCGAGGACTATCACCTCTATACCGCCGACGAGATCGCTGATGAGGTTGTAAACGACAGCACCGAGAGTAAAGAACCCAGTCATCATGATTGTGCCGATGACCGACAGGAGGATGACGATGCGGAAGTAGACCTCGCCGTCGAGGTTGATTCCGTTCTCCAAACCGATGAGAAGGGCCAGCTCATTGATCCGCTCGGGGATTCCGGCGTTCACGAATATCGCCCAGAAGATGATTGTCCCCAGCACAAAGACGAGAGCCATGATGGCGTTGAACACCAATGAGACCTTGAGCACGGTCCACGGGTCGACTTTTCGGATGACGCGGCGCACGCGCTGCACAGCCATGCTGCTCCTGTCGCTGACCTGAAGCAGGTTACCGAGCCACTCCAGAAACGAGTGGCAAACCCTTACCCCTCGGCCTCGGTCTCTTCCAATGGCACCAACGTGAAGGAAGAGATTGATGCCTCGTCTCCGACATCCATCACCTTCACACCCGTGGCATCACGCTTCTGGCGGCTGATCGAGTCGGTTTCCATCCTGATCACGATCCCGTCCGACGAGGTAACGAAGATCTCGGCGCCTGGCCAGACCACCCGTGCCGCAACGACCGTCCCACGGACCCGGGTCAGCTTGATCGCCTTGAGGCCAACACCGCCACGCTTCTGGCCACGGAACTCGCTCAGCTTGGTTCGCTTGCCATACCCACCGCTGGAGAGGAGCAGCACCTCCTCGCCGTCCTCATCGGAGGCGGCCGACACCACCCTGTCCCCCTCCCGCAGGTTGATCCCGCGCACCCCTTGGGTGTCGCGGCCCATCGGCCTGATGTCGGATTCCTTGAAGCGAATACCCATTCCTTGTTCGGTGAACAGCAGTAGGTCGTTCTTGCCGGTGGTGGTACGGACCGATACAACCTCGTCGTCATCCTTGAGGTTGATGGCTATCAATTGATTCTGACGGCTGTCGTATTCGGAGAACTTGGTCTTCTTGATTTGACCGTTCTTGGTTGCGATTACCAGGAACTTCGCCGTCTCGTAGTCGCGCATGTCCACAACCGCCTCGATCGCCTCATCTGGTTGCAGCGGCATCACCGATTGACCGAGCACCCCCTTGGCGGTGCGATCCTTACGGGGCAATTCGTGGGCCTTGATCCGATGCACCCTCCCTCGATTGGTGAAGAAGAGCAGATACGAGTGCGCCGTCGTGTGCAGCACCCTGGTGATGGCATCGTCCTCGCGGAGATTCTCGCCCTTTACCCCGCGGCCACCCCGCCCCTGGCGCTTGTAGGCGGATGAATTGACGGCCTTTATGTAGCCATTGGCCGTGACGGTGACCACGATCTCCTCGTCGGCGATGAGGTCCTCGAGCGACAGATCGCCCTCGTCGGGGATGATCCGGCTGCGACGCTTATCTGCAAATCCGGCGCGAATTTCGGTCAATTCCTTCGAGATCAGCTTGCGTCTCTTGGTCGGGCTCTTGAGTAGGTCGTTGAGGTACTTGATCAGCTTTTGCAGCTCGTCGTGCTCCTCACGCAGCTTGGAAGTTTCCAGCGCGGTGAGCCGCCGCAACGGCATGTCGAGGATGTGCTGTGCCTGGATCTCGGAGAGCTTGAACTTCGCCATGAGCGCCGTGCGCGCTGCGTCGGTGTCCTCCGATCCTCGGATGATTGCCACAACCTCGTCGATGTTGTCCAGGGCGATGAGTAGTCCCTCGACAATGTGGGCCCTGTCTTCTGCCTTCCCGAGGCGGAACTTGGTCCTGCGCTTGATGACGTCCATCTGATGATCGATGTAGTGGCCGATCATCTCGGCGACGTTGAGGGTGCGCGGCACTCCATCGACGAGTGCCACCATGTTTACGCCAAAGGAATCCTGAAGTTGCGTCTGCTTGTACAACTGGTTGAGGACGACCTGGGGCACTGCGTCACGCTTTAGTTCGATGACCATGCGCATCCCGTTGCGGTCCGACTCGTCACGCAGATCTGAGATTCCAGTGATCTTCTTCTCGCGCACCACTTGGGCGATCTTTTCCATGATCCGGTCGCGCGACACTTGGTAAGGGATCTCGGTGACGATGATGGCGGTGCGACCCTTGCGGATCTCCTCCACCTCGCAGACGGCCCGCATCTTGACCGAGCCGCGCCCCGTGTGCATCGCGTCCTGGACACCCTTGTTGCCAAGGATGAATGCCCCGGTAGGGAAGTCGGGGCCCTCCACAAACTGGAGAACCTCGTCGGCCGTCGCTTTCGGGTTGTCCAGAAGATGCAGCGTGGCGTCGACGATCTCACCCAGGTTGTGTGGCGGGATGTTGGTCGCCATACCCACCGCGATTCCCGTTGAGCCGTTTACCAGCAGATTGGGATACCGCGCCGGCAGCACGGTGGGCTCGGTGCGTTCGCCTGAGTAGTTGTCCCCAAAATCGACGGTCTCCTCGTCGATTCCGTCGAGCAGGTGCCCGGTCAGCTTCTCGAGTCGGCACTCGGTATAACGCATCGCCGCAGGCGGGTCGTCGACGGTACCGAAGTTTCCCTGCGGATCGATGAGCGTGTACCTGCTGGCGTGCTCCTGTCCCATCCTGACCAATGCGTCATAGATCGCATCGTTCGAATGAGGATGGAACCAACCCATGACATCACCCACCACCCTGGCGCTCTTGCGATACGGCGACGTCGGTCGGATGCCCGAATCCCACATCGCAAACAGGATGCGGCGATGCACCGGCTTTAGCCCGTCACGAACGTCGGGCAGAGCGCGGGACACGATTACCGACATCGCGTACTCCAGGAAGGAGTTCTTCATTTCGTGCTCGATGTCGATGAGCTCGATATCGCCCTGCGGTGGGATGTCGTCGGTCATTCTTTGGTCCTCGGTCGGTCGTCAGTGGTCAGTCGTCAGAAATCCAGGAAGCGAACGTCTTTGGCGTTCTGCTGAATAAAGGAGCGTCGGGCGGCGACGTCGTCTCCCATCAGGGTCTGGAAAACATCGTCGGCCAATGCAAGATCGTCGAGGCCCACCCGCAGCAGTACTCGACGTCCCGGATCCATTGTCGTCTCCCACAGCTGACCTGCATTCATCTCACCGAGACCCTTGTAGCGCTGCAACGACCATTTCTTCTTCTTGAAGTCCAGCTTGACCTCCTCGAGGTGAAGGTCGCTAAACGCCCAGGCCGCCTGCTTTCCCGCTTTGATCTGATAGAGGGGCGGCTGCGCCACATACACATACCCGGCGTCCATCAATCCGCGCATGTGACGGAAGAAGAACGTCAACAGCAAGGTACGGATGTGCGACCCGTCTACATCGGCGTCCGTCAGGATCACTATCCGGTGATAGCGCGCCTTTTCGAGATCGAAGTCTTCGCCGATACCCGTTCCAATCGCGGTGATGAGTGACTGGATCTCGTTGTTCTGCAACACCTTGGTGAGTCGGTGCTTCTCGACATTGATGATCTTGCCCCGCAGCGGGAGGATCGCCTGGAATTCGCTGTTGCGCGCCTGCTTTGCCGAGCCGCCCGCCGAGTCGCCCTCCACGATGAAGATCTCGCTCAACTCCGGGTCACGCGATGAGCAGTCCGCCAGCTTTCCGGGGAGGCCCGCCGACTCGAGCAAACTCTTGCGGCGGGTGAGGTCACGAGCTGCCCTCGCTGCCAGACGGGCCCGCGACGCCCCGACGCACTTCTCGACGATCTTGCGGGCGTCTCCGGGGTGGCGGTTAAGCCACTCTGGGAGCAACTTGTTGAGGGCTACCTCAACAAAAGAGCGGACCTCGGTGTTGCCCAGTTTGGTCTTGGTCTGCCCTTCGAACTGTGGCGAGCGCACCTTCGCCGAAACGATCGCGGTGAGACCCTCGCGGACGTCCTCCCCGACCAGATTGGGGTCCTTTTCCTTGAGGATTCCGCGGTCTCTGGCAAATTCGTTTATCGCCCTTGTCAGCGCCTTGCGGAATCCCTCCTCGTGGGTGCCGCCTTCAACGGTGTTGATGTTGTTGGCAAAGCTGAGGACGTTCTCGGTGTATCCCGAGGTCCACTGCATGGCGACATCGAGTTCTGCTCCTTCGCTGGCAGTGTCGAAGTTCACTACCTGGCCGTGCAGGGGCTCTCTCTTCGCATTCAGGTGTTTTACGAAATCGACGAGCCCACCGCCGTACTTGAACTTCTCTTTGCTTTCCGGCGAGGGGCGCTCGTCGGTCAGTCTGATTTCGAGCCCCTTGTTCAGAAACGCCATCTCGCGGAGTCGGGAAACAACCGTCGCGTACTCGAAATCCGTTGTCTCTTTGAAGATCTCGGGTGCAGGGTGAAAGGTGATCGTGGTTCCGGAGCGCTTGGCGGCTGCCCCCTTCTTGAGCTTGGCCTTGGGTTTACCCAAGACAAAGTTCTGGGTCCAACGGAAACCATCCCTCACCACCTCCACGGAGAGTTTGTCCGATAGGGCGTTCACTACCGACACCCCGACGCCGTGGAGACCTCCCGAAACGGTGTAGGCACCGCTGTCGAACTTGC
>Ga0255047_10000093_pt1 | contig 58430 bp, 86 predicted proteins | sample JV7_2_1_MG_FD_183640 | JGI IMG/M metagenome (GOLD analysis project Ga0255047, IMG submission 183640) | Seawater microbial communities from Jervis Inlet, British Columbia, Canada - JV7_2_1 | ecosystem: Environmental > Aquatic > Marine > Inlet | place: Canada: British Columbia | collected 2016-10-06
TCTCGGCGGCTGCGAGTTTGTCTGTAGTCTCCTGGTGCAACTTCATGAGCGAGTCAAACCCTGCTGGTCGCCGCTTCCCCTTCAACTCCTTCACATAGGTGAGGAGGGCAGACACGTCGTCGAACATCGGGAGGTCGGTGTCGTGTTGCTGGTCCTCGTGCCGCGCCTTGATGTCGGCCAGTTCTTCAGGTGTCATCACTTCTCCTCCTCTGTCACCATGTACTTGCGGTGTACCGCTGCTGCTGTGTCCGGCCCGCGCCAATGCGGTTCGATCCACTTCATCCGACGCAAGGACCGATGCGGTCCCCACGGTTGGTTGCGCCAATGACCACGCACCATGTGCCGCGTCGTCAACGACATACCAGCACCCTTCTCATCGCGCACCTCAACGCCACGACCGACAAGGATGTACTCGCGTTCGCTGCGCTTGCCTTCACGTTCTGCACGCTGTCGCTTCTTGACACCCATGCGCTCGACCTTGTTGTCGAGCAGTTCACGAGCAGAAGGAGTCAACCGCTGCCGCGCATCTGGTGATGAGACGTACAGCAACGAGTTCACAACAAGACGCCACACTGACTCCAACGTGTCCATGCCCTGATTCGACTGAATCCGTCGAGTGTCTGCGGTCAACGATGCGTGCGTGATCTCCTTGTCATCTGGCATCATCGGCACATCAACGTAGAAGTAGTTCCCGCCCTTGCCGTACCGCGAGGTCACCTCGTAGTGCGACACCGCCATGATGCGGATTGCAGAATCGCTACCAACACGAGTGATGTACGCGCCATCCAACGGCAAGTGCGTATCGTCCTCGTCACAGTACACGGCCAACCCGGTTCCAGCCCAGCGCATGAACACACTAAGGAACGGCAAGCGGACATCACCAGCCTGCACTTTGAAGTCTGTTGCCATGAGCGCCTGCGTCAACCCTTCGGTGACGCAGAACACGCGCTCTCCCGATGCGATCCAGTTGTGCAGATGCAGAACGTGGCTTGCATCACCGTGCGACATACCTCCGAGGTTCTGGTTGACGACGCTCACCGGGTTGATGACCGCCATCGGCGTCGTGAAGTCCGCGACACTGGGCGATGCCAACTGGTCTCGCTGACCATCGAGGTACTCAAGGAACGACATCGGCACTTTGTTGTTCGTGTCCACACGCACTTGAGACGCAAGGTCGAACCCAGTCTGCGCCTTGAAGTCGTCGGACAACCACTCGAAGTGAATCGGCCTGTCGAAGTGGTGTAGCTTCATTGTCTCTGCTCCTCTCGTTGATCCCACTCATCTGATAGAGCCGCGACGTTGCAGCCCTCTCGATGCTTCATCTCGATGAGAGACGCGAACCGCTTTCGATCCGCGTCTGTCTTCGCCGTCTTCAGTCGATGCTCGTACTCCGCGAGTTCCCACCCGATGCCTTCCAGCCACAACCGATGGAACTGCGACTTCGGTGTACACGACTGCCAATCACTCTTCGAGTAACGAGTCACGAACCTCCTCCACGTTGACCTTCTCCCATTCAATGCGCTCCTCGTGTTCTGCGTTGATGTCCTCGCACACCACACGAGCCCACGCCCTGAACCGTTGTTCCTCGCCAGCCATCACGCGTCCCTTGTGGTACAGCGACTCTTCGTTGTTGATCCACAGCGCGAGGTTCCATGTATCCCAGTTCGTCCATCCTGAGTACCCCATCACTTTTCCTCCTTCTTCAGTTGATCGACAAGAACACGAGGAACGCAGTCACGAATGTGATGACACCCACAAGCGCACCAACGCACCCCCTCCAACATCTTCCGTCTGTAGCAGTACCAACCACAGCACCCACAACAGCACCGAACCCTATGAGCAACACGAACACCAACACCTGAAACATTGCGAGTTCCATCTGCCAACCGAACATCACTCCATCTCCTTCGCCTTCATCACATCGAACGGTTGCCGCACTGGTCCGTCCTTGATTGCTTGCATCGCGGCAGCGTCCTCAAGGACTCGCGCCTTGATGAAGGCTGCTTGTGCGAGGTTGAGATACGCAACAGCCTGCAAGAACTCAGCCGCCACCCCGCCTTCTCCAGCCGTGCACGGTCAGTCATCAATTCTCCTCCTGTAGGCGTCTTTAGGGGTCTTTAGGTTCTATGGGGGTCTTTAGGTCCTATGTTCAGCCCACTCGTCCAAGTCCTCCTCGTTGATGGCGTAGGGCTCGTCGTTGTACACCGCACGCAATACACCCACAGCAGAAGCCAGCGCCTCCCGCAGCCGCTTGATCTCGGCTTTGAGCCACTCTTTCTCATCTTGAAGACGGTAAATCTCGCCTTCTGCGTCGTTAAACATTACTTCTCCTCCGTATTTCTTGGGCACCAACAGGAATTCCGGGCGCGCGCTTCGTCGTCGGCTCGATCCGCGTGTTGACCGGCTTGGGGCTGATCGTCTCGCCGTCCTGGCGGGCGTCGAGGTACAGGTATTGGCCGCGCTCGATACGGACGGTGTAGCGGTGCCCGCCAACCACCACCACATCGCCCGCCGACACTTCGTGTTCCAGACCCGCCTCCTCCCGCTCGGCGGCCTCGCGGCCCGTCCCGCCGTAGTTGTCGATGACGGTGCAAAGGCCGAAGGCGTATGCCCAGGGGCCGGGGACCAGCGGGCCGTGCATTTCTTGGCGGCCCTCATCGCCCTCCGCGACGAAGCCGAGGCCGAAGCGATGGAAGGTGCCCCGAAGGCGGAGCGTAGTGGCAACCTTGGTGCCGGTCGTGGTGTCGATGGTCGTGGTGTCGATGGTTTTGGTCATGGCGGTCTCCTTTCTTCACCTACATTATACCAGAGCGCTTTCCGAGTGTCAACTGCAAACGCCGCTGGCGCGCTGCTCATCCTGGTAGAGCGCAGCGTAGATCTCTTTGGCGCTCGGCGGTCCCGACCGCTCTGTCGTGGAAGTCACCCGGCCACCCCGGCGGATGTCCGCCGTCACGCTCTTGAGTTGAGCTTCAGACCAGACGGTCATGTGAGCCCAGTACCCCTGCTCGGTGCCCCCCATCCAGAACCAAAGGGAGAGCATCTCAGTTTTATCGTTCATGGTCAGTTGGTTTCCTTTCCGGTCTGGGTCAGGGCGTACATGTCTTGCTGGTAGGGCGCGAAACCCGGATAGTTGGTCTCTCCTTTCTTCACCCATATTGTACCAGAATGGTTTCCGAGTGTCAAGCCCCTTGCGGTCAGCTTTCCAGCCCCAACTCACGAACTAACTCGTCCCGCAGGGCGGGCACGGCTTCGGTCAAGACTTCCAGAAGAGCGCGGGCTTCCACCCGGAACACCTTGAAGTGGCTCGGATCGTTGGCTCGGATCGACGGGAGGTTATCCAGAAGATCCGCTACCTTCACCGTGTGCGCCTCGACCCGGAGCCGACCCGACAGGGCAGCGAACCGAGCCCTGGTGTCCGCCTTCCGCGCCGCCCGGTTAGGGCCTCCCGGCACCTTAGGTGGATCGGTCAGCGCCTCGACGAGCCGCGCAACACGGGAACCGAAATCCGCCCGGATTTCCGCGAGAGTTACAGGGGTGTCCTCCACTACGTCGTGAAGCAACGCAGCCGCTACCACGTCCGCCCCCAAGCCAGCAGACGCTACCCGCTCAGATACCCGGATCGGATGAGTGATGTAGGGTCCGCCTCCGTACTTCCGATCCTGGCCCTTGTGGGCTTCAGTCGCTACATGTAATGCCCTTGCTCTGGTATTCATGAGTGTCCTCCCAGCGTGCGCTTCAAGAGCGACTCGCACCGCTTACAGGTGACGCCGGTTTCTTCCAAGTCGTCAAGGAGCCGGAAGGTCGTATGCCCGTGGGTCCAGTGGGCTCCGCACGCGGCCCGTGAACTGTCCCCGGTGTCGGCAAGGTGAATGGCCCCCCGACGCCCGTCGGATGCCCTAACGCTCCGAATGGTCTTTACGTCAAAGGTCATGTTTGACCTCCTTTCTTCACCCATATTGTACCAGAATGGTTTCCGAGTGTCAAGCGCGTGCAGCGCGAATTTCGTCCACTGACGGCGGGTCGTCTGGCGGGCCGATGTTCGCGCATCCGCGCTTGACAACGTAGCCGCGCAACACCAGACGCTTGTACAGATCATCCAACCCCATCATGGGGGAGCCGATAGGGTAATGGAACGTCCCGGTCTGCTCGTCGAACCCGAGCAGGGGGTCTACCCGTTTCCATTCACCGGCTGCGAACCACGCCGCTCGATCAGGTCCGGGGGGAAGATGCTCGAACTCACCAACCCAGTAGTAAAGAACCTCACGCTTCATCACCGACCCTCCTTGTTGCGATCCTTCCAGTCATCCCAATCCACGCCATCGCCGTCTCCGCCGGTAGCAGCCATGAACCTTGCGGTTTCCGCCCAAGATCCCGGTGGGGGTAACCTCGGAGGCGCGCTCTCCGCCTTGCCGCTGTCAAAGCAAGCGAAGCAAGCGAGAGCGTCCCTGGGATCTCCCGCGTAACCCTCAGGTGGAACAATCGCCATAGCGCTCGGCAAATTGGCCTTAGCGCAAATGTCACAAACGAGGCGACCTTTAACCCTCATTGAATGTCTCCTTTCTTCACCCATATTGTACCAGAACGGTTTCCGAGTGTCAAGTGCTTGACAAATGGAATCAATTAAAGTACAATATGGGTGAAGAAAGGAGGTCAAACATGACCAACCTCAAGACTGGTTCAAGCACACCATGGGGCACAGCGCAAAGCGTCGAAACACCGACTCCCGGTGTTTCGTTCGTGACCACTGCGGGTCACGGCGGCTACCACGTCTCTGACGAGCTTCTCGACAAGATCCCCACTGAATGGGGCAAGTACGCGGCCAAGTGGTCGCATGGCTGGGGCGGCAACTGGTTCGAGGAAGACGTAGCCGCTCTCGCGCCGATGGCATACATCGAGGGCGTGGTGCCACCCGAGCAGCGCCGCAAGGCTACAGAGGCAATGGTCAAGGCATACGGGGCGTGGGTGATCCCCAGCATGTGACCCTCATCAAATCTCACTAATGCGCGGCTTCCTGGGACGACCAGGGCCGCGCTTTTTGCGTTCAAGTGCTACACGCCGAGCTTCCGCTCGAAGCTCTTCCTGAGTCTCACGAGTAACCTCACGGTCTGCCGCGATCTTTTCCACGACCACCGTTGACAACAACCGCATCCGAGGTGGCGCATCTTCATCTTGCCGATTCGGCACCACGACACAGTCGTACCTTTCGTTTCGTAAAAGCGTGTTTAGCCATTGCCGAGAAACACCAATCTCAGCCGCCGCGTCTTCTACCGCCCACAAATCGTCCCGAATCCGCTTCACAAATCGTCCCGAATCCGCTTTCTTAGCCTTCGCCATCGTCCCCACCTCCATACTTTTCCAACTGATCAATCGAGCACGCTCTCGGAGAAATCCACGCCTCGGGAAGCCCATCGGGCATGGCGTTGACGACATCGAAACCTTGGTGCATTGCAATATGCGTCAGCTTCGCTCGCTCCATCCAAGCAATGACCAAACCGGGAACTCGCCACGTTAGGACATTGACCCGACGCCCAGAGCGCAAGACCCGCTCCACCAACTGCCAATGTGGGTAGACCGGCTCACCAATGGGTTCATGTGGCGATACCCCCGCGTAAGTAGCAAGCACCACATCCAAGCTGACCAAGACATAGGGGCCGATACTGAATCCGGTTGGGGTCTTCATCGTAGAACACGACGGCGTGCCGCTGGGATCAACAGCCCGCCATACAGCAAGCACAGAACGACCACAGCACCAACCAACGCATCCACCACGCCCTGCCACTCTTCGCGACAGCGCATCAGACGCAAAGTCCAATAGCGATTATCCCAAGTACGAACACAACAAGCACAACCAGTGCCTGAATCGCAATACCAACGATCATCGCCGCGAACTCAAGAGGCTCGACAATCAAGAAATCAAGAATACGCTTCATCGCCCTTAGCTTACCACGCGACTTTCCACCCGTCAACAAAAAAAGCGGGAGCCTGCACATTTGCGGGCTCCCGTGCGAGGGGGTCAGTTTGAAGGCTCAACCGTGCAAATCACGCGGCTCAATCGTCAGCTTTAGGGCACCGCCTGCGGCCTCATCCTCGACCACGGTCGCCACCACCTGCCCGTCGATCATGAATGCGCCCGCGCTCTCATCGAAACGAGCGCCTGGATGGACCGACTCGACAAGCCGCTTCGCATCGCCCGTAGTCTCGGGATATCGAACCCCGTAATTTCCATGTCCGGTACTCATAAGCCCATCATCACAATCAAGGCTCCGGGTGTCAAGGCTTATAGAGCACGACCGGTGTGCGCTCACCGACATAGGCCCCGGTCACATTGAAGCCAATCCATTCAACCGCTTCATCATCGGTCATACCTCGCGCAACAAAGCAAGCCACGAGCTTCGCCCACAGATAACAGGCAACCGGCGGAGTCCCGCACTGCTCCACATACCCAATCAAAGCGTCGTCACAGTCATCCCACAGAACGATATCAGGATCAAAGTCCCACAACTGATCGCGCATACTTGGCGCTCGTTGAATGCCTGTTTGGATGTCCCGGTTTTCCATGCGCGGAAACCTACCTTACGTCGCCCAGCTTATCGCCCATGGTATCCCAATCCGCGCCATCCTCATGTGGGCGGCGAACCGCAAAGTAGATCTCGTTGTACGGGATCGACATGAGCTTGGCGTTTCCGACGTAACACTCAACACCACGATTCGGAGCGATCGTCACAAGATCACCCGGCACCAGTGGGATGTCAATTTGACGACCGGTTGCCTTATCCACCTCGCCATCGCCGACCGCAATCACCTTGGCCCAGCGCTGCTCTGAAGTCGTCGTCGCCGGAGCCAGTAGAATTCCACCACTCGATTTGGCGTTCACCAGAACCTCTACCACAACGTGGTAGCCCAATGCCACGATAGCGAACGTCTGGTCAGCTTCGTCGAACGGTGCCTCGTCACCTGGGTCAGAGTCTTGGATGAATTCAGTTTGTGTCGTCGTCACTCTCACGTCTCCTTAACGGTAGTTGAGATTTCTCAACTGGGGTCACCCAGTTGTTTGGCTCCACACCATATAGGGAAACACCGAAACGGCTACTTGCTTTTCTTGCGCGCCGCAGTCTTCGCCTCACTCTTCGCTGCCTCCTTACCAATGTCCGCTACGCCTTGGCCCAGGATGTACGCCAAGATCGGCGTAAGAATGGCCAACAACGCTTCTGTTGGTAGGTCAATCCCCAGCTTGGCAACGAGCGACACGACCACGCCCACGATTGCGGCAAGTGCCTTCTTAGACGACAAAATGCCTTTGATCGCTTCCAGCATGTCAATTCTCCTTCGGTGGCGGGGGAGATGCGATCCACCCCTCCGGTATCACGATCTTGTTGTCAGACAGCACCCAGCCGTCTGAGGTGAACACGAACACGCGACCCCGAACATCAGGGCCGAGCTTGATGAGATCAGTCGGAACCTTCGCCCCGTCCACTGTTGTCCATGTGATCGGTGGAATCATCACCACTCGTGGATTGCTTCCGCATGAGATCAGTGATGCGGTCAGCCCAAGAGCGGCGCAGATCACGAGGTGCTTGCACAGAATCTTCAGCACGAGTCTCTTCCTTCTTGAACAGGAGCGGCAGCAACGCCTCGAACAACGGCTTCAATATTGACGCGAGCCAACTCACGATAGCTTCACCAAGATGCCAACAGCCGCAGCGGTCGCAACTCCGAGCAGCCACTTGAGGACTCGCGCCTGATGACGCAGATCGTTGACTGTCTTGGCAATCTCCTCCAGGTGTCTCACGCGCTCACCGATCTGGGTCTGTCGTTCATCGAACCGAATCAAACGAGCTTCCTGCATCTGAACGAAGTTGGACAAGTCGTGTGATCGTTTACGAAGTGCCTGTACCCAGTCATCACTTGTCATTCGATGAGACCGGACGAGCGCAACTGATCTTCGGTGAGGTCCGCCGTCGTCCACGACAGGGTGGCTTGTTCAATCTGGTACACCTTCTCTTCGACATCGCTGCACCGCTCGACACACTCTGCGATTGTGTGGATTGGCGTCTCCTTCCGAGGAGTGCGGCCAAGCAGCAACATCACGCGACGCATCAACCTGACTTTCAACGTGGACATCACTCGTCTCCCAGGTTCACGAGGCTATCTGATTGAACACCCAAGACGCAGCAGCACTTGCACAAGCGGCGGCGAGCCCAGCGTACGCAAGCACCTTTGTTCTGAAGTCGCGTAGGTCGTCCAACGCAGCAGCGATCTCTTTCAGGTCAACTCGTACGTCGCGTAGTTGATCCTTCAGGAACTCGATCTGTGCGCGTGTCGCTCCTCTGAACTCGCCATCTCCATTCGTAGCTGGCATTGGGGCTGTTCCTATGTGTCGATGGTGTACTCGACGATGGCAGCGAGTTGAGTGATCGAACCACCAGGGGTTCCTGTCTTCACGATCTGAAGCTCCAGCACGTCGTTCGCTGTCAACGATCCGCTGCTGATCGTGCCGAGACTGTAAGGCGTGTTCGCCACCAACTCACCATCGCTGTCTGTGTTGGCAGTCGCAAGCGTGGCGGGCGATGTGAGGTCTTGAGCGGTGAACGTCCACTTATCAGACCCGCCTGATCCTGAAGTTGCTGTTGCCGACACGACAGACACTCGTGTGATGGTGATTGCTTCAGCGGCCACGATCAGGAAGTTCTCTTGCGATGCGCTGACCGTTCCGATCTGGGAGATACAGTGCCGCGTCCGAGCGTTGACTTGTTCCCAGCGAACGGAGTCACCTGCAACGGAACCCGCAGCGAGTCCGGTGAGCTTGTTGGTCCCCATCGCAAGGTTGCCTGTCATGGCAACCGCGCCGTCTCTGGAGACGAGACCACCGTGCGCTACGGAGATGTCGTCGAACAACAAGATCCACCCACTGCCGTTGTAGACGGACACCTGATTAGTGGGGGAGGTGTCGTAGAACAACTGACCCTGTACAGGACTGCCCGGTGCAGTCCCTCCACTGAAGCTGGATCGCAACGCGTCCGTCGTGTTGTTGAGTGTAGTTCGTGACGCGGTGAGCGTGTCAGTGCCCGCGAGGTTAGCGTACGTCTGTGCCATGGGTGTCTCCTCTACTCCTCTTCTGCAACTATCTCTTCAACCTTGGAACCAACGGGCCAGTCCCTGTCGGCTACAACCTCAAGCACAGCGTGCAACTCACGAATTGCTTCTTCAAGTCGGTCAAGTCGTTGTTCAGTTGTCAGAGCCATCAGATGAACACCCCGTAGACCATGACAGTGTGCTTGTCGCTGGCGGACGATCCGCCGCCCGTGTGGTCGTGTTGTATGTACGTCATACCTACTGGGTCGTCGTCGCCGACGATCGTCGCAAGCGGACTTGCAAGCGTGCCCTGCGCTTCGACGTTGATGTAGACGTTCGTCGAGTTCGTGAACCCTGAAGCGAGGACATGATCGTTCACGCCTGTGTGCGCTTGGTCCGCCCACGTCCTGATGCCCACCGTCCACGTTGTCTTCCCTGCCGTGCTTCCTGCCTTGCAACGACCGTACGCTGCCAAGACCTTCAACGTCTGCCCAGCAGGGATGACGAAGTTGGCGTCGTTGTCGGTAGTGTTCAGGTACATGCGGATCATCTGTCCGTTGCTGAACGAACCGCTGCGGTATGCCGAGTGCGTGAACTGCCGCAGACCAGCAACCTCGTCGATGGCGTCACTGACAAGCGCCGCCGAGAGACCGGACGTTGCGTTGTCGTATGCGATCAGGTCCGCGCCCTTGCCTGTTGCGGCAGTCGTGAACTGTGACAGACGAGGAACCTCGTTCGATGTCGAAGCATCGGCGGCAGTCTTGAACGTACCAGTGGCCTCGTCGTAGATGAGCGCGGACCCGGTGTTCTTCCAGTACGGGTCTGTCGTGTTGCGGTACAGGATCGAACCTGCTGTCAACGATGTGTCGTCTGATGTTGATCCATCAGCAACGAGGACATCTGTGGATGCAGGCGTCGTCACGAATCCGCTTGCAGTGACCGACCCACTGATGGAGATGGTGTTCGGAACGTCGTTGGATCGACCAACGCCTGTGACCTTGACCGATGCGTTCGATGCGTGCGCCTGCATCAAGATGCCGACGTTCTGGATCAGATGAGACGCGCTCGTGGGCTTCGTGTCTGTCAACCCGCCCGGAGTTGTTGGTGAGACGTAGAGGACATCACCCGCTGTGAAGTTTGCCGCTACACCAATCGCCTTGCCGAATGAAACGGCCAAACCCTCCGCGCCTGCTGCAAGGTCTTGAAACAGCAGACCAAAACAAGGCATCTTGGCCGCATCACTTGCGTCGGCCAGTTCAACATCAACCACGTTCGCGTTGTGCGGCCCGGACACATAAACAGCCTGCCCCTTCGTGAACGCCCCAGCGGTGTCGTTCTTGACCCGGATGAACATCCGGTCGTGGTACTCGTTAACCCACTGACCGGAAGCTGAATCGTAGACCAAGATATCTTGATCGTTCGCACCAGTGATGGTCACGCCCGCGATGTCATCCAACGAAACGTCCCACGCTGTCAACGCAGTTCGCATCTGGTCTGCTTGGGGATTGTAGATCGTGGCCGGGCGGTTCAACGTGAGGCGAAGTCGAACGCGGTCAAGTGTGCGCTCCCCTGGTGAGTAAGGCTCGTACGCGCTCCACGACAACCCGTCGTTCGACGAGGTGGACATCTCTAACGTCGGCGCGAGACTGTTGATGACATCAGTCGGACCATCCCACTGGATGAGCGTTGCAAGCGCATCGTCCCAGGTGAAGCCGCCCTGGTCCCATGTCTGCACCTCTTCTGCTTCATATCCGTCGTAGTACGTCGTGTCCCATGTCTTCGATCCGTACCTGTCAGATAACCAAGTGAACCCTGCGTCCTGCCACTGCATGTCTGCTTGTTGCACCAAGCAGTTCACCAAGCCGAGGATGCCGTACCGTTGCGATGCGTCTGATCCGTTGGTCAGTTCTTCGACGTAGGTGCCCGTCAGGTTCGACCCAGACAGTTCGAGGTTGCCCGACGCTACTTGCGTGTTCGACTTCGTACCAGACCACGCAGTGTCTGAGTTGACTGAATACTTCACACCGTTCGGGAGAACGATTGACGGGTCAGGAACTGTGTACGACACCAAGGAGGCTGACTCGTACCCTGAACGGCTGACGGACTTGACCATCAAGACGTACGCCACCGCGTCATCGGTGAATACCTTGATGTGATGTTCGCCAGCACCAGCCTGCGTGATCTCCCTACCGGATGTCCAATCGCTTCCCGTCTTGATGCTGTAGTGGGAGAAGTCGGGGTCAGGGCTCTCTGGGAGAGAGATCACAATCTGCTGACCCAACTGCCGGAACAACACATCGTCTGATGACGGGCTCGTTGGCAGCACGCGGCGTCCTTGGATGAACACCGAAGCGAACGTACCAGCGTCTGCTGAGCCGCGCACGCCGTTTGACGACACAGGCACCGCGCTGATGACCACGGTTGTCTTGCGTATCGGTGCAGGGAAGCGGAACGTGCTTCCGTTCGTGCGTCCCGCGTACTGCCAAGTCGCCTCTGCCTTGTCGAGATTGACCGCGCTCTTGGAGTCCCTCCAGAAGAAGTCGATGGGACCAGTCGTGATGTCGCGTTCTACTGATGCAGCGACGATGGATGTTGATGATCCGTCTGTCTGTACGCTGACCTCTTCCCATGCGGCGAGGTTCTGAAGTCGAGCGGGTATCTTGTCCGGGTTCGGGAACTCGTCTGTGCTTGGGCTGATAGGTCCGGGGTCGTCGTCGTACACCGCTGCGTTGTACTCGACAGCCTCGAACGTACGCATCAACGACTCGTCCGTCTGGATCTTGGAGATGATGAACGGCTTGGTGTACGTCGTCACCGACCCCATCGAGTATGGGTCGCCTGCTTGTGGCTTGTCGTTGGCGTCCCACGATCCTCCGCTCAGTGTGATCTCAGTGCCAGCGGCAACGGTTCCTGTTGTCACCGTTGTCGCAGTCTGTAGTACGTCCGATCCGGTTCCCGATGTACGAACGACAATCCGATCCGATGCAGCCAACACGACCTTCTTGTCCAACGTGATCTTGAAGTCGGTGGCTTCGTTCGACAGCACGCGACCAGACACTCCCCAGTCAACAGAACGGTGCGACAGGTTGACGACATCTCCGGGCTGGAGGTGGATCGCTTCGATGCCCGCCTTGAACGTTGCGACCTTGCCCACCTTGTCGGCCCAGTTCAAACGGAACTGGCATTGCCTGAACGCTTGGATCGGTCGAGTCACACCGACCAACGCGAGCCGACTCTTGACGATAGTGTCGTTGCTTGTCCAGACACCATCATCAACGCGCTGCGCCTCGTCGGATTCGTAGTCGGTGGTGACGTTCTTGAAGTCAGCCTCGATCACGTTGGGTCGCGTGTCCCGAGACTCGTAGCGCACAGAGAACTCGTTGACATCAGACATGCCAAGCAGTGCAACAGGACTCGCAGCATCATCAACGACTACGCTGATCTGTTGTCCGGTTGGTACGAGATGACCCCAAGCCGAACGCGCTATGCCGCTGACGACTTCCCATCCGTCACCAACTGCATCAAGTACGGTGTCGCACACCGCACGCTTGGCTGTTCCTCCAGCACCATCCGACACCAGTTCGCTGCACAACGTCTTCCATGTGTAGAACGATTGCCAATCCAAACGGTCAGCAGTCAGCAGGCCGTTGCGCCCAAGTCCGTAGACCGGATGCAGGAGAAGATCAGCAACAACGTCAGCAGGACTGTCGCCCCACACAGGAGTCGGCACAACACCCGACCCCGATTGGTATGCCGTATCGAACGTGGGTGTGCCATCAGATGCGACCGACTGAAGACTCCATAGCTTCCTGCCCTTCCACACTGACGTGACGGTTGGTGTTCTGCCTTGGAACTGTTCGTTCGACTGAACACGAACACCAAGCAACGCGAGCCCTGGGTAGGACTGCATATCATTCGTGATCTCGTTGACCGACACGATGTCGATCCGCGTATTCAGTTCAGGATCTTCAGTCGGCCACTGACTGTTTCCTGTTGCTGTTCGCTCGATCTTGATGTCCAAGAAGATCGGGTCACCTTGGATGGTTGTGTTCGGGGATACGGTCGTGCCCGGAAGGTCATGGCGGAAGTACCTGTTCGTCGAACCACGGGTCTGCCCGGTGAGAACGATGTGCTGTCCGCTACCAGCTAACGCCGTCCAACTCGTTGTACCAGTCTCTCTCCAGTACACGTCGAAGCCAACTGCAACGTAGTCAACGTCACCATCGTCGAACTCGCATAGACCACCGGGACAGTTGAAGTTGATCTGGAAGCCATCAACCGCTGACGACGTGCTGTGCTGGAAGTGCGTTGCGTTGGTCGTCTCCCATGTGTACCCAATCGCAGACACCGTTTCCGCGAACCCTGGCATCGTGCTTTGGTCCACGGTGCCCATTCGCAAAGACACTTCGACTCCACGGTAGTTCGATGCAAGCGAGCCGTTGATCTTGATCTCGTCTGGAATCGTGGAGCCGGTCAACCCATCAACGTCAGAGGTGATGGTACTCACGCCTTCAACGGGTCCATGACTGATGGCGATAAGCATGTTGAGGATCTGATGTCCGTCTGCCTCAACAGTGTGGAACAGTTGGATGATGTTGCCGCCGATGATGTGTTCACCGTACACAACAGGAATCGGGATTCCGTTGAGCGCGGTGTTGCGGATACCCTCCAGCTTGAACGTCGGAGAGTTGATGTCATCGCCACGACTCGGGTCATCAATACCGCTGAACGCGACAAGACCGTAGACGATGGACGCCACAGTCAGAATCAACGAGATGATGGCGAGGATGGTTCCAATCTCTAACCCGGTCGGCAAGTTCAGAACCAACAACGCCCCGCGCTCTGGGATGAGCGCATCGAAGTCCATCCGCGAGCCGTCAGCATCGACAACGACAGCGGCGGTGTCTCCGTTCTCCCACCACTGAGCAGGTATGGCATCTCGTACGCGCAGCCCTTCGTGCCACGGCAGTCGTCGTACCTCGTGCGACTTAGGGTTGAAGATCGGGTCACCGACCAGCGTCACTGTGAACTCATGCTCGAACGTGAAGTGCTTGTCGTTGTTGATGCCAACAAGACTCGCAGGCTCTTTCGGTCTCACGACACCAAGTACGAATGGACTACGGTCGAGACGGAACCGGGAGACATGGGCACCGTTGGACGGTGTTGTGTGGAGTATGCGCCCTGGTTCTGTGATGATGCCGAGATGATCGAACACACCGGGACGCGTTCGACTCATCAGTACCAGATCACCAGCGCGTGCGTCGTCCGCGTCAACGCTGTCCCATCCCCACGACGAGAACATGGATACGTCCGCGCTGCACTTCGCTGACTCGCTGAACTCACTGATGTCGAACCCGTCTACAGGATCGAACATCTCAAGGCCCTGTCGCTGCATCACGACCTTGACCAACCCGAGGCAGTCGAGCCCTGTAGACTCGTTCCGACCGTGCAGCACGAACGGCGTACCCAACAAGTCAGACCACAACGAGTCGTCGAGCTTGGTGTGCATCTCCGTCGTCATACTCTTGCCGGTCCCTTCGGGATTCCAGGGAAGCCACCGAAGTTGAGAGGATGACGCGACGGGTGACCGTTAGCGGCTTCATTCGCTCCATGAGCGCGGCACCCGTTACCTTCGCTCTCGACACCAAGTTCGAGGTCGCACTTCGTTGGGTCGAAGTCTGAGTTGGTTGCAGAGATCAGGTTCGGCATCGAGGTGTCGTACATGCAACCCGGACCACCGTACACCCATCGGCATCGCGTTCGGTTGAAACGAACAGCAGGCACTTCTGCGGCCATGAGACTGTACGCACCGAGCAACAACTGTGCTGCGCCGAGCGATGTCGTCACCGTCTTGATGAAGTACGACGACTCGTGGACTGACACCGTGAGATCGGATTCGTTGATGAGACGCACAGTGCATCGACGACCAAGCAAGTACCCAGACTCAAGGTATCCAGCGACCACTTGCTCGTAGTTCGCAACGACCACTTCAAGATCGAACAGGTCGCCTTCCCGACTCTTGTCCTGCGTTCCGATCTGTATGGGATATGGGTAGTAGACGTTGCCACCGAACGTCACCTGAGCATCGTAACCAGCAATGCGAACCGCGTTCGTTCCATCAACGTCGGCCTCGAACAACCAGACCCACGGCTTCGTGTTGTGGATCTTGTTCTTCTCGGTGACGAGTGAGCTTGCAAGTGTTTCCGCCATCACAGAACCTCCTGCACTACAGCAGTCGCGCCATACACGCCCTTAGCACCTTCGACGATGGTGAGCCCATCACCACCAACAGTGCGCAGCGTCACAGCCTCGTCAGTCTGTGGGTTCGTCCATGTGAACGTGAACACCCCGGACTCACTCGACTGCCACAACGCGTCAAGTGTGTTGCGCTGTGTTGCGTCCAACGCACCCCAGTGCATTTCCCATGTGCGGCGCGTGGCTGATGTCGCTGGTGAAGAGATCAGCGTGCCGTCACTCGTTCGGAAGTCTCGACTCGGGATGTCGTACGCAAGCGGCAACGCGAAGTCCGGTTGCACAGTCAGCGACGATCCTGATGCGTTCGCCTCACCGGCAAGAACAACGGACGCGAGTGGTGTCGTCGTTGTTGTTGCGGGCAACGGGAACAGCGAATCTGCGGGGACAGGGCGCAAGTCTTCTACCGTCCACCAGTCAACACCAACGCGAGCCGTCAGGTCAATCGCCGCTCCCGGTGTGTACAGCGTCGGACCAACAGTGTGCGGCCCGTTCTGGCGAAGGTACACGCCGCAGTACCCGTCGAGACTTGTGATGTTCGCAGCCTCTGTGCGGGCGATGCTTTGCATTGCCGATGTCGGTGTACCAACACCAGAGTCATCGAAGTGACCGTACAGCCTGAATTGTGTCGTAGACCATGCCTCGGCTCGTAGCGTGATGATGAAGTAGCTGCCCGCAGGAAGACTGAACCCACCAATGTTCGATGCGCCGAGTTGTACGCGGTTCGTGACGTGCCCCGTGTTGCAGTACGTCACTCTGTACAGGCGAAGCCATGACGGGTGAGCTACGCCAGCCTCGTATCGCCACAGGAGTTGGTACGCGTTCTGGCTGTCCGCATCGTTCGAGTCGAGGATGGTCACACCGGCTTCAACGTAGTCACCAACGTCAGTCGGCAAGACATCAGGCATCTTGATGCGTGCGGTGACCCCGTACTCGATCGGGTCAGCTACAGTCGGTGTGCCACCAATCGGAGAAGGTCGTGGGTCGAAGTTCGTTCGCGTTCCACGGTACTCACTGAACCGCCAGTCGGAACCACCGCTCGATGCGCCCGACGAATCAGGAAGCGTTAAAGCACCGTCCGTCTGCCATGCCTGACCACTCGACAACGTGCAAGCGTGTGGGTAGGTGTCTGACCCCGTAGTAAGCAGACGGGTCACCCACGCTGACCATAGACTGCTTGACGATGGAGTCGATGTGCCGAACGAATCGTTCTGCAACACGGTGCCCTGTTGATGAACAGCCATTACCGTCTACCGACTCGCGCAGAGACGCCTTGCTTGAAGTTGACGTTCTGGTTCAGCGCACGCTGCACGACACCCGCAATGGTCGCACTCTCAGAGACGATCATCTGAGACACGCTACGCGAGTCCATGGCAGTCACATCGAAGTTGACGTTGACGATGACGTTCTGCCCACCACCTCCTTGCAGACGCACGGGGATGCTGCGGTTGTCTGGGAGAGGGACGATGGCTTCGGCGTTGCGTCCTTCTCCGATGAGTCCAAGCGTGGCACGGTTGACCACGCCACCGCGAGCCCATCGCGGGAAGGACTGGAGACCACCATCGCCTTGTTCGATGTCAACAGGGATGCCGCCTGGTGTGAAGTTCCCTTCTTGTCCTTCCCATGTACCGGGTTCTGCACCAGCAGAGAACAACTGCCCAAGCAGGCCGAGCGCCTTAAGCACCAACCACTTGGCAAACATCTCCGCAACGAAGTCAGACATCGCACGCAGGACACTCTTGAAGAAGTTGTCGAACGCTTGCTTGATGCCGTCAAGGTCACCAGTGAACAACGAGTAGAACGTATCGCTCAACGCGCCGCGTAACGAGTCGATAACCGTTACCAGTCCATCGGTAACAGCATCACCGAGAAGCTCACCGAGTGTCCTGAGACGTTCGAGACCGTCTTCGTCTACACGCACCAGCCCGAGTGCGCGTGCGATGTTTGATCCTGTCTCCTGCGCGAACGTCAGTTGCTCATCTGGTGTGCTGAGCAATCCAACACCAGCACCAGCACCAGCACCCCCACCAGCACCCACACCGCCAGTGAACCCCTTCCCGAGTGCTACCGCGCTCCTGAAGGCATCAGCCCCGAGCTTGCCCAAAGCAGTGAAACCTGTCTTAACTCCCTTGGCAACTGGACTGCCCGCGATGGCAGTGAACGAGTCACTAAGAGTGTTCTGTAGATCGGTCATCCCCTTGACCTTGAACGCTTTGTTCAAGAGAGACGTAATCCTACCGACCAGTGCAGACACGTCGTCGAGGCTGAGCAACTTGGCGAATAGATCACCGCGTCCCTTCCCAAGTCGTGCAGCAGTCCGGTCGATGGCTCCTACCAACGCAGGCTTCAGTCTGTTGGCGACAAGATCATCCGCTCGTCTTGTGAGTTCTGACACATCAGCTTCGAGCAGTTGTGCCGCAAGACTACCCTCGCCCAGACTGTTGATAAGTGCGTCACGACGTTCGATGGTCTCCTTCAAGCCGTCGATGTGTTCCTGTGTGACGACTACTCGTAGAGCTTTCAAACGCTTCTGAAGATCGTTTGCTGTTATAGACAACCCAAGCTGCGTTCCGAACTCGCTACGTTTGCCGGGCATCCTCATTTGCTTTACAACGTCAGCAAGTGCCTTCTCTACGGCGCGAATCTCTTCAGGTGTTCCGATGAACGATCCGATCCCGCGACCCGTCTCCTTCCTCAGTCGCTTGACGCCACGCTCCAAGCCGTTCAGTTGTTCACCGACCTTGGTTAGACTCGTGATGGCTTCACGCCCGACACCGAGCTTCAGCAACTCTTTTTTGAGGAACCCACCAAAGCCGTCAGAAGCTCCAAGGTTCCGAGCCAGTTCTGCTTTTGTAGAACCGAAGAGTGCCTGAGCAAGAGCAATGCCGATGCTCCTGCCGATCACCTTGAATGTCTGCAACATCAACGGGATGCCAGCAATGAACACCGCGATCATGCCATCCACGATCCCGATGGCGATGTTCACGAAGTCAGAGATGATCGTGCCTTCCTTCACGCTTGAGCGAATCAGGTCAAACAACTGCTTCATCTTCCGAGCGAGGAACGCAACAACCTCTCCGATGGACTTCGCAATAGCAGTAGTGAACGCAACAATGGTCGGCGTGTTTCGGCGAATTACGACGGCGAACTCTTTGAGCTTTTTGATGACATCTTCGATGAACGGCTTGAGACCTTCACCGAGAGAGATGGCAACAGTGTCGAACGCTGCACGAAGGCGAGTCAACTGAACCGCAAGCGTCTTCGACATGAACTCGAAGTTCTTTTCGGTGACACCTGCTGCATCGCCCATGGACTCCAGTGTTTCGGTGAACGCCTTGGCATCGTCTGCTGCAAGTGCAGCAAGACCAACGAAGCCGCGCACAGAACCACCAAGAGCAGACATCTCTTCTACTGTCGGCTCAATGCCATCCTTGTTCAGTTGCTTGATGAGACCAAGCAGACCTTCAGCCTTCAACGTCGCACCGTCCCACTCGATGCCCAGCTTCTTCACAACACTCGCAGACTCTTCGGATGGCCGGATCGCTGCCTGCAACGCAGCACGCAATGACGTAACAGCTTCGGCGGTTGATAGACCCGTGACCGCTGTGAGCGCAGACACCGACGCAAGCATCTCCTCAAAGCCGATGCCAGCAGTACGCGCAATGGGTGCCAGCTTGCCGATGTTGGTGGACAGTTCACCAACAGTCGTGATGCCGAGCTTCTGTGCTTGGAACAACGCGTCACTGACTCGCACAGCGTCATCGGCTTCGAGGTTGTACGACTTGATGATAGCGATCAGACCGGATGTCGCTGAACTCATGGTCGTGTTACCAGCGACCGCGAGCTTGCCAGCTTGAGTCAGTACGTCTGTACTGTCGGCTGATGCTACCTGGGCAGACACGAGGTCGAACATCGCCTTAGACGCATCGGCAACCGACGCGCCCGTCTGAAGCATCGCTTGCTGCACGGCATCTGAAAACGAACTGAACGACGCCGCTGCGTCATCTGTCAGCGTGGCAACCGCAGCAACGCCCTTCTCGAACTCAGCAAACGTCTTGACAACCTCACGACCCAACGCTCCGATGATGATGCCCCTGAGCATTGTGAACCGTGGAATCAAACTACGCGCAGCCATGCCGATACGACGTAGCCCAGCCGAGAACTTCTTTGCTGCTGTTGTTGCCGCCCTGAAAGCCCTGCTTGTGTAGTCCTTCGCTCTGATTGCAACGAAGAGGGGAACTTGATCGGCCATCAGGTCATCCCTTCTTCTTGGACGGCGACCCGAACATCTTCTTCAAGTCGTCCCCGGTCTGGTGCGGTTTCTGGGAAGCAGACATCCGCTGCTGCGCTTCGTCTGCTTCGAGGCGTGACGCTGCCTGTTCGAGACAGCGCATCGACTCTACGAAGTAGTTCGACTGGTCGAGTACACCACCGTCCACGGGCAACCGACCCGCTTGCCAGTCCGAGTAGAACGGAAGCATGGACATGAGGTGCCGAGGCACGACGCGGTATGGACAGTCCCGCAGTTCTACTACGCCCGTCCCCTTGCACACTGAACATGACAGGTCTTGCCCTGAGCAGCGATGACACTCCAGTGACGCGAACGGGAACTGCGATGCTGTGTCGCAGCCCCATCCGTCTCGTACGCCGGGGGATGTCTTGCACACTCGACAGTCTTGAGGCAACCGACCTGAGCCCAACGCCGCAAGCAGTGTCAGTTTCCCCGGTCAGCCTCCGAGAGTCTTGTCTGTTCGGTGATTGCATTGCATAGCTCGCGCCGGTCGTCCGGGTGAATCTTGTCGAGGAACGCGTAGGTGGGAACACGAATGGTGACCCCGTACTTCTTGCCGACGTTCTCCGTTGCGAACTCGACTTCGGCGTCATCAGATCCAAGGAAGTTCTCGACACCAGCGATGCCGTTGCGGAGTGTCTCAAGGACAACGGTGCCTTGCCGCACTGCTACCTGTCCTGTGTCGGGGTCGTACGATCCGGTGCCGTCTTCGATCTGTGCGAGTTGCCGAGCCGTGAGAGGGCGCAGCTTCCACGTCGTAACGCAGTCAGCGTCCTCTTCACGGTCGGCAGACAACACATAGTCGAATGCAACGGTAGGGTCGATTGCTCTTGCCATGTCGTATCTCCAAGGGTCACGGGGAAGTGGATGGTGAATCTCCCACGCGGGATCTCCACCGAGACGCATCATGGGGTGGCGTCCTTCGTCATGGTGATCTCGTCGTCACCGGATGTCTGCACGCAACTGCATGTGAGACCAGCCACGTCAATGCCGTTGCGGTCATCGTCCGAGATGGAAGTGATCTGCGCTTTCGGAATCGAGAACTTGAGCAGTGGCTTGGACGTACCAACATTGAAGTCGATGTCGAGTGTGTTGTCGCCAGCGTAGTCGTCCCACCAGTCGATGCCGTTCGAGTCAGCCTCGGTGTTCAGTCCGGGGTTCATCGTCAGTTCGGTGTTGCGTCCGGTGATGGCAACGTACTCAACGCCTTCTGCTTCGTTGGCGCAGATGATCGGCTGGACATCGTTGTTCATGTTGATGGACAGCGACTCGATGCACGGCGTCTTGGTGTTGACCGTCATGCTCAGGTTCTGGAACGCGGGCGGCACGCCAGCCTCTTGCGTGATAGTGAGCAGTGAGACATCACCAGCCGCTGACAGGACGCCGAAGAAGTTGAAGTTCCACAGCATCGGTTGACCGACGCTTGCACTCATCTCCACGTTGCCCATCGCACCCGTGATGGTGACAGCGAAGCCGTCCATGAACAGCTTGAGCGTCAACGTCTTCATGGTTGAGAGGGATGATGTCGGCGCGTACACGAGGTCGGGAGTACCCGTCGCGTCTTCAGCGAATCCGCATCCTTGAAACAAAGCACCCCATGAGTCAGCGGTGACGCTGTCGTTCGTGCATCGCGCTTCGATGCTGAACTCAAGGCGTACCATCTTCCGCGTCGTTATCATCCCCTTGGGAGACAGTGACTCTTGCAGGTACTCCCGAGTGAAGTTCTCGTACTCGGGAGTGATGCGCGGGTTGATGATGAGGAACTTCGCCTCTGCGGCAGTGATGGTCTGGACGGTTCCCTTGGTGGCTTCGACTTTCGCACCAAGCTGCCGCCGACGACTCAGTAGTGGTGTCGGATTCGCCATGTCTCGTTTCCTTCCTTGGGGTCGTTCGGGAGCAGTTGGATCATGCCAACGTACTCGGGTCAGTCTCGATGAACCCGTAGATCAGATCCAGCGAGATGGACACGCCGCACGTTGGCTGTTCGTCTTCCATGATGAACGTCTGCGTACCAGTGAACCTATGGTCGCGGACTGTTCCGTTGAGTGTTGGGTCGTCGGCTACTGCCTTGATGACATCGTGGATCATCTTGCTCACGTCAGTTGACATATCCCACGACTCAAGCCAGCAGTCGAGTTGCACAGTTAGCGTCGAGTCCATCAGCAACGTGTTGCCAGCAACGGCACGCTCGACCAAGTTCTCTGATCGCGGGATGACAAGGATCTGAGGGAAGACAGCAAGCGAGAACGCATCCTGTCTGACCTTGCGTACAGTCGGCGCTATGGTCGTTGCCCACCCGCCTCCAGAGGTGATGCCCTCAAGCACAGTCACCAACCGATCAATCGCTGCTTCTCTGACGTAGTTCGGCATCAGAGTGGAACCTTATCCAGACTCATCGACAGGGTGAACCTCTGCGGCGTCTCCTGCGTAGCGGAGAGCGACCCAGGACGTATGCGGACGGTACGCGCCGATCCACCCGGCGGTGTCCACGAGAACGACGACCCCTTCTTCTCTTCGTAGAACGCGAGGATCTCGAAGTAGTCGGTCGGGGTTAGGAACGGCCACTGCACACTGAACGATCCAATGTCGAACCGCTCACCGTATCCACCGACAACAGCCGCTGCGGAACGCGGACTTAGGAAGTCTGGGAAGGAGTCAGCCGCGTGCGGGTACACGACTGTCTCGGAAACAGGGAACCCCGCGCTGCACGCTGGCAACGAGATGGAAGGTACGGTGCCGCTGACTGTGATGTCGGTGTCAGGCACTCCGTCCCAGATCATCGACATCACGCGGAAGCAATAGAACGTACCGCTGCCGCTTGTCGAGTCGCAGTAGACGCCCCAGTACGAGCCGCTATGTGTTGCGTCTGTTGCGTTCAGGTTCGCTGTGTCCGTTGCGACTGTTGCGTCCTGTGTTGCTGAGTCGCCATCAACCTCGATGTCGATGTCTGTCTCAAGACCTACCTGCGCCGTGATGGACGACGAGTCGAGCGTACTGTCTATGCCGTTGGTCCAACGGATGAGTGAAGCTGTGTCGCCAGTGTTCCCTTGCAGCCCAGCACCGTACCCATCAAGGTCAGCGGACGAGTCCACCGCGTTGTTCGATGATGTCAGCACGCCGACACGACATGAACTGCCTGACCCTGATCCCAGCGTAACGTTAGCGCGAACACGCTGCACACTACGCGCAACGTCACCGATCGCCTTGAAGAACTGGTCTGTGCTGCCGAGCGGTGCCTTTGCTGCTCCTCCAGCGTCGTAAGTCCACGAGCCGTTGGTGCCGTACTGCGTACCGTCGATGGCGTCACCAGCGACTGCGGCCACCCATGCGCCTGATGCTCTGGTGTACTTGAAGTCGTCGAACCACGCGAACGGCTGCGACCGCCTGTCGTCACCTCGGTACGTCGCGCTTGCTGTTGTGCGGTTGACTTGCGAGTACGCCTGCGCGGCCACCACGGGCAACGATGCAGTGAGGTCGCCCCAGTGCAGCGTGTACCCTGCGTCGTTTGCACCTGCCGCGATGCTCTGGGCAAGACTGAACCACACGCGAGTCGATGCTGTGTTCCCGTCCTCGACGTATACTTCACGATGCACGGCTGTTCCTGTGTAACTGATGAACAGGTCCGCACCATCGGAACGCGAACGTTTCGCAGTCACCAACGCAGCGTGGTCGAGCGTCAAGTACACAGAACGGAACTGCGAAAGCGAAACGCTCCCATGTCCGTTTGCAACTGTGACTGTCATGCTCGTCGATGGCATCAGGAGGAACCTAACCGTGCAGAGACATACCGTCCTGTGATGGGGTCACGGCCAACCTTGAACCCGCGTCCGTACTTGATTGAGTTCTTGATTGCTTCCTTCGTCGATTGATGAAGGCGACGGGCGATGGCTGTCTGGTGCGCCTTGCTGTCCCACATCTTCCTCAAACCAAGACGAGGCGGGATGTACACTGACTTCTTCAAGATGTACAACGGGGTCGGGTCGTGTCCTTCGTTGTCTTGAACGATGAACAGGTTGCCCGCCTTCGAGCGTTGGATGCGCGTGTTCGGCCAGTCTCGCGGACTGTACCCAAAGCGAGGACGGCCAGTCGGTGTCAGGACAGCAGGCAGCGGAACTGCAAGGTAGCTGCTTCGTTTCGGAGTGATGGTCTCCCCGTACTCATGCACGCCTGCCTTCATTGCTTGAAACGGCTGCCACCACCCAACAGCGCCTTCAAGTGACCGCAGATCGCTGCCGTCTACCTTTGTGATGAACCCTTTTGCAAGATCACCGCTTCGACGGAACACACCCTTCCTTCTATCACCTACAGTCAACGGACTGCCTGACTTGGTTAGCCGTTCCTCAGTAAACCGAGACTGAAACGTCTGGGTGATGTCCCTGAATGCTGTCTTCGTTGACAAGAACAGATTGGTCTTCCATCGACGCTCCATCTGCTCAAGTGATTCTATGACGGCAGTGACTGTTCCGATCATCCGGTGAACCTCCTGTACTTCGACAGCACCTGCCGCAACATCGGCAAGAAGGTCACCGGGGAGAACATCGACACAGAACCACCGGCACCACTGACTCCTTCAAGTCCGAACTCCTTGCGCCGCTGAAACAGGAACGCGACTTGTGCGTCTACTGCACCAGCGATGTCAGGGTACGCGGTGACGAACGCGCCAGCAGTTGCGGCCATGCCACCCGCGTACACGACCTTCAGCGAGGACGGCCACGGCGCTACAGAGATGAGCAACATGAACTGACCCATGTCCCCGTTACGCACTACGCGGTAGTCGTCTGACGACAGCAACGTCGTCGCGCCGTAGTCCAGATCAGGATCATAGTGGATGGTCGTGATCGAAGAGACCGGGAACGCTTGCAGTTGATACACCGTCCGCGTCCCCGTCTCTAACGTGTCGAGGTACTGCGTGGATGGTGCGGAGCTATCGGTCTGCCTGTCCATATAGGACTCGGCTTGTCCGCTGACCATCGTCAGGATCTGTCCAAGCTCAGTGTCGTAGGTGGCGACACCGATGCCGAGCAACGTCTTGACGCGTGCAACTGTGGACAGATCCATTGCGCTACTTCCTCTTCGCCTTCACGCGGTTACGGCGTGGATGTGAAGCCGCACGAGTCTGAGCGCCGACGCTTTCCATGTCAGACTCCTTAGGCTGCACGGCATCGACTGGCGCGACCAAGTGGGTCAGCCCGTTGGACACTCGATCAGAAGACAGCAACACCTCGGTGCCAGCAACGAAGTGGCGACCTTCTCCAAGGTGCAGCACACGGTGCGCCAAGACGACGTACACGCGCTTCTCGTCTGCGTCTCTGGGGAAGACATCAACAGGAGCGGTCATTGGGAACCTCCATGCGTGAGAGAACGAGAACGACGGGAGCGGAGTCCATGCACTCCCGTCGTTCTCAACGGATCAGATGTTGACGGTGAGTCCAGCGGGACTCGTGCCGTGGTCAGACGTAGCGACGGTCTGGTTGGCGTTGCTCAAGAGAACGACAGCACTCACCAACCCAGCAGCGCCGCCCGCAGTGGTGCATACCAAGCGGACGTATCGCAGGTGCGTCTGGATGGCGATGGAGCCCGACGCCAACTTGTTGTCGTCTGTTGCGCCGAACGCTGTGAATCCACCACCAGTGACATCCGCTTCACCGGAACCTGAAGTCGCGGTCTCCTGAAACTTGAAGGTAGTGGTGGTGTGGTCTGTCGCGCCGACGCACACATAGGCCGTGACCGTGTCGTAGCCTTCTGTGTCGATCTCGGTGCCGTTGGTTGTGGCTGCGGCCACCGACTGTGGCGGGATAGCCAGATACTCTTTGGTCTGAGTGACGATCTGTGAGTTCATGTCGATCTCCTCCCTTTAGTCAGCGAGTGCAGTGCCGACACCGATTGCGGCTGCATGACGGAGGGCGACATCGACCTCCTGAATGACACGCACCCACGTCTGATCTTGAGCGAAGGCATCGCCCGCTTCGGTGGTCGCAGCGATCTCCATCGCGCCCCACGAACCGAGCATCGACTCTGCCCAGTTGCCGACGAACCCATCGCTCGTCGAAGCACCCGAGTTGCGCGGGATGTCAGTGGAGACGTACCACGGCCAACCGAGCAGCGTACCCGCATCACCCTTCGACGGGTCGCCGTTGGTGAGCAGAGGAGCGGTTCCGCCAGCTGCCATGGTCGCGCTCAACTGACGGATCGACGCCATCCCTCGTGGATGGAACGCCCAAGCCATAGGCCCGGTGTCCGCGTTCGATGCTTCGATCTCTTCCAGCAGTTGCTGGAGCGCCGCCACAGTCACAACTCCAAGGGCGGCAGTGCTAACGCCCACTTGGTTGACCACGCCGAGCGGTTGCCCCGCAGCGCCGATGCCTTGGAAGAACGCTGTCTGCACCGTGCGAGCCAGCGTCTCCATCATGGAGTTGCGGACGAAGCTCTCGACACGCGCACCGCCTGTGCGGATCAGCGTGTTCGACAACTTGGTCAGCGACCCGGCCTTGTGAGGACGCAGGCGCACCATGTCCGTCGTCTGATCCGCAGCGGTGATCGCTGCGTTCTCTCCGACCCAGTAGCCGGTGCCCGCTCCCGTCTCACGCGGGATCTCGATGGGCGAACCCGACAGGCCGTCGAGCATCGTCACACCGAGTTGGTCGAGGATCATCTTGCTGCGAAGCAACGGGATGACCTCATCCACGATGGTGTTCGGAACGAGGAAGCCGAGCGTGGCATCGTTCGCCAGAGACGCAGCACGCTGCTCGCCTCCCGGCGTTCTGCGTGCCTGCTCGAACACCTCCTTCTCGTAGCCCGCGTCGGCCCAGTTGTTCGTGGCGATGGCACGCACCGCACGAGCGAACGAGAACTTACCGGGGTCGTCTGTCCCCGTGCCCGGCAGGTTCACGTCGGGACGGGACTGCGCCGCCGTCTCGACTTCTGCCATGCGACCCTCAAGCGTTTTCATGCGCTCGTCGGTCTTCGAGTTCAGCTCCCCCAAGTCAGCCACCCTGTTGCGGATGTCGAGGAGCAGGTCAGATGCTTTTTGCATCACTGGCTCTCCAGGTTGTTGTGAGTATCGGTGGCCGCGCTGAATGATGCCAACGCTTCTTCCAGATCCTCTTCAGTCACGTCCATCTCGATCTCCTCCGCAGGCAACGAGCCCGCGTCCTCTTCGTGATGGTTGTCGGGGTCAACGGGGATGTCGGACAACTGCAAGTCGTCTTCGAGTTGTGCCTCGATACGATCCGCAGCCGCTTCGATTCGTTCAGCAGCAGCGAGCAAGACAACCACACGCGCATCGTCTTGCGTCTCTGCTGTTGGTGCAACGTCGTCCACGTCTTCAGTGGTGATCGAGTCCAACGCACAGAGGATGGCGTTGAAGTCGGCACCTTCTCTGGGAGAGACCGCTTGATGCTCGGTCGTGTCGTCTCCGTACCACCCGCGCTGCACTCCAGTGGACAACGCCTCGGCGTTCATCGGCACGGTGACAGCGGACACCTCAAGCAGTTCGCTCTTGGTGAACCGTTGCCCATACTGACCCATGCCGAGCGCATCGCGCTCCTCGGCAGACACGTCGCCGCGTTCGAGCGGACGGAAGCCGACTGACACTGCCTTCAGGAAGCCGCCGTCGTACATACGACGCACCGTCTCAGCGAACGGGTGGATATCACTGGGCACGAACTTCACGCGGATCATCGTGCGTCTGCTACCCGGAGACTTGGCCGCTTTGCTTTCGACCTTCTCTGTCCACACCTTGACGATCTTGCCAACAGGCAGATCGCTGTACGAGTGACCGTACAAGAACACCGGGTTCTTGCGGAACGACTTCATGTCCCAGTTCTGTTCCACGATGTCACCAGCGCGATCAACGTGGTTGGTGGAGGCGACGAACTCCATGACGCCTTCCTGTCCGTCTACCGCTCGCGCTTCGACGGCGATGGTTGCCTTGTCCATGTCTTCTCCTTAGTCCTCAACAACGGGAACAGCAACGCAGCGGCAGTTGATGACCTCGACAGCTTTGCCGAACGGGTCCATCGGAAACCGCAAACCGTTTGCGAACTTCTTACCGAGGTCCACCACTTCACCTTCCAGTGCGCGATGGTTCCCATCACCGACCGGACGGTACTCATCCTCTGGACGAACGTGGTCATCTCGCGCAGTTGTCCACTTCGTCTTCTTCACACCTTCACGCTTCATGCCTTCGTTCCTGATCTCGCTGGACAGGATGCCGGTCTCCGTTCGAGCGATCAGGTCAGCACGCGTCGTGCTGAGCATGGTCATATGCTGCTTGATGTGGTCACGCAGCTTGCGAGTGTCCCAACCGCCTTGCGTGATGCCGCGCACAATCTGTTGCCGCAACTTGATGCGCTCACGCTTCGTGACGCGCACCATCGACGCCACACGACGCAGCCCGTAATCCTTCAACCACTTCTGCGGGATGTTGATGTCGATCTGAGCGAAGCCGCCCATCTCCTTGTCGAGTTGCATGAGCGCAGAGAACGTCACCTTCTCAAACGGCTTACCGAGGTGTCGTTCGACTTCCTTCTTCCACTCCTTGTGTGGAAGCAAGAACGCATCGACATCCTTCTTAGAAATAGGAGGAAGCGAGTCCCGCTCGTGGGTGCGTTTGGACAACCACGAGTCGAACCGACTCATCTGAGCGCGACCGATGGAGCGATACGCCTTCTGCACTGAGGCGAGGACGACCTTCTCACCGGGACGACGGAACACCCTGTTCCATTCGTCTGCCCAGTTCGGAGCGGGAGCAGTGGTAGCGGTTGGCGTGTTGCGAGAGATGGGATCGACGATGGAGTTGTTCCCGCGACTCGCTTCCTCCTTGTATGCGTCTTCTACGATCTCGCCGTCAGCTTCAGCATCAGGTGCGATGATGACGGAGATCGGAACCTTGCCTGCGTCAGTCAACGCCTCGTCACCCCACGGCGCTTCTTCCATGCCGAGGTCGAGACGTTCGTTGATCTTGTTGAGCGAGTACCCGATGCGATGCAGCGACTCTGCATGTTCGAGCTTCTCGGTGAAGTCTTCCTTCAACGCTTCAACATCAGACAGGTCGTACTCTGGGAAGAGGATCATGCCGCGACCTGAGTCCGCCAACGGGCGGAACAGGAACGACCACCACACGTCCTCCATGTAACCCAAGCGCGGGATCAAGACGTTCTGCCACCACATGCGCTTGACCACTGTTGCCGTTGCGCGGTTCACGTCGTCGATCAGTCCGACTTCGAGCTTCGGCACACGCAACACGGCAAGCACTTCCTCGCGGGTCCACTCACGCTGACCAAGGAACTGCATCTTGGTGTGGTCCACCACGATGGGCTCGTACTTCAACCCACCTTCAAGGATCGCCATGCGTCCGCGCTTGAACCGTCCCTTGTGCCTTGCCTCCCACGCGACTCGCACCGACTGCTTCTGTGCTTCGGTCAAGTCCATGTCCGTCATCAGCACACCGCCGGGGTCAGCGCCCTGATCCAAGAACGCTTGGTTGAACTGCGATGCCTTGTGGTCCCCGTTCAGTTCCATGAACGCAGACCGCAACGGGGACAGTCCTCGGTAGGTGTCGTGCGGGTTGTATAGCTTGAAGTGGATGATCTGCGTGGCGGGCAGACTGATCCGCCCCTTCTGTGTTTCCTTCGACCACTCAACCACCACGCCGTTCTTGACATGCGCCTCGTACGACTTCGGCTCGCTGACGACCCACAGTTCCTTCGGTGGCCTGGTCGGGTCGTACCCACCACCGACTTCGTTGATCGCCAACACCAACGCTTCACCATCAATGTCGAGGTGGACGCTGATCGCTTCGGTCAACTGCGAACCAGTCATCGCAGGGTTCGGTGACTGGAAGACGCGTTGCAACGGATCTTCCTCACCGACAGCATCACCTGTGTCTGTTGGGTCGTTGCGTCGTCCGCGCTTCACAACCATCGGCACGTTCGACAGCGCACCGGACGTTGCACGCGCAGCGGCGTACACCCACGCGTTCTGCTCGTAGGGTCGCGTGAAGTCCTCACCGTCCATGCGTAGACGCAGCGGCAGGAAGAACGTCGAGTCAGCGTTGGTGTAGATGCGCTGATCCCAGTCAGCGTCCGCAGGCATGGCGAGTCGGTCGCCGTTGCCGTTCATGGTGTGCTTGACTCGGGCACGCATCAGGTTGCTTGCTTCTTCCTCGCGTAGACGATGGTGCCGCTGACAAGGGAGGAAGTACCACCAGCCTCGCGGATGACCACATCGTCTCCCCAGTCGCCACGAACGAATGCCTGAGACAGATCAACCCACACTGGTTGAAGCAACGAGTCTGTGTCGTTGCTCCATGTGAAGATGTACTGCGCCCCTGCCGAAGCACCGAACGTCACTGTGTAGTTACCAATGGCGCTCGCCATCAAGGACATCGAGTACACCACGAGGGACTCGTCAGCGGCTGCTGAGATGATCGAGTTGTCTGCTGCGACTGCTTCGCCCAAGATGCCAACGTATGTTCCGCCGTCGTACTTCGCCATGACCCTACTCTCGTTAGAAGACTGATACCTTCGCTTCCCTGAAACCACGCACGCGGATCTGCCACGCGACTGCCCACGTCATGATGAGATCGTCGTGAAAGCCTGACCGTGCTTCGTACTTGCCGTTGCCGTTGTCCTCGAACGTCCTGCACTCTGCGAGGAAGGCGCGGTCGTTGACAAGCACGGACTCCTCCACCATCGCTTCGCGCAGATCATCAAGCATGATCGGTCGCGTCAGTTGGTCAGTGCCCCACCCGAGCTTCTTGGTTGCACGCCGCTTCTCGTTGACTGACTTCTCGTAGTACAGACGCGGGTAGCGTTCGACGTTCTGCAAGGTGTTCAGCGTCGAGTGCCCGTGGTTGTTTCGTTCGACGCCGATGAGTGCGAGGTTGTAGTAGCGACCCAACTTGGCGATGCGCTTAGCGAACTCTTCCGGTCGCCACTTCCCCCAGAGCCTTGCGACCTGTTCGCCTGTCTCAATGTCGAGGACACCCGCTGCGCTGTAGTCGCCTTCAGGCGTACCCTCTGCAACGTCAGCACCGAGGACGTACGAGTGTCCCTCTTCCGGTTCCTTCCAGAACACGATGCCGTCTTCCGTTCGCAGTTCAGCCAACGCGTCAGCAGCGAAGTCGTTCAAGTCGGCGTGGTCCCAGTAGCACAGTGACGATGACAGGAACGACTCTTCAAGGATCTCCGGGTACTCCTGCGCGAACAGCCGACGCATCGCACGCTCTTGCTTCTTGGCCCGCCGCCACTTGATCTGTTCAGCAGTCAGCAGGTGTTCGCGGACAAGCCATGTCTCGCGGTCGTCGAGGGACGACATGATCTCTCGCCGTTCGTCGTCTTGAGTGATCGGCAACTGTAGCTTCAAGTCCTTGAACCACGGGACGAAGATCAACGACCACTCGCTGTCCCTTGTGGACGCAGCCGTGCAGGCTTCGTACCACCACCCGCTGTTGCCGTTGCTCGTTGACTCAAGTGTCACCTCGCCATGCGAACACGCTTCGGTCAGCCCGGCGATGAGTTGCTCGACCTCGTTCTCCTTGTCGCGTCTGTTCGCAAGCCAGTACGCAACCTCGCTGCCATGCACGCGCTGAAGGGTATCGCCACGACCGAACGCAACGCTACCTGCTGTGCCGATGAAGAACTGCGAGCCGAGTTCGTGGAAGTGCAACGACTTGGACGACTCCACCTTCCGCTTGGGTCGGATGGCCGGATCAATGTGATCGTAGAACAGGGTCGCCATCTCGAAGATGCGGGCCGTCTTCTCTCTGCTGTCAGAGAGCGTCACTGCGTACTGACCACGACGGTTGGCGCACAACGCAAACGAGAACGCCTGCTCCATCGTTGTGACACCCACGCGTCGAGACTTCGGCAACAGGAAGCGAGCAGGGCGACCAGCGGCACGGGCCTTCGCCTTCTCTGCCATGATGAACCGCTGCACGTTGTTCCAGTACAGCGGGATGACCTTGCCGACCTGATCGCGGATATGAAGCAACGACTGGCAGTACGCAGACGCCGACCCAAAGACGTGACTCGCCTTCGGGCCGACTTCAGTCTGTTGCATCAGCGTCGCTGTCACCGTACAAGAAGCCTGCGGTCCCTTCGTCCATCTGCTGAAGCGTCAACGTCTCGCTGTCCACAGCTTTCCGTTTCTCTTCCAAGGCGTCGAGGATCTGTTCGACCTTCACCCCGACGTTGACGTTGACCTGACCCTCCCCAGGTTGTTTGCTCCAGCCCGGTTCCTTGAGGTCCATCTCAAGCCGCTGCACGATCTCCCAGTCCTTCGGAGTCGGATGGTAGGTCGGGTCGTTGTCGAGCCGTTCCTGCAACCGCTTGGCGATCCTGAGCTTCAGACCGACAGCAATCTTGATCGCTTGCTGCTTCTGTTGCAAGAGTTCGTCTTCAGTCGTGCTTTGCAGTCTGATGGCATTCTGCTGCCGCCAGTCCTCCCGCGCTTCCTTCCACAAGTCCTTCGCCGCTCGCTTGTTGAGTGCGCTCAGGCTGACGCCATGCTTCACGCTCAACTCTTCCCGAGATATCTGGGAAGTGATGTACTCGGTTCTGATGCGGGGCCAGTCCTTCGCGTCTCCTCGCAGCTTCACCCTCGCCTTAGCCTTAGCCATGCACCATACCGATGAGTTCAGCCCGTGCCGCATCCGACTCCCTGAACTGCCCAAGCATCGAGGTTGTGTGCATCACTGCGCTTGACTGCCGCACGCCTCGACACTGCATACACAGATGCTGCGCCTGTACGAAGCAGGCTGCACCTCTTGCATCGAGATGATCCATCAACGCCTCTGCAACCTCACGAGTCATGCGTTCCTGTATCTGGAGGCGACGACTGAAGCACTCAACGAGTCGTGCCAGCTTCGACAACCCTACGACCTCGCCGCTCTTCCCTGGTAGGTAGGCAACATGGGCAATGCCGCTGAACGGCAACAGGTGATGCTCGCACGTTGAGTGAAACGCGATGTCACGCAGCATCACAATCTCATCAGACCCTGCTGCGAACCGCTTCGCCAACAGAACACCAGGGTCTTGACCGACACCTGATAACAGCTCCACCCATGCGCGTGCCACGCGGTGCGGTGTCTGAGCCATCAACTCAACGTCGTCGCCACGCCCTGCCATCGTCAGGATCGCCCGTACACCGTCACCCATCGCATCAGCCATCACTCAACTCCAAGTACCTTGTGAGCCTGTAACGAAACTTGCCACGCACCAACAAGCGATGCCATCATCTCCACGAGCGCGTCTCTGCACTCACGCATCTGGTCACCGTAGTCTGAGGCACCGTCTTCAATCGGCTGCACATATCTACTGCCATGCCATGCGCCAAGCCATGAGTCGAACGCCAACGGCGTGAGGGCAGGATCTGGGTGGGGCCACAGCACCTTGAACTCATCAACGTCACCGATGGGTATCTTGATCTCATCAGGCGGGCGCTTCGGGGAACACGCGACCCACTCAACAGCATCACGAACACCATGGTCCAACTGGACAAGACCGTTGGTCTCAACCCACAACGACCAACTGCGAGAGAGTACGCGTGCCAGATCGCCGTCCAACTGCAACAGTGGTTCACCTCCTGAAACAACAACAGCGCGAACCCAACCGTGTGTCTTCTCGCTGATGGCATCGTGGATCTCGTCAGCCGTCATCAACGCGCCACCTATGAAGTCAGTATCACAGAACGGGCACAGGCTCGACGCCTTGGTGTCAGGATGACCACTCCACGCGTTGCATCCGGCGAACCGTAGGAACACTACTGGCGCACCAGCGTGCCGCCCCTCTCCCTGGAGAGTAGGGCCGAACACCTCCTTCACCGCGTACCGCTTCATCGACCTGCATCCGCCCAACAGTTCGGCGTCTCCCACACGCGGACGCTAACGACCTTGACGCCTGTGTCCGCAAGCAAGTCGTTTGACTTGTCGAGTAGCCAACCAGCCATGTTCTCTGCTGTCGGGTTGAACGGCACATAGACGATGCCGAGCTTCGTTGCTGACGCACCAGCACCGACCAGGATACCCTTGGCAAACCCGTCACCCTCCCACAGCAGCAGCTTGTGGTCCCAGTTGGCATCCAGCCACGTTCCGATCCGACCCTTCAGAACGCTGAAGTCGATGACTCGACCAATCGAGTCAAGTGACTCAGCGTTCGCCGTTACCTCGACAACGTACCGATGCCCGTGCAGTTGAGCGCACTTCGACTCGTGACCGTGGACACGGTGTCCAGCGTCGAACTCCAGCTTCCTCGTGCATGTGGTCATCTGTTGATCTCCTTCTGAGCCCACTCCCTCACGATAGGATGACACAGCGGCGCATACATGGAAGGTCCGTGTGTCTGGACGTACCACCTCGACTTCTTGCCCGCCATGCGGCGTGACGGCATCAACCGCATGAACTGCGCCCACTGCAACGGGGTCGGCACAATAGCGAGTTCGATGCCCATGCCTGCACATACGCGAGACAGCAGGGCACGTTGCGCTTTGCGAGGGAGAAACGCCGCAACGATCTTTCTGTACCGATGCGTCGAAAAGAATGAGCGCATCCGCCTCTCCAAGACCTCGGCGGTGTGGTCCACATGAGGTTCGATTGGATCAAATACTGTGAAGGGCCACTCGTTCTCAAAGGCCATCGGGACTACACAACCACCAGCGATCTGTTCCCATATCACCAAGTCTGCGCCTGTTAAGGTGGAGAAAGACGCCCACGTTCGAGAACGAGAGAAAGGTTTTGTCTTGGTACACAGGGCCACGAAGCACACGGGATTCTTAATGCTGTGCCCCGCGCACACCCGTAACGATGCCTCTTCCATGATCTGACTGCGGAGCATCCTGTTGGACCTTGTGTACCCTTGGAGCGTGGCATCTGGGACTCTCTCGGACTCAGAGAACAATGTCATGGACTCTTCTCTCAGGGTCATGCAACTGTCGGAAACGCTGGGTCAAGGAACCCAGCCTCCTCGAAGCCCTTGGCACGCAGCAGGCACGCATGGCACGACCCGCACCCAGGACGAACGCCTGCGTAGCAAGTGTGAGACATGCCGAGCGCCTTCCAACACGCTTTGCCAAGCTCCTCCGCGAGCAGCACCGTCTCCTTCTTCGTTCGGTTGAGCAGCGGCGTCTCGATCACCGGCTGGACTGGCACGCTCTCGCCAAGAGCTTCGTCCATCGCGCTGCCCATCGACCTGATGAAGTCCTCACGGCAGTCTGGATAGCCGCCATAGTCCTCCTGCGAGACGCCTGTCACTATCGCGCTGCACCCAAGCACGGCAGCCCTGTTCGCAGCGATCGTGAGGAACAGCGCGTTACGCATCGGGACGAACGTCTTCTCCACGCCTCCTGGGAGAGATGCGGCATCGGCATACGTCTCAAGGGCTTCCTCAGACACCAGCGGTGACGTGCCCGCCAACACCCCTTCACCGATCGACACCGTCTCGTGAGACGACACCCTCGCGTGGCGTGCGATCGCTTCCGCCGCCTCCACCTCGCACTTGTGACGTTGCCCGTAGTGCATCGTCAGCGCATGGACCGCGTCGTACCGCTGCAACGCCCAGAACAGGCAGGTCGTCGAATCCTGACCACCAGAGAACAACACTACTGCTGACGCCATGACGAACATCTCCACTCACCAGGTAACTCACTCATCAACTGAACTTGCTTGCGCCAACGCTGACGAAGTTGTCTCTCAGTACGCTGCCACCACTCGATCTCGACCCTGACGTTCAACGCACCTCTCGCTGACAGTTGCGTCTGCGACGACTTACCAAGACGACGCCCATACCCACGCCACATGCCGTACTTGGAAGGACCAACCTTCCAAGTAGTCGCATCGACGGAATGCCAAGGCAACGCCCACAGATCCTTCGGTGAGAAGAACGCAAGCCCGTGGATGCGGCACGGCCACACACTTGCGAAGACTTGCTTAGCGAGATCGAGTTTACGTTTGCCCTTTAGCCCTGCTGCACCTCCCAAAGAAATCTTCGGATAGTGCTTCGCGTAGTGCGTCAACAACTCTTCCGATTCCCCAGCGTGCCACACTGGTATGGCACGCACGCCTGCCTCCCACATCTTCTCTGTGTTGCGTCTTCCCTCTTCAGGATCGCCCAACACGTCCAGTGAGAACACCTCGACGAGCCTTGGATCTGTTGCCGCGAACTCGTGGCACGCCTCGATGTACTCCTGAAGATCAACAACACCTCCTGAGTTATAGGCTGAGAACGCACCAGAGTCCATCGACCACGAGCGGTGGCGATAGTTCGTCGCTCGCTTGCGCCATGCGTCGATGAACGCGAAGGACACAAGCACTGACGACTTGCCTTGGGGCAACGCATCGTCCGCGTCTTCACCACATTGATCCCTCCACTCACAGTCATCTTCACCAGCGAGGCCAGCGGTCACATCACTGCCAGCCTTGCCTGTAGGGGTCACTGCGAAGCGGATGTTCATGCGTTGCGTCGCCACTCTTCGACAAGAGACAGCACAATCCCTTCGTTACTGTCTCCATGACCACCCGTGGCTTTCCATTCCTCGAAGAAGCGTGTCATCGTCACCCGTGCATCCCGTGCAAACTTCAAAACAACGAAGTCGTTAGACGCACCGCTGAGTTCAACACCCTCAAACCCACCACCACCGAGGTCTTGTGCTGCGTCCCAGTCGGCATCGAACAACGGCTTGAGTTCATGCTCGTCCCACCCCAACAGACCAAGGTCAAACTCCTCCTCTCTCAATGCAGAGAGGGAACCAGACAACGATTCGAGATCCCAGTCTGCAAGCTCTGCCGTGCGGTTGTCAGCGATTGCAAACGCTGTGGCCGACACGTTGTCCTCGTCAACGACGACCGCAGCCACCTCTGTCCACCCAAGCTGCCGTGCTGCCTCCAGACGACCGTTCCCAGCACGGACGATCATTCCTTCTCGCTGAACAACAAGCGGGATGCGTTGCCCGAACTGCGAGAAGCTCGACTTGATCGCCTCGACGTTGCGCTCGTCATGCCGTCGTGCGTTCGCTGGATCGTGGTGCAACGAGTCCACCGCGACAGCCAACGGCTGCAACGACGGAACGATCCGCACAGCCTGCTTCGTCTTCGCTTTCATTCAGAAACTCCCAAGGGGTTCGTTTCGTTCACCAGTCGAGTGAAGTGGTAGGTACACACCACCACTCTATAGATACATTTTGATCTACTCGTAAGTAAGAGAGTGGCCCCCACTTAGTAGATCGTCTGAACGGGGCACCCGTCATCCTGTTCACTGAACGCAACCCGTAACCCACTGACAGTCCACGACCTTTGCTTCTGAGCAAAAAAACAGGCAACACCCCGAGTCGGGATGCTGCCTGTGTAGCGTCTGGTGAAGCCCTTCACTCCTGCTGTCTGACCGTGAGGCGTCATGTGGATCAGGACTACTTCTGAGCCTTTGGGCGACCTTGCGGACGTGGGGTCCACTTCCTCGCCTGCTTGGGGTCGATCACATGCTCGCTGACGTAGTCCACTCCGTCAGCCGTGGTCACGCACTCGACCGCTTCAAGCTCACCGCGTGCGATGGCTCGTCGTACTGTTTGTGGTGTCACGCCTTTCACGTCCGCCACCTTCGTCGTTGTCCAGAACATCATGCGCTCCTTCTACCATCCCTCCATCGCCCGGTCGAGTTAATTGTCATCCTGCGGCGTCACATTCTTCCGCAACAGATACACGGCTTCCTTCGTTGCCTTCCGACACACAGCGAGCGCGAGCAGCAGACCGGACTCGCGGTCCACGAACTGCAACGAACTGAACCCATCAACGTCTTCCTCGATGGGGTCGATCCGCGCTGCGTTCTCCATGACGAACGCGGCGAACTCTTGCTCGCTGACCACACGGGAGAACTTCGGGTCCGCCACGCGAGCCATCCACGATTCTGATTCCTGCGCGTACCACACCATCACTTCTCCTCCTTCAGCTTGTCGTAGGCGGCGAAGAAGTCACACTCGAAGTCCGACGTGTAAACTCGCGCAGCCTCCACCACCTTCTCGGCGGCATCCAACGTCTTCCGCAGCCGCTCGATCTCGTGTTGCATATCCTCTATTCCCCGTGCCTTGAGCCGCTTGTTCTCAGCCCGCAGCCGCTCCACCTCGGCGCGGAGTTCCCGAACTCGGTTGACAGAGAGGTTGGCATGGACCCGAGTGAAGCGCTTGCCGTCAACCTCAGGGTCACCCGTGTTGAACGAGCCACACTCGTTGCATTTAGTGTCGTACTCGTGCATGTCGGGGGTGTGGGTCTCGACGTTTGTGAAGCCTTCAAGTGAGCCGCAATCGAAGCACGCCCACAGCGGGGATTCCTCGCCAACTTCCAGACCACCACAAAAGCAGGCACCGGGGATGTCCCAAGCCTGCAACGCGGGGCAATCTTTCTCGTGACCCATCACTTCTCCTCCCTTCAGCTTGTCGTACTCTGCGATCAGGGGAGCGACCTTCAAACGGAAGGCGCAGGCAATCGCTTCACTAAGCGGTGGTCCGCCAAGGAAGGCATCCTCAAGTGCGAGGTCCCGCGCAGCCTCGACCACCTTCTCGGCGGCTGCGAGTTTGTCTGTAGTCTCCTGGTGCAACTTCATGAGCGAGTCAAACCCTGCTGGTCGCCGCTTCCCCTTCAACTCCTTCACATAGGTGAGGAGGGCAGACACGTCGTCGAACATCGGGAGGTCGGTGTCGTGTTGCTGGTCCTCGTGCCGCGCCTTGATGTCGGCCAGTTCTTCAGGTGTCATCACTTCTCCTCCTCTGTCACCATGTACTTGCGGTGTACCGCTGCTGCTGTGTCCGGCCCGCGCCAATGCGGTTCGATCCACTTCATCCGACGCAAGGACCGATGCGGTCCCCACGGTTGGTTGCGCCAATGACCACGCACCATGTGCCGCGTCGTCAACGACATACCAGCACCCTTCTCATCGCGCACCTCAACGCCACGACCGACAAGGATGTACTCGCGTTCGCTGCGCTTGCCTTCACGTTCTGCACGCTGTCGCTTCTTGACACCCATGCGCTCGACCTTGTTGTCGAGCAGTTCACGAGCAGAAGGAGTCAACCGCTGCCGCGCATCTGGTGATGAGACGTACAGCAACGAGTTCACAACAAGACGCCACACTGACTCCAACGTGTCCATGCCCTGATTCGACTGAATCCGTCGAGTGTCTGCGGTCAACGATGCGTGCGTGATCTCCTTGTCATCTGGCATCATCGGCACATCAACGTAGAAGTAGTTCCCGCCCTTGCCGTACCGCGAGGTCACCTCGTAGTGCGACACCGCCATGATGCGGATTGCAGAATCGCTACCAACACGAGTGATGTACGCGCCATCCAACGGCAAGTGCGTATCGTCCTCGTCACAGTACACGGCCAACCCGGTTCCAGCCCAGCGCATGAACACACTAAGGAACGGCAAGCGGACATCACCAGCCTGCACTTTGAAGTCTGTTGCCATGAGCGCCTGCGTCAACCCTTCGGTGACGCAGAACACGCGCTCTCCCGATGCGATCCAGTTGTGCAGATGCAGAACGTGGCTTGCATCACCGTGCGACATACCTCCGAGGTTCTGGTTGACGACGCTCACCGGGTTGATGACCGCCATCGGCGTCGTGAAGTCCGCGACACTGGGCGATGCCAACTGGTCTCGCTGACCATCGAGGTACTCAAGGAACGACATCGGCACTTTGTTGTTCGTGTCCACACGCACTTGAGACGCAAGGTCGAACCCAGTCTGCGCCTTGAAGTCGTCGGACAACCACTCGAAGTGAATCGGCCTGTCGAAGTGGTGTAGCTTCATTGTCTCTGCTCCTCTCGTTGATCCCACTCATCTGATAGAGCCGCGACGTTGCAGCCCTCTCGATGCTTCATCTCGATGAGAGACGCGAACCGCTTTCGATCCGCGTCTGTCTTCGCCGTCTTCAGTCGATGCTCGTACTCCGCGAGTTCCCACCCGATGCCTTCCAGCCACAACCGATGGAACTGCGACTTCGGTGTACACGACTGCCAATCACTCTTCGAGTAACGAGTCACGAACCTCCTCCACGTTGACCTTCTCCCATTCAATGCGCTCCTCGTGTTCTGCGTTGATGTCCTCGCACACCACACGAGCCCACGCCCTGAACCGTTGTTCCTCGCCAGCCATCACGCGTCCCTTGTGGTACAGCGACTCTTCGTTGTTGATCCACAGCGCGAGGTTCCATGTATCCCAGTTCGTCCATCCTGAGTACCCCATCACTTTTCCTCCTTCTTCAGTTGATCGACAAGAACACGAGGAACGCAGTCACGAATGTGATGACACCCACAAGCGCACCAACGCACCCCCTCCAACATCTTCCGTCTGTAGCAGTACCAACCACAGCACCCACAACAGCACCGAACCCTATGAGCAACACGAACACCAACACCTGAAACATTGCGAGTTCCATCTGCCAACCGAACATCACTCCATCTCCTTCGCCTTCATCACATCGAACGGTTGCCGCACTGGTCCGTCCTTGATTGCTTGCATCGCGGCAGCGTCCTCAAGGACTCGCGCCTTGATGAAGGCTGCTTCTGCGAGGTTGAGATACGCAACAGCCTGCAAGAACTCAGCCGCCGCAACGTCGGACTCCATGTCCTCACCCGCGTCACTGCACAACACGTCCCGACTCAGGTTACGAACTGCTTGGGCGATCTGCCTCATGTCATAGTTGTCCATCACTTCTCCTCCTCTTCTAAGTCGGGCCATTCGTCGTGCAGTCCGCAGTCCACTGCGAACAAGTCTCCGCTGTCTCCACTGTGCAGACGCCAAGTGTGTCGTCGCGTGTCGATGAACGTGGCGTTGCTCAGCACAGCGTCCCACGTCTCCCAGTAGAATTCGTTACCAGGACTCCCCAGTTCCAACGCGTCCACGCGCTTGACGTTCCACTCCTTGTAATCGAACTTCCGAAGGAACATCTGCGGAACGTAGACGCCGTGGTAACCGTCAACGATGCAAGTCATCTTGTCCATGGGCTTACCTCCTCACCAGCATGTACTCGTACCCGTCCGCGAACGTACGACCCACGATCTCGGCGTCAATGGTGTCCGCCATCACCGACACCTCGTGCCACTCGTCCATCAAGCGCATCGCTTCCTTCAATGCGCTCCTCCACTCAGGAGCCGCACCATCCTTCAAAGCGTCTGCGATGTACTCCTTCACGTCCTCGATCTCAGTAGGAGGACACGCCATCAGGTACTCGTCCTTGCGGTCGCGCCCTTGATCGTCAAGCACTTCATAGTCCATCTGAAGGCGGTCGTCGCCGCCCATGGGCTCACGCATCGTACGGACGATCTCTACTTGCTTCTCGTTCATGTGATTCTCCAAAGAGCAAAGCCACTGCAAAGCGCAGCGGCAGAAAAAGTGGGGGGCAACGCGACACCGCGCAACGGGCGCGGGTTGAAGGTTGGAGCAGAGAGTGCGCTGCCCCCCGAAGGAGCCACGCCGGGAGTCGAACCCGACGCGGCTCTGCGATCAGTTCAGATCGTACTGCTGCGAGAAGAACCGCGTCACCCCTGACGTGGTGTCCATCTGCTTATTCAGAGGGACGTTCTTCAGCGCACGCGTCACCGCGTTGTGGAAACCCCATGCGGTACGAGGCTGGCAATCGGTCCACCCATCCTCTGGGGAAAAGTAGTTGCCATGCACGTCGTGGAAGTGCCGCACCGGCAGCACCTTCTCAGCGAACATCCTGCACAGTGCCCGCTCGACATCGCGGTCGCGCAACTGCACGTCGGACATCTGCTCCACCATGCGGTCGAAGCGACGGCCCTGATCCACGATGCCTTCCATCGCTTCGCTGATCTCCCATCCGAGGTCGAGGTTCTTCGTGTGCTGCTTGTTGCACAGCGGCGTGTCTCCACTGAGCGCGAGGTTGTCGCACACGAACACCCGTGCGCCAGCGACGATACGGATCGCCATGGCTTGGGTGTTGTTGCTGCGGAATCCGATCGCACGGATGTAGTCGTCTGACTTCGCACCAAGCGATGTGTCCTGACGACCGCGAACCTCCAGCGCACCGAACACCGTGGTGTCCGAGTACACGTTGCCGTCCTTCGCCTTGCGCTTCATGCCCACGGCGAGTTCCTGCTTGGTGACCTCGAAGCCGAAGTCGTCGAGCCCGTCAAGCAAGGTCTCGACAAGCTCGTGGTGCGGCACTGGCTTGTGGTGCGGGCCGAGCGGTGGTGGTGTCTTGCACTTCTGCAACTCGTCCAACGTCACGATGCGTGCCCGCTTCGTACCGTCCTTCTCCTTCGCGTGAATCATCATGCTCATGCTCTGCTCCCTTCGTTGTTGTCGTTGTTGTCAGACGCGCCAACACGACGCGCCTCCTCTGTCATCGTGCGGCACTCGTCTCGAACGACTGGGTGCCACATCGGGCTGATCGGGTCGCCGGGTCTCCAGCTATCCCGAGCCCACTGTCTGAACTCCTTGTCCTCGTCCGCCGTCAGCGTCTTGAAGAAACTGTTGTTCCGGCAGCACCACTCCCCTGCTTCGTTCTTCCAGTAGTCCGGGCCGACATCAGACAGCGGCTCGATCTGCTGGCTGACTTCCGCCTTCACCTCACGCGCCCATTCAGCCAACACCCAGCCCCGGAGACAGTCAACGCACAAGGTCTTCCGCTCGTCAGCACCCTCGTCGCACACCTCCCTGGTGTACTTACTGATGTCCTCCTCGCCGTGGTAACGCTCACCACAGTCGTCGCAGTCCGCGTATCGTTCTTCTCGCTGTGCCATCACCTACCCCTTCCGTTGTTGTCGATCACTTCCTCGCGGCACGACTCACACGCGTAACCGTCCCAGTTCTTGCCGCTATGCTCCTCACACTCGGCGTACTCGCCGCAGTTGCAACACGACTGCTCTCCCGTGTCGTCGTAGCGTTCGCGCTCTGCTTCCTCGAACAAGCCGCCCCATGATGCGACGATCCAATCGAACGAACCTGTCGCCATGTCGGTGACCTTGCACAAGGTCGCGTCGTAGGTGTCCCCACGGTTGACGTACCAGACGCCCGTGCCGTTTGGCAGATCCACCCACTCCATGCCATGCTCCATGCCGTAGGCACGCTCCACCCACTTGCAAGCAAGGTGCGCCTGTCGGATCGAGTTCGTCGTGGTGTTCAACGCCTCGCACACTCGTTCTGCTTTCACTGTCATCTCTGCTCCTTCTGACGCACAGCGCCGTCCACCAACCACCACACCATCGCCACCGGCCACAACAGCCACAGCAACACCATCATCATCCACGCCCGCATCACTCAACCTCCTCGCACTCGACGGTGAACACGCGGTCTGCGATGGTCACCGACAACTTGGTGCCGCGCCACTGCTCAGGCAGCATGTCACTCGTCGGACACACGAGCGTTGCGTGGTAGCCGACCCACACGATGCCGGTGCCCGTTGCGTTGGACTGGTACTCGTAACCTTCCGCAAGGCTGGGCGTCTGGTCTTCGCCACGTTGCTCGCCGTAGGTGCCTGGGGACTCGTTCTCGCGGCGGTCAGCCTTGCTCGCCGCAGCAGCCAGTTCTTCGTCAGTGTCGAAGCCGTAAGCCTCATGCACCTCGTCCGCTGGGATGGCGGGCAAAGCGTCCACAGCTTCCTCCCACGCGTTCTCGAAGGTGTCGGCGGTCACGAACACTCGCGGGCCGAACTCATCGCATAACGCCCACAGGTGATCGTCCCACGTTTCCACGCATGGCACCTCGTTGCCGAACGGACTCACTGCCTTCATCTCACTCATGCTCTGCTCCTTGTTGTTGTTGTTTGCTGACCTCTGATCTTCGCACTCATCGCAAAGCTCTGTTGCCTGCACTCGCCACATCGCCTCGTTCCACAACGCTGCACCGCATGTCTTCCAGTGCCGGTGACACCGCTCCGAACAGAACGGTGTCGCTCGACTCTCAATCGGCTTGGCGCTCTCGCCACACATCAAGCATGTCTTCATGTTGCTCATCTCTGCTCCTTCGTTGTTGAGGCGTCCCTAAGCGCCTCCTCTTCGGCCCACTTGCGCGGACACTCGTCCCCACTGCACGACTTCAGCAAGTCGAACTTGGAGGTGAACTCCAACGTGACCTTCACTACTTCGGTCATGTCCTGCCCGTCATCGAGCAGTGCCTTCCGTTCAGTGATGGCACAATGCCTCGTTGCTTCACGAACGTCAGCAGCAGGGTTCCCGTCAAGGTTCTTCGCGTACCAGTAAGTCAACACCATGTCTCTGCTCCTTCGTTGTTGTTGTTCCTGTCGGCTACGCTACGGACGGGCCACCTCTGGCGTACCTCGTCGCAGCGTGCTTGGCTTGTCGCAACGTCGTGAACGTTTTTTGGTAGGTAGGGTTTCCCGACACGAACAGAACCCACTGACCTCCAGAGCAACTGCTGCCCATGTTGAGGATCTTGAACTGTCCGCAAGACGACAAGTACGCCAAGCTTCCTGTCTTCTTGAACGCAACCATGTCTCTGCTCCTTGTTGTTGGTTTGGTTGGATTACGAGTTGACGGTAAGGGTCTTGAGCGCGGCACGCACCTGCTCAAGTGCCTTCGGGTCCGCAGCCTGCAACGCTCTGCCGCAGGTGTCCGACAACGCAATGACCTTCAACGCGTCGATGCACGTCTTCGCAGCCTTGTTGCTCATCGACGGACGAACAGTCATGCGCTTCGCCAGCTTGTCCGCTACCAGATCAGCGATGGCGTCGAGATTCGCCTTCACGCCGTCTTCCACGCCACGATCGACCAACTCCTCGATCGTGTCCTCGTCCAGCGTTTCGCTTGACATGACCTCACGCGCCATCTCATCCGCGATCTCGCCAGCGCCTTCTGCGGTCACGAAGTCGCACCCGTACCCAGCCCACTCGTCAGCGTGATTGTTGAAGTTGTCCGACGTAACCATGTCATCGTCGATGCGGGACTCCATCTCGTCGATGCTCCGATCCAGATCAGTGAGTCTCGACTCAACGTCGATCCAACCACACGAAAGTGTGTCCACGATGCTTTCGAGTGCCTCGATGCGCTGCGCCTGCTTGCGACCGAAGATGTCGATGCGAGCGATGGCGTTCTTGATGGTGTTGACGATGTTGTTCAGCTTGGTCTTCATGTGTCTCTGCTCCTTGTTGTTGTTGCTGGCCTGTCTCATCAGTGTGCGTAGGCCACCCCGCACATACGCGCAACGCCACAAAGCGTTGCGCGTTTCGACTTGTTAGTAGTTCCAACGATGTTCCACGCTCTTGGCTCGACCGATGCTGTTGGCGAAGCGATGGCCCGCCTTGCCTGTGAGCCGCAGCGTCGGGGGCCACTCTGTCTCGACGGTCGCGTGAGGTGGCACGGCCTCAACACGACACAGCACCCACTCGAAGTTCTTCTGGTAGATGCTGACGCCGACTGGAAGCAACTCGTTGAGCCGCTGCTTCGTGGTCGCGGTCTGGTGACCGCCGTTGGTGAACTCACTCGTCCCGTCCCTGCTGAACGTTGCGATGGCGGTGCGGTGATACCACACCTGCACCTCGATGACCGGGAGGTCGGATCGCGTGATGCGTCCGCCTTCCCACGCACTCACTCTGACGTAGGTGTTGTGCGCGAGCTTCTTGTCGGTCTTGCCACCGAGGAACTCCATCGCGTCTGCGAACGACTTGATCGTGATCTTGAACTGTGCCATGTGTCTCTGCTCCTTGTTGTTGTCCTGGTTGATTGATTCAGTCGTCGAAGCTGACAAGCTCGACAACACGAAGAACGCGCCCACCGATGAGCGTGATCTGATCCACGAACTTGATGGCGTCCACGCGTCTGCTGAACGTCTTGTGAGTGATCTGATCGAGACCACAAAGGATGTCCTCCTGGGATGCCTTGTTCGTCCCACCTACAAACGCGAAATGCACTCGTGTCATGTCTCTGCTCCTTGTTGTGTTGAATCAGGTCTACTGGGTGAACTCGATGTCGTAGGCCGCGATGATGTCGCGCTTCGCGTCTTCGCTCAGCTTCGACCAGATGCAGTCCATCGTGTCGCCACCGCCCCTGAGGTTCGACCCGCGACCGGCCATCCACTTCTCGTCCTCTGCGTGGATGGCTCGACTCGTGCGATGCGCCTCGTTGACGAACGACCACACCTCCTTGTAAGTGGCGCCACTGATCCCGTCCCAGCACTCCACGATGGTGTCGCCGGTCATCTCTCCGATGCCAGCAGGCATCACGGTCGCCTTGACAACTGTCCCGCCGATCGCCCCCACCAGGAGGCTCTCGTGAGTCTCGGCACTCTTGAGGACTTCCGCACAGATGCGTCCGTCATCCGACGCAGCGCCGGTCGTGAGGAACTCAACTTCAATCGAACCGACACCGTTCTCGATGTACCCGACGGTGGTCAGGCCGCTGTTGGCGATCATGGCTACGTTGGGCAGTGCGTGGTCAGCGTTGATGTTCCTCACATCTTCACGCAGGATGCGGGCAAGCTCAAACGGGTTGGCACTGCGGATGGTCATCTTGATCGTGTTGTTCATGTTCTCTACTCCTTCGTTGTTGGTTGGTTTGGTTGTTGTTCAGTTGCTGCTGACTTCCAGCGCGTCCCTCATCGCCTGCATTGTGGCGAAGGCGTCGTCGCGGTCGTCGGTGTAGTAGGTCATGGCTTCGCTGCGGACGCCGTTCACCTTGACGACGACGACGTACTCGCTCCACTCGTTCTTCTTCGGCCTGTTGACGACGTACACTGGGTTGCTGTTGTTGTTGCTGTTGCTCATGTTCTCTGCTCCGTTGAAGGCGCAGGATCATTCCTGCGCCGAAACCTTCACCCGAGAATCGAACTCGGTTCCACTCGATCTGTGTTCAGCTTGTAAGTGGTGTCACCGTCTGACTGTGAAGGGCTTCATCACGAAACTCTGATGTGTTCGACATCAGCAACCGATTGGCGCGTCGTGTGCGTGTCGCTCGTCCTGCTGTTCGTCGTTGCGTGGCTCCCTCGTGCGCTGCACTTCAAGGTGGGTGCCGTGCAACTGTCGAACTTGCACAACCTGGGACGTTGCTCACGACCGCTTTCGGGTCGATGGTTTCGTGGGCTCTTGCGTGACCTGACTACTGCGCGTTCGTCGCTGCGGTTATCGCTTGGGATGTCGGGCAGCGAACGCGTACCGCTTTGGGTGTTGCGCGTTCCTCGCGTCTCGTCGGGTCACTTGTTGTCAAAGAACGATGGTCGTTCACTCAAGCAAAGACTTGAGGCGCCATGCTCGACGACCGCGTACCGCTGCGGGTGTTGCGTGTCGTCGGAATGCTGTCGTTGTTGATTCGCTCGACCGAGGCGATGTCGGAGCCGAAGCGCGCCGCCTGCGTGTCGAACCTAACTTGAATCAAAACAACGATGAACATGCAGACAATTGTGACATAGAAACCCATTTTGCGCCATCAATTAGAACCTGTGGGACACCCATGAGTTACGAGCGCCCCGTTTCAGATCATGCGTGAAACGGGGCAGTTTTGACGACGACAACCGCAACCACGAAACGACCCCGCGCAGCGTCGCGGTGACGCTGTACGCGGGGTCGTTGGTCGTTGGTTTGGGTTTGAACTACGCGTCTGGAAACAACGACGCAACGTCGGGCGCGACCGACCAGTAGAACCGCTTGCCTTGCTTCTCTGACTGCACCACGCCGAGCAACTGCAAGTCCTTCAACCGACCGTGCGCCGTCGAACGAGGCAGACCGCACTCGCTCTCGATGTCGTCCAACGTCATCACACCGCCTGAACTTTGCATGATCGCACGAACGACATCCTGTTCTCTGTCCGGTGGTGTATCGCTCGCAACCTGCGCTGCGAGTTGCATACACTCTTCCGTCACATGGTCTTCGCCAAGGAACCACGCCGCGCCGATGGCGAGCTTGCCCAACTGCAACGCGATGCGATGCGGCAGTTCAATCGACGGACGCGACAGCACTTCGTCCTCGCGGTAGGTGTGACGCACAACACGCCCACGCATCGCTGCGGTCCACTCGGCCAACCGCATGATGCGATCTCGTTGGTCATCGTTAAGGTCCGGCGGATCACCACGACCTTCCCACGCCAACATCCCTGCAACCAACTTACACAGCACCTTCCTTCGTGTGCTTCCCTTGCCGATGCCGCGCAGCACGTCCATCGTGATGCCGCGCTGCTGCTTCTTCGTCGGGTTCGCCATCCTGAACTTCAGGAACCGCTCACCAAGGTGCGCGTCTCTGGCGAGAATGTCGATGGCAGGCGTGACGCCTGCGATGATGCCGAAGTGTGCAGTGTACGTTCGAGTCGCACCTATCCCTGTCTTGCGGTCCATCGACCCATCGTAGATCGAACGCAACTGACCAAGGATCTCCTGCTTCGCCCACGCGTGCTGCGTCAACAACGTGGTCAAGTCCTTGATGACGAGGTTCTGTCCGTCGATCTGGTTGAGCAACGAAGGGTCTGCACCGTTCGCGTCCATTGCACCGGACGCCATCGCCTTCGGTGTCAGTGTGTCGATCATGTAGCAGCCCTTCGCCTCACGCAGTGATTGAAGGATTGCTGACTTCGCACCAGATGGCGGCGCGACAAGATGAAGCCACACGGGGTCAGTCTTCTCGATCCACGTTGACATCACCGCACCGAACACTGCGAGCAGCGGTAGGTTGTTGTCGAGTTGAACGTGAGTTCGATACTCTGCGATGCCTTCACGCGGATGGATGCTGTCTGGTATGTCGCTCACGCCGTTCTGGTGAACGCGCTGCGCCACCTCATCACGAACACCGCCCTGCCGTGCGTACGTCCTCGTCATCTTGTCGAGAGCGGGGACGATACCCTTCGGCAACTTACGTCGAGCAACAACGAAGTCGCGTACGTCAAATCCCTTGTCCAGTTCATCCGGCCAGTGAACGCATCGCACCGAACTCGCTATGGATTGCAGCAGACGGAACGCCTTCAGTTCACCTTCCTCACCAGCGTGGTCGTGGTCGTAGCACAAAACAACGTTCCGCCTCTCGAACCACACCAACCAGTCTCGCTTGAACGTAGCTGCTCCCGGCACGGCGACCACAACGTCATCGCGTCCAGCCTTCATCAGCGCCCACGACAACGCCACTGCGTCCCACTCACCTTCCACGACATAGATCGTCGCTTGCGGATGTGACTTGATGAGATGAGCCCCAAGCAAACCAGACGAACACCCAGACGTGGACATCACACGCTTGCCCGCGTAGCGCCTGATGTCCACCGTCGTTCCCTTGTGGTTCCTCACCGGGATGGTGTACGCGCCATCGAACAAGCCGATGTCGAATCCGTCGAACGCAGCGGCAGGAAGATTGCGATGCACCGACAACTGCTTCAGCTTCTTGTCGGTCATCGCTTCGTGATGGCACTCCGCAATCTGTTCGAGGAACCCGTACAGGTTGCCGCTACGTCCGCACCGCTTGCAGTCCCACACTTGTGCGTCGGTGTGTGCGTAGAACTTGTGGTCCGCGTGGCAGAACGGACAGTGCCCACTTGCTTGATCGCCACGCACGGCGAAGAACTCAGCCCCGTGCGCTACGAATGGTCTGAGCTTCTTGATGTCCACTCGTTCGTCGGTCATCAATTCTTCTCCCCGAGGTTACGCAGCGCCGCATCTCTGATGATGTCCTGTACCGGCTTCGTCTTCTTCGCATGTCGCACGAGGAGCAACACCAGAACGATGAACGACAACAACAAACCAGCAAGCACCCCCAACAGGAAACCAGCCCAAGTCAATTCCAAGACCACCGTCGTCCCTCCAGTTCAAGTAGTGAGAAGATGCACGTCGATCTTCTCTGCCCATGTTGATTCAACAAGCGACACATCCACAGGCAGCGGGTCGTCGAACGCATACGCTGCCGATTCCATCAGATCCTTGATCGCTCTCAACCGCGAGATCGTGGCCCATCGCTTCGGCACTTCAACAACGATCTCGTCGTGGACTGTGATGACAAGTCCGTACACTGGACCAAGATGCTTGACGATGAACTTGTCCACCTCGATCATCGCCCGCTTACAGACATCCGCACCGCTTCCTTGGATGCAGTAGTTCACTGCCTTGTGTGGTTCCGTAGCGGGAACGTGAAGTCGTCTGCCGTACGCGGTCATCACATACCCCAGCCGCTGCGACTGCTCCATCAACGCATCCCTGAACCGACTGATCCCTGGGAAGGTCGTCATGTATTGATCGAGCAGGCGCAGACCATCTGCATCACCGCCACCGATTGCTTTACCAAGTTTCGATGCGCCGATGCCGTACTGGATTCCGAACGTCACACCCTTTGCATGACTGCGAAGCTCAGGGTCTTTCCGCACTGCGTCCTCACCCCACAAAGAGACTGCTGTCTCTTGATGGATGTCTCTGCCGTTGGCGAACGCCGAACGCATAGCATCCTCCTGCGCGAGATCAGCGAGCATTCGCAGTTCCATCTGCGAGTAGTCTGCCGCGATCCAGACGCACCCATCTCTGGGAACGAACGGACGACGCGCCATGCGAGCAAGCTCAGGGTTTCGCTTCGGCACTTGTTGCAGGTTCGGTTCCCGACACCCGAAGCGTCCGGTCCTCGCTGCTTGCGGCTCGAAGCTGGGGTGCAACACACCATCGACTGCGAACTTGTCCCACGCATCGAAGAACGACACCCGCTTCACCAGATCAGCATGGGACACGAGCGCGTCTGCAATCGGATGATCGACGTGCTTCAGGTACTCAGCCTTCCACGATGCCTCGCCTGACTTCGTGTACCCGACTGGCTTGATGTTCAACCGCTCGAACAACGCGCCCTTCTGTTGGTGACTGTTCGGGTTGAACCCGACTCCGCAGTGCTTGTCGAAGAACTTGCGCGATGCGTCGATCTGTCGGCCTATGGTCTTCTGTGCATCATGGACAGCACCAAGGTCCACGCAGACGCCGCGCTGCTCCATCGCAACGACGACGGGCTGTAGACGCATCTCCATCTCGTAGGTCGCCCGGACATCCTCTTCGTCAAGACGGTCACGACAGAACAACCACAACAGCATCGTGCGCTCGACATCACCAACCGCGTATCGCTCGACGAGTTTTGGATCTGCCATCCAGAAGTCCGCCTTGCACTCTGGGTGAAGAGACCAACCGAGACGCTTGCCCTTCCGTCGTGCTGCGTAGACCGATTGAAGTAGGTCGCTCTCGTCGTCGGTTGGGTAGTCCGCATACTTTTTTGCGAGCGGCTTCAACCCGTACGTCGGTTCGTCGGTGGTGATGCAGCGCATCGCCACCAATGTGTCATGCCACGAGCCAACCGGAACCTCGACACCGATGACAGCAAGCATCTCAACGTCGAACTTGCCGTGGTGAAAGACGAACGTGCGCCCGCTGCGGAAGAACTCACGCAGCAGGCGCACGTCCGAATCGGGCACGACACACTTTCGTGTGGTTGGATCGACTGCCCACCGTAGGTACTCACTCGTGCCGTTGCCATCACAGAACGACACAGCGAACGGCATGTCGCCGGACATCGGACGCGTGCCCGTCGTCTCGGTGTCAACAGCGACAAGATCAGACAGTCGATCCAAGGGCATCACGCAGACCTTAGGATCACGATGTCAACGGGGTCAGCGATGATCTTCTTGCCGTTGCCCATCTTGACATGGACGAGGGAGTTCTCGTCGTCGATGCGGACGACCTTGCCTTCACCTTGTCCGTCGATCTCAACTGACTGTCCAACTGCGATCTCCTCGCCGTCGTCCTCGTCGATGATCTCGTCGTCCTCTTCTTCCGATGCAACGAGCGTCAGACTCGACAACAACACGCGGGACTTCTTGCCGTTGTCGTTGCGCTTGATGACAGCACGCTGTCCATCGTCATCAAGATTGATGATGTCCCCTTCGCCCTTCGACCACTTGACGTGATCTCCGACAGCGAACGACGCATCGTCCTCGACCTCCTCCTCGATGTCGTCCTCGACCTCTGGCGTTGTGTCGGTCACCACGGCAACCGCTTCTGCGAGGTTGTCATCCTCGCCTTCGCCGTCGTAGTCCTCCATTACGCGGTCGATGTTCTTGGACTGGAAGGTACGGTCACCCTTCGTCTTGCTCTGAAGGCGAAGACGAACGGTCGGCTGGTCGGCGGCGATCTCCTTCACGGTGTCCTCGATCTCTTCCGGGTCATCGGGCACGTCGTGGCCCAGCCGTTGAACCTTCTCGCAGAAGATCCGCAGACCGACATCGTGTTCGAGGTTGTTCCAGTCGGTGATGACCTCGCCCTGTTCCTCGCCTTCGATGACGGTGTACGAGAACACGGCGAAAATCTTGCCGCTCTCCGCTTCGTGTAGGTACGCCTTCGTCATGCGGCAGATGTACCTACCGTCGGGCAGATCCTCGAACGCACTACGGGACGACTTCGCTTCGTCGAAGCGGGACTTCATCTGGCGCAACCGTGCTTTGAAACTCATGCGGACTCCTTCGTCTTGACTCGAACCTTCTTCCTTGTGGACTTCGCAGTGTTCCCAGTGAACGCTGCGTTGAAGTTGTTGTACGCCTCGCGGCTTGATGTTCCGCAAGGGATCTCAGACATGCCAACGAAGTGATCGACAAGGCGGTGCCCCGCTGCGATCTCGTCGTTGCCTCTGATCTGTAGTGATCGGTTACCGCTGGCGTCGAACGCGTAACGCATCCAGATATCGACCAACGGTTCGACGACCTTCTTGCATCCGTTCGGCATCGACGGCTGCGTGAAGTCGCGCTTCGCACCTCGACGCGTTGTGAGTTGTCTGGTCTCCTCGTGCGACACGAAGATGATGCCTCGTCCCGTGTTCGCCAACTCGTAGATGGTGTGCAACACCTCGTCGCGGATCATCGACCACGCCTTACCGTAGTCCTCATCGCTTGGGTGCGTGATGGCAAGCCGCTTGCAGATGAAGTCTTCCGCCGCCTTGTACGCAAGGTCAACGGTGTCGATGACGATGGTCTTGAAGCGGTCGGTGTTCTTCAACGTCGCAACGGTTGACTTGAACTCCTTCCATGATGCCATCGTCATCTGATAGATGCTCAACGCCTTCGCACCGGGCTCGAACATCAGGAACAACGTGTCGGGGAAGTGGGAACAGAACGATGTCTTCCCGATCTTCTCCCGTCCGTACAACAACACGGCGAACTCACCGAGGTTGTTGCTTGGTGTGCTGCGCTCAGTCGGCAGCGTCACTGCTTCGGTCTTCTTCTTCATACCGTCAACTCCTGAAAGATGTTCTCTCGAACGTAGTAACCTGATCGGTTGCCCGTGCTGCACAAGGGCAAGTAGGAACACACCCACGGTCGCAAGCAAGCGTTCCCGTTTCTGTACGTCGCCAACTCACCATCGCACCACGCGACGAACTCCTGCACGATGGACGACAACGCCTTCTCGAACTGGCGCATCTCATCAAGAGACACGGGGACTTCCCACCGATGGAAGTAGTGATCGGGTCGCGCCTTCACATCATCCCGCACTCTGGCGAAGAACTCGGCTGGCGACTCGGCCTTCTTCTGACGCAGTTGCGGTCGGCGGATGACGTTGTACAACACGCCGCGTGGCTTGCGCCCGGTGACTTGTGCCAAGGCGTACAAGTAGAACTGCACCTGCATGTCCAGCGGCAGCGCGTCGTCCATCGTCGCGCCTTGGATCTGCGCCTTCGTCTTCGTCTCGAATAACCACAGCGACTTCGGACCTCGCGTGAACGCTCCGTCGATCTTGCCTGTGAGCGATACACCATCGACACCGGGAGCAGGAACGCGAAACACTTCCTCGACCTTCACCCAGTCCACGCCGCCCGTGAAGTCCTCAAGCCAATGCTGAACGTACACAGGCAGAACAGCCTCGACCATGGCGTACGTTGCTTCGAGCTTCTCAATCTCCTGTGCTGATGCTGTAGTGGGTAGCCCTTCGTCGAACCCGTTGATGATGGACTCGACGATCTCTTCGATGTTCGTTGGTGACGCCGATGCTCTGACAGCGTTGTACAGCGTCTCAAGCGCGTCATGGTATATCGACCCTGCGGTCATCGCGTCCTTCACCTGAACTGGTGTGACGCCGTTGAGATATTGCTTTGCGCTCTCACGACACGCGAGCCACTTGCCGAGCAACGACTGCGTGATGCCATGCGTCCGCACGTTGTACACCACGTCTTGCTGTACTGATGTCGGTGATGGTTTGCGTACCCTCTTCACTCGTGTCTTCATTCTGCTCCTCCTTCTGCGGCGTGCAGTGCCGCGATGATGATCTCTGCGTACTGATGCGCCAGTCTGCGATTGGACGCACCTGATGCACCCCGTCCTCTTGGTGGGTTCGGTAGGTTGATCGACGGCACAGACGACACTGTGACGTTCCGCTGAGCCAACAAACCAACACGAGCAACGAGCTTCGGACCAACGATGCGAATCGCTCTTTCGAGTCGGGGACGGCAACTGTCAATCTGTGGCTGCGTCGGCTCCTTCGATGTGTGACACAGCAACAAGTTCGTGAAGTACGACTCGACGATGCAGTCCATCTGCTTCTCGACGAGCGACATGCTCGCCTCAACAAGCCTGCCGATTGAATCTGTGAACGGCATCCCAAACGTCGAGTCCATCTTCGATGGAGCAGCGCCGACGAACAACACATCAGGGGAGAACGTGCCACGACCGAACACCTTCGGCTGATCGCAGATCGTGGGGCACTTGATGCAGTTACCCCATGCGACACGATGTCGTCTCCAATCTTCTCGCTGTCTCGCACTCAATGTCATCTCTTCTCCTCAGCGATCTAAGAACCACAAACCAATCGCAACCGCGTCCCAAGTGTGATCCGGGTACGCGCTCAACCGTAGACGTTGCTGCACCGCAGTAGGTATCTCCTCGCGCACGACGCTCATCGTGATGCGCTTCGGGAGAACTCCCTTCCACTGAAACGGTGTGACCAACTCGATGTCCCACGAGTGGAACACATGAACGATGGCTCCGGTGATGAGCGCCAGCTTCACCAAGTCACCACGCCGTGCAGACGCCCAACCTTTCGCTGATGTCTGTAGCTCAGGGCACTCGATCACCAACGTTCCTGTTACCGATGTGTTGACGCATAGCGATAGCTGACGAACAACGTCTGCCTGTCGCTTCACCCATGAGGCGCGTGGACTCTTCGGTGAACAACAACCCACCTGCTTGAGTTCGTCGTTGATGAACAACGCCCAACCCGTACCACCAACTCCGGGGTCAACTGCCAACACGCGAGACATCGCCCATCACCTTCCGCAACACCTGAGACGAACTCAGTTTCTTGAACTTCACAGCATCCAACACATCAGCGTCCAACGTGCCCGCCGTCAACAGATCAACGAACAACAGCGGGCGCTTCTTGGTGAGATGCACGATGCGGTCCTCTGACTGCGCTCGTGTCTCGTGTGAGTACCCACGCGAGTAGTACACCGCTGCGTCAGCAGCAGACAGGTTCAGTCCGAACCTACCGATGCTTTCCTGAACAACGACAACGCGATGACGCGAACCAAACGCATCGACAACGCGAGCGCGTTCATCGGCATCAGCATCGCCCCAGATACAAGCACACGAGATGCCTGCCGATGTCAACGTATCGCGGATCAGCTTCATCTCTGCGATGAAGTGACACCAGACAACTACGGGCTGACTGCGCAAGTCGGTGTCTGTCAGCAAGCGCATCAACTCGTTGACCTTCGCGTGGCTCAACACACGCTTGCCATCTGGCGAGAAACCACCAGCGATCCGCAACATCCAACCGAACTGCACCAACGCTGAGTTCGTCAGTACGTCTTCGCCGTTGATGTCGGCGCGGAACGAGGCAGTCGCAAGGGTGTACGCATCGCGCTGATCCTTCGTCATGTCCACATGAAGACGTTGAGCCAATCGCGTCTCACCCAGTCCAGCGTTCTTGCGACTCAAGACGTACGCGCTCTTCTTCAACGCGTCGATCACCTGTTCTGTTGTGCCGTGGTTCGGGAGCCACTCGTACCCCCGGTCATCTGGTGAGAAGAACCGCGTGCGCCAATCGTAGAACGACTTGCACCCCATCCAACGTCCGCCATGCACGAACGCCATCTGAGTCCAGTAGTCCATGATGGACTCAGGAGCAGGCAGACCGGACAGGATGAACCGATGCGGGATGCCCGGAGCCATACGCAGCATCGTCTTGGTGATCTGTGCGCGTGGGTTCTTGATCCGCGTTGACTCGTCGAGGATCACTGCGTCCCACATCATCGCGGCGATCTCTGGAGAAGAGCGGAGCGACTCGTACGAGATCAGCGCCCATCGACGACGGGATGACTCGACCGCTGCGATTGCCTGTCGCTGTGTCGGTGTCCCCGACACGAACGCGCAGGGCTCGCCTTCTTCACGCAGTTCAGCGGCCCACCCGCGCAACACAGACAACGGGGCGACCACGAGGCATCGCAGCGCGTCGGTCTCCTGTACACGCTTGATGACGGTCAGCGTCTTGCCAAGCCGCATCTCCAACATCAGCGCCGCGTGGCGGCGTTCTCGTGCCCAGCTCAGGACTTGTTGTTGGTGTGTAAACAGTGTGCGGGGCATGAAGGGATGAAGATCGTAATGCACCTCGCACGCAACGTATACACAGCGAGCAACCAAAGCGTGCTGCACACTTCAAGTTGTCTTGCAGTTCGTTTCGTTCAAGGATTCGCAAGGGGTCGCTGTCGTTCACGTCTTCGATGCACCCCCCTACGTCTCTCATGTAATACTCAACTTTTTTTTATGTACTACAGTAGAGAGCCCCCAGTGCATCGGTTGAGTGAATCGACCGAAGCCGTTGCAGGATCTTGAACGCAACGGAAACGCGGCTGTACAGCCCCCTACTGCGTCGAACCTTTGAGACGTACGATGCGTCAGGTCAGCGATCGCCTCGCGGTGACGCCGAGGTGAGTCGGGCTACGGGTGGTCGATCATGAACGGAGGCGTCAACCATCCGCGTTCAGCGCCAGCGGCATCGGTGACGATGACGAGCAACTGACAACGCCAGTGGATCTGCTGTAGTGATCCAACAGGAACGCGCTTGATCGCTACCCACTGATCGGAGCGCGTCATCATGGCATCCCACGCAGGCGCAGTCTGAACCCACGACGCGGGGTCCACGGTCCACTCGACTTGCGGAACCATCGAACCGTACTTGTCGCCGTGCGGTGACGGTGAGGGACCACCAGCGTACTCGCGCTCGTCGAACCCGGAGAACGGTGGAAGAACAGGTTGCCTCGGAGGTGGAGCGTCCTCGTGGTACAGCACGACAGAAACGGTGCGGCTATCCTTGATCGACTCAGGCACACCCCACGGCGTGTAGTACGGGGCGGACTTCACCATCGTCACGAAGGTGTCACCGTCCTCAATCCACATCGCTGCGATGGATGGGTTCTGTGGTTCCGCTGCTGCTGATCCCGGCGCGACGTTCGACACATCGCGTCCTGCAACAAGCCACACGACACCGATGGCGATGACGATACCGACACCACCTGCTGCTACCTTCGTTGCCGACATCACTCAGATCCTCCTATCGTTGTTCCACGTTCCGCTTTGATCCGCAGCCGCACGGGTCGCGCTGACCCACGACATCACCCCTTGCTTGGCTCACGCGGATCTATGTTGAGACCGGCGCACAACGAGGACACGAGCGAGGCACACGCCAACAACGTCTTGTCGATCTTCGCTCTTCGTCCACCAGACCACGCGTTGATGATCTTGGTTGACAGCGTACGCGCCGTCTCTGGGTGAACGATGCCGAGGTCGCTGTTGGGCATCGGTGTCGTCGCCAATGATTCTATGAGTGCAACGAGGTGGTCGATGGACTCGTCCGTAGTGTCGTCGTGTTCTTGCTGCGACGGACTGACCGTGGCGGGAAGCGGAGCATTCTCCACGCTCTCTTCTTCTGTGTCGTCGTGTTCTTGCATCGTTGATCTCTCAAGTAAAGCGGAGCGTCGAACCATCGACAGCACCCACAGACCCCTGGTGTGCGGGCGCTCTCCATCAACGCAAGATGGAGCCGACCGCTTTACGCGGGGTTCCCCTCGGGTCGGTGATCCGACGCATCCTTTGTTTCATCTTCGCAGGTGAGCGTACAGAGACTCGTAGACTCGCCCACACTTCACAGCTGCGTCTTTCATGGAGTACCCTTGTGACATCAGGAGCATGGCGTCGTACACCCACGACGGGCATCCGTTCGACAGACGCGCTGCAAGTTCCTCCACCATTATCGGGTTGTCCTTGTCATCCGCTGCCGTCGTCGCGTCACACAACGAAACAGCACGAGCAACGGATCGTCTCGTGCGCCAACTGTTCGTGTGCGGCTTTCCGTATCTGTGACGGATAGCGTCGATCACTGCATGGCGGTGACAAGCACCGCGCCGCATCACGATCAGCAGAGCATCAGAGGCGATGTCGTCAACATCGTCGGCCTGTGCTGAAGACAGAATACGTCGAACGACTGAACGGCACTGCCTCCACTGAACAAACGCATCGTCCACGAGTCTACGGAGCGTTGGCGCTGTTGGCTCCTTGCGCTCCATGATCCGCGATGGACTGACCGATGACGTACGCGATGATTGGAGACAGCATCAACGCGAGTTCATCAGCGGGGATGTCCCACCCGAGCTTGCCGACGACGCTTGCGATCACCCCGATGAGCGCGGCCACTGCCTTCTTCGACTTCAGGATTCCCTTGATGGCACTCCACATTGTTAGTTCTCCTTCGGTGGTGGAGGAGATGCGATCCACCCCTCCGGTATCACGATCTTGTTGTCAGACAGCACCCAGCCGTCTGAGGTGAACACGAACACGCGACCCCGAACATCAGGGCCGAGCTTGATGAGATCAGTCGGAACCTTCG
>Ga0255047_10000094_pt1 | contig 58075 bp, 59 predicted proteins | sample JV7_2_1_MG_FD_183640 | JGI IMG/M metagenome (GOLD analysis project Ga0255047, IMG submission 183640) | Seawater microbial communities from Jervis Inlet, British Columbia, Canada - JV7_2_1 | ecosystem: Environmental > Aquatic > Marine > Inlet | place: Canada: British Columbia | collected 2016-10-06
GCTTGCCGCAGACCCAGGTAATTTTCGCATCGGGGGTCTGCCGTTGAATCACGCGCACCACGGGCACGACGTGACTCACGTCACCGATCGCTGACAGTCGCAGAATACAAATACGCGAACCCATCTCATAATTCCTCATGAGCCGCGTTTCGGACGCACAGGTCCGGAGACTAGGCGCGAGTTGCGTCCAATGCCAATGGTCATTGGCAAAGCTCGCAACGCCGTATTCCGGGCCTGTGCGTCGAAACCCATACGGGAAGCGACTCTGCGGGTGGACTGCCACGTTGCTCGTCGCTCAAGTGGAACGACCACTCCTCGCTCCTCGCGCCTCGCAGTCCACCCGCAGAGTCCGCTTCGCGGCCACGCGGAATCATGAGATGGGTTCTATACATTCAGTTTCTGCCATGCGTCTGACACGGCAATCGCACTCATATTGAATATGCCCTTCACGGTCGCCGACGGCGTAACTATGTGCACTGGCTTCGCGGTCCCGGATAGTATCGGCCCGATCAGCAATGCGTCGTTGACGGAACGAATCAACTCCATGGATATGTTCGCCGTATCCAGGTTCGGCATGATAAGGAGGTTAGCAGAGCCTTTCAGGATCGTATGCGGGTTCAGCGTATTGCGTATCGCCTCGTTCATCGCCGCGATCGCGTGCATTTCACCATCGACTTCCAATTCCGGACTGGCCTCTTTAAGCATCCAGGCGGCATTACGCATCTTTCTCGCCGATACAGCACGAGACGATCCGAAATTGGAATGCGACAACAGGGCTACTTTGGGCTTGATGCCGAAACTGCTAATGCGCTTGGCGCAGGCAAGCGTGGTATTCACAATGTGTTCGGCAGTTGGATCCACCTCAATATGCGCATCCGCTATGAAAAGTGGCCCCGTCGGCAGGATCAACACGCTCATCGACGAGATTTTCTGCTGCCGGTCCGCAGGGCCAATGATCTCGATGATGTGCTGCAAATGATGGTCGAAGCGGCCGACGGTTCCACAAATCAACGCGTCTGCATGCTCCATGCCGACCATGCAGGCCGCGATGGCAGTGCTGTTTGTACGCATGACCGTCTGCGCTGCCGACACTGACACACCTCTGCGACAAACCAGTGAATGATAGAACTGCCAATACTGCCGGTAACGGGGATCATCCTCAGGATCGACCAATTCAAAGTCGTCGCCACTCTTCATTCGAAGGCCCAGTGTCTTAATTCTTGCTTCAACAACCTCTTTACGCCCGATGAGAATCGGCTCGGCAATATTTTCATCAACGACCGCCTGTACAGTGCGCAAAACTGTTTCAGTCTCCCCCTCCGCAAAAACAAGACGCTCGGCATCACGTTTCGCAACCTCGATGATCGGCTGCATAAACATCGTGCCCCGATGACTGAATGCATGGAGGCTGTCTTTATAGGCATCCAGGTCGGCGATCGGCCTTGTTGCCACGCCAGAGTCCATAGCAGCTTTGGCCACCGCATACGACACTTCTTCCATTAGCCGGGGATCGAAGGGCTTCGGTATCAGGTAGTCCGAACCGAAGCGTAGTGACTCGCCCTGATATGCATTGGCAACAATATCGGTGGACTCCAGTCTTGCGATGCCAGCAATCGCATCGACGGCTGCAAATTTCATGTCCTGATTGATGGCCGTTGCACCAACATCGAGAGCACCCCGGAACAAAAACGGGAAACACAGGACGTTATTGACCTGATTCGGATAGTCGGACCGCCCGGTCGCCATGACGACATCAGATCGCGTATTGAAAGCCACCTCGGGCAGGATTTCAGGTGTCGGATTCGCAAGTGCCAGAACCAACGGCCGCCTCGCCATTTTCTTGAGCATCTCGGGCTTCAGAACGTCGGGGGCGGACAGCCCCAAGAACACATCTGCGCCGACAATCGCGTCACTCAGGTCGCGTCGTTTGGTCCTCCTTGCGTATCGTTCCTTGTACGGGTTCATATCCTCGGTACGGCCTTCATACACGACACCTTGTATGTCGACGAGTGTGATGTTCTTCATTGGCAAGCCGAGTTCGACCAGCAGGTCGAGACAGGCCAGGCTGGCCGCCCCACCGCCGGTGCTGACAAGCTTGATCTTGCCTATTTTTTTCCTGACCACGCTGAGACCATTCTTCAGCGCCGCGGCAGCGACAATCGCAGTACCGTGCTGGTCATCATGAAACACCGGAATACTCATACGTTCTCGTAGATTCCGCTCGACTTCAAAACAAACCGGAGCAGCAATGTCCTCCAGATTGATGGCCCCGAATGTCGGCTCTAGTGCCGCGATAATCTCCACTAACTTGTCGGGATCACGCTCATCGACCTCCAGATCGAAGACGTCGATTCCCGCAAACTTCTTGAAAAGTACTGCTTTACCTTCCATGACGGGTTTTGATGCCAATGGACCGATCGCACCGAGCCCCAAGACAGCCGTGCCATTGGATATGACCGCGACGAGGTTTCCACGAGTCGTATAGACAGCAGCCTGGCTCGGATCCTCCTTAATTTTCAGGCAGGGAAAGGCAACACCTGGCGAATATGCCTGCGAGAGGTCCAGCTGATTCGCCAGCGGCTTGGTCGCCGATACAGTCAGCTTTCCGGCGGGTGCTGAGCTGTGGTAGAGAAGGGAGCTTTGTTCGAGTGGATCCGTCATGGGATTCTTCTTCTAGGCGCCCGGACAATGGAGCGGTTCTACTAAGCCTAGCGCTTTCAGACCACGCGTCAACACAACAAAAAAAAGCGGCCAAATGGCCGCTTTTCGATATGAGGACGCCAGGGCAGGTCTGCTGGTCCCATTTTCCAGACTCTTTCCCGGTTCACTCACCTTTCGGCTTGTTCCCCGCGTCCGAGCCCAAATCTGTTCTTGGTATCGGGCTACCCCTGGTATAGCACTTTGATTATTCCGAGGTCCTCAAAGCGTTCCCTCTGTTCCCCTGGTCAGTTTTCACTCACCAGTTTCCCTTCAGGTTCTACCTTTCGCGTCCACCGCCCCCGACACTGGCAGAGGCTCGGACCTCTTTCAGCAGGGCGGTGCTAACCGCCGAAGCAATTAGCATTGAGGCCAAAGCCTCAACTTCCATAATAGTCATGAATTCACCGAGCGCAACTTTTTCGAACACCGCAACCTCGCCTCAAAAATATACCTGTAGGCGATTCGAAAAGATCCGAAATTAACTTAATGTAAGTTCGTAAGAACGGTTGTGAAGACAGCAGAAAATTCTGCGCAAAACGACTTGCCAGAGAGACCGGGAGCGGGCGCGTATAAGGAACCGGATTGGTGTCCGTCGTTCCTGGGCAAGACCAGGACGCGGCCGCGACAAATGTCGGGCATCGCCCCGAGAATTCGAGGTCGTTTCAACATGCGCCTCGCCGCCCTGCCAACCAGCATCATACGCGAACCATTCGATCGTCAGCATGCTTCCAGCATAAGGATTGAGTACATATCAGCGGATCCAGAGCCAGCCAACGTATAGTGAAACTCCGAACGCTATGTGCGTGGATAGATCAATTAGTCTTGTCATGCCCGGGCGTACGGCTTGATTCGCGAGAACGCCGGACTCCATGCCCGGCTGCATAACGAACGAGTGGTTAGCAAGCGATACCAAGCCGAAGACCAACGCAGATGTGAGCGTAGGATCGCTGGAAATCAGGGATCGGACCACGTACAGGTATGCGACTCCGTAGACGATGCCCGTAATGTAATGAGCTATGTAGCCGATTGCGAGTTCATTCGGAACGGCAGCAGAATTGAAGGCGGGCCGATTGACGAATCCCCGCCGCGGCATGTGGCCTAACCAACGTCCCACCTTGGCCCAATCTGTTGTTGGGAAACGAAAAACGTACCTGACCACCGCGGCCCAGATATCCATGCCAACGGTAGCAATTACCCCGATCAGAACACCCTGGGTTACCAGCTGCATCGCTATTGAGGCGAAATCGGCTGCCCGTGATCCTCTTCCATATTCAAGAGCTCGCGGAACTTGTTTAACAGCTGAGCTTCGTCCTGCTTTAGTTGACCATCCTTTAGTGCGATATCGAGCGTGCTCTGATATACGGACTGTTTCATCGTATTCAATAATGCACACTCATCACTGGAGATGACGCCATCACTCATCGCATTCTTGAGTGAATCAAGGTAGAAACGATAGTTGCGCCGAATCGAATCTAGAATTTCCATCTCGTCCTCGGTCACCTTGTTATCCAGCATCGCCTCGGCGAAAAGCGCAGACATCAGCTGGTCTTGATCAATGAGCTTTGGATATCTCAGCTGCCGCTCATTATCGAGTATGTCCTCCCCGGCTGATCGCTCGGTCGAAATCGTTTCCATACTTCCGAAGAAAGAGTCGACCTCCCGGGCCATGTCTTTCGGATCTGTTTCCTGATGGATAGCAAAAAACGGGGCGTAATCCTGCGCGTCGGGAATCACGCGACCCCAATCGTAGCCCAGCCAGTACAGGATCCGATCCGGCACAATACGGATTACTCGATATTTGGCATACTTTCGAATTTCCGCCAGCTTGGTGGGGTGACGGATGTAGAAGGCGAAGGCGTCCGGATACTTTCTCGAATAACTTGTTATGGCGGGCAGCGTCTCCTTATATCTTTTGAATAGATCCTTGGTATCGTAAATTTCTGCGTTGCCTTGCATCATGACGCCAACGGCTTCATCCATTACCTTCCCATTGTCTAATTGAAAGGCGACATTCGGATTTCCTTGTAAGAATTTGAGCTTTGCGCTGTCTTTCGGCGTGCCGAAAAACACGTTCAGACCGTCAAAATGATAAGCGATGGGTACGCTTGATACCCTCCCCTTCGGAGAAATTGTCGCCAGGTGTCCGACGCGGCTTGATTGCAGTAGTTTTTCCACGCCGTCTGCAAGTCCTATCGAATTTTGATTATTCATCTGATTCACTGAAAATGTGGCCGACACTTTTACGTAGCCTAGATAGCAGCCGGGACTTTGCAATGCGGGCAAATACTTAGTTGCCAGACAGGAAGCCCGCAGGAAAGGAAGACTTTGGGCCAGAAGTGACCAATCAGTTTTATCATCTGTGCAGAGTCAACCTGGCGGCGGGGATGCTCTGCTTGAATCAGCGCCGCTGTAAGCGTTGATTTGCCGAAACTCGCTGGCGCAGCTTATCTGCCACCGAGCACTTGTTCTCAGGGCAATACGGCCGCAAAAGTGTCCGCGATCAGGCTGTATCCGGCGGGCTTGGCGTGGATATCAGGCCCTACCGGAGGAGGATCACACGCGTATGTCAACTCGCAGATATTCTCCACGTTAATCGGTAGTAACGACTGCCCGATAGAAAAGTCGTCTGACTCGAACGCAAAAGCCACGTCAGCCAAGGGCATTCCTTCGGCGGCGTAAGTCGTGTCCAGAAAACCATTCAGAACACTGACGGCCTGGGCCGACTCCATGGCAAGTGTCTGGCCGGCGAGGTCCAGCAACCAGGAAGCCAGGAACGGATTGTAATAATTCATGCCGACGATGGTTGTGTCGGGGCCGGCGGCATTGCGCAAAGTTGCCAGGACAGCGGCCAAATCAATAGAGATCTGCGTCGACACGGCGTTTACACAGACGAGGTCCACCATTGTGTCAATGCATCCACCGTCACGAAAATCGTTAGCGCCCATGTCAATCGTGACCAGATGGACATTGCCGCTATTGGCAGTAAGAAAGTCGACCGCCGCTTCGAGCTGAGAACCTTCGACATACAAACAATTTCCGCCGTTCGCCATGTCGTCCAGAGTCTCTCCCGGGCAGCCAAGCTTGACGAGCTCCAGGTCACGAGCCTGCGCCCCGGCCGCATCGAATGCAGGCTTGATGCTGGCGAAAAGCTGGTCCGCATATCCGTCACCAGTCGGAAGCAGTACGCCATTGCTATTGGGCTGCACACCCACCGACAACGACGTGCCGAGAGAGAGATAATAGTAAACGTCCGCATCGTCGCCGATGTTGCCTATTTCGTTGACCGTGTCGCAGGCACCATTTGTCAGCGCCGCAGCGATTAATGCAATGCGCCACGCACTTCGAGGTCGATAGCTCTTTGCTCTCATGTCACGTTCTCCTTACCGCCGTCATTATTCGTCACTCGCAATCGGCGAAACCACGACCGGGATCACATTTGGCAATATAACCTGGTTCATGTGCCGGGGCGCAAACCCGGAACTCGGCGACCCGATTGGCGGAGAGGGCGGGATTGTCACTTCGCGACCGGGCATGTGGCTTCGCGACTGTGCCCGTCGAACAAGGCCCTCATCCTCGACCACACTCGGCCCAAAAACAAAAAAGCCCTGAAGGGCCTTTTCTGCTTTTGGCGGTGGGGCGAGTCCTGAGCGGAGGATGCTCTGATGCAGTATTCGAGCGTCATCCGTCGGCCAGAGAGTCCACCGTGCAAGCACCTACCGTGAACAAGTTATTTCTCCGGACTGCGATAGTCCTAACCTGCAGCTTCGTTGTGCTACTCGACGGCGCAGCGCTTGCCGACGCGATAGCATTTCCTGTCCTTTGATAAAGAGGCGAAGATGTCAGCCGGTTACAACCACCGCGGCAGTAAAGACAGCCAACTCCATTAGACTGCGAAACCATAGGCGTAAACGTGAAGTAGCGGCTATCAGCGACGGTGGTCGGCACGTATGATCGCCAGCATGAGGTTACTGTTTTTCATCGCAATATCGCTACTTGCCGCGTCTCCTAGTGCAAACGCGGCGGAAGAACGTTCCGTTTCATCGCTGATTCTGCAACTGCAGTCACCGTCAGCGCAGGAACGCACCAGGGCGTCGCAATACATTCATGGCGCCGGGATCTCCGATATCGATCTGTACAATGCAGTCGCCGAGGCCGTCTCAATACATCGCGTGGACCTTAACGCAGACTCGCCGGGGTCACTGCAGCAGGAAATTGCCTGGCATGCAAAAGCGCTTGGCGGCTCCGCAATTTATGACTACATGCCATTACTCGAGGAACTGAGCGAGTCACCAGCGAAGACGGTCGCGAAGCATGCGAAAAAGTCGAAGGATCAATTGCGGGAAACGGCGGCACGAGGCGCGCCCTATCTCGACGCTGGAAAGGTATCGCTAATTACTGACAGCCAGCGGGCCAATTGTGAATTTGTCGAACAGGCTAGCTGCAAAACACTTCGGTCTTACGACAACTGCGTGAACTGGCACAAGGAACGGGCGGCGCAAAAAGGTGCCAATGCCATCATGGTGTTGAGAGAGAGCGGCATCATCCGTTCAAGCTCGATGGCCAACTATTTCCGCTGCAGTCATGATGACCTGGCAAGCCCGGAACTGATTGCGGTCAACCTGAACACGCCCGTTGTACTGCAAGAACAGGAACCGAACGTACCTTCCTATATCCTGGAACTTGAGGCGCTCGCCAAGCTACTCGACGACGGCATCATCACGGAACAAGAGTTCCAGTCAAAAAAGTCTCAGATTCTCTCTGGCGACTAATTCGGTTTCAAAGCATTCGCGAGTCTCTGATCGGAGACTCAACGAATGCCTGACTGTCTGGCGGAGAGGGCGGGATTGTCGTTTCGCGACCGGGCATGTGTCTTCGCCACTGTGCCCGTCGAACAGGGACCTCATCCTCGACCACACTCGGCCCAAAAACAAAAAAGCCCTGAAGGGCCTTTTCTGTTTTTGGCGGAGAGGGCGGGATTCGAACCCGCGGTACGGGGTTACCGTACACTTGCTTTCCAAGCAAGCGCCTTAAGCCGCTCGGCCACCTCTCCGTATGTTTCGATTAAGTATCGCCGTCTGTTGCTAGTTTGGGTGGAGCTTCCAGGCATCTTTCGGTGTCTTCTCTGGGTGGACGTGGTGATGGCTGTGGGATGGTCATCTCTTTATAAGATTCGAGATCATTTAGATCATCCGGTGCCTGGATGCGCTGACCTTCCTGGCTCTCGGTGTAGCGTTTTTCCGACTCGCATTTCGGTGGACCCACACATGCAGACAGCATCGAAATGCTTGCCAAAAGCGATGCAATAGTAACGATGTAGTTCAGTGACCTCAAAGTGAAATTCCTGCGTACGCCATGGCCTGCCTCATCGCCGCGTGGTTCTCTTCAGCGTAAGCCGTTAATGGTAAGCGAATTCCCGCTGAAATCAGACCCATCTCGGCAAGCGCCCATTTCAGTGGAATCGGGTTCGACTCCACAAACAAAGCCTTGTTCAACGGTTGCAGTTTCTCGTCCAGCTCTCTCGCCCTGTCGCTCTCGCCGGCCAATGCTGCCCGGCACATGTCCGCCATCAGTCGCGGGGCAACGTTGCCGCAAACGGTTACCACTCCATGGCCGCCGTTCTCGATGAATGCCGAGGCCGTGAAATCGTCGCCGCTGTAGAGCATGAAATCATCGGGCACCAACTCGCGAATCTGTTTCAGCCTCTCGATGTCACCCGTCGCTTCCTTGATGCCGAAAATGTTGGGATGCTCAGCAAGTCTTGCGGCTGTCTCGGGAAGAATGTCGGTAACCGTTCGGCCAGGAACGTTGTAGAGCATTACAGGTTTGTCTACCGCGTCCGCTATCGAGGAAAAGTGCTGGTAAATACCCTCTTGCATGGGCTTGTTGTAATAAGGGGCGACCATCAGAAAAGCATCGATCTTGGATGTGCCTACATCCCGCGACAGCTTTATTGTCTGCGCGGTGGAATTCGATCCGGTGCCTGCAATGACTGGCAGGCGGCCATTAACGATGTCGACAGCTTTACGAATCAGATCAGCGTGCTCCGATTTCTCGAGTGTTGCCGACTCTCCCGTTGTGCCGGCAATCACCAGGCCGTTACTGCCTTCGCTGACATGAAACTCGATAAGCCTTTCCAACGCTGCATAATCAACTTGGTTCTCGGCATCGAATGGGGTTGCTAATGCGATCAAGCTGCCGTTAAACACAGGATCTCCTCGCCTCAAATACGGCGGCAATGCTACTGTTCGATTGAGCCGGTGGCAAGATACAAAATCACCGGGATTTTTCGGCGACGAATCGCACAAATTGTAATTGATGTATTAAAAGTAGAATCTCGATAAATGACACAACTTATTGTTTTATCAGTAATAGGAACGGACCGAAAAGGCATTGTCCAGGAAATCTCCAAAGTGATCCTGGACTGTGGCGGCAACATCGAGGAAAGCCGCATGACAGCGCTCGGTGCGGAATTTGCCATGCTGCTGCTGGTTTCGGGCAACTGGCACACGTTGACCAAGCTGGAATCAGGGCTCGACAAGCTGACCGAGGATGGCTCCCTGACGATCAACCTGAAGAAAACAGGAGATGCGGCGAGCCGCAAGGATTGCATGCCCTACGGTGTCGATGTCGTCTGCCTCGACCATCCCGGCGTCGTATTCGGTCTCGCCGACTTCTTCGCAGCGCGTGATATTGAGATCGCGGAACTTGCGACCAGGCAATATGCCGCCGCCCATACCGGTGCACCGATGTTCGCGGTTCAGATGAACATAAATATTCCCGGCTCGATGAACCTGTCACAGCTCCGGGACGAGTTTGCCGAATACTGCGATCAGGAAAATCTTGATTCGATTCTGGAACCCGTCAAGTCTTAGAGAATACAAAGACATCAGGAGGATGATGTGGCAGCACCCTCTCTTAATAGAGTAGTCCCCGACTTCAAGTGCCCGGCAACCGGCGATCAAACGATCCATATGAAGTCATTGAGGGGCAAGAAAGTCGTTATCTACTTCTACCCCAAGGACAGCACGCCCGGGTGCACCACCGAGGGACAGGACTTTCGCGATCTGCACGCGAAATTTCGACGTCAGAACGCGGTAATTCTTGGCGTATCCCGGGATAGCATTGCCTCGCATGAAAAGTTCAAAGCGAAGCATAAGTTTCCATTCGACTTGCTGTCGGATCCTGACGAGTCACTTTGCAAAAAGTTCGACGTCATCCACGAGAAGTCTCTGTATGGCCGCAAGTTCCTGGGAGTAGTGCGCAGTACGTTTCTGATCGATGAAAATGGCAAGCTCAGACAGGAATGGCGCAAGGTCAAAGTGAAGGGCCATGCTGCCGCAGTGCTCGAAGCGGTAAAGAATTGTTAAGGGTAATATTCCCTATATTCAACCACTTATGTTAAGGCGAGGTCCCCTGAGCCCGCATTTAGAACGTTTTGCCGGCGCAACAACGGGTATTATTGGGAACAGACCGTGAAGCCTGCAGTCGGATCTGATATGCCGTTTCAGAAAAACCCGATATTAAAACGATCGCTGTTCCAGCTGTTTATTGCAGCGGCGGCAGCTTTTTTTACGTTTTTTGCCGGTGCGGCCGAGGTGGATTTACCCGATATTGGCAGCCCCGCGGACGCTACCCTGTCCAAGAGTACTGAAGCACAGATTGGCCGCTCAATCATGAGTCAGATCAGGGCGAGTGGCCAGCTCGTCGAAGACCCGCAGATCACCGAGTACATAAACGACGTCGGCCATCGAATCTCTGCGCACGCGAATGACGGAAATCACAACTTCACGTTTTTCGTGATCGACGATCCGAATATCAACGCTTTCGCCCTCCCCGGTGGTTACATCGGCGTACACACGGGGCTACTCGAGGCGACGCGAAGCGAGGATGAACTGGCAGGTGTACTGGCGCACGAGATCGCTCACGTTACGCAGCGACATATCGCCAGGGCCGTGCATGCGAATTCCCGCCAGAGCATCCTGAACACAGCAATCATGCTGGGGGCGATTCTCGCCGGCGTTGCGGGCGGGGCCGGCGGCGATGTTGTGCAGGGAGCGATCGCCGTAGCGCAAGGTACTGCGGCTCAGCAGCAGATAAACTTCACCCGCAATAGTGAGTACGAAGCGGACCGTGTCGGTATCACCGCCCTTGCAGAAGCCGGATTCGATCCGCAAGGCATGGGCTCTTTCTTCGAGGTGATCTCGAGAGGCGGCGGGTCCCCGGAGTTTCGCGTTCCCGAGTTTCTTCGGACGCATCCGGTTACCAGTGCGCGGATCGCCGAGGCCCGTGGCCGTGCGCGCGACTACCCGCCGGTACACACTTCCGACACCGTCAATTACGGCATTGCTCGAAGCCGCCTCATCGTCGCGCGCATGGAGACTTCGGAGCAGGCGGTCAGGTATTTCGAGCGAGAGAGTTACGAGAACCAATCGGTCGCCGAGCTATACGGACGGGCCGAGGCGTATATGAGGGCCGGCAGGAATCTGGAGGCAAATCGTATTTTCGAAGAACTCGTGGACAATGATCAGGAAGTCATCGCCTATCATGTCGGCCTCGCCCAATCTGAACTCGCGCTTGAAAAAAGGCGCGATGCTGTATCCACATTCGAGCGAGCCAAAGAATTGTTCCCACGTAATGTGCCACTCGTCGTGCACTATGCTGAAGCACTGTTGCAGCTAGGCAGAGCGAAACTTGCGCACGAGATTTTGCTGGATCTGCTCAACAATGTGCCGCCAACTCCGGAACAGGTGCGGTTGATTGCACGCGCGGCGAACGAAGCCGGCGACGCTGCGGAAGCACACTATTACATGTCCGAATACCGAATCATGATCGGCGATCTCGTAGGCGGCGTGAATTTTCTGCGCCAGGCCTTGCGCGTTCCGGACTTGCAGGAGATTCAACGCATCCGTTTCGAAGCGCGCATCGACTTTCTCCAGGAGTATATGACTGAAGAACAGTTGCAGCAGATGCAGCGGAGCAGGTCCTGACCCGGGCTGCACGCAGGCCTGTCGCCTGCAGACAGGAATTACGGTAAGCTTTTGAAAAAAATAGAGGCACAAAAATGCCCAAACCTCCTGAACGCTTGCTCGTATTTGTGTTGACTGTAGCCATTGGCCTGCTACTTGGGGCGTGTTCATCGATGCCGACAAACGCCGATGGTTCGAAAGTCGAACGATCGCCTGCTGATCCCTGGGAGCCGCTCAACCGATCGATTCACAAGTTTAACGGCGGGCTCGATAGAGTAACTCTCAAACCCATCGCGAAGGGATACCAGGTAGTCATTCCGAAATTCATGCGCCTCGGCGTCACCAACTTCTCGAGAAATCTGCGCTCAACCCTCAACATCATTAATCACTTACTACAGGGAAAAGTTCGTGAAGGATTCAGACAAACAGGGCGTTTCGTACTGAACAGCACTCTTGGCCTTGGCGGGCTGATCGATGTTGGAACACTCGCTGGAATAGAACAGATAAATGAGGATTTCGGCCAGACTCTCGCTGTTTGGGGTGTGCCCGATGGTCCCTATGTCGTCGTTCCTTTCCTGGGCCCGAGAACGCTGCGCGACGCAACGATGATACCCCTGAATGTTCTGGGAGACCTTTTAGTTCACTACGATAATACGTCGGTCAGGGATAAACTCTATTTGCTCCGCCTGATCGATGCGCGGGCACGACTGCTAAGTGTCGGAGCACACGTCGAGGAAGCCTACGATCCATATATCAGAATGAGGGAGGCATATCTTCAGCATCGTCAGAATCTAATCAGGGATGGGGTTGTGCCGGAAGATGAGGACCCGTACGGCGACTTTCCGGATCCGGACGAAGACTACTAGTCGTCGGGCGCCTCGATAAAGCCGGCCCACCGTTCGCCCCGCCTTAGCAGATGATCGACCTCGGTGGTCTTGGCGATCGCTTTTATCCTTTCCGGCATCTCGGTAAAGCGAATCTCGCGAACTGTATGATTTGCCCAGGTAATCCATTCGAGCAATAAGGCGAGTCCCGCCGAATCGGTTTCATCAACACTTGCAAGGTCGACTTCGATGCGCGTGTGCTCTGCAAATGGGCCTTCGCTGTCTCGCAATATCTGCCCAGCGGTATCGAACGCCATGCGACCGCTCAACGTAAAACGGCCGCCACCCAGGTCTTTCAATTTGTACTTGCTCATTCTGTAGCGCCGTCTTCGTTTTTCGCCTCAAGTCGCGCAATAACGCCGTCCAGACCCTCGACCTGAATCTCGGTATTGAGTTCTGCCTTGAAATTGCGGATATAGGAAATGCCTTCGATCGTTACGTCGAACATTTTCCACCCTGACTCACGGCTGACCATGCCGTAATTCACGGGCACTATCGTGCCGTCATCGAGTTCCATTGTCGTCTTCACGGTTACGCGTTTCTTGGTCTCGTCACCACGAAATGGCAATACTTTCAGTCTGTCCAGGTTGAAATCCAGGACGGCTTCAGCATAAATACGCATCATCTCGTTATAAAAGGCATTGATAAAACCCTCACGTTGCTCCTCGCTGGCGGTTCGCCAGTGTCTTGCGAGTACCAGCTGTGCGGCATATCGCCGGTCAAATCTCGGCAACAAGATGTCATCGATCAATTCGTAAAGTGCCGCTTTGTCTTCTCTGAGTTCGTCGCGACGGCCATCCATCGCCTGATCGAGTAACGCCGCTGCTTCTTCAATCGCGGCATTCGGTGATTCGGCCAGCGCCGTCAGCGAAAGAAAAACGGCAACGACCAAAAACAGCAGGCGATTCGCTCCGGGTATTCGGCGTATCGCCCTACTCATCCTCATCGTCCCCGCCGGAACTGAACAGATACTTGCTGATCAGGTTTTCGAGCACGATCGCTGATTGCGTGAACTGGATTTCACTGCCGTCCTCCAGGCTCATTTCGGAACCACCTGCCTGCAGGCCGATATACTGGCTGCCAAGCATTCCCGAAGTCTGGATGGCGGCATCGGAATCGTCGGGTATCTGATCATAGGCCTGGTCGATGACGAACGTGACCTTGGCCTGCAAACTGCGCGAATCGAACTCGATCGCCGTTACCCGGCCAATCGTAACGCCTGACATCGACACCGGCGCGCGTACCTTCAGAGTACCTACGTTTTCGAATTCGGCGGTGACCTCGTAGGTATCGCCATCCGAAAAGGTTTGATTCCCCGTCGTTTGTGTCGTCAGGAAAAACAGGGCAGCGAGGCCCAGTAAGACGAAAAGTCCGGTTCCAAGTTCAACTGCACGCGTTTGTTGCATCGCTCACCTCAGATGGCTATGGCCGTAATCATGAAATCCAGAATTAATACCGAAATCGCGGTAATGACAACCGTTCTTGTTGTGGCCCTGCCAACGCCTTCTGCCGTTGGAATAGCATTATAGCCTTCCCAAACCGCAAGCAGGCTCGCGGTAACACCAAACACGAAACTCTTGATAATGCCTTCATAGACATCAGCAGGATCAACGATATTTTGCAGTTGAGACCAAAAGGCTCCTGCGTCAATGCCCAACAGGCTGACTCCGACAATATGGGCACCGAACAAGCCGACGGCGCTGAATACGGCAGCGAGCATCGGCATCGCAATCACGCCGCCGATGAACCGCGGTACGAGGACCCGGCGCAAAGGGCTGATGGCCATCATCTCCATGGCCGACAGCTGATCGGTCGCTTTCATAAGACCGATTTCAGAGGCAAGCGCCGTCCCGGCGCGCCCCGAAAACAGCAAGGCTGTAATTACAGGACCCAGTTCCTTCAACAGGCTCATGGCCGCAACCGCACCGACCGAGTCTTCCGCATTGAACCTGGCAAGGTTCGAGAATCCCTGCAGACCCAATACACCACCAACGAAAAACCCGCAGACCATGATAATGACCAGCGACAGCGCACCGGCGTTGTAAACCTGGTGCACGACCAGGCGAAACCGCCGCACGAATATCGACGGCGTGTTCACCAGAAGGCGCAGGAAAAACAACTGCAGCGCACCGAACGTGCGCAAGAAATCTATGAACGTGTAATAGAGATCCCTGAACACCGGGATTTACTCGGTATCCCGGCCGAGGAGTTGCTCGGCATAGTTCGGCGCTGAGTAATGAAACGCGACCGGACCGTCTGCCATGCCGTGCATAAACTGTTTGACGACGTCGGAACTCGTTTTGCTAAGCTCGTCAGGGCTTCCCGAGGCAGCTACCCTGCCGTCAGATATGAGATAGCTGCAGTCTGCCACCGACGCTATTTCCTGCACGTCATGGCTAACCAGAATGCTGGAGATGCCGAGAGCGTCATTCATCTGTCGAACCAGCCGCACAATGACACCCATCGATATCGGGTCCAGCCCAACGAATGGTTCGTCGTAGATAAGAATGTACGGGTCCATGACCATCGCCCGCGCCAGCGCGACACGGCGCGACATGCCGCCGGATAACTCGGAGGGCATCATATCCGCAGCTCCGCGCAGGCCGACCGCGTGCAACTTCGTCAACACAACGTGGCGAATCAATCGATTGGGTAGTTTCGTGTGCTCCCGCAAGGGGAATGCAACATTTTCGAAGACAGAGTAATCCGTCAATAGCGCACCATTCTGAAACAACATGCCGAAGCGGCGACGGAACTCGTATAGCTGCTTCTGGTTCAACTTTGCGACATCGATACCGTCGACGATAATGCTGCCATGATCCGGTCGTAACTGGCGCGTAATCAGGCTGAGGAGGGTTGTCTTGCCGGTACCGCTCGGCCCCATGATGGCAGTAACCTCCCCTCGTTTTATCGTGATATTCAGTCCCTTGAATATCTGTCGCTGCCCGCGGGCATAGTCGAGATCGCGAATCTCGATCAGATTGTCTGTTTTATCATTCATTGGGTAACCAGGAGCCTGTCCGAGTGATCTGGGCGATGGCGAGAGACTGGGAAATCGAGTCTATTTCGGTGATCGTTTGAGGAGAATAGCAGTAGCTATTTGACAAGAAGGATCGCCGAAAGAGACCGATTTGCAACACTCGTAGCCCGTTCATGATTACTTGTACAGACTCCCCATCTGTCAGGCTGCCGATTCCATTGCGACTTCGTACCTGCCGAGATGCGCAAGGCTGTTGAGCTTCGCCCGCTTGAACAAGGCGCGCTGTCCGGCAGCGAAATTTGCTTCCTCTCCCTGCCAGGCCGCCAGGGCCGGCGCCTGTAACGCCCTCCCGTAGGAGAACGACAGTTCCCAGGGCAGATCACCCGCCTGGTTCATGAGCCCGAGATGCTCCGTAGCCTCCTCTGCGGACTGGCCACCCGACAGAAACGCGATTCCCGCTACTTCGGCCGGCACGTGGGCATTAAGGCAGCGAAGCGTAGCCTCGGCAACTTCCTCCGGACCGGCACGGCTCGATGCGTCGGTACCGGAGATCACCATGTTCGGTTTCAGCACGATGCCCTCGAGCGCGACATTGTGTGCTCTCTGCTCTGCAAAAACGACGTCCAGGGCTGCCGCCGTTACTTCTTCGCAACGCTCGATGCTGTGGTCGCCGTCCATCAGGACCTCCGGTTCCACGATCGGCACTATGCCGGCTTCCTGGCACAAGGCCGCATATCGCGCAAGCGCATGGGCATTCGCGCTCAGGCCATACTCGCTGGGAATTCCATTACCAATATGAATGACTGCACGCCACTTCGCGAATTTCGCGCCGAGCCCTGAGTACTCCGCAAGGCGATCCCGAAGTCCGTCGAGGCCCTCAGTAACTGTCTCCCCGGGGAACCCGGCCAATGCTTTGGCGCCCGTGTCGACCTTGATGCCGGGGATCATGCCCAGATCGCTGAGATATTGTGAAAACAACACGCCGTCGCTGGTGCTCTGACGAATGGTTTCGTCAAACAGGATTACGCCGCCGATATAGTCGGCCACACCCTCTGAGGTGAACAACATTTCCCGGTACCGTCGGCGGTTTTCTTCGGTCGATTCTGCACCAATCGAGTCGAATCGCTTCTTGATAGTGGGAGAACTCTCGTCTGCAGCCAGAATTCCTTTGCCATTAGCCACCATGGCGAGCGCCACGGAATTTAGTTCATTCACGTTCATCAAGATTTCTCCAGAACTTCGATTTTGCGTTCTTTATATTGATATCCGGATCCGGCTCGAGGCCAACATCCGGTGCAATGGGACGAGCTAGGATATCAAATATTTCATCCGGATTTGGCGGCCGCCGGGCAGCCTCAAAAACCAGGAAGTAACCACCTGGGAGGTGGCCTGCGACGTCAAATAGGACTAAAATAGTCCTCTTTTATCCAGACGGAGCCTGATCGTGTTGCGGATGAGTAAATTGACCGATTATGGAACGGTTGTGCTGGCCCACCTGGCAAGGAATGAGTCGGCACACGTCAGCGCAGCCGAGGTAGCCGCAGCAAGCGGCATTGCCCTTCCTACGGTAAGCAAGCTATTGAAATCGCTTGCAAAAGCAGAGCTGGTGCACTCGACGCGTGGCGCTCGAGGCGGTTACCGGCTGGCCAGGCAGCCGCACAGCATCAGCGCTGCCGAAGTCATTGACGCGCTGGAGGGCCCTGTCTCGATCACCGAATGCAGCGCCAGCAACAGTCAGTGCGATTATGAGCACAACTGCAATGTTGGCAACGCCTGGCAGCGCATCAACATCGCAATAAGGCGTGCACTGGATGACATTAGCCTTGCGGACCTGCAACGCGCCAATGGCCCGGTGCCGCACTTCACCCTGGGCGGCATCCCGATCAACGTCGGAAAGAAGGCTTGAGCTAATGTCCACCGACAGAAATGATCTCGAGTCTTTGGTCAATCGCCGTTACGAGCACGGCTTCGTAACTGATATTGATGCCGACAGTCTGCCTCCCGGGCTGGACGAGGATATTGTCCGGGCGATTTCTGCAAAGAAGCACGAACCGGACGTCATGCTCGAGTGGCGCCTCAAAGCATTTCGTCACTGGCAGACGATGCAGGAACCGACCTGGGCGCATGTGCACTATCCCAGGATCGATTACCAGAAGATTTCCTATTTCTCCGCGCCGATATCAGATGAGGACCGTCCGAAAAGCCTCGACGAAGTCGATCCGAAGCTGCTGGAGACATACGAAAAACTCGGCATACCGCTGCACGAGCGCGCCAAACTTGCCGGTGTCGCCGTAGATGCCGTGTTCGACAGTGTTTCGGTCGCAACGACATTCAAGGAAAAACTGTCGGAAGCCGGTGTCATTTTTTGTCCGTTCTCGGAAGCTGTTGCAGACCATCCGGAGCTGGTCATGAAATATCTCGGTTCGGTCGTACCCTATCGCGACAATTTTTTCGCAACCCTGAACTCTGCCGTCTTCAGCGACGGCTCGTTTGTATATGTGCCGAAGGGCGTTCGGTGTCCGATGGAGCTGTCCACTTATTTCAGGATTAACGCCGCCAACACCGGCCAGTTCGAAAGGACGTTGATTATCGCCGACGAAGGCAGCCATGTAAGTTACCTGGAGGGCTGCACGGCACCGATGCGTGACGAGAATCAGCTTCATGCCGCAGTTGTAGAACTCGTTGCACTCAAAGATGCGGAAATCAAGTACTCGACGGTGCAAAACTGGTATCCGGGCGACGAGAACGGCGTCGGTGGTATTTACAATTTCGTCACCAAACGTGGCGATTGCCGCGGCGACAACTCAAAGATTTCCTGGACACAGGTGGAAACGGGATCGGCGATAACCTGGAAATATCCGAGCTGCGTCTTGCGCGGCGAAAATTCGGTCGGCGAGTTCTATTCGGTCGCAGTCGTCAACAACATGCAGCAAGCGGATACCGGTACCAAGATGATTCACATCGGCAGGAACACGCGGAGTACGATCGTGTCGAAGGGGATCTCGGCCGGCCGCGCGCAAAGCGCATACCGAGGTCTTGTCAGAGTAATGCCGCAGGCGAATGACGCGCGTAATCACACGCAGTGCGATTCTTTGCTGATCGGAAAGGACTGTGGCGCCCATACGTTTCCATATATGGAAGTCAGAAATCCGAGCGCGAAAGTCGAGCACGAGGCGACAACCTCGAAAATCTCCGAAAACCAGCTGTTCTATTGCCGCCAACGGGGCATCTCGGAGGAAGACGCCGTCAACATGATCGTTAACGGCTTCTGCAAGGAAGTATTCAAAGAACTGCCGATGGAATTTGCCGTCGAGGCGCAGAATCTGCTCAACGTCAGCCTTGAAGGCGCTGTTGGCTAGGGTCAGGACGAATATGCTTGAAATAAAAAATCTCAACGCGACAGTCGGGGACACGGCAATTCTCAATGGCGTGTCACTGACGGTCAATGCCGGTGAAGTGCACGCGATCATGGGACCGAACGGCTCCGGCAAGAGCACACTCGCGCAAGTCATTGCCGGTCACGATGATTACATTGTCACCAACGGTTCTGTTCGCTACGACGGACGGGATCTTCTCGAACTGGCGCCGGAAGAACGTGCAAGAGAAGGCGTATTTCTGGGTTTTCAGTACCCGGTCGAAATCCCGGGCGTCAATAACGCATATCTCCTGAAAGCCGCGCTCAACGCCAGGCGCCGGCACGACAATGAGGGTGAAGTCGACGCGTTCGAGTTTCTGCAACTCGCCCGGGAAAAGATGAAAGACCTCGATATGGACCCAGCCTTTCTCAACCGCGGCGTAAACGAGGGCTTTTCCGGTGGAGAAAAGAAGAGAAACGAGATACTTCAAATGGTGATGCTGGAGCCACGACTGGCGGTCCTGGACGAGACCGACTCCGGACTCGATATCGACGCACTAAAGGCGGTGGCCAATGGTATCAACGCGATGCGCAGCCCCGATCGCGCGATCGTATTGGTCACACATTATCAGCGCCTGCTCGACTACGTGGAACCCGACTTCGTACATGTGCTGTCGGAGGGCAAAATCGTTCGATCCGGGGACAAGACGCTCGCGCTGCAACTGGAAGAAAAAGGTTACGACTGGGTACGGGAAGCGGCCGACGCATGACCAATATCGCTCAAGATCTTGTCGAAGCAGCCGTAAATCGGCTGCCGGTGGACGCACTGACGCCAGTGCGCAAGGCCGCCTTGGCGCGTTTTGCGCAATCGGGCTTTCCCTCCGTCAAACACGAAGACTGGAAATACACGAACCTTGGCCCAGCCATCGAACTGAGTAACACCTGGCTGGCGAACAGCGCCGCGGTCGCACCGCGGACCACCTGGACCGCTGATGCCAAACAAGCGGTCGACGAGATTTTGGAGGGCATCGACGCCAGCTGGATCATTTTTGCAAACGGCAACGTTGCTCTCGAGACGCTTGCCAAAGCCGAGTCGCTGGAGTCGCAGGGCATCCACATGTCGAAACTCAGTAATGGCAGGTCCAATGCTGCCATCATCTCCGATGACCCTATGACCAGTTTCAATGCCGCCTTGTTGCAGGACGGGCTGCACGTCGGCATTCGTCCATCTGCCTATCAGGTAAAGCCACTTGGTTTCTTGTTTGTCGACAATTCCCTAAGTGGCAGCCTCAGCCAGGCACGGATTGTTATCGACGTTGAAAACGAGGCGGACATCGACATCATTGAAGCTCATGTTTCGGTTGGATCCGACGCGCAGTTCGCGAATCTCGTCATTCAGCTAAGTATCGAGAAAGGCGCCCGGGTAGCTTATGTGCGCATTCAGGACAGAGCTGACACCCATATGCAGGTGGGCAGCTTGATCGCCAGGCTACATCAGGATTCCGTCCTCGATTACGCAAGTTTCGATTTTGGTGGTTCCATGGTCAGAAACGACGTTGCGGTCGATATCACGCAACCCGGTGCGATCGGCAAGCTGCACGGCCTCTATCTTGCTGGCACAAACCAACATATCGACAACCATTCGCGCGTCGATCACCATGTCGGGCCAGCCGTGAGCAGGGCAGAATACCGCGGCATCCTGAATGGCCGTGCGCACTGTGTTTTCAACGGAAAAGCGGTCGTCCATAAGGGCGCGGACGGTACCGATGCTGAACAGTCGAATCACAACCTGCTGTTATCAAAGACGGCGGAAATCGATACCAAACCCGAACTGGAAATCTACGCGGACGACGTCAAATGCGCGCATGGCGCAACTGTCGGGCAACTAGACAAATCCGCCCTCTTCTACCTTCGGACACGCGGCATCGACCAGGACGAAGCGACGCAACTTTTGACTCGGGCCTTTGCCGGCAGAATTCTGACGGCGGCACCAATCGAAGCGACCCATGCCTACATCGTTCAAAAAACAGACCGGCGACTGGATGAACTCACTACCGGTGACTCGCCATGAGTCACGTTAGGCTAACTGATACTCGAGACACTCAGGCCGATATCGCAAATTGCCGCGCCGATTTTCCCGCGCTGTCACAGAATATCAACGGCCACCCGATCGCCTTCCTTGACAGTGCGGCATCGTCACAACAGCCGGCGGCCGTCATCGAAACGATAGCCGAGTACCAGCGCCATGATCACGCCAACGTTCATCGCGGCGTATACACACTGAGCCATCGGGCAACGGAAGCTTATGAAGGCGCTCGTGACCGGATTGCCGCTTTTATAAATGCCGCCTCGCGCAGTGAGGTCGTTTTTTCGAGCGGCACGACGGAATCGATCAATCTCGTTGCCCAGAGTTTTTGCAGGCCGATGTTGAAGCCCGGCGACAAGATCCTGCTAACGCAACTTGAACACCATTCGAACATCGTCCCGTGGCAGCTCGTCTGCGAACAGACCGGCGCCGAGCTACTGGTTGCGCCTATCAATCAGCGCGGCGAGGTCGAGTTAGACACGTTGATCGGGCAACTGGACGAGAATGTCAAAATGCTGGCGATAGCCCACGTGTCAAATGCCCTTGGAACAGTCATTCCCCTCTCCGATATTATTGCTGCGGCGCACGAGCACGAAGTTCCGGTGCTGGTCGACGGTGCGCAGGCGGTACCGCATATGCCGGTCGATGTGCAGAGCCTCGACTGTGATTTTTACGCATTCTCCGCGCACAAGATGTTCGGACCGACCGGTGTTGGCATCCTTTACGGCAAGGAAGCGCTACTCGAACGGATGCCTCCTTACCAGGGTGGCGGAGACATGATCCTTGAAGTGAAATTCGACGGCACGACGTATAACGAACTTCCGTACAAGTTCGAGGCGGGAACCCCGAATATCTCCGGGGCTGTTGGCCTGGGCGCAGCAGTCGATTATTTACAATCGCTTGGCATGGAGAACGTGTCCAGGTACGAGAACGAGCTGCTGGCCTATCTGACCGAGCAATTGCAAGCCGTCGATGGCATCAGATTGATTGGTACGGCCGAGCACAAAGCCAGCCTGCAATCCTTCCTGCTCGCCGACATACACTCACACGATCTTGGCACTATCCTCGACCACGAGGGAGTCGCCGTGCGCACCGGGCATCATTGTGCAATGCCGGTTATGGACTTCTACGGCATCCCCGGCACCGCTCGTGCATCGCTGGCGCTGTACAACAACGAGCGAGACATCGATATGCTGATAGAAGGCCTCGCCAAGGCGAAGGAAATCTTTTCGCTATGACATCGCCGGCGTACGACAACGAGGATCTGCGAGAACTTTACAGGGAGTTGATACTCGACCATGCCCGCAGCCCCCGCCACTTTGGCAAACTGCCGGATGCCACGCACAGCGCGGAAGGAATCAATCCCTTATGCGGCGACAAACTGAAAATGTACTTTCGCATCGACGGGGAAAATCGCATCAGCGACGCCTGCTTCGAAGGCTCCGGGTGTGCGATCTCGGTTGCGTCCGCCTCCTTATTGACGGATACGGTCATCGGCCTGAATACCGACGACGCACTCAAATACTTTACAGCCCTTGTCGGCAGACTGGCGGGTAGTCGAACTACAGATCATGACACCGATACAGGCGTCAACCTCGGCAAGTTGAGAGCTCTGGAAGGCGTCAAAGAGTTTCCATCAAGAGTGAAGTGCGCAACGCTCGCATGGCACGCACTAAAGTCTGCGATTCACCTTGATGCGCAACCGGCGACCACGGAGTAGGCAGCTGCATGTTCGGACATACCAATGAGCCATTTTCACTGTCGCGCGACGTCAGGGCGGTCATCATTCCCGCCGGGGAAGAACTGCAGCTCCGCGCCGGAACGAGTGGTTTCATCACGCAGGCGCTGGGGGGCAGCTTCACCGTTTATGTCGAGGGCAATCTCTTTCGTATAGCAGGGGCGGACGCCGACGCATTGGGCAAGGAACCCGTGCCTCCACCGGAAATTCCCAGCGATGCAACGGACAAAGACATCGAGGATGTGATCTGGCAGCAGCTGAAAACCTGTTACGACCCCGAGATTCCAGTAAACATCGTCGATCTCGGTTTGATCTACCGTTGCGATGTAACTCCGACCTCGGACGGTCATCGCTCTGTCAGCATCGACATGACCCTGACTGCACCGGGCTGCGGCATGGGTGAGGTCCTCGTGCAGGACGCCCTGGAAAAAATTGCAGTGATACCAACCATTGCCCACGTCCGAGTCGACCTGGTATTTGATCCGCCGTGGAACCAGGGCATGATGTCCGACGAAGCGAGGTTGCAAACCGGTTTGATGTAAACTCTGATGATCGGACATCAGCTGGTGACATGAAGACACTGACATTATTCCGACACGCCAAATCGAGCTGGAAGGACGCCAGTCTCCAGGATCGCGAACGCCCGTTAAACGGCCGCGGTCAACGTGACGCCCCGGTCATGGCTGAACGCATCAAGAAAGCAGGGATCAGACCATCACTGATTCTGAGCAGCCCTGCCGTACGTGCCTGGACTACCGCAAAATCGATTGCCCACGAAATAGGCTACCCACCGGAGTTTTTGCAACAGGAAGATCTTCTTTATCACGCCTCGACCCAGAGACTCCTGAAAATCATTGCCGACCAGGACACCGGATTCAACAGCCTCATGATCGTCGGCCATAATCCGGGCCTGACCGATTTCGCGAACCATTTGATTCCCGACCTGACCGACAACATCCCCACCTGTGGATTCGTGTCAGTCCAGATCGATCGTGACGATTGGAATCTCGACCATGACGCCGAGACCAGGTTGGTGCTATTCGACTTCCCGAAACGCGTCGCGAAAGCCTGAGCGCCATCACCAATAGTCCCGAGTCCGGCCTGGACTTATTCTAAGCGCATTTGCATCAGCATCTGCCGAAGGCCGAATGTCTGCCGCCTCCAGCGCGGATGTATCGTCACCATTACTTGAACAATACACGGCAAGTCATTGACAAATCGAGAAGATTCGTTTATTTAACAAAATAAAAGACGCTCGTATTCGTGAACGGTGTCAACGTCACATTTTTGATTCGGATCATACTGTGACTGGCTAGGCCTGACTTGGGGTAACGCATGAGCTACAGCCAATCGGAAAGATCTATTGTCGACCCGCCGATTCCGGACCCGGAATCCATGACCCATCACGACCTGACCGTAGACTGCTACAAGAGGCGCAACCGGATTCTGGCAGACGCCCACCGGGCGGAATGGTGGATGGTAATTGCCGTGCTTCTCCTGATCGCCGGCATGGGTTTCGTCGCCTTTCAATAGCCCACGTCCGCAAATCCGCCACCAAAAGCACTTGCTGTGAGGTCCACATAGAGCACTGGACCAGCGACCTGCCTTTATGTAGGATTAGTGACGCAAAGCAGTAGCGAATACCACGATCTGCATGAGGTAGCTTGGGTCAACGCAGAACTGGCTTTTCGCATTAATTGTTCGCCTTCGGAGAGGGGGAAACCCCGGCAGAACGATGCTTACATCAACGGATCGGGACAATCTGCACAAGATTGTCATTCTGAATCCAAAAGGTGGTTGCGGCAAGACAACGCTCGCAACGAACCTTGCCAGTCACTACGCCCTGCGCGGCCCCCCACCCACCCTAATGGACTGCGATCCGCAGGGCTTTTCGATGCGCTGGCTGGACCAGCGGCCATCCGATCGACCTGAAATTCACGGCATACCGGCATACGAACATACTGTGCAACTCGCAGAGAGTCTTCACCTGGACGTCTGGCTGGAAACGGAAACCGTAATTTTCGATCTGCCCGGCAGCGTCGGATACGACAAGATTCATGCACTGACCTACGATGCCGATAGCATCCTGATTCCCATCCTGCCGTCCGCGATCGATGTCTATTCCGCGTCGCGATTCATTGCAGAGTTATTGCTTGTCACTCAACTCGACCGGAGCAACCGGCAACTCGCGGTCGTTGCAAACCGAACGCGGCAAAAGACAAAGAGTTTTCAAATGCTGGCACGTTTCCTGACCAGCCTGCAGATTCCGCTCATCTCGGTATTGCGGGACAGCCAGAGTTTTGTGCAGGCCGCCTCTCAGGGAATCGGCATTTGCGAGATGCCGGCCTATAAAGTAAGTAAAGACGTCCCGCGTTTAAATTTGATTGTCAATTGGCTCGACCAGTGGCGCATGCGACGACTCGATGCCGCAACGTCTTCGCAATTCGAGCATGTCACGGGTGCTGAGATTTTAACTCCCGCACATCACCAGGATCGTCGCTAAAACGCATTCAGGCACTTCAGGCGGACGGATATAGCAAATGAGTAAGATTATTGATTGGCTGGGAACCAGGTTTTCCGGAACTTCAGCTCCCGTTGAGGCGGATGTCCGTAACAACCCAGTTGAGAGCCGGGAGCCACCTGAAAGTGCACAGGCGCAAGACAACGATGATGATCAGGAAACCGCAAGCCAGCCGGGACTCGGGATTCAGGAAGACGCGAATCCAGAGTACTCGCGCGACAAGGGATTCGATCCGTACAATACCGGCCCTCTTGACGTTTCGAAAATGAAGGAATCATCTTCGGACGAGTAGGCATTCCTTGTCGCTACGTTTGTCAATTCCGTAATCTCTGCCCAAATTGCTTTTTTCGCTAAATGCCGACGCGAGACGCTCTGTCGGCAAAGTTCCTAGATTCTACTTTAGGAAGTCACTATAACTCTATCTAAGCGGTAATCGCGCACGGTCTGCTCACTACTCGAAGCGCACTTTTGCACAAGCCAACAAAATACAGGCGCAGTTTCCCTCGCTCTTTGGGACGTTGAATGCTCTATACTTATCAAGGATAAATCCTGAACACGCGACCCGCTTAGAATAAGTACAAACTGGAGATAACGATGAAAAATAAGTTAATCAGCGCATGTGTTTTTCTTGGCCTGCTTGGAAGCGGTCTGGCGCTGGCGGACGACGATGCAACGATGATTGCCAGCGCGAAAAGCGCAGGCCCAACAAGCGTTACATCGAAAGCCACTATCAAGGCACCAGATGGCAAGGTCCTGCAGGAAGGCTCAAACAGCTACACCTGTTATCCGCAACAGGCCATCATCGGCCCGATGTGCAACGAGTCAGTTTGGGACGGCCTCATCGGCGCCATGTTGAAAAAAGAGGCGTTCGAGTCCGATCAGTTCAGTGTTTCCTATATGCTGGCCGGCGAAGGCACTGCCCTTGGCGTAAGCAACAGCGATCCCTATGCCAGCGATCCGGAGGCAAGTGACGACTGGGTGAAGGAAGGACCTCACCTGATGATCGTTGTACCCAATGATGCGATGCTCGAAGGCATGTCCACAGACCCGAATGATCCAGTGTACGTAATGTGGAAAGACACCCCTTACGCGCACATCATGGTCAAGGTCTCTGACGACGAGTAAGGCTTAAAGGACGGTTCTTGCGCCATGCGGGAACCGGTCCAGGTTCTTTGACGAATCTACGTTCGCTCGAAGCGGTTTATTGAAGGGCCGCTGCCGGGCGGGCTTGGTTGTGTTCTGACGATTATTTTGACCAAGACCGGACACCTATTGGCCATTCAACCTCGTTCCTTAGAATAATTTCTCGACAGGGGGAATTCTTCCATGAATGTCGAAACCGCATTACTCAGCCTCGAAAATCCCGTGCTTGTTACATACATGATCGCCGCCTGCATCATGATACTAAAACTAATGCTGCAACCATGGATGACCGTAGTGCGGATGATAAAGGCGGGAGGTGGGTTCCGTAGCCCTGAAGATCTAAAGAAAACACCGCTGAACCCTTCGCCGGATCCAGCACAACTTGAGGTCAATGAGTACGTCGATCGTTCGCGCCGACTCAATTTGAACGATCTCGAGAGCATTCCGGGCTTCCTCGTTGCCGGATTTCTGTTCGTACTCGTCGACCCGCCGCTGCTGCTTGCTCAAATCCTGATCTGGACCTACGTGGCTTCCAGGGCGGTACATTTCATCGCTTATATAAGCGCTCAGATCCATGATGTTCGGGCATTCTGCTGGACCTGGAGTTCCCTGTCAGTGATCGCGATGGCAGGATACACGCTGATGCAGGTGTTTTAGGAAGGCAAATTTCCTCCACATATGAATGTCTGCGTTTGACCCTTAGCGACCATTCACAGTGTGCATCAATATGATCAGAACTCTGCTCACATCTATTGCAATACTGGTCTCGGGATATGCCGTGGCACAGGACGTGTTCGTCGATGAGGGCGCTTGCCCGGGCGAAGGTTGCGTGTACGGCGAACGCTGGGTCGCGCGTAAGTCGTTGCAACTCTACAGCGATCCAAGCTCGACGGCAGCCGTTTCCGGCGAGGTTCTTGAAGGAGAGGCGGTACAGACGGTAAGTGGTGAAGTCCACACGGTTCCAGGTCGCTTCATTATTTACCGCACTCACGGCGAGTTCGTTCCGGGGGACGAAGTCCTGCTATACACCTACCTCGGCGAGGGATGGTTTCGTCTTCTGCACAACGGTCAGCTCAAAGTGGCCGATCTTGGCACCAGCCCATGGAATCGCGTACTGGGCGAGCGATGCGAGGAGGAGCCGAATTGCTGGGGTTCGCTCCAGAACAAGCTCGTTTTTCATTGGTGGGTGAAGCTTCAAACTACCGAAGGACTTGAGGGTTGGGTTCTCGACACTCCTGCCTTCGACAAACCGGTTGACCACTAGATCGGGCGACTTCTACTGGCCGAAAGCGGACATTTGGTCGATCAGGCCGACCCATACTTTTTACATAAAGTGAGACCTGTCCGATACTACTAAGGTCGCAATCTTTCTCATAATCGGTTGATCTGAAGATATAGGGCCGATGTTTAAGGAGGTTGCTATGGGCGAATCATTGTTGTGGATCTTACTATTCTTGGGCAACGTCGCGCTGCTATGGCTGTGGGTCAACTACGTTATGAAGGCATTGAAAGGACAGTGCCCACATTGTGGCAGGTAACAGGATCAGTTGAACGGAAGTAAGTAAAGCGTTCGAGCCCGCTTTTGAGCGAAGGTGGATCGACCCCGTGCTGTCAGCATTCGGGAACGTTGACGGCAAGTCCGCCCTGTGATGTCTCCTTGTAAATGGTCGACATATCCAATCCGGTCTGTCGCATCGTATTGATTACCTGATCGAGTGAAACCTTGTGCGAACCGTCGCCCTGCATGGCAAGCCGTGCGGCATTTATAGCTTTGACGGCGCCCATCGCATTCCTTTCAATACACGGTATCTGCACGAGGCCACCAATGGGATCGCAGGTAAGGCCGAGATTGTGTTCCATGCCGATTTCCGCGGCATTTTCCAGTTGACCGGAGGACCCGTTAGATGCGGCAACCAGCCCGGCTGCCGCCATGGAACAGGCAACACCGACTTCTCCCTGGCACCCCATCTCCGCACCGGAGATCGATGCGTTTATCTTGTAGAGGGTGCCGATTGCACCGGCAGCCAGCAAGAACCGCTTTACACCCTCCTCATCAAAGCCGGATACGAAATACTTGTAGTAATGCAGGACCGCCGGGATGATGCCTGCGGCGCCGTTGGTCGGTGATGTGACGACGCGGCCACCGGCCGCATTTTCCTCGTTAACGGCGATTGCGTATGTGTTGACCCAGTCCATCGTCTCGAGTCCACTTTCGTTCTCCCGCGATTTGAGCGCGCGATAAAGCCCCGCCGCCCGGCGTGGTACGGACATGCGGCCCGGCAATACGCCTTCCGTGTGCAAGCCGCGCTGAACGCAGGCTTGCATAGCCTCCCAGATGTCTGTCACTTTTTGATCGACCTCCGTCTTGTCTCGCCAACTGAGTTCGTTTGCGTAGACAAGATCCGGTATTGACAGCCCGCTCAGGTCGGCTTGCTCCAACATCCCTGCGGCGTCGGAAAACGCGTGTGGCGGCTCACCCGTCTGACTCGACGCTTCTTCGTCGTCGCCACGAACGATAAATCCGCCACCTGTGGAAAAGTAATCTTCGGTCAGAATCGTCTTACCTGCTTCGTCAGTCACGGTGAACCGCATGCCGTTGGTGTGGCGCGGCAACGGTTCGCCGAGATCGAAAACGAGATCTGATTCGGGATCAAGAGTTATCGACGCGCCGCCTGACATCTGCACGGAGTGCCCGGACTTTATTCGCTCGAGTATTGAATCGACCGCGTCTGGATCGATCGTTTCTGGCTTCTCGCCGCTGAGGCCAAGCAAGATCGCCTTGTCACTCCCGTGGCCTTTCCCGGTAAATGCGAGCGAGCCGTACAGCCTGACTTCGAGCCGGTGAGGTGTCTTGCCCGTCTTCTCAACGCTAATGATAAAATCGCGCGCCGCCTTCATTGGTCCGACCGTATGCGAACTGGATGGGCCAATGCCGATCTTGAAAATATCGAAGATGCTGATGGAGGACATTGCCTAGTCGTCGCCAAGCGATAAAAGGCTGGCATTGCCGCCCACTGCGGAAATATTGTTGCTCACGGTATATTCGCTGCCAAATCTCGGCAGGTAATGTGGTCCGCCGGCTTTGGGTCCGGTTCCCGACAGGCCGCGTCCGCCAAAGGGTTGCACGCCGACGATCGCGCCTATGATATTGCGATTGATGTAGATGTTGCCGGCGCCGGATAATTCCGTGATCGCCCTCGCCCGGCTGTCGATGCGACTGTGTACACCCATCGTCAGGCCGTAGCCGAGTCGATTGACGCCGTCCAGCATGTCGGCAAGCTTGCCGCTCGGGAATCGCATGATGTGCAGTATTGGTCCGAAGACCTCACGCTGTAAGTAGTCCAGGCTGTCGATTTCTATCGCCGTCGGCGGGTAAAACGTACCGCCGCCCAAGTCTTTCGGAAGGCTACACTGATGAACTACAGTCGCTTGCCTCGACAGGTCGTCTACGTGCTTGGAAATGACGTCTCTGGCTTCGGCATCAATAGTCGGCCCGATATCGGTTGCGAGGTCGGATGGGTCGCCTATTTGCAGTTCTTCCATGTGTCCGCCGAGAAGTTCGATGACTCGGGGAGCGATCTCTTCCTGCAGGCAAAGCAGTCTTAGTGCGGAACATCGCTGCCCGGCGCTGTTGAACGCCGAGTAGGCCGCGTCGAGCACGACCTGCTCGGGAAGTGCCGAACTGTCCACGAACATCGCATTCTGTCCGCCGGTCTCGGCGATCAACGTCGCGATGGGTCCGTCTCTCGCCGCCAGTGTCTGATTGATGACTCTCGCCGTCTCGGTCGAGCCTGTGAACGCAACGCCAGATACCCTCGGGTCAGCTACCGCACGGCCCCCGATCCTGGCGCCGTCTCCCGGGAGATAGTGCAGGACGCCCTCGGGTATTCCTGCTTCCAGAAAAAGTTGGATTGCCCGGTGTGCGACCAACGGCGTCTGTTCTGCCGGCTTGGCGAGAACGGCGTTACCGCACGCCAGCGCGGCCGCAACCTGGCCTGTAAATATTGCCAGCGGGAAGTTCCAGGGGCTGATGCAGACGAAAATGCCGCGTCCACGCATCCCTAGCTGGTTCCGTTCACCGGTAGGACCCGGCAACGTCGTCCTTTTGCCGTAAAGTTGAGTGGCCTGAACGGCGTAGTAGCGCAGGAAATCGACAGCCTCACGTAACTCGGATACGGCATCGGGCACTGTCTTGCCGGCTTCAGTGACGCAGATCGACATCAATTCATCGGCGTGCTGTTCATACAGGTCCGCGGTCTTTTGCAGGATTGCCGCCCTGTTCGCGGCCGGTGTCCGGTCCCAGTGCCCCTGGTTTCTTGCTGCAAGATCCAGGGCCATATCAACCGACTTGATATCCGCCACCTGGCAGCTGCCGACGACCTGGCTCGTATTTGCAGGATTGACGGATGGCACTTTCTTGCCAGGCATCGCCTTGCCACCGACGATGGCCGTTGCCGACAGCTTTTTAGCCGACGCCTTTTGCATCCCGTCGAGCGTTGTTGCCAGTTGATTGCGATCCGGCAGGTTAATTCCCCGTGAGTTCTTTCGTTCAGGTTGGAAAATATCCAGTGGCGAAGGAATGCGCGGATGGGGTTTCGATTCACCCTCGCGTGTTACATCGATCGGGTCCTCTACGATATTCCTGACGTCAATACTCTCGTCGACAATGCGGTTCACGAATGAAGTGTTTGCACCGTTCTCGAGCAGCCGACGCACGAGATACGGCAACAGATCCTCGTGACTCCCGACAGGTGCATATACCCGGCATGGCCGGTCGAATTTCTCCGGGTCGATTACCTGGGCGTACAGGTTCTCTCCCATGCCGTGCAACCGCTGATATTCGAATTCTATATTTGAACTCGCGAAATGCAGGATGCTTGCCAGGGTGTGCGCATTATGCGTCGCAAATTGCGGATACAGTTTGTCGCCTGCATCAACGAGCATCCTCGCGCAGGCGAGGTAGGAAACATCGGTGTGCGCTTTACGCGTGAATACCGGATAGCTGTCGAGCCCCAGTTCCTGTCCGTGTTTGATCTCGGTATCCCAGTAAGCACCTTTGACGAGTCGAACGGGGATCTTTCGGCCGACGGACTCCGCTTTCGAAATCAGGAATTTCACCACGTCGGTTGCTCGGCGCAGATAAGTCTGAACGGCCAGGCCGAGACCCTCGTAGCCTGACAGACGTTTGTCCCGGTAAACCTGTTCGAAGACTTGCAGCGAAATTTCGAGTCGGTCTGCCTCTTCTGCGTCGATTGTCAACGCAATGCCCCTGTCGCGGGCCTGAACTGCCAAATCGGCGACACCTGGTACAAGCTCCGCCATGACACGGTCGAATTGTGTGTATGAGTACCGTGGATGAAGCGCCGAGAGCTTCACGGAAATGCTCGGCGCCGCAAATATGTCCCCGCGCGCATCGACACTATCGCCGATGCTGTCGATCGCCGAGCTGTATGACTCCAGATAGCGGGCCGCATCGCTTGCAGTGAGTGCCGCCTCTCCCAGCATATCGAATGAATATCGATAGTCCTGACCATCCTTCTTCTGCGATCGGTCAAGCGCCTCGCTGATGGTCCTGCCCATGACGAATTGGTGGCCCATGATGCGCATCGCCTGTCGCATTGCCGTGCGAACGACCGGTTCCCCGGCGCGGCCTGCAAGCTTGCCGAGAAAATTCGCTGGATTGGTGATGGTCGCGTCACTGAGTGTCAGCAGCTGGCCCGTTAGCATCAGCCCCCAGGTCGATGCATTGACGAACAGGGAATCACTTTCGCCCAGGTGATCCTGCCACTGCGCGGACGTAATCTTATCGGCGATAAGACGATCGGCGGTGTCTGCGTCCGGAATTCTAAGCAGGGCTTCCGCAATGCACATCAGGAGAACACCTTCCTCGGATGACAGATCGTACTGCTGCAAAAAGGCGTCGATGCCGCCCTCTTTCGTGGCCTGTTTGCGAACTGCGCGGACCAGTGTTGCGGCCGTGCTCTGAATCTTGCTACGCGTGGATGGACCGGCATCGGCGATCTCGACCAGCTCATTGACCAGGGACACTTCGTCGGCCAGATAGTTGTCGTTGACGTGATCCAGTGGCGCCGCTTTGATAAATGAATGATCGGTAAAACGCATATTTGTCAGTCCGGCCCTTCAACCTGGCCGCGATTCCGCTCACGAAGCTTGCGGCGCGTATGTTTGTCCGGTTTGCCGCGCGTACGTGGCATTTGTCTGCGGTCCTCCTTGATCTGGTTCATCAGTTCATGGCGTTTTCGTTGCGATGCGGCGTCTTCCTCGTAGCACTTTGCCATTTCGCTTGCCGGGCCGCGTCGTTTTGGCAGTGTCAGGACGTTCAGTTTGTACCGCAACTGATTCTTGACGAGTTCGATCTTATCGCCGGGCAGAACGCGGTTGCCGGACTTCGCCCGTTCACCGTTGATCCGCACATGACCCGCCTGAACCGCGCTCGAGGCCAACGTCCTCGTTTTATGAAATCGCGTAAACCATAGCCACCGATCAACCCTCAGACCTTCTTCATTCTTGCTAGTCACCGATCCGCCGTATCAATCTGCTCCTGATATACTTTGCAGCCTTTGAGTTCGGAGGGCAATCCCGTGCCGGGAAATTTTTTCGATTCTCTGGCTGAGCAAACAGAGGCGTTGAGGGATCAGGGGCTTTATAAGCAGGAGCGCCTGATCGCCGGCCCGCAACAGGCCGCAATCAGCGTCATGAACAATAGCGATACGACGGAAGTAGTAAACCTGTGCGCCAACAATTACCTCGGACTGGCCAATCATCCCGAAATCATCAAGGCAGCGCACACGGCGCTCGATGAATACGGATACGGCATGGCTTCGGTCCGCTTTATCTGCGGAACGCAGACGATTCACAAGCAACTGGAGGAGCGCATCAGCCGGTTCCTGGGCACGGAGGACACAATCCTCTACCCCTCCTGTTTTGACGCGAACGGAGGCCTTTTCGAGACCCTGCTGGATGATAGTGATGCCGTAATCAGCGATGCGCTGAACCACGCCAGTATTATCGACGGCGTTCGTCTCTGCAAAGCCCGGCGCTTCAGATATCAGAACAACGATATGAACGATCTCGAGGCACAGCTCAAAGATGCCGGTGATTGCAAGACGAAATTGATCGCAACCGACGGCGTATTCTCGATGGATGGGACGATCGCGGATCTCGAGTCGATATGCGATCTGGCTGAGCGTTACGATGCGTTGACGATGATCGATGATGCGCATGCTGCGGGCTTTCTGGGAGACAGCGGCAGGGGAACGCACGAATACCGCGGCGTCATGGGCCGCATCGACATCATTACCGGTACGCTTGGCAAAGCGCTCGGCGGAGCCTCGGGTGGCTATACGTCAGGACGCAAAGAAGTCGTCGGCTGGTTACGGCAGCGCTCGAGGCCGTACCTGTTCTCCAACTCGGTTGCACCGGCGATTGCGGCGACATCGATCGCTGTGCTCGACCTGCTGGAGAATGATGCATCTCTGCGCACGAAGTTATTCGAAAACGCCGGCTACTTTCGTGAACAGATGAACGGGCTTGGTTTCGACCTCAAGCCCGGCGAGCACCCGATCATTCCGGTGATGCTGGGTGACGCCATGCTGGCGACGAGCATGGCCAATCATCTACTCGATCACGGAATCTATGTGATCGGCTTTTCCTTTCCTGTGGTACCGAAGGGTCAGGCACGGATACGAACACAGATGTCGGCCGGATTGAGTCGCGAACATCTCGACAAGGCCGTTAACGCGTTTGCCGAAGTCGGCCACGAACTGAAAGTAATATGAAGGCGTTGGTCAAATCAAAAGCCGAACGTGGCATCTGGCTCGAGGACATCGATGTCCCGGAACCGGGCCACAATGACGTCCTGATCAAAGTCGGCCGCACCGCGATATGCGGCACGGACATTCACATTTATCAGTGGGACGCCTGGGCCAGCAAAACGATTCCCGTACCGCTTGCAATCGGTCATGAATTCAGCGGTGAAATCGTTGAATGTGGAAGCGAGGTCAAAGGTTTCAACGTCGGGGATCGCGTCTCGGCAGAAGGCCACATTACCTGTGGCGTTTGTCGAAATTGTCGCGCCGGACGCCGCCACCTTTGCATTAACACGGTCGGGGTTGGTGTGGACAGGCCTGGCGCGTTTGCGGAGTACCTGCTGGTGCCGGCTTTTAATGTGTTCAAATTGCCTGACGTGATTACCGACGACATGGCAGCCATTCTCGATCCGCTCGGCAACGCCACCCATACCGCCCTCTCCTTCGATCTGGTCGGCGAAGACGTATTGATCACGGGAGCCGGCCCCATCGGCATCATGGCGGTAGCCATTGCACGTTATGCCGGCGCGCGTCACATCGTCATCACCGACGTCAACGACTATCGATTGGCACTGGCGAAAAAAATGGGGGCCACGGTCGCGCTGAACGTAACGGATGGCTTGCTCGACAACACGATGCGCGATCTAGGTATGGAGGAAGGATTTGACGTCGGCATGGAAATGTCAGGGAATCCATCGGCTTTTCGGGACATGCTCAGGACCCTGCATCACGGCGGCAGAGTCGCACTACTTGGTATTCCACCCGGCGAAACCGCAATCGACTGGAATGATGTCATATTTAAAGGATTGATATTAAAAGGAATTTATGGGCGGGAGATGTTCGAAACCTGGTACAAAATGGCGAGCATGTTGCAGAGCGGACTCGACGTCAGTCCGGTTATCACTCATCACTTCGAAGTCACCGATTACGAGCAGGCATTCCAGCTTATGGAATCCGGGCAATCGGGAAAGGTCATCCTGAACTGGACCTGAGCGTCACCCGTCAGGACGGGCTGCTACTGAAATTCGCAAAAGCAATGCGAATAAACGCCCTTCGGATCGTTGAATCGGGCCAACGGCGATAGTGCGTTGACGATATTGTTCAGACGCTTGATGGACGCTGTGTGTCTTCCGATAATCGTAGTCGGGTCGATGCCGAACCACTTTGCCGTTCCGAGGAAATCAACGGCAAGTTGTTCACCTGGCGATAGCTTCTTTTCGAAAAGTCTTTCCCCGTAGGTTCCGGTATCCAGATCGGCGAGATCTGCAGCGGCAATGATCGCTTCTTCCAGGTTGCCGATTGCATCCACCAGCCCGAACTCAAGTGCATCCATTCCAGTCCAGACCTGTCCCTGACCAATTCGGTCGACCTCCTGTTTATCGATGTCGCGGTGCGTGGATACCTTGCTTATGAAATCGTCGTAACCTTTCTCGATGATAGTCTGGAACAGTGCCTTGGCATCGTCTGACATGGCCCGGTCAGGCCGAAGTTGGCCCGCCCAGGTCGTCGTGCCAACGCCGTCCGTTGCAATTCCCAGCGCAGCCAGGGAACGCTGGAATGTCGGGAACATTCCGAATATGCCGATCGAGCCGGTGATCGTCGCCTGATTCGCGTAGATCTTGTCGGCCGCCATTGATATCCAGTAACCGCCCGATGCGGCTACGCTGCCCATCGACGCAACAACCGGCTTTCCGGCCTCGCGCAGAGCCTCGATTTCATTGCGAATGATCTCGGACGCGAATGCGCTGCCGCCGGGGCTGTCTACACGCAACACCACGGCTTTCACGGAATCGTCATTTTTTGCACGGCGCAGGAGTCTGGCGGTGGAGTCGCTCCCAACAAGGCCGGGCGCCTGGTCGCCGGCTAGAATTTCTCCGGAAGCAACAATGATCGCGACGTTGTCGTCGCGACTCCCGTCGCTCGCAATGAGACGCGTCTGCGCCAGGTATTCGTCCAGTTCGATAGCACGATAGCTATCCGGACTCTTGGCATCAGAGCCTGCATATTCGGCGATTTTTTTATTGACCGCAGTTCGAGTCATCAGGCCGTCGACAAGACCGGCACCAAGTGCTACCGACGCAACGTCGCCGCCCTCTCGCCTCGCGTTTTCCAGGAAATTGACCGTGAAATCATGAACCACACTAACATCGAGTCCGCGAGCCGCGGCTACTTCCTGCTTATAGTGGTCCCAAAGCTGATCGAGCAGGCGACCGGTAGCGCTACGGTCCTCTTCGGACATATCCATTCGCATGTATGGCTCGACGAAGGATTTGTGTGTTCCGACTCTGAAGACATTCCAGTCGATTCTCAGCTTGTCGATCGCCTCCTTGAAATAGTTCCGGTAAGCGGCGAAGCCGGGCAGAATCAGAAGACCGTCCGGGTGCATATATACTTCATCGGCATGCGACGCCAGGAAGTACGACTGATGACTGTAAAAATCCGCCGTCGCAATAACCGGCTTGCCGGATGTCCGAAACTCATCCAAAGCCGTGCCGATCCTTTGAAGTTTACTCAGGCCCCCGCCGCGCAGGGCACGCAAATCGAGTACCACTGCCTTGATGCGTGAATCGTCGCGGCCGTACTTGAGCCCGTCGACAATATCCTGCACGAGAGTTTGGGGATCTTCGTCGCCAAGCAGGTCGGCGATAGCCCTGTCGTAGGGATTGCCCGCCAGCTGCTCGACCAAACCGCCATTCGGCTGAATAAGCAGCGCAGCTTCACCGGGAAGGCGCGGTGCCGTCGATGAAACGGCATTGATCAGGATCGAAAAAATGAACAACAGAATCAGCAGATGCAATACCTTGCGCACACCATCGACGCCGGTCCATACAGCAGACAGGACTCTTAACACGAACCCACGCTTACTCATTCTTGACTCCAGTACGATTAGTCGGGAACCAGGACCAATGACAGGCCCGGCCAGAACATGATCAGGATAACTGATAACAGAAGAATCATCAGGAACGGAAATGTTGCAGAGTAGACCGTCATTATGGGCTTCTCGAATTTATAGCTCGCGATAAACAGGTTTAAGCCTACCGGTGGCGTCAGGTATCCCAGTTGCATGGCGGCAAGGAATACTATCCCCAAATGCACATCGTGTATGCCGTACTGTGCCGCGATGGGGATGATAAGGGGCACCACCAGCACAATCGCGGAAAAAATGTCCAAGATCGCCCCGAGAATCAACAGAAATAACAATAACAGGAAAAGGAAGCTGGTCGGACTGGTGACGAAATCGGACATGTACACAAGCAACTGTTGCGGCACGCCCGCATCGATCATGTAGTTGGTTGAGGCAAGAGAAACACCGAGTATGATAAGTATGCCGCCCACCAATAACATTGATTCGCGCATTACCTGCGGCAATTCGGAGAGTTTGATTTCCCTTAGAATCAAAACTTCGACAATCAGCACGTATAGCGCGGTGACCGCCGCTGCCTCCGAGACTGCAAAATATCCGGAATAGATACCGCCAAGAACCACTACGGGCAAGGGCAATTCCCAGATGCTTTCACGCAGGGCACCAGCGAGCTCCCTGAAGGAAAATGGCCGTAGCGCTTGCTTGCTGCGCCGGCTCACCCACATGCTGTATCCCGACAGCATGACGAGCATCAGCATGCCTGGCAGGACGCCGGCACGAAACAGATTATCAATCGAGACGGTCGATACCACGCCGTACAGAATCAATGGCAGCGACGGCGCGAACAATAATCCAAGACTGCCGGCCGACGTTACAAGGCCAAGGTTGAACTTGTCGGGGTAGCCGTCGTGTTGCAATGCCGGGTAGAGAATGGCCCCGAGTGCAATAATCGTGACACCCGAAGCGCCTGTGAATGCGGTAAAGAATGCACAGGCAGCCAAACAAACCAGTGCCAGACCTCCCGACATCCAGCCGAGCATCGCACGCGTCAACCGAACCAGCCGTTTCGGAGCGTTGCTCTTGCTGAGTAGATAACCCGCGAAAGTAAACAGGGGTATCGCGGACAGGAACGGCAAGCTGGATATACCGATCACCTCGATGACGATGGCCATCAGGTCAATTTCTTCCTTGATGTAACCCAGCATCGCGCTCGCGGCAATTATCGTGAATATGGGCGCGCCGAATACTGCGAGGATCAGCAGAATTACAGGCAAGATCACGATCGTGTTACCGCTGTCTCACCATTGCCGGACCGAACGTGAAGTAGTCCTTTGCCTGTCAGCAACAAGAACCGGTAAGCCATCAATGCGAAGGCTATCGGCACTACGGCAAATGCGATCCACGCGGGCACATTGGTCAGGACCGTGTCTTCAAATTCCCTGATGAGCAATACATAGCGGTAAGAGTGCCAGGCAAGAAACAGGCACATACCGGCCGCAAAAGCGTCTACGACGATGCGTGGAAAACGGGCATACTTCTTCGGCACGAAGTGAGACAGTGCATCAATGCGTAAATGCTGGTCGCTCCGCGCTGCCGCGACTGACGCGACGATTGCAATCCACAAGACGATCAGGCTGATCAGTTCTTCCGCCCAGACAAATCCGACACTGAAAAAAATTCGCAAGACGATCTGACCGACGGCCAGCAGCATCATGGCCGTGAGCAAGAGCACGACAACGGCGTTTTCCGCTGCGGTACCCCACCGCTCCAGGCGGTTCGGCCAGTCGCTTGATGGCTCAGACACTAACCGCCGCCAGTTGACACCGCAACGGCGTGGTCTGCCTGGCCGGCCACGGGTTTTTTGTCACTCAGATGTTCGCTACGGTAATCGTCAATGTGTCGCTGCATTAGCTCAAGTAATTCGATGGAAAACATGCCTTGCTTTGCCATGTCGCGATTAATCTCTACCATTACTTTCTGCAGTCTGTCGAATTCGCCCTCATTGGGGGGAATGCTTTCGATACCGCTGTTGGCAAGCGCTTCTTTCGCGTTTGTTGCGTCGATCGGGTTTTGGTCATTGATATCGCTGTAAACACGAGTCAGTACTTCGCGCATGACGATTTGATCACCTGCGCTCAATTTGTCAATTACGCTTTTCTTGATCGCCAGGAACTGCATCGCATAGATCACCGGCATGTCGGTGTAGTACTTGACGGCCGTATGCCATTGCAGCGCGATTGCTACCGCAGGAGGAATCGATACAACGTCGAAAAATCCTGCCCTAAGGCCCGTCAGCACGTCGGAAACCGGCTTGCTATTCGGTACAAGCCGCAGTTTTTTCATCGCCCTGTCGCTGACAACGTCACCCTGCGGCAGCCAGATCTTGCGACCCTTTAGATCGCCAAGCCCCCTGACCGGTGTGTTTGAAAGAATTATCGCGAAGTCGCCGGCAAAACCGAAGGTCACGAAGTCTTCTTCGGCAAAACCGTCGGCCAGTACATTATCCATGTGCTTGCGCACATAATTTACTTCTTCGATTGACTGGAATACAAAAGGCAGTCCGTACAGATTCAGTTCGGGCATCTTGTCCTGAAAATCAGCCGGAGAGAAATCACCGCCGTGCAGCTGGCCAATCTTGATTTTCTGCTTGATTTTGACAGCATTGCCCTGAGTGCCACCATAGTAGACTTTCAACTCCACTCTGCCTTCAGTGCGTTCTTTGATTTCGGCGCGCGCGGCATCGATCTTGCCCGCCCAGCTTGATCCCGCAGGGACTATTGTCGCAATCTTGATCTTCGTCGCAGCACTTGCCGAAGCGGCAGCCAACGCAAAAATCAAAGTTATTACTGCAATTCCGAATCTCTTCATCAATATTCTCCGCTGATCTAGAAGTAGTCGTCGGCGCTGTTGAGCAGTTGCGCCGCATCCTGTTGTGCCAGCACATTTGTCAGGATGTAGCCGGGTACGTTTGGATCCGCCGCCACCACTTCGTTGAGCAGCTCGTCGTGCAATTCGCGCTCGTACATGAGACGCGCATAGCCACGCGCAAATTCAACCTTTGCGCTCAGGTCCTTGCCGTTACTAAGTTCAATTGCGCGTTCAAAGGCGGCGCGGCCTTTTTCCGGCTCGCCACCGAGCGCCGGAGGGTGAATCGTCGCAAGGATGCCGAGATAGACATACACGGTCGCATTCGATTTGCCGCCACTGATTTCCACGTAGCGTGTCAACAATGCTTCGGCATGCGGCACTCCCGCCACCGCATTGAAATCGTCCGTATGTGCTTGAATATAGGCCAGCGAGGATAGCCCGTAAGCATATGCGACGTCGGCATGCTTGTCCGACAACTTCGGCAACGTTGCCTCGTACGCATCGAAAGACATGCCGTGCCAATCACACGCGGGCTCGAAACTCAGACAGATTGCTTTGAAACCATAGTCTCGGGCCCTTTCTGTAAGGCGACCGGCGCGTTCAGCATCGTCGGCAAATACGGCACCATAGGATGCGTACATATTGGCGGCGGCAGCGAGTAACGCCGGATCGTCAGGGCTACCTTCGAGAAAACTATCGAGCAGGAGCATATAGGCCGGGGCTCCGTCCCGCACTGTTTCAGGATCGTTTTGATTGAGCATGGCGGCCGACAGGTTGTTGGCCATTTCGCTGGCTGCAGACGCCATCAACGAGGCACAGCCAGACAGCATCACGCATGCGACAGGAATGCATAACCGACTGATTCGAACACTGATTCCAAGCAAAGTGCTCATGCCCCGACAGACCCCGTTTGTGCGGATTGGTTCCGCGCGAAAACATCTGGGTCCATATTATACGGACACTCTGAGTTTGTTCTGCGGTTTAGAGTCAGACTAAAGCGGCTAGAAATGTGACAGGTATCGCAAAAAAGAAGGTCAGATTTTCTCTTTGATTCGCGCGGCTTTTCCGGTTCGACCACGAAGATAATAAAGCTTCGCGCGACGAACGTCGCCACGACGTTTTACCTGCACGGCGCTGACGGCCGGGCTGTGGGTTTGAAATACGCGTTCAACGCCCTCTCCATGCGAAATTTTGCGAACGGTAAACGACGAGTTAAGGCCGCGATTTCGCTTCGCAATAACGATGCCTTCGAACGCCTGCAATCGCTCCCTGCTACCTTCTTTGACTTTTACCTGAACAATCACGGTATCGCCCGGAGAGAAATCCGGAATATCCTTGTTGATTTGTTCCTGTTCGATCGACTCAATTATCTTACTCATCTTTCTCTACCTGCCAGTTCCGTGCTCTTGCTCCTCCAGGAACTCATCGAGCAACGCTTGTTGTTCACCGTTCAATTCCAATTTTCTCACAAGTTCGGGGCGCCTCATATAACTGCGACCCAGCGCTTGTTTGTGTCGCCAACGCGCGATCTCTGCGTGATTGCCCGACAGCAACTCCGACGGCACCTGCCTGCCCTCAATTTCTTCGGGGCGCGTATAGTGCGGGCAATCCAACAGGCCTTTCGCAAAAGAGTCCTGAGCCGCTGAGTCCTCGTCGCCGAGCACGCCAGGAATCAACCTCACTACCGCGTCGATCACAGCCATCGCCGCAATCTCCCCGCCGCTGAGCACAAAATCGCCCAGCGATAATTCTTCATCGACTTCCGCCTCGATCAGCCTTTCGTCGATTCCTTCATAGCGACCTGCAAGCAGAATCAGTCCTGGCAAACGAGCCAGTCGCTCGGCCGCCGCCTGATCAAAAACCGCGCCCTGCGGGCTCAGGCAAATGACCGGACAACCATCCGGCACCGAATGCCTGGCGTGCCGAATTGCCGCCGCACCAGGCTCGAACTTCATCACCATGCCAGGACCGCCACCGTAAGGACGATCATCAACCGTGCGATGTGCATCGTCCGTGAAGTCCCTGGGGTTCACACAGTCCAGCGACAACACGCCATGTTCTGACGCCCGGCCGACTACGCCGTACTCGGCCACCGTCTCGACCATCTCGGGAAATATACTGACGATGCGAACCTGCATCACGTCAGTCCCATTCCCAGTCGACGCTGATCCGACCCCTGTCAAGATCAACATCCAAAATAACTTCGCCCATCACAAACGGGATCAGGCTTTCGCCGTTCCCATCGACGACCAGCACATCGTTCGCGCCTGTCGCCATCACATAGAGCACTTTTCCCAGCGAGCGCCCATCACGATGGACTACCTGCAATCCTTCCAGATCCGCCCAGTAGAATTCACCGGCTTCGGTCTTCGGCAAATCTTCACGCGACACGGCGATTTCCACGTCGAGTAACTCGGCAGCCGCCTCCCTGTCTTCCACATCTGTCAGCTTCGCAATCACCGACTTGCCATGCAGTTTGCTGTCTTCAACGGCCACTGGCTGCCAGCTATCCCCACGCTTAAGCAACCATTCCCGATACCCCAGAATCGCCTCCCGCGGCTCGGTGTGGGAATACACCTTGACCCAACCCTTTACGCCGAAAACTCCTGCTATTCGGCCAAGGACGACCCGGGTCACTTCTTTTCGCTGTCGGCTGGCGCGTCCTCTTCCGGTTTCTCGTCAGTGTCAGCAGCCTCCTCGGGCTCCCCGTCACTCACCTCACCCGCGTCGGCGGGCTCGTCATCACTTGTCTCGGCTGCCGCTTCCTCCGCTGTGGATTCCTCGGCTTTGGCCTCCTCGGCGACTGGCTCTTCCTCAGATTTCTCGTCACTCACCTCGGCCGTGTCTGTGGGCTTGTCCTCGCTTGTCTCGGCTACGGCTTCCCCGGCTGTGGATTCCTCAGCTTTGGCCTCCTCGGCGACAGGCACTTCCTCCGATTTCTCGTCGCTCACCTCGGCCGCCTCTGTGGGCTTGTCATCGCTTGTCTCAGCTGCGGCGTCCTCGGCTGCCGATTCCTCAGCTTTCGCTTCCTTGGCCGCCTCTGCAGCGTCCTCAGACTTGGCTTCCCCGGCTCCGGCCTCGGCTTTCTCCGCTGGCTCGCTATCGCCAGCCGCGGCAGCCTCCTCAGGCTTTGCCTCGCTGGCCGCTGTAGCTTCCTCAGGCTTGCTGTCTTCTGCGGACGCCTCTTTCTTGCGCTTGCGGTCCCGCCCTACTTTGCCTTTCTCTTTGGCTTTCAGGAGTGAAGCCACGCGTTCCGAGGGCTGTGCGCCCTGGTCAATCCAATACTGAACCCGCTCCACGTCGATACGAAGCTCCTCCTCGTTGCCCTTTGCGACAGGGTTGAAGAAGCCGAGCCGTTCTATGTACCGGCCGTCACGACGGTTGCGACTGTCGGTGACCACCAGGTGGTAAAAGGGACGTTTTTTCGCACCAGCGCGCGAAAGACGAATACTGACCATTTCAATTCCGTTAGTTTAGTTACAGGCAGGCGTGCCTACGCTCGGGAGCCGGCCCGAGTAAAGCGCGCATTTTACTCATTTCCCGCTGAATGTGAAGCGTTTTGGGAGAAAATCAGCCCTTCGGCATCGCCCCCGGCGGCAGGCCCCGCATCATCCTCTTCATGCCACCCCGGGACATCTTCTTCATCATTTTCTCCATCTGCAGATGCTGCTTGAGCAGGCGATTGACGTCCTGCACCTGCATACCGGCACCATGGGCAATCCGTCGCTTACGTGAGCCATTGATGGTCTTCGGAAAGCGGCGTTCACGTGGTGTCATTGAGCAGATGATGGCGATCTGGCGCTTGAGTTGTTGCTCGTTTGTCTTGTCCTTGAGCGCCTTCGGGTCGACATTCCCCGGCATCGGCAGCTTCTCGAGCATCGCGCCGATGCCGCCCAGATTCATCATTTGCTCGAGCTGGTCCCGCAAATCGGACAGATCGAAACCGCGCCCTTTTTTCAGTTTCTTCTGCAGCTTGTCCGTTTTGTCGCGACTGACTTTGCCCTCTATTTCCTCGACCAGAGACAAAACGTCTCCCATCCCGAGAATCCTCGATGCCATACGGTCCGGGTGAAACGCCTCCAGGGCATCTGTTTTCTCGCCGACGCCCATGAATCGAATCGGTTTTCCCGTGACTTCGCGTACCGACAACGCTGCGCCACCTTTGGCGTCGCCGTCGGCTTTGGTCAGCACAACGCCGGTAAGTGGCAGGCTCTCATCAAAGACCCGGGCGGCGTTGACGGCATCCTGACCTGCCATGCTGTCGACAATGAAAAGCGTTTCGTGCGCATCCGATTCCTCATGAACCCTCATGACTTCCGCCATCATCGCCTCATCGACATGCAGTCGCCCTGCGGTGTCGACAATGAGTACATCGGCATGCGATCTCCGGCTCTCGTCCAGAGCCCGTTGCATGATTTTCTCGGGTTTCTCGGAGCTAGCGCTTTCACAGTGCAAAGCACCTACCTCTTCGGCGAGTGTTTGCAGTTGCAGAATGGCGGCTGGTCTGTGGATATCCACGCTGACCAGCATGACGCGTTTCTTTTCGGAATCGATCAGGCGCCTGGCAAGCTTTGCGGCGGTCGTCGTCTTGCCCGCACCCTGCAAACCGACGAGGACGATCACGACAGGTGGCTGGGCCTTGAGGCTCAACGGTTCATGGGCGCCCCCAAGAAGTCGAACAAGCTCGCCATGAATGATTTTTACGAGCGCCTGGCCCGGTGTCAGGCTCTTGCCAACCTCTTCACCAACCACGCGTTCCCCGATGCGCTCGATGAACGATTTAACGACCGGCAGCGCAACGTCTGCTTCCAGCAGGGCAAGCCGCACCTGACGAAGGGTGTCCTTGATATTGGACTCGCTCAGGCGGCCCTTGCCGGTCAGGCTACGTGCGGCCTTCGTCAGGCGGTCGGAAAGGTTATCAAACATTTTTGGCAGACTGCGGAAAACGCGCAGTTTAGCGCGATCCGGGACAGCATCAAACGGTGATGATGGTCCCGCGCGACAGCATGCGGATCTTTTTGTCGGGCACGGCTGCAATCACCTGGCCGAAGATGCGCTCCTCCTCGCCCGGTTTCATACCCGTCAACCAGATATCGGGGCTGTGATCGAGGCGGGCGAGGTCCCGCGACATCGTGCAGGGGCAGTAATGTCCGGCCATCGTTGCCAGTCTTTCCTGCTCGTCCGGAAATGAAACTTCGATAACCAGCACTTTGAGCTCGTCACAGGCATTCAGCACCGGCCAAAGCGTTTCGTTGGTCCGGGTATCGCCACTGATGGCAAAAACGCCACCTGAGTTTTGTACGGTGTAGCCGAGGGAAGGAACGCTGTGCAAAACGTCGATAGCGTGAAAATCGCGATTCTTGATTGAAACAGTGTCGCCCGGATCGCATCTGACGTAGCGAAGCATTGGATTGTCTTCATTGGGCAGCTTGGCGAAGTCCGGCCAGATTACATCGTTGAACAGGTGCGCCTTGATCGCGTCCAGTGTTTCGCTTCGCGCATAGACAGTGAGTGGCTCATCGAAATCTTCATCGAAAATGCTGTCGACCAGCATTGGCAGACCAGCGACATGATCGAGGTGGGCATGGGTCAGAAACACATGGCGAATCGGCCGCAGATCGTCCAGCGCCAGATCCCCGACGCCGGTTCCGGCATCGAGCAGGACATCGTTATCGATCAGCATCGCCGAGGTACGCGATCCTGCACCGATTCCGCCACTACAGCCCAAAATTCTAATACGCATAACGCTTTAAGCTGCAAGACGCCACAGAAGCGGTTACGTCCTTTGGGTCCTACAGCAGGGTTCTAATGAACTACACCATATGGGATCATTCGTTTGACAGAAAATTAGGGCATAGGCAGTCGCGATTCTGTGTTTCAACTCACAATTCCTTTCTTGTACATAACTTCCGGTGTCGCCATCGCGGCGTCCCGGTTGCCCGGGTTCTCCGCGCGTGCCGGGGCGCTGACAATTACTGCCTTTATTGCCGGAATTGCCGGGCTGATATGGCACTGCCGTGTGCTCCTCGATGTAATCGTTCTGCCCCACGGGATCGCTCTTTCCCTGAGCAGCACGGCGTCTTTCATAGGGCTGCAACTCGCCCTGATCGCAATGATTGGCGCGATCGAACCATCGTTGCGGGGACTGGCCGGCGGGCTGTTCCTGCTCGGGGCGGCTGCCGCCAGCGTGACCGGCATGCACGGAGCGGCAAGTGCCGGCGAGCTTCTGACCTGGCAATTGAAGGCGCACGTCCTTATTTCACTGTTCGCTTACGGGTTGTTGACAGTCGGTGCCATCGTGGCGGTCTATGCATTGGTTCAGGACCGCAGGCTGCATGCCGGACAGCTATCCACGGTCAACCACCTTTTCGCACCCCTGGAGACCACGGAGCAACTGCTGTATGGCATAGTCGCGGCCGGGTTCTCAGCGCTGCTTCTTGCCGTATTGTCAGGTTTCACATTTGTCGATGACCTGTTCGCCCAGCACCTGGTGCACAAGACATTTCTCTCGATTCTCGCCCTGGTGCTCTTCGGCGTCCTGCTCGCCGGGCGGCAGTTTGCCGGCTGGCGGGGCCGGCCTGCCGTATTACTGTACCTGTGGGGCTTTGCAATCCTGTGTCTCGCCTACTTCGGCAGCAGATATGTCCTGGAGCAGGTATTGGGCAGAACCTGGGGCTAGCTTCCTTGACAGGACCAAGCTGTCCTGCTGAACTGATAATGTGCTCACATGTAACGAGGTGCTCATTCTTTGAGCGATGACGTTCCGCTAGCCGCCTTATTTGGCGTGCTTGTTGTTTTACTACTCCTTTCCGCGTTTTTCTCCGGCTCGGAAACAGCGTTGATGAGCCTGAACCGGTACCAGATGAGGCATAAGGCCAGAGCCGGGCACCGCGGCGCCAGACTTGCGGAGACTCTCCTGAAGCGGCCAGACCGTCTGATCGGCCTGATTCTGCTCGGCAACAACCTCGTCAACTTCTCCGCAGCATCGCTCGTCGCGATCATCGCATTGAAGATGGGTGGCCAACCGGCGGTAGCGCTCGGCACGCTGATACTCACACTGGTGGTGTTGATATTCTCGGAAGCGGCACCGAAGACGCTGGCAGCATTGCATCCCGAACGCATCGCCTTTCCTGCGGCACTGATCTACTACCCGCTGTTAAAAATTACTTACCCGATTGTGTGGCTTACAAATATCGCGTCGAACGGTGTGCTGTATCTCTTCGGCGTCAGAGAAGGTGACGGAGACACAAATTCCCTGACGCGCGAGGAATTGCGAACCGTAGTCTTCGAAGCGACCGCCCGGATATCGAAAAAGTACCGGAGCATGCTGATTAGTATTCTCGATCTGGAAAAAGTAACGGTCGACGACGTGATGGTGCCACACAACGAGATCGTCGGTATCGATCTCGATGACAGCAACCGGGAGATAATCGCAATCATAGAAAAAAGCGAACACACCCGCTTGCCGGTCTTTCGGGACAATATCGACAACGTAGTCGGCCTATTGCATCTGCGTCGTCTCGCCAATATTGCCCACCGGCAGGAATTCGACAAGAGCATGCTTGAAGCGCTGGTCACAGAACCGTATTACGTGCCTGAAGGCACGCCGCTCAGTACGCAGCTCGTTCAGTTTCAGAAGCTTCGGCAACGAATAGCCCTGATCGTTGACGAATACGGCGACATTCAGGGTATTGTCACGCTCGAAGACATCCTCGAGGAAATCGTTGGTGAATTCACGACGGATCCGTCAAGCGAAGACGATGACATCGTGCATGAAGGTCAAAACACATTCCTCGTAAACGGCGCCGCCAATATTCGTGAAATGAACCGCGCGATGGACTGGACGTTGCCAACCGATGGGCCGAAGACTCTGAACGGCCTGATCGTCGAATACCTCGAAACGATACCGGAACCCGGTACAGGCCTGAAAATCGAGGGCTACCCGATCGAAATCGTCGAGACCAATGAAAACAGGGTCAAGACCGTCCGTATCTATTCGCGCCAGAAAATGCCGAAGGCAGCGGCCGACTAGAACCCGTCTCACCAATCCGCAGAGTCCGCTTTGCGGCCATGAGGATTGGTGAGATGGGTTCAACTAAATGCTGCTTCCAGCGCCTCGGTCAGTTTACGGACGCCGACAATTTCAATGCCCTCGGATTTCTGTTTCGGCATGTTGGCCCGCGGCACGATCGCGATCGAAAATCCCTGCTTGGCCGCCTCCGTAATCCGTTCGGTACCGAAGCGAACCGGGCGGACCTCGCCAGCGAGGCCGATTTCCCCGAAACTGATCAGTCCTTTTCTGCAAGGTCGATCACGCAAACTCGACACGATCGCCAGCAGCGTTGGCAGATCCGCCGCCGTCTCACCGATACGCAGGCCTCCGACGACGTTGACGAAGACATCGTCACTCAACAGGGATATTCCACCATGGCGTTGTAGCACCGCGAGTAACAATGACAGTCGATTCTGATCGACGCCCTGCGCAAGTCGCTTCGCGTAGTTGCTGTTGCCATCTGCGACCAGTGCCTGTATCTCGACGAGCAGCGGCCGGCTACCCTCCCAGGCCACGGAGACGAGACTGCCGGAGTTTTGTTCTGCCTCTCTCGACAAGAAAATTGCGGATGGGTTGTTAACCTCGACGAATCCTTTCTCGGTCATGGCAAAAACACCGAGTTCGCTGCTCGCTCCGAATCGGTTTTTTACCGCCCGGACGATGCTGAAGCGGCTTCCGGGATCACTCTCGAAATAGAGAACGGTGTCCACCATGTGTTCGACGACGCGTGGCCCGGCAATCGCGCCCTCCTTGGTAACATGGCCAATCAGAAACACTGCCACCTCGCGTTGCTTCGCAAACTGAACAACACGTCCAACGCATTCACGAAGTTGCGCGACCGATCCCGGAGCCGAGGGCAGATCGAGCGTCGCCATTGTCTGGATGGAGTCGATTATGATCACCGCGGCGCCGCTGCCTGCAGCCTGATCGAGAATGTTGTCGACGGATGTGTCGGCCAGCAAGCTGAGTGATGGGCTATCCAGGCCGAGCCTTCGCGCCCGCTGACTGATTTGTCGCAACGACTCCTCGCCGCTGACGTAACAGATATTTAAGGAACTGGGCAGCAGCGCTGCGACCTGTTGCAAGAGCGTTGATTTGCCGACACCGGGGTCGCCTCCGAGCAGTACCACGGATCCCGGCACGAGCCCGCCGCCCAGTACCCGGTCGAACTCGGCAAAGCCGGTTGCGTGGCGAACGGCCGGCTCGTCGCTCAGAGATCCCAGCAAAGACGGCGAGGAACCGGCGGGGCGCTCAACCTGAGCCACCGAAACAGTGGTCTGAGCCAGCGTGTTCCAGGCGGCACATTCCGGGCATTGTCCCTGCCATTTGACGCTGTGGGCGCCGCAATCCGTGCACACATACGCCGTTTTCGCTCTTGCCATTAGTGAAGCCCGTCACATCCCAGCCGATTCACCGCCTATCCGGTAGCGGAATCCCAATCATAGCACCGCGATCCGGGCTGCTACGCCCGAAAAAGTGCCAACCCTATCTCATTAAAAAGACTTGCTATTTTCTATAATTTTCGCGTTATGTAGAGAGCCCGATATTGGATAAACAAAGAAAAGAACGCAGGGACCGCCTGCTAGCGCTTAGTTTCGTCAGCGTTCTGCTGCTGCTCATCTATGGGCCAGCGGCGCCGTGGTTCGTTGCAGCAGACCGAATGATCTACGATCAAATGGCGGGCATCGTGAACAACGAGCCACTGGATAACAGCCTGATCGTCAGTATTAGCGCCGGCAAAATGACTCCGAAAGAGGTCTCGCATCAATATGGGAGACTCATACAATTCTTTAAGAATCAAAATATTAGGAGGATTGTCCTCGCCAGCCCGCCGGAAATGGATGATGCACACGAACTGCCGGGATGGGCCGCCACCTTGTCCAGTGGCGTACCAGTCTATGGTCCGAATGACCACCAACTGGCAGACCTGGTCAGCAAGAGCGGCTTCCTGGATGTCACCGTCGACAACGACGGCGTCTTCAGACGTTCGGCGCTGTGGAAATTTCATGGCGGACTGATGTCTCCGTCGCTTCCCCTGGCGATCGCCCTGGATAACCCCGACTCGCGCGCAGATCCGCGCCTTTCAGGGGCTGACGATGCGATCTTCCTCTCGAATTACCAGCCCATCCCCCGGATGACGCCGAAAGACGTCCTCGACGGCGGCTTCAACGGCAGCGATCTCTTGGGTACCACGGTATTTATCGACGCTGCGCCGCCTATCGTAGCGGCGGCGGCAGTGCTGCCGTCCGGCCAGTTCGTGACCCGCTCCGAGATTACGGCGGCATTACTAGCCAATGTCGAGCAGGGGCGGTCCGTCTTCGCACCTGGCTGGATCAGGGCGCTCGAGGTTCTGGTGCCAGCGCTATTGGCGATCGTCGCAGTACTTTTTATGCCGGGTCGAATTCGCCGCGACATCATTATGATGACCGCAATCACTATCGTCGGACTGGTTATCGTCGAAGCGCTGCTGCTGATGATACTGAGAGTCCGACTGGATTTGGGCCGGCCAATATTCATCTTCCTTGGTGTAGCCATTTTGAGTTGGTGGCTTGCCGGGGCCGTCAAGAAAGCGGCCGTCTACGCCTACAAGCGCGGCGTGGATTTCCTTGCCGCCGGCAGACTTGAACCCGCGTTTGCAGAGTTCCGTCGTTGCGAGCCGAACGAATCCCTGGCGACCGTGATGTACAAACTATCGCTCGCATTCGAGGAACAGGCGAAGCCCGAACGTGCGGAAGCCGTACTGGATTGGATGAAACAAACGCACGGCTCTAGCACTAGCAACCAGTCTCCATTCGGCGGCAAGAACGGCGCTCCGGAGCGTCTCGGTCGTTACGTAATCGAGAGAAAAATCGGCCGCGGGGCCATGGGCGCCGTCTATCTCGCCAAAGACCCGAGAATCAATCGCTCGGTCGCCCTTAAGGTCATTCCGATAGAGAAGGAGTTTGAAGACGAAGAACTCGAGGAAGCGCGCCTGCGGTTTTTCCGCGAAGCAGAGTCCGCGGGCCGACTAACGCACCCGAATATCATTACCGTATTCGACGCAGGCGAGGACAAACATCTGGCCTATATAGCGATGGAGTATCTGGAAGGCGCTGCGTTGACGAAGTATACCGATCCGAAAAGACTTCTGGCCCCCGGCAAGGCGCTCGAACTCTGTGCCAGGACGGCGGAAGCGCTGGACTATGCCCATAACCAGGGTGTTATCCATCGCGACATTAAGCCTGCGAATGTCCTGTACAACGTAAGAGACGATACCCTCAAGATCAGCGACTTCGGCGTCGCGAGATTGACCGATAACAACCGGACCAAGACTGGCATTGTGCTTGGCACGCCGATGTACATGTCACCCGAACAACTCAATGCGGAGGAACTCACAGGTCTCTCGGACTTGTTTTCACTTGGTGTTACCCTGTATGAGCTTTTGGTGGGCGAGGTGCCCTTCAGTGCATCGAACATCGCAGTGCTCATGACCAAAATTACGACCGAGGAACCCTCTCCAATATCCAACCGACGGCCTGGCATACCGCCCAGCGTGGACTCTGTATTGGCCAAGGCGTTGGCAAAACGACCCCAGGATCGTTTTACCGATGGCGGCGAGATGAGTATTGCTCTCCGTAACTGCGCCCGCTACGCGTCAGCATCCTGATCAGCAATAGAGCGAATATGAGCCTGCGATCAAAAATACAATTTGCTGAGATTACCGATACCGGTATGGTTCGAGACCACAACGAAGATGCGATCGGCTCGGACAACGATATTGGCCTCATGGTGCTGGCCGATGGCATGGGCGGATACAACGCCGGCGAAGTCGCCAGCGGCATCGCCGTTCAAACGATTACGGAACTCGCCCAGGAAGGAGCCGATCGTGAATCGCGGAATGAAGTCGATCCGTCTACCGGCTTGATGCGGCAAAGTATCGTGCTCCGAGATGCCGTGTCGCGAGCCAACAAAATCATTTTTCAGACCGCTCAGAGTCAGACGCATTGTGAAGGCATGGGTACGACGCTCGTCTGCGCCTTGTTCTACGATAACAAGGTGTCGCTGGCGCATGTCGGAGACTCCCGAGCCTACCGCCTCCGCAGCAACAAATTCGAGCAACTTACGCTGGACCACTCCCTCTTGCAGGAACTGGTCGACAGGGGCTTTTATTCCGAAGAAGAGGCTCAGCGTTCGACAAACCGCAACTATGTCACGCGGGCGTTGGGGGTCGAGCCGACGGTGGAGGTCGAGGTGCATGAGTTCGACGTGTTGCCAGACGATGTGTTTCTACTTTGCTCGGACGGCCTGCCGGACATGGTCGAAGATGAGGATATTCACTTAACTATCAGCACGTTTAATGCTAGCCTTGATGTGGTTGGTCAACAGCTGGTCAATTTGGCCAACGAACATGGTGGGCGCGATAACGTGTCCGTGATGCTGGCGCAGGTCCTCGATTCGTTCGCAGCGAGACGAGGCCTGTTGGCTCGTATTGCGAACATGTTTCGCTCATGAAACAGGCGGGGCGTCAAACTGGCGTTCAGCGAACCTCGACTAGAAGAGCACGGCACTAAATATGGCACGTTTAATTCTGAGTTTGGACAGTCAGGTTCTGGCTGAATACAACATGTCCAAAGAGCGTTACACGATTGGGCGCCTTCCAGACAACGATGTTCGCATAGACAACCCGGCGGTCAGTGGCCATCACTCCCTCATTATCAATATCCTCAACGATTCTTTTCTCGAGGATCTGAACAGCACCAACGGCACCTACGTCAACGGCAAGTTGATCAAGAAACATGCGCTGCAGCACGGTGACGTGATAACGATCGGGCACCATCAGCTCAGATTCACCGACCAGGAAACATCCGATACCGACCAGGACGAGTTCGAAAAGACGATGGTGATTCCCGCAAGTCAGCAGGACTCGGCGCAACTGGCCAAAGCCGAGCAAGCTACTGCTGCTGCAGCGGAAGAGGTCTCAGAGAGGGGCGAGGAGAAAGTCGCGGCAAAGGTCGCGGAGAGAGTCGACGTCAAAGTCGATATGTCGGAACTGGAACCTGCCGCAACGAAATCTACTGCGGATACGGGCACCGCGGCAGGCGTCGATGCGAGCAGTCTGCGCACAACGATAGCCGCCGATTCGGTCCATGCGCGGACGACCGTAGGTGTCGATCCGCATTCGGCGCCCAACGCACTGCCGATGGCCAAGCTTCAGGTCTTGAGTGGCGCATTCGCCGGTCGTGAACTTGAATTGTCAAAGGCTTTGACCACGCTCGGGCGTCCCGGCGTACAGGTTGCCGCGATCACGCGCCGGGCTGAAGGTTATTTCGTCGTTCATGTTGAAAGCGGCGAGGAAGGTGACTACCCGCTTGTAAACGGACAGCCGATTGGCGCCCAGGCGCGGAAACTTGCGGACAACGATGTGCTACAGCTAGCCGGCGTCAAAATGGGCTTTTTCGCGACCTAACTGGTAAATTCGCCCGGCTCCCGATTCATTACGCCACAAACAAGCTGGTATGGAATAGTGCCGGCTTGATCCGCTATTTCCTCTACTGGCAGGCCTTCACCCCATAACAATGCCGGATCACCGACCGCGTCTGACGCGCCCGGCCCCAGATCCACTGCGATCATGTCCATCGAGACTCTACCGGCGAGCGCCACCCTGCGATCATTGACGAGCACCGGTGTCCCGGTCGGCAGGAACCGCGAATAACCGTCTCCGTAACCGGCGGCAATGATGCCGATGATGCTGTCCCGTGCAGCTTCCCAGGCGCCGCAATATCCGACCCTTTCGCCTGCGCTGATTGGCTTGACGGAAATCAGCTGCGACCTGAACTGCATGACCGGGCGCAGCCCCAGGTCGGCACCCGAGGCGCCCTTGAACGGAGATATTCCGTACAAAGAAATGCCCGGCCGTATCCATATATCGCCGGATGGCGCGAGGCTTGTGTCCGGCCAGCCAAATATTCCAGCTGAATTCGCGATACTGACATCGCCGTCAAAGTTTTCGCTAATCGACTGAAACAGTCTCAACTGCTTGTGTGTTGTGTCGTCATTCCGTTCATCGGCATTGGCGAGATGGCTCATCAATCGTAACTTCCCGATGGCGCTGCATTTTCGAGCGCGATCGATCAGTGCATCCGCCTGCGAAACAGGAAAGCCCAATCGATTCATACCGGTATCAAATTTAAGCCAAACAGCGAGGTGCACGGCTCCTAGCTGCTCCAGCAACTCCAATTGCTCCATGCAATGCACAACGATTTCGCAATTCGAGCTGGCTGCCACGCCGAGTTCCCCGGCAGTAAATACGCCTTCGAGGATTACGACTGGAGATTCGATGCCCGCATCCCGCAATGCCTGCGCCTCCGTTACGCGGGCAACGGCAAGACTGTCGGCATCGGAGAGCGCATCGGCCACCTCGAGCATGCCGTGGCCATAGGCGTTGGCTTTGACGACAGCCATCACCCTGGTGTCTTTCGCCTTATCGCGAATTACCTGGAGATTATGCTTGAGTGCGCCGAGCTTGATGAGGGCTCGTGCCCCAAAACTCACGGATATGCCTCATCCGCGTAGGCATCGGGCACCCAGTTTTCGAATTTGGTGAAGCGGCCAACGAATGTCAGGGGAAAATCACCGATAGGGCCGTTACGCTGCTTGGCAATACTGATGTCAGCAACCCCTTTTCGCGGTGTCTCCTGATTGTAAACTTCTTCCCTGTAAATGAAGACAATCAGGTCTGCGTCCTGCTCGATTGCACCGGACTCGCGCAGATCTGACATTACAGGCCGCTTGTCCGTTCTTTGTTCGACACTACGATTCAATTGCGACAGGGCGATGATCGGCAACTCGAGTTCTTTGGCAAGCGCTTTGAGCGAGCGAGAGATTTCGGATATTTCAGTTGCCCGGTTTTCCGTGCTGCCGTGAACCTGCATGAGCTGCAGGTAATCCACCACGATGAGTCCAAGGCCGTGTTCTCGTTTCAATCGTCTCGCACGTGCACGAATTTCAGTCGGCGATAGTGACGCAGAATCATCGATGAAAATCGGCGCATCGGACATCAGCTGCACGGCCGTATTGATCCGGGACCAGTCTTCGTCGGGAAATTTACCGGTTCGGAGATGCGTCTGATCGACCCGACCAAGCGACGATATCATTCGAAACGCCAATTGTTGCGAAGGCATCTCCATCGAAAATATTGCTGTGGGTACTCTCGCGCCGATTGCCGCGTTCTCCGCGATATTGATCGCAAGTGTCGTCTTGCCCATCGAGGGCCGGCCGGCAACAACAATCAGTTCACCTGCCTGCAAGCCTGCCGTCAATTTGTCGAATTCATTGTATCCGGTCGGGATACCGGTAATGTCGCCACCCGACTGGTGCAGAAGATCGATTCGATCGACGGCATCGGGGAGAATGTTCTTGAGGGGCCTGAAACCAACCCGCCCGCGCGAGCCTTTCTCGGCGATTTCGAATACCAGTCGTTCCGCCTCATCCACGAGGTCAGACGCGGTGCGCCCATCGGTCGCATAGGCGTTACCGCTGATCTGGTTACCCGCACTGATTAACGATCTGAGCGAGGACCGTTCTCTGAGAATCTTTGCATAAGCGCGAACATTAGCCGCACCTGGCGTTTCGTTGCTAAGCAACGCCAGATACTCGAGTCCGCCCGCGGTTTCCAACTCGTCGCGGTTGTCGAGGAACTCGGATACGGTAACAACATCGCAAGGATTGCTGGTCTCAGCCAGCTGCGCGATTCCGGCGAAAATCAGCTGGTGGTCTTTTCGATAAAAGTCCGAAGCGATGACCAGGTCGGCGACCTTGTCCCACGCCGAGTTATCAAGCATGAGACCGCCAAGCAATGACTGCTCAGCCTCTATGGAATTCGGCGGCACCTTCAACCGGTGTTCGGCTGAATCGATTGCTGCCCCGTCGTCCAGCGCTCGAACCATTCAGATAATTCCTTAGGTCATTTTGTAGGTTTTGTCTTTCGACCCGGATGGCGAGGCCTTACCGTATCACACGGACGCCTCTTCGTCCGGGACTTCATCCCCGACGACCTTAACCGTTATTTCTGCATTCACATCGGAATGAAAATGCAGGCCCACTGCATAATCACCGACTTCGTGAATGGGCCCGTCAGGCATTCGGACCTCACTTCGAGCGATTTCAACGCCGACTTTCTCGCAAGCTTCGGTGATATCGATCGGCCCGACTGACCCGAACAACTTGCCTTCCGTGCCGACATTCGCCGTAATGACAAGCTCCATTCCCTGTACCAGGTCAGCGCGTGCCTTGGCGGAGGACAGCTCGTCGGCCCCCTGCTTCTCCAGCTCGGCGCGTCGGGCTTCGAATTCCTTGATATTGGCAGGCGTTGCCAGCGATGCCTTGCCCGAGGGCAACAAGTAGTTACGACCGTAGCCGGGCTTAACGGTAACCAAGTCACCGATATCACCAAGATTTTCAACCTTGTCCAACAATATAACGTTCATTTCTTAGTCCCTGTCGCCTGTATCTTACGATATGCCCAGCGCAATGCTTTGCGCAAGCATTCATTGGCTTGCAATATGCAAGCATTCATTTCCTGGCAATCCGCGGCCGGAAATCGAACCACGCATCTGTGTAACCCATCACGCCAACTACTGAAACGAGCAGCGGGCCCAGCAGCACCGTCAGGACATAAACAGCCGCCAACAATATGCTGGGAAACCGGCCTCTGGCACGTAGCCAATGCAGCATGGCCAGTCCCTGCAGCCAGAATATCGCGAACAACAGCAGCGCGATATTCTGCAGCCAGACCGAGCTGCTCACCATGGCCGCGATCGACGTCAGCGCCAGGACCGCTGCCAGAACCTGACCGAAATTAATCTCCGATACGCGGCCGTATGCGCCTGGTTTACCCGCAAGGCTCACATAAGCCGCATAACCTGCGAGGAACGCGACAACATGCACCAGCCAGCCGATCGATACTACGAATCCTCTCATGTACGGCGCGTACGGTAGCAGCTGAATAAAAAGGTCTGCTTCCTGCTGCTTGCCGTTGTCGCGCAACAGGCTGGCGAATTCCTTGAACACCTCCTGCCAGTTTGCGCTGGAATCGCCTGCAACGATGAACAAACCGACGATGACCAGCAATGCCGCCAGTACCGTTATCTGAAGCGATAAAGTCAGCGACCTCGTCCGTTGCAGCAATATCGCCAGCAACATTCCGGGCAGCCAGATCGTCAATGCGATCTGAATCAGTGTCTGCACTGGTACAGTAGTGACCAGCGTCATAGCCAGTATTGCCAGAAACGAAATCCCCGCTACCTGTGCCGCGCGCGCGATCCCGCGGCTCAATACCAGCAATACCAGCACAGTGCTGCCCAGAATCTGCGTGAACGGAAGCGGGAACGTCGCAATCAGGACAAAGACTGCGCGCTCCGGCCGGGCAACCAGCCACGCGGCTATCGGTTGCACGATCTATCTCTTACCGCGCCGGTTTTAGTGCCGGTCGGTGTAAGGCAGCAGTGCCAGGTATCGAGCGCGTTTTACCGCTGTCGACAATTGCCGTTGGTAATGGGCCTTCGTGCCCGTGATTCTGCTCGGCACAATCTTGCCGGTCTCCGTTACGTATGCCTTCAACAAGCTGAGATCCTTGTAGTCGATCTCCTTGATTTTCTCGGCCGTGAATCGGCAATACTTGCGTCTCCTCGAATAACGACTCATATTTTTCTCCGTCAGGCGCGTTTGGCTTCGGCCGCCGGTTCTTCGGCTGCGTCTGCGGTGGATTCTTCGCTGCTATCGTCAGCGGTCTCATCTGTCTTTTCTGCTGCTGCGTCATCTGCCGGCGCTTCCTCCGCAGGAGTCTCCTCTGCAGCGCTGTCCTCTACCGGAGATTCTTCCATGGCAGGTTCTTCTGCCGGGGTTTCCTCGACTGCAGCTTCTTCTGCCGGGGTTTCCTCGGCTGCAGCTTCTTCTACCGGGGTTTCCTCGGCTGCAGCTTCTTCTACCGGGGTTTCCTCGGCTACAGCTTCTTCCACTGGGGCTTCCTCGGCTGCAGCTTCTTCTGCCGGGGCTTCCTCGGCTGCAGCTTCTTCTGCCGGGGCTTCCTCGGCTCCAGCTTCTTCTTCCGCG
>Ga0255047_10000095_pt1 | contig 57913 bp, 85 predicted proteins | sample JV7_2_1_MG_FD_183640 | JGI IMG/M metagenome (GOLD analysis project Ga0255047, IMG submission 183640) | Seawater microbial communities from Jervis Inlet, British Columbia, Canada - JV7_2_1 | ecosystem: Environmental > Aquatic > Marine > Inlet | place: Canada: British Columbia | collected 2016-10-06
CTTATCCTTAGATAAGAACAATGCTGACGCCTTCAAACGGAAGATATTAAGTCCCCTTCCCTGCCACGCCTTTACTAACATGTTCAATGTTCGTGTGCAAGAAGTAAGATCGTTAGCTGTGGGGGATTCCTCTACACTGAGATACCCAACCTGCTCTAGGGCCTCCTGAATTACGTCGTCCCTCGTGATTACAAAATTAGTTGAGTCTGATACTGCCATAAAAGTTCTTACACATCGTTATCGAAAGTTTTTATCAAACTGATACTACTTACCTCTGCTATTAGCGCGGTCGTAGTAACCTTTAGAGTTAGGTTTGAAAGCGTAGTCTCTGCTGCTACTGTGAAGGTCGTTGTCGTTGTTCCTGCCGACGTAATTGTTTGTAGTGTTGTTCCTACTGGACCTGCTATCGCTAAAGTGCCTGATGTATACGCACCAACTATCGTTTCTAATACGTAGACTGTACCTGCATCTAGCATCGGTTCGTAGTACGTAAAGGTATCCGTGTTGGTAGCAAATACCCACTTACCTTCTTTAAATATTGCCGTACTACCGTGCCCGTTCCCTGAATCCCAATAACGGTTACTCGGAATAATAAATCGCCAACCGTCTACAAGTTCCGTTCCTCCGTGATGGAAAGAAGAAGTGGGTATAAAGTGATGACGTTCCTGGCTTCTCTGGCTTGTGGTTGTAGTTTCCGATTCCGCTACTGCGGCGGTATATGTGCCAGCGGTTAGTATGTTGTTGTAGGAACTCGGAGCATCTTCGTCTACTTGCTCACCAAACAGTGGAGTGTTTGTTACACTAGAAATAGTGAGAGTACCTGCTGCATCTTCTCCTAACCAACTACCGCTACTCAAAGAGATGGCATCTACCGTTGCAGTAAATCCCGAAGTATCACCGGAGATGGTAGCACCTACATCTAAAGTCTGTACTCCTCCTAACGTGAACGTAAGAGTAGCGTCCGTAGCCGCTACTGTCTTCGTGCTTGTATACGAAGTATCTATCGTTCCGGTTGTACGAGTGAAAGTTTCGCCCACCGTATCCAGATCTCCGACAGGCACATCAGGAGGGCAAGGGCGCCGAGGCCAATCACCTACGATCTTATCTGCCTTGCCCCTTACAAAATCTTGAGGGTGTCGGGGTTCATAGCATTCTCTGCACACTACCAAGCCGTTCCACTCTTCTCTTACTTCCGTGTGGTAATAGTCGAAACCACAACGATCGCAGCAAACCCAATGAAGTCCTGATTTAAACCCTGGATTAGCCGAATGTGCCATTACGCCCTCTATTCCTTCTACGTGGACTGCTCATCTTGTGGTTAGTACATAAATAATATACAGAAGGATCTGAAGGCTTGATGGTAAGAATAACAGCATACAGATGTGCTTTATGTCTTCTGCTTGCTTCAGTGTCTGAATAACTTGGAGGATGTTCAAAGACATGAGCAACCCCCATAGGCAACGTAGTTCCTATTGCCGAAGCTCTTTTATCTCTTGAGTCTAGCGCCACTAAATTTATCTACTATTGCTTGTGCTTCCGTCAATGTCTGAGGAATATAATATCTTAATTTCATCAATTGATACTGATACTGAAATACTAAGCCCTCTCGTCCTCTTATCATGCTATCAGTTAAATGTTTGTATGCCTTGTAGGGTCTATCGGGTAAGTTGTCTTCGGACATAAGACGCGGATCGGTGATATGTCCCCAATAGCGATCCTTTAATTGCTGCTCCATGCTTATAGGTGCTTTGTCTCGAAAAATGTTTTTTACGAGAGATACTAAACTCATTATGTAAACTCTTGTCGGATGAAGGTTGTGCCATCATCCGATACTGTACTTGTGCCTACCGTAGTAGATTCGTCGTCAGCTTTAAGCAACGTAGTTGTAGCTGTTTGTGTTATTCTATTTCTAGCAAGCATGTACAAGAATGTTATCTTTTCCTCTAACGTAGCAGTTGCTGCAAAATCACTTGCTGCTGAATGCTCCGCATAATCAGTACCCGCTAAAGCAGTATCTACTTCGGCATTTACTTCAGCTGGGCCAAGTTCAAGATTACTTCCAATAGAACCCGAAAGATTACCAGTAATATTTCCAATGATATTCATAGTCTGATTAGGAAGATTGATCGCAGTTAAATGATCACCGTCCCCGCCCGCCTCAGTGAGGTTAGTGCCGTCGGCTATATGATCACGAATTGCCATCAAGGAGTCCGTAGTGTTAACATAAGCACTCCAGTCAGCCGTAGCTCCGCTGTTAGCAAGCTTTGCTATAACAGAATCATCAACAACATCATCAGCATCAGCTACGGCAATCAAGTGATCTAGACTCAATGCCACCAGAGCATCATTAACCTCAGACTGTACTTCCGCATCCCATGCTGCATTCCAAGGGACAGTGCCATCAGTATTTACATCAAGAGAAGTACCTACAGTAGTACCGTTACCTGTAGCAGTTAGTGCGGGCATAAAAATAGATACGTTATCTGCCGCTGTTAAGGTGAAAATTCCAGGATCAGCCAATAGATTCACATGAGAGCCTGAGCCTGTATAATCCTCGACGATTCCCCACTGCATTTGTACCGCACTGGCAACATCATGAAAGACAATACGACAACCATTATAGGCGTCGTCGTCTATACTAGCAGCAGTCAACGTAAAATCGTTGATGCTTGTATAAGCAGCAACAGTAGTATTTAGTATGGCACCAGGATAACCAATAGAGAAAGTAGCAGCAGCAAAATTCAACGTTGCACCATCCACCGTAATCGGACCCACAGTTACATAATAGTTAGATCCTGCAGCATAAAAACCAGCTGTCGCATTACTAGACAAATCAATACTAAATCCGTGAATACCCGTAGCACCGTCTATGTTAATACCATCTGTATCTAAAAGCACAACACCCGTAGTGCTGCCTCTTTCCGTCATAGAAGTTCCTTTATAAATCCCAATATCCGCTAATGCGAAATCTGAAACAATTACGGAAGCGCTAGGGTCATTTGAATCAAACGCATTAAATGGAATTAGAATTGTAGACCCAGGTACAACCATTCCTAAATTAATCATATTATAATCCTATTGGTCCTGCTATCGGTCTAGAGAGGGGCATGCCTAAAGGCCCTTTAGGATTCCCTCCCGCTACAGGCTCGGCAGGCTCTACCGCCCCTTTCCAGCCCTGAAATTCATTACCGCTTGGGCTTGACTCTGCGGGCTCTACCGCCCCTTTCCACCCTTGGAATTCGTTAGCCACTTAGCCTTACCGCTGGTTCGTCGTAAGTCATTTCCTATTGTCCTCACCTACTGCCCATCACCAAAATCTTCCGGTAATGAGCCTTCTTTAACTGAGCCTGTATCTACAGGTGAAAAATCCCCATTCGTTGCGTCAGTGAAAGGACTTGCTGAAAGCGTTTCATTCGTATCTGAAGATGCCCAACGATCCACATAATAACTTGGACCTGTATAATGTGTAGCATTGTCGTAAGAGGCATTCGCAGTATATACATCTACACTCTGGTTGGTACCATTTAGGTCGTAACCTACCCCACCCGTGCCAGAAAATCCTTCTATAAGATTATTAGAAATCATTTGAATTTCGACGTTGTTAACTTGCGCAATACCTTGCCCGGTTCCCCCAGCAGACCATACAGAATTATGCATAATCACTTGCCGATCAGTTGGATGAATGCCGTTACTAGCGCCATCGATTTTCACAATATTACGATAAACAACACCGGCATTACCCGCCCTAAGAGCTATGTCACAATCATTCGTGCCATTCTCGATATAATTGAACATAATATTTCCAGAAAATACTATGCGTATCGCCTCACCTCCAACATTGTGAACATAGTTCCCTATAACAAGTCCACGATCCACTTGGATTCCATTGCCCGAGGTATTATCTATCTCGCAGCGAAACACCCCACATTCGTCGTCTGTTCGAATTACAGTAGCCGATCCTGTATTGTGACAATGCAGATCAATAAAAAAAACATAATCAAATGCAGCATCATCATAAACTGAGACAGAACCCCCGCCAGATATGCCACCCTTGCCTCCATCCCCAGCTGCCGTTGTATAGCCTTGAAAAATACAAGGTGTAGTTATTGTCGGTGCCCACGCCACAGTAGTACCAGTATCGGCCATAGCAGCAGATATTTCGACCGCCACAACTTCGTCCGTTCCAGCCTTAATGTTTACACGAGTACCGTTCGTTGTATCGAAGGTAGTTTGCTCAATTCCATATTCGAGATCCCCAAAGGGATCACCGACCGTTCCCGTACCACTATCTCCTGCAATCGACGGATCTACATAAATTTCTGATGGCTGTGCCATTATTTCTAATCTTTAATCGTACACTTAAGCGTAATATCGTACGTATCATTAGCTGCGACAGTACCAATAGTAGTAAAAATTATATCCCCATCGGCAACTGCCCCCGGAGTACCTGCCATTGTGTAACCTCCGACATCTCTGAAATCTTTGTACCCATCGCCCGCACCACAATATGCGATAACTTCATCTGTCGCGTCATCGAATTCTATAAGCACGGCACTAAGACCATCTGCTGTAGAATCCGCACTTTGTACACTCCACGTAATCTCATCTATTCTTATCTGAGGAGTAGTCGCAGAAGCAGCCCCTCCTCCCGGAGGTAAAAGAGTAGAACGATCAATTTTAACTACCGCTGCTTCATCATCCCCTATCATATGAAAAGTAGCAGCGTATTTGTTGCGCCCATTCACATGTACTCGGCTACTAATTGCCATCTTATTTATTCCTCATAATTCCGTCATGTTACTGCCGGGTATTCCCGCCACTAACTCCTCCATCGGCTGTTTAACATCTGGATGCGTTCTGTTGTGTCGGAAAGGGACAGACGATATCAAACGTCTTCCAACTCCACCACAAGAGCATTTTTCAGGATTGTTCCTTTCTGCCAAAGCGCATTCTCGCACCCATAAGTTGGAACAACCGTCGCATTTGTATTCGTATATCATTCCAATTCCAACGAAGGGGGCAAAAGCCCCCTTCTTTTCAAGGTACTACACTTAAAGTTACTACGTTACGTTGTTCAGAGATACGCCATCGAGCCGTATATCCCGAAACAGGTTCTACCCAATCGTCGTCTGCCAAATATACTTCTACCTTTTCAACTTTGTACTCTGTACCATTAAGATGTACAAACTGGTCAACAACCGGCATGGTATATAAGTTACAAATATGAAAGAGGGTATCCCCTGTACCTTCCGCAACGAATTCTACGTTATCACCTGGCATCTTAGGTCAACGCTATGGAATCACCAGCCGTACCCGCAGTAGCTCGTTCTGGTCCTGCGAAGTGTACGGAATCAGTTGTTCCCGAACAGAAGTTCGTGTGGTTCACCTGATAGCAGTCTTTCAGAACAACAAAGCCCTGTGTCTGTTCAGCGCCCATCTCAATAGCTTCTACCACTGCGGCAGATAGCTTGACATTATGGAATAGGCAGTCCTGCGCCCAGCACATACGTTCTATATCAGTTGCCCCTGGTATGCGCCAGTTGGCCGCTGCTGTTTGTGATGAATTTAGAAGAAACACACAATTATCAAAGTAAGTATCACGCGCAACCTTGCCCGTGATTGTTTCTCTGGTAAATAACACGTTAGAGTGTGTAGTTGAAGTGTGCTGTGTTGCTGAAGAACCAATAGCACAATTCTTCATATAAGCTGTATCTCCATTCATCAAAACAGTAGCAGTATTAGCAGTTCCTAGAAGCGTGCTCTTAAAGAACTCGCAATTAGTGTACTGTGCATACTCTCCACCTTCGGCAACTACATAAAGGCTAGAAGTATTCGTATCAGAACTGTCGAACTTAATGTTAGTAAAAGTATTACCAACACCCGTGTTCTGTAGAACCGCAATAGCATCTGAATCTTCAGTTGTAGTAACGCCCATCGTCCAGCGAGAACGTTGTCCTTGATAACGAGAACCACCACCAAGACCAACAAAATGTACGCGACCCTTAGTCAAAGTAGCTTCTATCTCTTCGTCTGCGGCACCGTTGCCTGTCTTGAGCCCACTATTACCATGTAATAGAATTACATCGTGGTTTCCGGACACAGCTTTAGTTATGGCTTGCCCGATAAACTTATAGGGTTTCTTCATAGAAGAACCATTACCAAACGTCGAAGAGTCTGGATTTACAAAAATATAGTTACCGTAAGTAGTAGGTACTCCACTTGCTCCTACGGGCATACCTCCATTCTGGTAAACTTGATCACCAAAAGTAGTCATTTTAGTTTCCTTTTAAAAACTCCCTATCGCAGAGGATACTGCAGCAGCCCCACAACGGACCATAGGGAGTCTAATTTAAGTTGTGATTACGCTCCCGGTGATCCGAAGATCGCGCGAGGATCGATCCAGCCTGCGCTGTAACGCTCAGTAGCTTTGTACTTCGCGTTCTCCGTATCAAAGTCGTTGTCCACAGTAAAGGACATCGGACGCCTCTGATAGAAGCACATGCCGTTGTTGGGAAGATTAGAACGAAGGAACCACGCATCCGTATCGGTCAGGTAATGATTGACCTTAACGCCGTCTGGGAACTTACCCATCTGACGAATCGCGTTAGGATCATTATCTGCCGTGCCTACCCGGAAGGTAGCGTTAAGGATACGATGAGTATCGAACTCGATATCAACAGGAATAACAATGCAACGAGGTCGAACCGCAACCTTCAAGCCACGATCATTCGTCCATTTTTCCATGTCGATACAAGCCTGCTCTAGCGCTGCTTCTGAAATATCAGCAGCGGTAGAAAGCTCATTCGCCCAAGTTCCGCCTGCGTAGTTAACGTGGGCCGCAGAACACATCTCAAGACCATCCCCACCAAGGTAGGAACCGTCAAATGCTCTGTTGTACACATTAGCTCCAACAGTTTCTTTAGTCTGCCTCATTGAGAAAGCAAGACCTTGGGAACGCCTTTCACCAACGACATCGTAGAGGTCGTCTTCTACCATTTCTTTGGTTATGATGAATCCAAGACCGTAGACCACATGCTGGAAGCGGGTCAAGAAAGCCTGGCTCTCGTCGTCATACGGAATGCTTGCGCCTTCCAACTTCTGAGCGGCCTGCCCAAATCCACTAACACCTACGTGCTCTTCGTATGCTCTCTTCGACGTTTTCACATCGAACAGGTCTGTGTATTCCACTTCGTGCTCGTTATACGCTTTACCGTACCAAGAACTAACTCCGGGGAATAGTGCTTTCGCGAATGATGATGATGAAACAACCATATTTTATTTCCCCCTTATGGTACTGCAGCGAATTCGTGAGTAGTAAACTTAACCCAATAACGACCAAACGCTAAAGTATGATCATTATCTGGAAGGTTAGGTATTTCTACAATAACTACATCGCCGTCGTTGGTAAGTGCATCGCCGTTTATTTCCATATCAGAAAGGCCCGTAGTAGTACTACCAGATCCCACAATAATATCGTAAGCTTCGCCTACAACACCCGTTTCTGCGGTGTCGTCTACTTGCGCTTCAAAAATCATGTCATCTACGGGGTAATACCAAACTCCCCATTCTGTATGAGTGCTTGCTGAATCGTCGTAATATCGAGTCATTAAAGTGTCCGGGTTATAAGGACCGGAAAAGTTCTGCTCTCCTTTGGAGATCTTACCAAAACCAGCCGCAACACCCACACACTCATCTTCCACAGTCAAACGCGCTGCAAGACCACTAGCAAGTTCCAATGCATCACCAACAAAAATATCCGCCGCGTCAGCTACACCAACGAAACGCAAAGTTGAATTGATTGGCGCACCAGATAATGTCTTGACCGGACGAAATCCGTTCGGCCTATCTACATTTGCCATTTAAATTTACCTTATGTTAAGATTGATTGACGTATTTTAATTCTGTACTTACGTCAGTTTGCCCATATTGTCCCATCCCATCAGGCGACATATCCTTATCGGCTTTGAACGCCTTCCGTTCTGTTTCTTTAAGGGCTTTTTCCTTAGCACGTTGGTCCTCTTGGTAAAACTTCTTCTTTATTCTCATCAAGTATTGGTACTCACCTTTACTTGCCTGGGTCTTACCTGCGGGGACTCTAATAATGCTTCCAACGTTTTCAGACTTATAAATGGCCATTTGCCCAATTTCTAATCCTTGTTCTGTGGTTGCAAATTCCCATGAGCCTTGCATGAATCGAAAAATACGGTGTCCATTCTCATCTGAGTCTACTACCCATCGATATTCGTAGTCTTTGTCTTTACCCTTGACTGTTAGAATATCTCTGTTTCCAGATACGGGAATCCGTGTCGGTTTATTTTCGTCTGCTCTTGAAACTTCTTTACGAGGTCGCCCTCTCTTCTTTGGCCTTTTAACTACATCTTGTAATGTCAGCGTATTTTCACTCATATCTCTATATACCTTTCTTTATTGTTGACTTGACAGATCACCAAGATCTGCTAATTGGTTTACGTATTCTTGCAAATCTTTGATTGCACCACTGTCAACAAAACTCTGCCCTATCTGTTTCTGCATATCGTTCAAATCGCCGGCAGTGTACTTACTAGATTTGCTCTTCTTGTTAGCACCGCCCGCACCCGCTACCTTGTTAGGGGTATTAGAAGCATTCCCAAACTTGTGTGGGAATGCTTGCCTTATGCGGGAATCTACCGTCTTGCACATCTCCGCCGGAGCAACTTTGCTGTTAAAGCATTCTTGTGCTACAGAATCTGCAAACAAGCGCATGTTCTCGTCTTCGTGATACCACTTGTTAGAGGTATCTCCCATCCAATCTACGATCTCTGGAGCAAGCTGTGGAGTCTCGTCCACTGTCACCTCGGGAGCTTTCGCTTCCTTCAACTCACTCATCTGCTCATCGAGTTCTACGACTTGATCGTGATCCGACTCTTCCAGCGCCTGCTTCTTTTGGCTCTTCAATTCGTCCATCTTGTTCTTTCGGTAAACTTCTGCCAACTTGGCGTTGTGTTCACCCATCTCTTTCAGGGCGCGGGTAAGTTCGTCTACTTTGGCACCTTGTACCGTATTCGACTTACCTAGAGCATTTATCTTTCCGAAAAGTTCGCTACGTCGATTGAACTCCGGCCAATCGAACCACTCCTGCGAATCCGCCCCTTCGTATTCATCCTGGGGTCTCCAACCATCTCCCCGAGCTTTCTCTTCTCCCGGCGATAGTTCTACAACCTCCTCCTTCTCTTCCTTTTTTTCTGGCTCTTCTTTTACTTCCTCGACCATTCTCTATTCCTCTTCTTTTATGATCACATTAACGTCTTCATCGTTAATCAACTTGTACTCTTTCTCAGTGTGTGGATCTAAGATAAACTTGCCTGCATACCTTGAATACCAGACTCGATCCCCTACTTTAGCCCACGGCTTGCCGTTGCGCTCTTGTCCGTTGTCATCCATCATTCGGAAAGCTTTCCACGCATCGGGACCGATAGCGATTATCGTTCCTATCTGCTGTCCTGCTTCCTCTAGCCTCTCGTCAAAAGAAACTAGCTGTAATCCCCAATCTGTTTCCTTCTCTACTTTATCCGGCTCAATAATCAGTCGGTGCCCGCACGGTATCAGTGCCATCTTCTTCCTCTCTTTGTTGCGCCTGTTCTGGTTCTTTTACCAGATCGGCTATGTATTCTATGTAAAGCGCCCTAGCTACATTCTGTGCTGTTACGTGGCCTACTAATTCCAAACTCATGCCCGCGGCAACGTGATCTACAATCTGTACTACTGAGGCTTGGTACTCATAGTCCAGTTGTTTAAGTAGCGCCTTCGTTACCGGGCTTTGCTTCCATGCATCTATGTAATCCCTGTCTATGTCATTCCACGCGCTTGAAGCTATACTCTCCAAACGATCCAAATTTTCCTTAATCATCTTTACTCACTTGTTGGGGCGGCTGGCTTAGTTGCCGTGATCCTCTTTGTTACGGAATCAAACCGCTTGATTAGACCTTCCCTTTCCTTGTCTTGCGCATCCACAAACTCCTTGAACTGCTCAAGGGTAATCTGCTGCTGCGCAAGCTCTGCTTCTTTGATTGTCTTATAGGCTGCGGCACGATCGCGCATAGCCTGCTCTGTCGTCTTTAGTGTTGCCAATTCAAGATTGGCATAGTCCATCTGTTGCTCGTGCTGGAACTTGTCCTGTTCCATCTGCATTTCAAACGAAGGTTGGGCTGGAGGAATATCCATCAACTCTTTTATGTTCTCGTGCCCTTCCGCTTCGAGCTTACGGCGGAGGACGACTGCTTTGTTGAGGGGTGCCCCTGCAGCAGCGGATGCTTCAAGAGCCACTGCACGCATAATCTTTTCGATTTCCGCAACCATATCAGGATCAGCGGCAGGTACCACATCAGTATTATCCCGAGTAAAATCCCTGTCAGGGAACGCAGTTGTATCAAGTATTTCCTGATACTCTTCCGCCCCGAGATACTTGTAATCCAAAACATAAATCTTCTTATACTCGCGCTTAAGTGAGCGAAATATGCGCTTATAGATTTCATTGAACACCTTTAACCCTTGCTCCAACACCTTCTGTGTGGTTGCATACGGTTGGTTCTGTCCCGGATTCTTGCCCTGCATCATGTCGGAGACAGAGGTTAAATCACGGGCAGACTCCACCAGGAGTCCAAGCAATTGGAATAACACAGCACTAGGTTCTTTCGCAGGGAGAGGTACTATGTTCTTGCGCATATCCTCGCCGGTCGATTGCAAGAGTTTCCACTCTCCCGGCTTAAATCTAAGTACTCCTCCCTTGTTTACTCTTACGCCTTTGCCTATAAACCCCGACTGAAGGACACTGTTATGTCCCGCATCGAGCAACTGGTTAATAATGGTATTGGCCGCTTCGTTGGTTGGTCCCAACAACTGACCAAACCCGAGTCCATAAATAGCACTGTCCGGATCAGGAAAGAACTTGAATACCGTGAAGTACTCCTCTGGTCTTATCTTTCCTACGCCCCCGTCGTCCCTGTAAGAAACGTCTAACGGTGTTTCCCATCGTGCTACTACCCGCAGCACTTCTCGTGACTGGCTATCGACCGTAACGATATACGGCTCTTTGTACCCATCCTCGTCGAGGTCGTACCAACAGTGCGCCTCGTAGAGTTCGTGAGGAGCATCTGCATCCCCGACAGGAGACAACCCTTGAGCCTCATCCCTAGTGCCCTTAAACTCTTGAGGAGAGGGCTTACTCAGCGTTACTTGGCGGTACGTACCATCTGACTGCAGTTCGTAGATCTGATTCGCCGTACGGTATATGCGATGAGTCTTAGTGGCTAGTTCAAAATTATCCGCATAGTAGTTAACAATAAGATCACGAGGGTGAACAAGTATCGACTGAATACCATGTGCAGAATCATAAAAGGTCTTCTTATATGCCATTCCAAGGATAGGTAGAATAAGAAATAGACGATCCATTTCATCTAACCAATCCTCCATCAACTCCGTTACCTGCACGGACATGAAGCGTGCTACACGATCTCCCCTGTCCGTCTTAGCCGGATCTGACTCGCCTATCTTGCGAGTCTTAACTACATTGGGTTTGCCGAGTAAGGCGGGAAAGGTTTCTGCGTGGAACTGAATAGCGGCGAGAGAAAGGATAGGGAACTTGACATTAGAAGCATTGGGCCACGGGTAGGACTTACCCTTAGTCAGCTGCTTCGCAAGCTCTATGTACTCGTCAATATTGGTTTCCCACTCTTGACGAGAACCGAGATCATCCTGGATCTCTTTGAACAGGGTATCTCCCATCTTCTCCCGAATCTCCTCAGAGATGAGTTCACAGATGTTTATGTGCCCTACTGCTTGTTCTAAATCTAGTGCCATCTAATACCCAGTTACTTGACTAATGCCCCAATCCGTAGTACCGTACGCTTCTTCATATTCGTGATCGTACGCCTGTTCTTCTATTTCTTTGGTTGTCGAAACATCTACCATCTTGTTTATCATAAAAACCAACCAAGCAAACGCATCCGCTTGATCTAAGAATTTACTCTTGGGAAACTGTGATAGTTCCTCAAGAAGTTTTGGCCACCAAGAAGCATCTTGGTTGAATCTCACATCCCCTGCCTTAACCTTAGCTTGGGCAGGACGTGCTCTCTTCTCCTTATCCTTGATAGGAGGAAGTTCTTCTATGTTGATGTACGGATGTTTCTCATCCTTTCCCATCTCTTCTTTGATAATCGGACCCAAAGACTTTGCAATGTTCTCCGATTCAATTCCGAACAGCAAAGGCCCGTACCTGTACTGGACGGCAAATAAAGCATTGATAATCTTACGGGAATCACGAGTTCGAAACCGTATGACATCTACGATGTCCAGCTTGCGCCCGTGAATAAGCTTACCTACGACAATAACCGTGTAAGCTGCCTTCTCTTTCTCGGAAATTGCCAGATCCGCAGCAGCGTAGTAGTCGCCGTGGGCTTGAACATCTTCCTCCGGAATAGGCAAAAGATCGTCTACACGATAGAATGCATTTTCCAGATCTATGGGGTAGTTGAGATATTCCTGGGAGTACCCTTCCGGGTCGCCATCCTCTACAAACTCGTTTCGGATGTCTACCAATCTTTCTTTCGGGAACTTGTCGGGCCACAGCAACTTGGAGTAATCGGGATTGTGCGCTTGGTAGCGCACTGCCGTCCAAATCTTCTTTCTCGTGGACCAGAACTTAATGCCGTCTGTCTTGGTCTGTTCGTCAGTCCAAGAAGGCATGAATCTTTCAAGAAGGGAATCCATGTGCAGGATAGTTCCTACTACACGAACATCGCAGGTATCTCCTCCGCATTGCATCAATGCTTTAAAGAACCACTTTCTAAACTTAGTTCGACGCTCTTCGCTTTCTACGATTTCGTCATTCTCAAGATCGTCACCGACAATAAGATCCGGGCGCGTATTGCGCCACTTGATTCCCCTTAACTTCTGCTCACTGCCTTTGGCAATGATACGAAACCTCGGGATTTCCTTCTCATCTCCGCGTTTATGTAACTCAACTATTATTTGAGTTTCTTTGTCTTTTATTATTTTCTTGACCCCAAAGAGTTCTCGGAGGTCTTCGTTCTCTATAAGTTCTTTCTTGATGTCCCCTAAAAAGTCTACGCTTTGAGACTCCGTATCGGATATAAGTAGAACGTGCTTCTTTATTCGGAAGAGTACACAGGCAAGGATGAACACCAATGTGATTGCTGTGCTTTTCGCATGGCCGCGTGGCGCAGCGCATGCTACACGGGGACTCTCCGAGCAAGCCAGCTCCCACAACTCATGGTGGAAGTCTGGTGTCTCTTTCGGATTATCGAAGTTCTTTAGTAGGAGACTACTGGAGAACCCGTGAATGGTGTCGGCATCTAGTCCTTGCACTCTTTCTCATTATTGTTATCTCCGCACTTTGTGCGGGATTCGTCTATTATTTACTCCGCAAACGGGGCTTCTCTTCAAATGGTCGACTTATATGATAAACAACTTCACAAGACTCGCACACCCAAATTTCAATTGGTGGATACATAAGCTTGATAAACCCTGTATCTGTTCCCGTTAAACCACAATTAGGACAATCTGCATCGTTGTCATAATTATCGACATGCATAAAACGAGACATCATATCGTCGTATTTACGAAGTTTTTCTTTAACTTCTTCTTTCATAATTTCGATACAACTTTCCAGTACCTTACCTTGCAATCGTCGCAGATCCAAACCTCAAGGGGAGGAGTCGTCACTTTGGTAAACCCCGTACCCTCCCCCTCTTGGTGGCATCTCGGACACTTCGGTCCGTTGCCTCGATTGCGTACCCTTACGTATTCCTTCAGCTTCTTGTCATATTTACGAAGCTTCCGTTTTTGCTCCGGAGTCAGCATTATTGGGACTCCTTCCAAAAGTAGATTGGGCTACAACATAATCCCTGATACGTATCTCCAAATCCACCCATGCTCTGGGGGGAATAAGTCCTACTTCAGGATGATCCATCTGCCATCGAAGTAGTAAACTCAACGCATCTTTCATATTTGTATATTCCTTATTCAAAAGTCCATACCGCCCGTTCTAACTCTCGAATCTGCTGCTTGTGTTCCTTCAGTATTTCTTCCAACTCACCAATTCTGTAGTGTGCTACAGCAGCATTAGCAATGACGCTAACAACAAACACAATGATAGGCCAAGGTACGACCATCCCGGCAATTCTAAATGATCCTGAGTTATTTCTTCCTTCTCGTTCATTTGAATCCGGCACATTCCTTGGTCCTTTTGTTGTTATTCTAAATTTGGAGGAAGACAAAGGAGTCGAACCCTCAGCGGTTACGCTGGCCTAGTGTTCAAAACTAGTTGCTACCCTCGCAGCGCTATCTTCCTTTTTAATAAAAAGCCGTTATACTAAGGATGTTATTCGTGCTCTACATTGTATCGCGTATAACGGGATCTAAACTATAGTCTAAAAGGCTCTCTATCCGAAAACCCTTTAGACTACCCCCAAAGTAATCATCCATGCGCATCTGGGGTAGTCTCCTATCTCTTCTCTCAATCCATATACAAACTTAAACTTGTTTAAGTTTTCCCTACACACGGGGCCCTGTCATATCCTCTTCCGCTGCCAGTATTCCTAGTACCCCGAAGGTACGCACCGCCGACAGCTCGGCATGTATTCTCAAGCCGAACAATCGCTCGGCATTTAAAGTTTGCAACACGTTTTAACATCTTCATTCCTTCCGAACTTCTGATAAGAGCATTTATATCAACTACTCTTTCTCCTCCGGAAGTTACTGTAACATATTTACTCATCTCCACATAACACCTTAGTCCAACGTACGAATGCCTGCTGCTTTCGCACAATCCTTCGATGCTATCATTGACATCGCACGGAACTGCGAATCGTCAATCATTCCCGTCATAAGATGCTGCCACAGATCATCTGTTATCATCAACCAAGTGTGACAAACCTTAGTTGGTCCCTCATCTTCAAGAAGAATCCACCAAGGCTTCATAACCTCTGCTTCTTCAAACGTTCGCTTTACTACTTCATTCTCGTCAGCAGTTGGACCGTACACCCTATGCTTCCACAAATCTTTCCCCTCAGGCGTAATAAGGTAGTGATCAAAAGTAATTAACGGTTGCGCTTTTGCTTCCGGCCCGAAGGCCAAGTACAGCAAACCTAGTACAACCAAGCCTGCAAAGATCGTTAATAGCTTATCTCTCATACGATGTAACCTCTTAAATCAGCCTCGGTCATTTGTTGATTCGCGCCGAGGCTCGCGAGAAGTTAAAAAGTACTTTGAACGGGAGTCGAACCCGCAACTCTACTCTCCCCGAAGGAAGGTTCTCCGTATACCTGTTCCGGCACCAAAGTACTTCCTAGTCAAACTCTATCTTGAACTCAATTATAGGAGCGTCTCCTTCGTTTGTCAAGCGAGCTTCGATTCCTTCCTTCAACTCAACTTCCGCTCCTTTACGGACATCCAGTTTGAAGTCATTGCCGAAGGTTGCTAAACCTACAAATACTCCTATTATGATCCATTCCATGCTTTAAAGTCATCTCCCAGGACTTGCACCCAGATCTTCAGTCCCAAAAACTGACGTACTGCTTGTTGTACTAAAGATGCATAAATAAAGTTTAAAGGCCGTTGATATAAGACTTCATATCATTGGCACGAGCGTGTGCATTGTCGCCTACGGCAACTGCATTCGCATCGAGGATGCCGATACCAAGTATAATCTTGTTGATTAGATCTACAAGGCCGTCCTGTTGATCCTGAGTAATACGATCCGTACAGTCGTCCAACCGACGATAAATCTCTTCGCACCCTTCGCCTATCGTAACACACGTAAGCATATTATCTTCGGCATAGGCTACTGCGTCATCGCAGACCAACTTAGTTTCTGGTTTCAGAGCACACCCTGTAACCAACAGGGTTACAAAGAAGGCTATAAGTAAATTTTTCATATTAGTTAAAATCCGATTAGATCCTTGATCCAATTTAGTATCATCTTGGCACCATCTGTGAGTTTATTCAACAGTATAAGAAATGCACCTACAAGTACGTTATAGATTGCAAAGCCACTATCCACAACATCAAACAATGCATTGGATAGGTTCTGTGACAATTCCGTGACTAGGTCAAGGGGCAAACCAAAACCGAACAAAGATAATCCGCCCAATATAGTCACAAACCAACCTGTCAAAGCTACTCTAGTTAATTTCATAATAGATGTTTCCTACTTCTTAAACTTAATGTAATATCCGTAACGGCGCTTTTTCCAATACCAACCGAAACCTAGAATTCTATTCTTAAACCAAAGGGAATTCCCTTTGCATACTATTCTCACGTTAGCGTGTCATTGTAAGTTACGTGGTAAGAAAACTTGCCCCTATCATCAAGATCCCACGTCTTATACCATGTCCAATAGGGTTCAAACTCCAAGGGATAAGAAGGTACTTTTCTCTTACCAAATAACTCATGTAAACCCTCGTACAACTCGCGTGCTGCTTCAAGGGGTAGTTCTACTGCTTCGTCTTTCGTCAGCTTAATCTTAATAGATTCTATCGTCATGCTAGGGTCCATGTTCCTGTTCGTTCTTTGGATGTGCGGCATCTTTTAAGATTGCCTCTATGATATTGATCACACTTACGTTTCTATTTATCTTGCGGATCTCGTTGTAGTCCTTCGAATTCTCTATCTTCTCCAAGTGACGACGCTTCACTCGCATCGTTGCAGCAAGCAGCTTATCTATGTTCTCCATCTATAACGTTCCTTTAAAACTCAACAACGCTTGGGCAAGCAATGAACCTCGGAGATCTACTTCTTTCTCGTCGTGTTCGTCATTCCCTATTCCCATTGAACGCTGTACGGCATGCTCTAGCTCGTGACAAAACGTCTGGAACTTCCGTGTCGGAGGTAACGTAGAACGTATAAGTATCTCGTTACGTTGTGCCACCCACGCCCCGTGTGCTCCTAGATCATCCAGAGTATCGTCTTTATCCTGCCTTACCGTTATGGTGTGACATACTATGTTAAACTTCTTTGGTATCTCGAACACCATTAACTCTTTTCCTCTTATACCACACTCAGATCTAAATGTCAAGCGTTATCATAGATAACGTCGTACTTCGATAGAAGTACTTTAGGCATTTTTCTTCTTGTACATCTTTGGTTTAGGAATAGTGGGTGCTTTAGGTTTAGGGGCAGCGGGAGCTGCCTTCTCATACGCTCTATGTGCCCTACTCTTCTTCTTTCCCATGCCTACTTCTTCTCTCTTCGCTTGAGCATTTCCTCAAGAGTACCGCTATCCTTTGACGAAGATGCGTATTTCTTATTCGCGGCAGCTTTCGCCTTAGAGCCTGTCGAATAAGAGCCTCCCGTACTTTCGCTTTTTGCGTGATCTCGGACATTATAGGAATCCCGTAACGGACGCATCCGTACTTCCGGTTTGTCAGATTCGAGCTTATTTTTAGTTGTTGGCATTCTAATATACTTCCTTTTCGTAGTCGTTTACTTCTTAGCGTGTATTAACAAAACAGCGACTATGGCAAGTACCACCTACCATATAGTGCGCCGGGTTCCTTGGGATTTTGCTCTATAATGAGCTGTTCCCGGAGCAGCATAGCTGCGGTAAAAATTAGCGACGAATTGGTTTCGTGTATGGTGAATTCACACTGTCCTGTGTTTAATCGGGGATGTATCATCCACCTACGCCAAAACGGGGGTGTACGCTGAGAAGCGTGGCTAACAAAATCAACCGTACCCCCGAGCGGGTTTGGAGACTCCCAGACGTCGTTACGAAAGGCCGAATAAATCGGACCACCTGTAATTCCAAAAAGAACAATGCCGGGAACTGGATCATCGATATCATCGATGTCGGAAGGCTTGTGCTGAATCTCTACAGGATAGGCGTACCCAATCCCTGTTGCCCACGATAAACCCATCGGATTCGCACCCAAGACATAATTAGCATTCGAAATCGCAGCATCACGGTACTTCGCATCTCCGGTCATCTCGTACGCAATGAAGAGCGAACGGTTGTAGTTCGTTAACACGGTATTACCCCAAGCCGCAAAGAAATCCTGCCGTCTAGGCCACGTCATGGCATAGGGTGCGTCATCTACATGTGCAACAAGCGCATCTGCGTCATTGATAAACCAAGTCGTCCATGTCGCAGCTAAAGAAGGTAACTCTTCGGCTGCTTCTATGATGCTGAAGAAAATCCACGGAGACCAGTCCTTATGCGTAAACTTCCACTCGAATGGAAAATGAGATGTGGACTCCAACTCTAGAACACTTGGGGCATCGGTTAAGTATGACGTATCCTTGGTCAACAGGTAGAGCCGCAGCTTGGCGTGCATCAGGTACGGCGTGATGTATTCGTCCAATTCTGTCCACTCGATTGTATATGGAGTACCGGAACCTCGATTCTCGGCCGCGTGAATGATTGTCGCTCCCAGGGAGTTGGCAGGATTGTTCCCGAACGCGTAGGCGTCTTCTGCCGAGGCTCGATACAGTGCCGCGTCTGCAGCGTCGTAGGGGGCGACTAGCTGCGCGTACTGAGCTGCAGCAGCGGCAAATATAAGTGAAGTCCATCGAGTGCGCTGTGCGAACGCATAGTCAACTCTACCATTACCAGTTTCCGCATCGATGTCTGGATGCGTCCACGTCTCCAACATCCCTGAGACGCCACCGTCTGCCTCCTGACTGAGCCGCCACAACTCCAATCCGTGGCGAACCTCATTCAAGATGTCGGGAATCCCATCTCCCGACTCTGGAATGTTGAGCTGCATGTCCTGCAAACTTGGATTAAGGGCGAAGGCATGTAACAAATCGAAGACGATCGTATAATGGCCCTGGTTGGAGTCCCAATCAGCAGCATCGTGCCATCCTCCAGAAGCCTCAGGGGTGCTCCTCGTATAGTCGATGGAGGCACCGATGACATCGAATCTGTCGTAGCCGGGAGGGTTACCCGAATGCGGAGGAAACTGAACGTGCTCTGATTCGTAGAACAAAGGCCCCCTCACCGCTTTACGACGTGGCCAATTCGTTCGCTCCTCCTCAATGGGCACGCCTGCCCGTTGCAGGTAGAGCCCCCGTGCCATCGTATGAAAAACAGGTGCATATGCCGACGCATCATGCCGAAACGGCCACGACCTTCCGATCCCCGGAACGCTGATAAAAAAGACACCCTCCTGGGTCATCGAAGTAAAGTCTGCGACGTAGACATCCTCGCCATACATCATATCAGTGTTTGTCGGCGGCTCAAACTGAGGATTGGCTTCAAGTAGTGATATGTCACCGGTGAACACCACCTCGTGATTCGTCGCGTCTATCACCTCGAACGTGGTGGCGTGCGAAAGATCCAAGGGTCCAAACTGGTACAAGTATGCACCCAGATACGCACGCTTCTGCCCAGCATCGGGCAAATATCCGACCTGGTTTACCTTGATGGCGCGCGACACAGTGTACAGACGGTCGAATAGAAAAGTGACGCTCTTGTCTTCGTTCAAGGCAATCGTGTACGTCGCCCCGTCTTGCATTGGGGTTGGAAGTTCCAAATAGGCGTAGACGTTATAGTTCGCGGTAAATGTCCCACCATATTTCCTGTCATCACCTTCTGAAACATAGAGACGGTCTGCTAAAGTCGGCGCCACTGGCGCCACATAATTGTCGTCATCGACGCTCGTGACCGTGTAGTGGCTGGTCTGACTCAACAAAAGCTCACCGACATCGAGACGAGCCTGTGCGATGTGCTCATCCCGCGTCGTCCACCTGCGGTTGTAGGCAGCCCAATTTGGGCTGGAGGTCTCCCGAGTACTGAGCCACATTTCGATATCCTGCACAAACAATCCATCAGAGGCGTTATCGATTTCGGCAACAAGTTCATCGAGCTTGTTCACAACAACGATGACCCAGCGCTCGTCTAAGACGAGCAGTTGCTCAACGCCGTTGAGAGTCGGCTCATGGAAATGAGGGACAGGGAACGCTATTGGTGGGGGCGTAGGTGGTTGTACTGGTGGACTGATCACAATTAAGGAACAGGCATAAGAAGCAACAACAAGCAGAACAGATACAACTATATACTTGATTAAATCTCTACATCTCATCTCTAGTTTCCTTCATCATTCACAACCCCAATTCCATCTACAACCGTTGCCTCGCCTACAATAATAGGTTTCTTAGCCTTGATATCCTTTGACAGTTCCTTGAACGCATCCGTGAGTTCCTTCATCTTGGTCGGAGTATCCGTCTTACCGCTTATGCTCGTCGGATCTCCTCTGATCAGATTACGCTTATCATACAGTATTCCGAGTGTTACTGTCAACTCCCTTAGCGACAGCGGCTTGTGAGCAAACCCATCCTCGGTACTCTCATCCGGCATGGGTATGCCGTCTACGTAGATAATCTCTCCGAGAGCGATTCTATCGCTTACCTTCTCGATAGCTGTGTGAATGATGTTTGTCATCACACCATCCAGCTCTTCCTGCTTCTCTCGTCGGCAAGCCTCTGCTGCCTCGTCCCACCAATCCGATTGCTTCCAGCAACGGATTTTATCAGCGGATACGCCACAAAGCCTCTCTGCCTGGAAGGATGTACCCGTTAGTACAAATGCCATCACTGCGGCTATCTTCTGCTCTGGAGTGTACGTACTCCGGGGATGGTGAAGAGAGTCCAAATCCATGTTCTTGAGCAGATTACTCTGCTTCTTCTTAGGCATTCGTAGCTTCTGCCCTTTCTTTTAGTCGGGTCAGAATCTGGAGTACAACCTTTGTTGGTATTTCGTCAGTTCCGCTTTCGCTCACTGCCTTAATCGCTGCTTCTATTGCCTGCTCAGCACTTAGATTAGACCACACACCTTCTCTTATCTTCATTAGGCTTTTTCCTCTTTCAATCGGGTACTCTTCTTAAAAACTCTATGTTCTACTGTACCTCCAACACTTATGACCCGTGTGTTGTCGGTACCGAGTACCTTAACAGATTTTACCATAAAAGTAAAATCACTCTGTTCGAATACTCCTTCGGTCGGTTTCGGCGTTGCCTACTCCCTCAGGAGTATGTACATAGCCACTCTTAAGAGCAGACAGTACCTTATACTACATTTCTCGTATCAAGTCAACGACTTTCTTCTCGAAATGTGAAGTACCTCACAATAACAAGGCATATCTGTACTCTAAAACCCTTGACACCCTCTATACCCTAGAGGGTATATTCGGGTATATATGTACTAAATCTAGCCGAAGGCACCTCAGTTTGCCGCGTATATTAGAGTTTGCTAATATACTAAATTATGTATATACCTCTGGGGCGGGAGCAAGTAGGTGCTCCGCGCCCGTCCTCCGTGCTCGCCGCCATACAAGCGGCTGCCTGCACGGAGTAGCGCTAGGGCGCTGTGTTAGGGCCTACGCTGTAGGGTGGGAACTAATATACGGCTTCACTTCGTTCCAGGCGTATGCCGTGCTGCGCACGGGGTTACGATCCCAGATTGGGTAGGATCATACCCATAATGAGCATTTGAATAAGTGTACTTGTTTTTCAGGATTTTTCAAAAAAATAAAAATTGTGTGCAAGTATGTTCTGGTGGCTTCCCCCCCAATTCTTCTCTTCTTCTCCACTTTGGGGAAGGGGGCGTAGGGTCTCTAAAAGGAAAGCATTCTTTCTGCGAACCATTATCATCTGTACTTGTGTTGCAGTGCAGCATCCCCTCTGTCTACATGAGAATGAATCGCATGTACCTACCCCATGCATGCGTGCCTGATTGCAGGCTGTACCAAGGTAGGCAGGGGTAAGTGTACTTAGTACACTATTAGGTTGATGAGCGTTGAGGAGAGGGGGAGAGACGCACATAGAATAAACTAATGCCTATCATCAATATCATTAATAGACAATAAGTGTCAGGATGTGACACAACAGCTTGTCACAATGTGACCATTTGTGTCCGTTGCGCATACACAACAGCATACACAACGCACGTTCTGATTACCTTTCCCGAACTGGCACGGGGAATGCTTGGATATTAAGTGAGACGAAACAAACACTCTCCATGCTCGCCGCAGAGCGGCTGTGCGTGGAGTCCGCGCTACCGCACGGAAAGGACAAACATAAATGACCTATGCTCGAGAACGTGACGCACTACTCGATAGCCCGTGCACACACGATAGCCTTAAACAGGCAATCCGACTGCTCGACACTGTCGATTGCGTAGACGCAGCAATGAATGCCGATATACTGGCTCAACTGATGAAACGTCGAGTAGACGAGGCTTTCGCATGAAGTACCGACACAACAAACCAATTTACAATCGTCAGGACTGGGTTCTTTGTACTTGCGATGATTGCGGCGAATACAATTATGTAGAGCCGCATGGAACTACTGCCGAGTGTAAATGTGATTCTAATCAAGAGACGGAGCATTCAAACATCCCATATAGTTGCCGTGACATAAGCGGTTGCTACCTGGTCAGCCGCGTTGCCATGCCACAAAGAGCGGTTTGCACGCGGACAAAATGCCCTATACGCTGCTAATTGAGCAGTTAATCGAGCGAGACGATAATGCCTATTAAAACATTCGAACTTTCACTGCCAACGCATTGGGCTTCCTACCTGATCAACGGCGATGCCTCAAGCTTTAGCTTGTATGATGATGGTGATGATGAAATTGCACGCATAGACGCACTAATAAACGATTGCGGAGGCTATTGCATAGACGTTAGCGAAGAAAGTGAATTTCGGCATGCATCTTACGATGCTCCGGGGGAACTGGCAAACGACTACGCAACCTATACATTTATCGAGAATTGAATTATGAACACACTAAAACGTAAGCTTTTATTGGAAGGTGCCGTGATGAACATTCAACGTGCAAACTACGCAGCGGCACGAGGTAAAGTAACCCATGCAAACCAGCACCCTTCCCGGTTGCGTGCCTCCGGTACTAAGCGCGGCGATCTCATGAATGAATGCCGTACAGCTAAGCGGGAGCTTAGGGCACAGTGTGTGCGCGTACATGTGCTGTTAAGGACAATCCAAGGGGTGCGGACGTGATCTGCTTCAGCAACCTACCCAAGTTCGAACATGATTGCGATCATTGCATCTTTTTAGGTCACGTGTGCGACCATGATCTGTACTACCACGCAGGTACGCGAACGAGTAAAAACACGTATCCAGGCGAAACCGTAATTGCTCGCTGGGGAAATTCGGGAAGTGAGTATTCCTCAGGTAGAGAATTTGCCAAAGGTATACACGCACATCTAACTATTGCACTCCAGCTTGCACGCATAGGAGGCCATAAAACGTGAGTAGGTTATGCGAAGCGTACACACGCGGCGGCGGTACTCAACTTGTAACATTCGACCGTGGTTCACTTGTTGCCAATAAATCAGCGTTACACACACTCACAAAGGAATATGGGCTACCGTCCGTTGATCTGTCAACGCTGCGTATGCGGGAATACTATCCGCGCTATATCAAGGACCAAGAAGCGACGAGCGCAGCACAAAAGGAGCGGGAGCGTACCCCCGCCCTTGAGGGCGGAACACTCGCGCAGCAAAGCGAGCAAGTGTTATGATAGTCACAGCTATCACAATCTGCGCCTTCACCGTCGTAATGCTCAGCGGCGAAATCATTAAATACTATCGGCCGGGATTACTTCGACCTGCCAGCAAGTTATAACCCTTCCTTTCCTCCTCCTTTTAGCCCCATTCTGATATGGGGTTTTTCTTTGCCTATCTTTCCCCAATTCGATCAGATCGTAGCCTTAACACCTAATTCTTGCTCGTCTAAGCTCGCCTGAGCACTTATCTCGACCTACCCCTACCCTTACCATTGCCCAAATCACAGGCAAAAAGAGCCCCGCTCAAGGCGGGGCTAAGGTTGGTGCGCTTGTCGAAACTGTTAACTGTTGTAAGATTCCGCGCAGCTATCTTCGCAGAATCGTTGGCCTTTCTCTTCTGGCTTAAATTTGGAACCACACCATTTACACTCTACGCTGTAATCCTGCCAAGCTATCGGACATCCGTGCTCGTGGCAGTAAATGCCGTTTATCATTAAAGCTTCACATTGTGTGCACATCATTTACTCCATTACTGTTCTGCGACTGGTGTTACAGTACAACGGTTGCTCGTGTACCCGTTCATACCCTTCGAACCATACACCAGGGCACAGAGTATTCGGATGTGAGCAGTGAGCTTGTGCTTGTTCCAGGGTTAACCCGCGATGCATTACTTTCCGACGCGCCAGACCACCATGCTTGTAAAAGGAATATCTGATTATCTGATACATTATTCTATATCCTCCAATAGAGCTTGCGCAATCTCATACCAATTTACCTCATGCAGCGCACCATTGAATATATCAGCGAAAAAGGAAGCTTGATCAGGCATCCATTCTTCCGCTAATTGTTCAAAATACTGCTCTATCTCTTTGCCCAAATCATAAGCATTCGCACCATTGGCCGCTTGATGCTGTGCCATTTCCTGGAAATAGTGATAACTGCCTTCATCGTTATCCATCCACAGCTTGCAGTTCCACGTTTCGTAATTAGTCCAGCCGTTGTATCTACTCATTTCCAAGTGTCCATTGGATAAAACTGCATACGATAGACAACAAACTCCCCTTTCCTTTTCATTAACTTATTTTGTTTGTTCATTACGTCGCGTGCTTTCCACGCGGCCTTTTGTGTTGCGTGTGTTTCGACAGCACGAGCAAACAGATCATTGAATTTGATAGCGACGATATAATCATCGTTTGCATTGCAAGCATTCTCGTTTATATCAAGTGGCATGTTTATATTCATACACTGGTATTCCTTTTTAATAGCAGGGTTACTTACAAGCCTAAAGCTCCAAGAACTTTTATTAGCTTTTCGAAATCATTCCAATTACCACCCATATTCTCAATTTGCTCGCGTGTAAACGCTCGCCATTTTTTTGCGGTATATTGCTTACATCCTATCGATACATACTTATCCCCTACAATTACAGTATAAAAAGGACCAGTGATAACAATGGGGGATTTTTTGCAGTTTTCATCCCCAAACACCTCAGCATTCCCAAACACCCGAGCATCCCCAGACACCCGAGCATCCCCATACACCCGAGCATTCCCATACACCTCAGCATCCCCAAACACCCAAGCATTCCCAAACACCCGAGCATTCCCATACACCTCAGCATCCCCAAACACCTGAGCATCCCCAAACACCTCAGCATCCCCAAACACCTGAGCATTCCCAAACACCCGAGCATCCCCATACACCCGAGCATCCCCAAACACCTGAGCATTCCCAAACACCCGAGCATCCCCATACACCCGAGCATCCCCATACACCCGAGCATTCCCATACACCTCAGCATCCCCAAACACCCAAGCATTCCCACTTTGATTTAAATTGTTTTCACTTTCGACAAAACCTCCAGTCTCTCCTTTTTTCACTGTACCAAAAGAAATCAAAGCACGAATTCTGTAAAGCGTTTTTGTACCAAAGACAATTTTGGTTTCACTCGTAAGTTCGTATTTATTAGGTGTATTCATATTTTATCCCCTACAAATGTAGATATGAAATGATTAGATGACAGCATTGTTGCCGTGTAGTTATCCAGGGAGATAAGGAACGCGGGACAATCCCTTCCGTTAAGTTGTGTGTATTGAGGCAATCGAGCAGTAGCCTGTCTCAGGTTGCTCGGTTCACTTCCGTATAGATACAAATGAGCAGCGGGATAGACAATACCCGTATAGATCAATGCTCGCGACTGGTTGGTAAGTTGCGGAACATTACTTACCAGAGATAGTGCGAGTTTTACTTGCTTTTCTAAGTTATCCATTATGTGTGGCTCTTACCATGCGCACTAGTCGTGCGTTTTGTTTAGACTCCGCAGCAGACTCCGCAGCAAACTTCGCAGCAGACCCCGCAGCAGACCTCGTAGCAGACCACGCTGCAGACTCCGCAGCAGACTCCGCAGCAGACCTCGTCGCTGCAGACCACGCTGCAGACCACGCAGCAAACTCCGCAGCAAACTCCGCAGCAGACTTCGCAGCAAACTTCGCAGCAGACCACGCAGCAAACTCCGCAGCAGACCACGCAGCAGACTCCGCAGCAAACTTCGCAGCAGACCACGCAGCAAACTCCGCAGCAGACCACGCAGCAGACTCCGCAGCAAACTTCGCAGCAGACCCCGCAGCAGACTTCGCAGCAGACCACGCAGCAGACTCCGCAGCAGACTTCGCAGCAGACCACGCAGCAGACTCCGCAGCAAAATCGCCCCTAAGCCATTGAAGCACTATCGATGGACAATCCCAAGCATCTACAACATCCAACGCACATAACCGCGCAAACTTTCGTAACAACTCCTCACCACCGACACGCCATAAAATAGTGCGGTAACCACACACTAATTTATCGTTACCCTTTTCCATAATGGTATCGCAATCAACCCGGCAGATTGTAGAACCGGGTGCGTATTTCAAAGCATCGATTAATCTTATTGACGCATGTAACCCCGATTCACACATCTTGATATTGCCGTTATAGGCAAGCAATTCCCCATCGGCAGGGATAGGGCCACCATTGCGAAGTGTGTCGCCAACAAAATGCCAAGCCTTCATCCGAATACCTCATCTTGGCAGATCTGACACATTCCCAGCGATTTGTTACTAGACTCAGCCATTAGAATTCTCCTTCATTTCAATTAGTTACCTCAGCTCGCGAATTATAACACACGCTATTGATTCCCGTCACCTGTTCATTTCACATCCCCGTTCACAAGTTAAACTTGTTCATTTCTAACAAATCCAAACATTGAACAAAGCTCCAGGGTTGACAAAGCCGCTCGAATCTGAAATTATCGCGTTTCGGTTCCTACCGTTTTTAAGGTTTTTAAGGAAAACGGTAAGAATTCATACCTTTTTAAGGAGCTGTGATTATGATACCTAAATATCCCGATGTGGTAGTACAATTAACAGGAGAAGATGGCAATGCTTTTAGCATTATGGGAACAGTTTCCCGAGAACTGCAAAAACAAGCCAAAGTAGACCAGTCTGTTGTAGATGATTACATGGAGGAATCTATGGCTGGCGATTACTATAGTCTGTTAAAAACTGCTATGAAATGGGTAACAGTACTTTAGAACGTGAAAACTTTGTACACTTTCGATGAACTGATCGTAGAGTTTGGTAGCGATTGGTTCTCATCTTTAAACCCTCACTTTACCGATTCATATATCCTCCAGCACGCATACGAGCGCTACTGGGGCAGGACTATGCCCTACAGTGAACTTATGCGTGTTTGGGAAGTAGGTTTATCTGATGACGTGTGGCCGAGGTACTTGGATCTGTGGTGGGAAAAATGCGGCGTACTTGTCGCCTAACTAAAGCAAAGGAGTACTTATATGTTAACTAAACGAGAAGCGGCAATAATCTCTGCCTATACAGGATTTTTGTTAGGAGATTTCAGTGATATGCATAAGTATATAAAACAGATTATGAAACGATCTGTTTGGACTGTTTGGACTCATGACATGGGCAACAAGAAAGTCTGGGAAGAGATCCAAGCAACAGCAAAGCCTGACTTTGTAGCCTTGGAGATAGAAACTTAGATATTGCAATCAGATAGAAGGCGTGCTAAAATAGCTATTTGCTTCGCTTTCGCTACGCAAGCGAGCATCATAAAAATGCTCGCACTAGCTTTTTCGACGTGATTCACGGGAGTCTCTTTCTATAGGAGTAGAGATTATGAGTACAATTTGTTATGTTATTTGCTGTAACGATAGCGTTGAGGCTTGTACTACAAACAAAAGTCTAGCCAAAAATTGGCTAGAGGTACTAGCCACAGAGCATTACTTAAGATACAAAGTGAATTTTCCCCCTATGACCTACGAAGAATACAGAAAACGTTTGTACTGGCACATGCACGAGACTCCCTTTAAGGAAAAACTATGACAGAACTAAGAAATCCAACAGTTGACGATCTGATAGAGGAACTAGCCTTAGACGAGTTCTCGTTGTGCCCCTACTGTGGTGCTAATCCTGAAGAAGAGGAGTATATGTGTACCCAAGAATGCGATGTATTCTCTCTGCGTGATGAGAATACTCCTTTCCCTTTAAACTTTGATGAAGACATTTTCCTGTGAGAAACCAAGGCATCGAAGAGATATTTGTAGATGTTACACAGGCGCGTATCTTTATTGCTCAAGCAAAAGCAACAGTGGTGTGGCAGGAGTACATAGATAACCTTTCCCGTAAAAGAGTAGGTACTGCTACTTACTATCTGCACCATAAGCAGATACAAGAAGAGTTGAAGAGGATTGACAAGGCGTTGGTAAAGGTGTAATCTGTTTTTGGTGTTGTTTGGAACGGCAACCGGACACTAGAAGTCACAGGGTCATGCCTACTTGGTGTCACTTCACGTTCGACTCGTGGGCAACACTCCACTTTTACTTAGGATTTTATCGTGACTCGAAAGAACATCATAAAAGTAGTTTTCCATGAAACGTAACATCATCTCCGAGATCAAACTACTTGCACTCGATCTCGCCATTGCAGACTCCCTTCGGGGAGTCTGCCCTTTTTGTAACGCACGAGAACATTCCTTTACGATAACTCGCAACGAAGAGGGGTTGTTGTACAACTGCTACCGTGATAGCTGTCCCCCAGAAGATTCTTCTGGATTCATAGGTACTATGCCTCAGAATGTTCTGGACGTATCTTCTTTCAAGAAGGAGAAAAAGTTTAGGGCTAAACCTTTCAAATACCCTACTACCGGCCTTCCTTTAGATATGGAAGAGATACTTTACTCGTTGTACGGATTCATTCCAGTATGTAAATGGGATACGGGCCACTTCCGTCTGGTTTTCGAAGCACGAAACTACGAAGGATATACTTACGGCTATGTAGCTAAAGCATTGTCAGGATACACCAGATGGAAGGGACCGAAGTCCGTTAACTACTTCGATACTCCCGGACCCCACTTGTATTACCCTCCTTTTTTTAAGTCTCCGACAGTACATCTAGGTCCTGGAGGATATCTAAATACTGAAAGTGTAACGATAGTAGAGGACTGTATCTCTGCTCAGAAAGTGAATGGAGTAGCGTTGCTTGGTACTCACATGACAGATGAGCAAGCGTTAAGCTTGCGTAAACATTTCAATCGCCTTATAATAGCGCTTGATCCCGACGCAGCCGCTGCTGCTCAAAGAATATACCGAAAGTACAACCTGTATTTTGATAATATTAGAATACTGGATTTGGACAAAGACCCCAAGGACACATCCTACGAAGAATGGAACAAAAAATACTCTCAGCATCAATCGACTCCCGAGAAGCCTACGAAACTCTAGAACACTTCGCCATAGGCGAATATCTAAGCGACGCAGGCGGCATAATCTGGGAAGAGATCTCCAAATACTACACACAAGATCAAGCCATACAAACTGCTGATACGGATATACTCAAGGACAGACTTGAGAAGAACTATCCGAAACACTTCGAAGCACTCAAAACCTTTGTTTTCAAGGAAGCAGTTTCCCTCCCTAATCTAATCACGCAGATTGAAGATCTGCAGAGCGAGGTAATCCGCAACAAGATTGCCCTCGCCTGTCGTACCGACGATCCCCAACTAACTACACTCTTTGAAGAGTTTCACCAGATCAAGCAACGATCGCGCGAGAAGCGTACGCTGCGTGTTGATGATCTGAACGAGCTGTTGACAACCTCTGGCAAAAAGATTAAGGTACTGCCCTCTATTTTGAACAGACAGTTGGAAGGAGGTGTAAGCCGCAAGCACCATATCATGGTGTTCGGATTAGGAGAAATAGGTAAGTCTCTGTTTATATTGAACATGGCATACGGCTTTGTGAAACAAGGATTGAAGGTGGGTTTCCTCGACAACGAGGATAACCCCGAGGATGTACTCAAGCGCTACGTAGTACGAGCAGCGGGTACAACCCTTCAAGATTTTAAGCTAGGACCAGAGCCTCACATAGAGAAGGCACTTGCATTAAAGGGAGAGTTCATCTTCAAAGAGATAACTCCCGGCACACCCCACGAGATAAGGAAGTGGGCTAAGGACAATAAGCCGGATGTGTTGATTGTGAACCAGATACGTAATCTAAGGATCACGGGGGTACAATCGCCTGAGCAACAACGAGAACGAGCATCTATGTTCATGCGTACGTTAGGTAAGGAGTGTAACCTTGTACCTGTAAGCGTTACGCAAGCCTCTGCTACTGCCCAGGATAAAATGTACATAACTCAGAACGATATGGACTATAGTAAAGTAGGATGTCCCGCCCAATCCGATCTTTTGATTGGCATTGGAGGTACAGTGGAGTATATTAATGGGGGTCAGAGGATGTGTAGCGTGATACGCAACAAGATTTCCGGCATCCACTTACCCTTCCGAACAACGTTCGATACACAAAGAGTTAAGGTTGAATAGATATGAAAGAATTTATTATCAATGCCCTCTACCATATTGTGATTATCGCAATAGGCATAGTAATAGGACTCCAAGCTAACGGATGGCTTATTCATTGGACAGTAGGAAATTAACGTGAATGAACGGCAGGAAGAAAGACTCTACGAGAAGTTTGCCCAAATTCTTAACGAACTTAGATCCATCAATCTATCTCTCCGAGAACTATGTGATAGTAGATGTGGAGACAACGAGATTGGAAGGGATGTGGAAGAACCCCGACAATCGCCTTCTGAGCGTCCAGTTCTGTTTAGGTCCGGAGCATCCCCAGAGGAAGAGATTTGGGGACCGGAACGTCATCATAAAGGGAAATGAATATGAACAGTCTTATTTCATTGATAGCATCCTCAGTACTGCTGATTTCTTTGTGGCACATAACACTAAATTTGAACTCGGATGGTTTACACGATGCGGTTGTGTTTTGGATCAAATTCTCTCTTATTGTACTATGCTTGGTGAATATATTATACTTGGCAATCGTAAACAGCCCATTAACCTTGATGATACTCTCCACAGGTATGGGTTAAATGGTAAGGAGAATCACGTTGCTAATATGCTCAAAGGGGGGATGTGTCTAAGTGAAATACCTTTTGAATACTGGCAAGGCTACGCTGCGCAGGATGTGGGTCAGCTTCACAAGCTATTTCTTGAGCAGCGAAGGTACCTTGATGATAGCGGGCTATTGCCTGTGGCTTTTGTGCGTAATGTTTTTACTCCTTGTTTGGTCGATATCGAGCCGAATGGGATGACCCTTGACCCTGAACGGGTAGGGAAAGTAACAGCTAAGATATCGAACAGGCTGCGAGAACTTGAAACAGAGTTTTCCGCCATCACAGGAGGGGCGAATCCTAAGTCCGTTCCTCAGATGCGCAAGGTTATGTTCGAGGATCTCAAATTCAAGCCTGCGTACGATCCGTACAAGCGACCGATCCTTACACCCGCAGGCGTAGAGTTACGTAAGCAGCATGCAACGTTTGATGAGACAGAGTACTACGCAGTTAATGCTGACGTAGTAAGGGTGTTAGTCTGTCGGAATCAACGGCAACGTAGATTCAAAGAGATAAAGATGGAGATCGGAAAGCTTAAGGATAAGCGATCGAAGTACCTTAACAACATGCAGGCGTGTATTGACGGAAACGGAGGGACGCTTTATGCGTCCATTCACCAGACACGTACTAAGACTCACCGTACTTCCAGTAAGGGAGAAAAGTACAAGCTGCAGTTTCAGAACCAAGACAACGAACTTAAGCCAGTGTACAAGGCAAAGTACGGACACTTTGTAGAAGTAGACTACTCTCAACTTGAGTTTAAGATGGCAGCAGTACTTACCCAGGACGAACCAACACTAGAATTAATACGGAGCGATTATGATATCCATCGATACACTGCGTCAGAAATGTATTCAAAAGATGAAGGAGATATTACCGAAGAAGAAAGAAGGCACGCCAAACGACACACCTTCAAACCACTTTATTATGGTAGATCCGGAACCCCCGAACAGGTTGCTTATTACCTTGGTTTTAAGTCCAAGTACAGAGGAATCGCAGACACTCAAGATAGATGGTGTGGAGATGTCCTTCGATCAGCTAAAGATTCTCTCACGATTGCTAGCGGACTTAGGTTTTATTTCCCAGGAACGAGGTTAGGAGGGAATAGTAAGAGTCCGTTCGGACCTTACATAACGAACGGTGCGAACATATATAACTTTCCGATACAAAGTATCTGTGGTGCAGATGTGGTGCCGATGGCACTTACGATCTTGTGGCACAAGATGAAGGCACGCGGGATGAAATCCCGGATCATAAATACGATCCACGATTCTATCCTAAGCGAAGTTTCGGATGAAGAACTAGAGGAATATCAGACGCTTGTAAAGCAGTGTTTGACAAAGCATGTCGTTGCTGCTATGCTCAAACTCTACAAGTTGGACATAAACATCCCACTTGTTGTAGACTTCAATATAGGAAGTCATTGGCACACTTCTAAAGATTGGGAAGACAAATGGCTTTCTACTACAGCGACGACGTAAACGACAACTATCTTGGAAAAGATAGTACATATACATATGACTATTTAAAGAGGAATAGAAAGACGATGACACAACATTCTGGCCGAGTAAGCCACGTACAAAAGAACGACCACGGGTGGTTCTGGTTCATCCTCGATGGTGAAGAGAAACTCTACTATAGGATGAAAAAGAAATCCGAAGGTTTGCAAAAAGGAGATAATGTTCAGTTCAACTATGAACTGACTAAGAGAGAGGCTAACGGAACGATCTACGACAATTTGGACGTAGACGTTGATACGATTAAGAAGGTAGAAGCTCCTGCCCCTTCTACCAAGAGCAACGGCAAAGCATCACAGAGTAGCAGCGGATGGGATGTCAAAGACATGCGTATCCGTTATGCCGGCGCTCTTAACACAGCTACTTCTCTTGTGTTGTTTCTTGTGGAGCACGGGCATATTAAGGTAGGTGCTAAGGCCAAGAACGTGAAAGATATGGGTGTCTTGGAAGCAACAAAGAGTCTTATCCACAAAGTAGCGGACGACTATTACCAGGCTATTACGGTAATCCCGGAACGGGATTGGGAAGAAGAGGAAGCGCCTCCGGTAGTCCTTGAAGCTGTGGATGCAGAAGACGATGATGGTTTCGATGATGACTAACGAGCAATCTCGTCCGTGGATCACTACGAATAGTGGTATTCAATTCTTCTTCCCCCGCTATGTGGGGGAGGAAATTGATCCCGATACGTTGGATATCTACGATATTGCCCATTCTTTGGCACAACTTACCCGTTTCAACGGGCACTTGTACCAGCCTTACAGCGTTGCACAGCACTGCTGTCTGGTGTCGGACCTGGTAAGTGATTATCCCTTAGAAGGCCTCTTGCACGACGCATCAGAGGCGTATACGGGAGACTTTCCTACTCCTATCAAACACCTTATTCCTCAAATCTTCGATTTGGAAGAGAGTATAGACAAGGCAGTGGCTAAGAAGTACAATCTTGAGTATCCTATGCCTCCTACTATACGCAAAGCGGATAAGGAAATACAAGCTATAGAGGCTAAGATGTTTGACCCTCCCGTACACGGAGGGATAGTCCCTTGGGATTGGAGGAAAGCAAAGGCCGAGTTTTTACAGCGTTACCACACTTTGATTATGGAAGGTGTCTTTTGACAACAGCACTAATAGACCTTGATCCTATTGTGTACTCTTCCGGCTTTGTCGGAGAGCATCACATGTACTACATCACAATCAAAGGAGAGGAGTCTCCACGTACTTCTTTCGAGACTAGGACAGAAGCCCACCGATGGGCGGAAGATGTAGGCTTGGAAAAAGACTCTTACGAACTTGTCGATGAAATGTGGACAGAGCCTTTGGCTAACGTACTACATACGGTCAAGAAAAGAATAGAGTCTATCCTTGAGAATACCCGTGCAACTTCCTTCCGGGGATTTCTTACCGGAGGGGATCAGTTTCGAAAGGAAATCTATCCTGCGTACAAGGCTAATCGTAAATCTCCTCGTCCCGTATACTACGATGAGATACGTGAGTATATGATTACCCAACACGGTGCGGAAGTGATAGATGTGTACGAGGCAGATGATGCCCTCGCTACGTGCCAGAAGGATACTACGGTTATTTGCACTATCGACAAGGATCTGTTGCAAGTGCCGGGTACCCACTACAACTATGATACAGGAGAGCACATAGAGGTAGAGGGTTTCGGAACTCTTGCTCTATCGAAGGATAAGAAAACATTGAAGGGGACGGGATTGAAGTTTTATCACGCTCAGATGTTGATGGGAGATGGTACGGATAACATCAAGGGAGTTCCTAAGATGGGACCGAAGGGTACCTACGATCTCCTTAATCGTGTTACTGACAAGAAAGAGTCTTCCAAAATCGTGCGTAAGCAATATGAGAAAGCCTTCGATATCGAATGGAAGACACAACTAGATCTACATCGTAAACTCTTATGGATGCACCGCGACGTGCCGGGATTATGAAAATGGATGTTGAAACAATCTGGAATCTAGAACTTGATCCTGTTTATAAAGAAAGTGATACTTCGTGGAGGCACGGAGAATACCGAACAGAAGTGTATTACGAAGAAAATACACGAACTTATTGGATGACTACCTATCAGCTTTCAAACGATGGCGAAACCAATGACCTCCGAGAAGGTAGTGCAGTATTTGATCAGTGCTGGCCTGTGGAAACAAAAACAATAGAATTTACATTATGCGATCCAAATTCGAAGCAAGAATAGCAAGACAGCTCACGGCTAACAAAATAGAGTACAGGTACGAACCTTTCTCTCTTGCCTACTACGTAGCGGTACCTAACTACAAGTGCTTACAATGTGATAGCTCTCTTATCATAAAGCCTCGTAAGTATATACCGGACTTCGTAATAGGTAATATGATAATAGAAGCTAAAGGAATCTTTGATTCCGCAGAGAGAACGAAGGCACGCTCACTTAACATCCAGTTGGTAGAGTGGGACTTTAGAATGGTATTCATGTATGACAACTGGATAACAAAGAAGCACAAATCAAAGTATAGCGATTGGTGCGAGAAGAATGGAATCACGTATGCAATAGGGAAAATACCTAAAGCTTGGTTTAAAGACTTAAGGACTAACCAATGAAAAGTAAAGGAGACTTGGGTAAGATTACCGCATGCTTTAGATGCGGTACGATCAAGCCGGAAACAGAAGAGTTAGAACGAGGGATAAAGTGTAATTCCTGTGGAGAGATAAGTACCGTAGTCACTTTGTACGAATTGATGGATCTCATCAACTTCGTCTACCTTCACTTGGATAAAGTAGACCTGTTGAAAGAGATGGAAGAATGGAAATGAAGTATCATCATGCGCCAGCTTACAAGGGCCAAATAAGAAGATGTATAACTAAACGTAATTGGTTAGGAGGTTGTACATATTGGTTAGAACAAGCAGATTTGCATGAAGATGGCTTTAATCTGAATTGGTATGTAATTCCTGTTCTACAAAACGTACCAAAAGAAAGGTATTATAAGGCAAAAAGAAAATGAGAGAACCCAAGATCTTAATGCTCGATACGGAATTCATGCACCCTAAAGCATGGCGAGGATTCTCCACTGACGTAGGTTTAATCTACTGCATGTGCTCCAAGTGGTACGGTAACACAAAAGTTACCACGCAAAGAGTAGACGATTACGGATCTAACTTCTTCACAGCAGAGAAGCGTATGCTTAAAGATATGAAAGCAACGCTCATAGATGCCGACATATGGGTATCTTGGTACGGCATAAAATGCGATATTCCGGGAATTAATACACGTCTGATGCACCACGGGTTAGGCATCCTGCCTAACATAAAACACATCGACCTTTGGAGAACGTGCAAGAATAAGCTCGCTCTCGGGTCCAATTCGATGAAGAATGTATCGGAGTGGTTAGGCTTCGCGGAGCGTAAGACTCCGCTCAAATTGCAGGAGTGGTACCTCGCTCTCCACGGCAACAAGAAAGCGATGAACTCTATAGTACGACACTGCGTAGCAGATATTAAAGTATTGGAAGAAGGGTACGATGCCTTACTCCCCTTAGTATCTTCTCGTATTTCGTTGAATTCCATAACAGGTAATGAAAGTGCTTGCCCCAAGTGTGGGACAAGTGGTAAGATACAAAAGAGAGGTTGGAACTACGCACAAGTGATGCGTACCCGACGATTACAATGTACCAGTTGCGGAAGCTGGTTAACAGGCGAAAGAGAACGGGTGTTACCCGTAGGAAGTGTGAAAGCATGAAAATGGTAGCAGTTTTACTTTTGGGTATAGTAGGAAACGTAATTTTGTGGTGTGGTTCTCAAGGATGTACATCAATATGAACTGGCAAGAGAAAGCCGCAGCACTAAATGCATTGGCTCCTATTCAAATTCTCATGAGAGGTATTGAGAATTGGTACGTGCAACAATCCGCAGAAGTAAAAGAAGGTGCTATGCTTAAGGGTAAATACGGAAACGGAACTACTCCAGAATTGGCAATAGAAGATCACTGGAATCAATTAACAGACTTAGTTGGACGTGAAAAATATATTGTGATAGGTGCCATGAGTAACCGCAGAAGGCAAGTCAAGTGGAATGGTTATATGTGGAAGGATGTGATATGAGCAAAGAACTGGCACAAGTAGAAGCACTTAAGACGCTTATGATTATATATGCACAAGATGGTATGCAGCTTCGAGGCGGAGGAGGTATCCTTACTCGCGAGAAACAGGACGAGCTGGATGTACTTGAGGGCAAACTCGATGAGATAATGAAGAAGATAGAAGAGTTGGCAGGCATAGGATATACGTTACAATGAAATGTATAATAGCTGGTTCCAGATCCATAAGTGATATGCATCATGTAGAGAAGGCAATACGCTTATCAGGATTCGATATAACCCAAGTAGTATGTGGAAATGCACGAGGAGTAGATACTCTCGGTGCTTCTTGGGCAAAAACACAAGGGGAATATATAGAAAATCCTCGTAACGTTTCGGTTAAGTACTTCAAACCCGATTGGGAACAAGGTAAGCACGCAGGCTTGTTGCGTAATGCAGTGATGGCAGAATATGCTGATGCTCTTATAGCAGTATGGGATGGTACTTCCCGAGGTACGAAGCATATGATAAAGGAAGCGAAGGATAAAGGCTTAAAGGTATTCGTATATAAACCATTCAAAAGGAACTAAACATGTTTAAACCTTCTTGTGAAGAACTTCTTGAATTAGATCCTATTTATACAGAATCTGATACGTCATGGCGCCATGGAGAATACCGTACAGAAGTTTATAAGGTAGACGATAAATTTTGGATGGCTCAATATCAACTGAGCAATGATGGAGAAACAAATGCTTTAAGGGAGGGTTGGGCAGATATTCAACAGTGCTGGCCTGTGTCAGTGACAAAAATCCAATATACAACAGTTAAGCCAGGGAACTAATTGTGATGGGTGAACTACCTACCCAATACCAACACTACATTCACTTGTCCCGCTACGCTCGCTTCCTTACAGAAGAAGGACGTAGGGAAACGTGGGACGAGACAGTAGACAGATACATAACCTTCTTCCGTAATATATACGGAAAGAAGCTAGACAATAAACTATGGACAGACTTACGTAACGGAATACTTGACTTAGAAGTGATGCCTTCGATGCGCTGCCTGATGACAGCAGGCAAGGCGCTCGAACGCGACAACGTTGCCGGATACAACTGCGCATATGTCGCAGTAGACCATCAACGAATTTTCGATGAGATCCTCTACGTGCTCATGTGCGGTACGGGAGTAGGCTTCTCTGTAGAAAGACAGCATATCCAGAAACTCCCCGTTGTAGCTGATAAGCTATATCCGACAGACACAACCATTGTCGTATCCGATTCTAAGATCGGATGGGCAAAGGCAGTACGGGAACTTATCTCTATGCTTTACAGCGGACAGATACCGAAGGTAGATGTCTCGCGTGTACGTCCTCAAGGGTCCGTACTTAAAGTTTTTGGTGGAAGGGCTTCGGGAAGTGCCCCTCTCCTTGATCTGTTCGAGTTCGCAACTGTTACCTTTCGTAACGCTGAAGGAAGAAAGCTCCAATCGATAGAGGTTCACGACCTCGTTTGCAAAATAGCAGACATCGTTGTGGTCGGAGGCGTCCGGAGAAGCGCTCTCATCTCTCTTTCCAACTTATCGGACCTACGTATGCAGTCTGCTAAAAGTGGTATGTGGTGGGAGACAGAGCCTCACAGGGCATTAGCCAATAATAGCACCTGTTACACCGAGAATCCGGACATAGGTGTGTTCATGCAGGAATGGCAACGCTTGTACCAGAGTAAGTCCGGAGAGCGGGGCATCTTCAATCGGAATGCAGTTAATCAGCATGTACAACACTTAGATAGAAGGGAGTGGGAGAGTCAAGAATTTGGCACCAATCCCTGCTCTGAGATAATACTTAGATCCCGTCAATTCTGTAACCTCTCTGAAGTAGTGATACGTCCTGATGATACCCTAAATGATATTCATCGTAAGGTTAAGCTGGCAACAGTACTCGGTACGCTGCAGTCCTCGTTAACGGACTTCCGCTACCTGCACTCCTCATGGCAGAAGAATACAGAAGAGGAGCGATTGCTTGGTGTAAGCTTGACGGGGATAATGGACCATCCGGAGATGTCCGGCAGGCAGTGGCACAAAGAACTAGGGCACAGGCTGGAACAGCTACGCGATGATGCTGTTACGACGAACAAGACAACGGCGGCTAAGTTAGGCATTGATCCTTCCGTAGCCGTTACGTGCGTTAAGCCTTCCGGTACGGTGTCTCAACTGGTAGACAGTGCCTCCGGCATACATCCCCGGTACAGCCCTTACTATATACGAACTGTTCGCAGTGACAAAAAAGACCCTCTTACAATGTTCCTCCAAGCTGAAGGTGTACCTAACGAACCGGATGTTACCAAGCCGGATAGTACGGTAGTGTTTTCATTCCCGGTAGAGGCTCCGAAAGACTCTGTTATGCGAGATGCGATGACTGCAATCGAGCAGTTGGAACTATGGAAGATATACCAGGAGCATTATTGTGAACATAAACCGTCTATAACGGTGTATGTGAAGGAACACGAATGGATGGAAGTAGGAGCGTGGGTATACAAACACTTCGACATTTTAAGTGGTGTATCCTTCTTACCCCATACAGATCATGTGTATAAGCAGGCTCCTTACCAGGAAATAACGAAAGAAAAGTATAAAGAAGCAGTGAAAGCATTCCCCGAAAACTTGAAATGGGAAATGCTACAACAGTACGAACAAACGGATACAACTATAGGATCACAGGAGTATGCCTGTGTATCGGGGACTTGTGAAATATGAAATGTTATATGCTACGACTTAAAGAACCCTATCGTTGGGATACTCGCGCAGAGTATAGTGCGGGTGATGCTAATGCTGTTATATCGGTTATGGCAGTATCGGAACAACAGGCCCGCGACTTGGCTAGCGAGTTTACTAGAGGCTTTCCCGAACGTTGGGAAAAAAATAGTAATGCGTCATGTAAAGTGATAGATAAGCCTGGAGTCGTTGGAGTGTTTTAATGATAACCTGCACGTCAAAGAAGTTGACAACGGAAGAGATACGACGTAAGCTCTTACACTGTGAAAAGTTACTTGTACTACATCCTAGAACTAACTACGCGGAACAGTACGTTCCGCTGTTCTCGGTGAAAGCTACTATGTTGTATGGAAAGAAAAGAGTGCAAATATGATAATCAGAATTCCTTACTCTGCTCTTGCTGGTATTACTACCTTGCTTGAACGCAACGAAGTATTGCGAGAATATCGAATAGATCCTAATCGTAAGTTTAAGTGTGTCGAGACTGCGACGATAAAAGAATATTTTATTTTCGAACAGGCAGACCACGATATACTGCCAATACAAAAGGAAGAAGAGGATGACTAATACCAATCGGAGCAAAGCGACGACTGGCGAACTGGCGCAGTGGTTGGGCGATGAAAACATTTTCCGTGGCGAGGGCAAAGGTATTCGTGAAGAAGCCGCCGCCCGCCTGCTTGATCTTGAGGAAAAAGTCATAATCCGCGCAGACTTCTTAATAAGCAACAATGAAAAATTCAGCGCCATCGAAAAGGAACGCGACCAACTCAAAGCCGAGAACGAGCGCAAGGATTCTGACTTGGTGGATCTGAATGCGGAACTGGAGCGGTTTCAGGTGCGTAACGGGCGACTCAAAGCCGAGAACGAGCGGCTGCAACACGAACTGAATCAGTGGACTGAGGTAGGGCATGATTTGACGCGCACCGTCGAGCGGCTGCGGGGCAAACTAACTGCCGCGCGTGGCCAGATGACAGACATGGCGCTCTACATCGAGGCGAAAGAAGTTAAGCGGCTGCGGGTTGCGCTGGTGGAGCGCGATCAATGGTGGCTGGATAATGTGATATTTGAGGCAATAGGCAATTGGGGTGGGCCAGAACATGAATTATTCAACGACGCTATCACCCGGATAGCCGATCAATTCAAAGCCCTGGAGTACCCCGATGACAATTAAATATACCTTGGACAGCAAAAGCATCAATCCAATAGTCGAAGTGACGCTGGACAAATTGATTACGATGGCCAAGCAATCGCACATCGCGGATGTGGTGCTGCGTTTCAACGGCAAAGATCATCGTGTAGAGGCTGACTGGATCAAATATCTGGAGAAGGTCGATGAAAGTTAAAGAGTTTGTTTTCCGGGCGGTTGGCTATCGACGCTATGAGCGTGTGCGGTTGCCGGGATTCGGTGGCTACGTTGACACTCCACAGCGTGTTGCCCAGCACATGGCAGACGATGAAGCTCCCGACGAGTATGAGGTAGAAACCGTTTGGTTAACGCAGGCACAGTTCAACGCCTTGCCAGAATTTCAAGGATGGTGATTCCGATGAAAGTTATTGACGCGGTGGCGTGGAACGTCACACAAGCGAACGATATTCGATCAAACTGTAGCGGCGATGAAGATGAGTGGCAGGATGTGGCCAACACTCACATGGCAATCGCTTTACTGCTCGAAGCCCAGCAGACTGCGTTGGAGAAGTATGGGCGGCATGACTTAAAATGTCCGCACGCACAAGTTCGTTCGCAGTTGTTTTCTTGCACCTGCGGCTACGCGGAGAATTTGAAATGAATAGTATTCGCTACCCGCGAAGCGGAAACCGCCCGCACGCCGAAGACGGAGGACGGTTATGAAACAATCTACACAGATAAACTTGATATTCGTAGTTGCTCTTGTAATACTACTTGGGACAGCTTCCGTCGCATATGCCGGTAACTTCTACGCTTCTGCGGGCGTAGGACGTACTCGGGGAGATACTACAAGTATCTACGATCACAACGGTAATTCGTTACAGGATGATTGGATAGGTAAACTAGCAGCAGGCTACGAACATTACTATCTGGGCAGTAACGTAGAAATGCACATAGGTATTGAGCACTTCTCTTCTGCGGAAAGGGAAGATCCGGGGTTTAATTGGGGTGGTGTAGAATTAAGGGTGAAGTTTTGGTGATAAGAGGAACGAAGCGAGTCATGAATGAGAAGTTAGCAAAAGGAATACGCAGGTTAGCGAGACACCAAGTGAAAGAACGTAATCTGCAGGAACGTACTACGTACCGTCCTGTAGATCGTCCTCATACACATAGACCTTACAAGATACGTCAACTGATAGTAGAACCCCTGTGCTTTAGAGGGGTGTACCGAGAGATGAAGAAACATGAGTATACAAACTGAACTAACCCAAGAGATCGTCGATCTCGAAACTGCCCTTGAGAGGGAAAGAAAGCATAAGGATCACTACCAACTCCTATCTCTTGTATATTACCAAGAAATAAGGAATGCTCACAAGGGTATAAGGAGATTGAAGAACGGGAATGCTAACTTAAGAAAGCAGTTAGCTTTGCAAGAACCTCTTGCTCCTGTAGAAGTAGGAGACGGGCATGGTACTGAAGAAGATCCTTGGGGAGACGATCAAAAAACGTATAACAAATACTTCAATAACAGCTTCTCTGACTTCGCCTCTGGTTGAAGAGTGGGAATAACTACCGGTTACCCCGCCGCAATCCCGAACTTTTCTTCTTCTTAGACTTGTACATAGCTTCCAACTCTTCAAGCAATTGCTGCTTGCCGGGATAGCCTCCACCAAGGGAACGAACAACGGCACGGGACAACGGTCCCGCTGCCTCTTTTGAGAACACAGAGTGTTCAATTGCCTTCTTCGAAGACATGCGCATACCTTGTATCAGATTAAATATATCTCCACCGACTGGTCCTGCAATAGTACCTAATACACGACCGCCATAAGGGCTTGTCAATCCGAGTGCTGCATCGAGAGCGATTCCCATTCCGCCGATAGATCCCCACGCACGTAATAGTTGCTCCGTCTTCGTAAACTCTCTGTCATCCATTGCTACCCACCTGCGCAGCTGATCGGCACTCCAACCAAGGGGAGAGCCTACCGCAACGAAAGTAGCAAGTGGTTTGAAGTTACCACGGCGCATGGGCTTTACTACATTATCCACCATAAAACCCCCAAAGTGGTAGCTAAAAGACTTGAACTTAAATCCTAATCGAAGATAGGGATTAGATCTCCACCACAACGGTAGTTTAGTTACATCATTAACGAAGTTAACCTTATCAGAAAATATAAGTCCGGCGTGCTCCGCATCCAATTCGTTGTAGTACTTGCCTAGTTCTTCTTCGGGTATGGGTTTCTTTTCGTACCTTCCTCCTGCAGAGAAAGTATCTTCCTGCCACACCTTCTTACTAGTGGGCAGTCCCATCTCTTCCATTGCTTCGTTGAATTTACGAAGCTCGATTGCTTCTTTGCGAGGAGAGAACCCTCCCGCCTCTATCTTTACTTTCTTGGCTAGCAAAGATTCGAAGTGTGCCTTGCCCATATTAGCACCGACAATACGGTTCATTTTCTCTGTATTTACAAACTGAATGACACGAAGAAACTTAGCCGGATCGTTGAGCCAATCCAATGCCTTCCACGCGCCTTGCAATTCCTTCCCTGTCATAGCACCCCATACCGTGTGGGTAATAGCACTCTCCCCAAGTACTTGCATCAAGGAAGTCTCGAAAACTGCCGCTGTACGCATAGCATAATCCTGCCCTTCCTTTGTCATAGAGGAAGCAATACCTTTATGCCAGTTGCGTGCAACCGTATGCAAAGGCAAGGACTTAGCCATATAGGAAGGACCAAGAATGTGTACTTGGGTAACGTTGAGGATAGGAGCAAGCGTAAGCTTCCACGTAGCTACAGCATTGAGTGCTCCGGTAATCCTTTTATGTGTATCGGAAAACCCTGCCTGATTACGTAACACTGCGGATTTGGAAGTATCTCCTGCTGCCGTATAGTATGTCTGATAGGCATGATCTCCCGCACCCCATGTAGGATGTAAGGCATCAACTTCTTCTCTTATAGTTTTGATGGCCGCTTCGGCGAACTCGTCTTTGATTCCGAACTTCTCTACAAACGCAAAACGTTTGGACACATCATAGGAATATTCTGTAATTACTTTCTTAGGATCTTTGATAAGAAAAGGTTCTAATACTTCATATGGAAAATTGAGCGTTCGAGGACGTTCAAGATGATGAGAACGTTTCATATCCGTAGCTTTCCTACGTGATACCAACAGACGTTCCGCCGCTTCGCGGCTCAGAAGATACTTATCCCCTCGTCGGGTAACGAAGTCACGCAGCTCATCCATGAGATCCTTTTGACCATACAGGATATGACCGAGAGCAGATTCCAACTCTTTCATATCGTCCCATCCATGTTCCGATAGCTGTTTGATCCACAATTCTTTACCTGCGTTGGTTTGCAAGAACTGCTCATCATAGATGCGGGGCCAATATCCTTTGGCCTTTAATGTCTTACCTTGCTCTAGCGTGTAGATACCTTTACGTACAGCCATATCTACAACTTGATCCATCTCCGTCTTAAGGAACTTCGCTACCTTTGCGACGCGAGGATTCATAGCCTTAACGGTACCTTCCATCACTTGTGCAATGTTCTTCCACTCTCCTGTTTTTTCTAAGAGTCTGGGTTTGCTGTCTTTACCAAATGCTTTAAGGCTTTTTTCGAGTTTGTTATAACGATAAAGAAAACCGTTTGCCATCTTACGGGTATTTACTTCTGCTTCTTGGATTGCAGCAGAAAATCTACGAGAAGTTTCACCTAACGCATCCATTCTTACTGAAGGTCTTGGTGCGATACTTCCCCACTGACGATCCCGCAATAGGGCATCGTTGGCGCGTCCCGGTGCGTCGGCTATTGTCGTACCTAGTTCCCGCGCTCCGTGACTTATACGTGTGCCCATTCCAATGGGTTGTACTGCCATTGCTTGTGCAGCACCTACACTACCTCCAGCTTCCGTTACACCCTCCCCAAACTTGCCTACAGGCTTGTACAAGAATCTAGCACCTACAGGCAGCATACCCCCGATACCGGCACCTATGATTGCACCCATTACAGGATCTTCCGGATCTAAGGCACCGCCAATCAATGCGCCTGCACTCGCTCCTCCCATGTGCATCAACAGTTGGCGGTTAATATTCCCTATTTCTCTTACCAATGCTCGCTGGATAATAGGATCTTCTTTAATAGAAGCTTCTGCTATTTCATTTTGTAGGAAATCCCTTTTTTCCTGCATCTGTTTGCGGGCTTCTATTTTTTCATACGCTGCCTCTCTCCCTGCTGCCGCTTCACGGGCAGCGGCGGGACGGGATACACCTTCCTGTTCTGCGAAGGCTTCTGCAATCTCTCGCGCACGAGTACCCTCATCTACTCGTGCGGCACCTGTAAGCTTGCCTTGCTTTCCCATTGCTTCAAGGCGCTTCTGTAGTTTAGTTGCCCATTGGATATCGTACTCAGCTTGCCCTACGGGCATCCCGTACAGGTCATAAGGATTAATGGGATGTTCTATGGTACTGGTAACAGGTACGGGAGTACCTTCTACTTGCTCGTTCAGCTTCGTTGCAAGCGCTTCCGGATTGTCAATATCTACGTTATGCTGTCTTCCCTGCTCCAGCAGTTCGTCCGGAGTAACCTTGGAACGATTAGCTATCTTGCCCTTGAACCACGTAAGGAATGTACCCCCGCCGGCTACAAACAAAGGCAGTGCCGCACCAGCGGTGATCATCACTGCGGCATCAGTGCCGCTGATCTCTCCCTTAGAAACCATTTGACGCAAGCCAATATCAAATCCTGTAATACTACCGCCTATCATTGCGTTACCGAGCATACGCAAGCCGTTCGTAGTCTTCCAAAAAGGAACAATCGTAAGAGGGTCAGTTAAGTACTTGCCGAAGCTACCGGCAATAGCGGGACCACTCGTTGCCCACTCCGTACCGTAGATATCCCTATACTCTTTCTGCAGATAGTCCTCACGCGCCGCCATGCGGCTTTGCTGCAACTTCTCCTGCTCTGCTACAACCTGCTGCTCTCTCTGCGCACGCTTCTGTTCGACCATTTTCATGGCACGCTCGTAGGTGAAGTCCTTGAGCGTACCATCTTCCATCATCTTGAAGATTTCCTGTCGCATCTCCCCTTGAACTTCGTCCATAGACTTGGTACGTAGTTCTTGTTCGTCCATGCGATTCAGCATCTCTTCTATGCCGTAGGCAATACGATCATACCCGAATTTAAAGCGACGACCCTTTGAAGGGTTGTAGAAGTCCGGACCCATCTCCATATCTCTCTTCTCCTTCTCGTCTTGGATCTGAGTGTACAACAACTCCCGCTGCTGCGGAGACATCCTCCCGATGAATTCTTTTTGTTGGTCAGTTATGGCCATACGTTAGGGATTAGGGGTCTGTTGTCCCGAAGATAAATTAAGAGCCGTTTGTGTTCTTAGTTGTTCAGCGCGTTCTTGTTCTTCCTCATATACAAGATACTGTTCGAGACTTAAAATGTTTTCGTTTGTAGTACTTGCTAGCTGAAAGCCTACGTTAAGATTGTGCTTGTTGTCGAAGGCTATCTGCTCTTCTAATGTCGTAGGTATATACTTAATTGTATCAGGTTTAAAGGGATTTAAACTTCCTTGTCCAATGATTTCAAATCCTTCAACATGCACTTCTTTCCAATTGCGTTCGATTCTTTGTGCTGTTTTCTTATGATCTCTAAACGTATCTGATTTAGGATCTTTAAGTAACGTTCTATAATTCAATTTCATACTATTATAACTATCCCAATCAATATCACTTGTATCAGGATCGAAGTTAGGGGATTCTATTTTCCGTACTCCAGGAAAAATGTCTACAAGAGTAGTCTTCATTTCCTTTTCGTCGCCTTCGCGTTCTTCCAAAGCTACCCGTTGTCTGAATTTCATCAGACCTTCTTCGGCTATCCCGTAAGCTAATTGATCTCTATTTGCTGCGGCCTTGTTCATATCAGAAACAAATTGAGTTTCTGTTCTTTGGTATTTAGGATTTCCAGATACGCCCGCTGCTTTGGTTCTTGCTTTTGCAGCCTCCATCTGTAAGGCTTGTTGATGCTCACGCAGATCGCGTATTCGCTCCTGTTGTTCCCCTACAGTATTTAATACTTTGCTGCTGAGGGCCGCAATAGACTCCTTATTGTACTCCGGCCCTATCCCATTAGGTTTAAGCCAATCGCGTTCGAATTCCTTCGGCGTCAAGCCGGGAGCGAACTGCTGCTTAAGTGCGGCTAGCCTCTGGTCGTAGTCCTGCTGTCCTGCGGAATCGCGCAAGGCCATGAACACTCGTTCCTGTCGTTCCAGATTAGTCTTGATCTCAACATTTTCTAACGCGGCTTTGTCGAGCTTCTTTTGTACGCTGCGTTTCCTTAAAGTTTCGGGACGATCTTCCAGCAAGTGATCCAATAGTGTACGGGCACGTTCGTTCCCCAGAACTGCAGACTCCATCTGTAGATTAACTGCTTGCTGCCGCTGTACTTCTGCTGCTCGTGCCTGTCGCTGCTGTAACCCTTGGTAATAGTTACCAATGTTTACTTGCTTAGGATTTGCTATTTGATCTAGGATACCCATTATGATTTACCCGTAAACACTTCCCATTCCGGGACCATACCCTGGACCTCCCCCGCCTGTCGGAAAATAAGGAGGCGTGCCTACTCCGCCGGGAGTTTGACTCCCGTCGAACCATCCCGCATTCCCTGCAACATTCAAAGCACTGTTTATACCACCAGCCCAAGCATTGTTTTGTCCCATTATGCCTGCAGCACTATAGCCTGCCATGCTCTGGCCTACGTTAGCTGCTGTCACTGCTCCTTGGTTTGCGGAGGTTTGTCCCATCCCTGCTGCCGCTGCGTACCGATTAGCATTATCGGATTGGAATCCGTAGTTAGCCATAGAGCTTTGCAGTTGCCGTTGGTACTCATTCTGGTATTCTTGTGAGGCGTAGTTCTGCCCGTACTGCATCATATCTACCGCCATGCCTCCGGATTGGCGCATGCCCGAAGCACGCATACCTCTCATCATATTTTCGCTACCTTGCTCCAATCGGAACTGATAGCCGGGAGTATTCTCTACTTGACTCGGATCAAAGTCAAAAGAATAATCCTCCAATCCCCTGATAGCATTTCCGTAATTACCCAAGTTCCCTGCTGAGAACTCACGCCAAGGCGCGGTGTCTTCTCTTCCCTGCTGGTACATCTTCCACTGCTGCTCATTTGCCGCCTCTGATGCGCGCCCAGAAGCGCGTCCTGCATCCATTCCGCCACCAAGAGACATTCCGATACCAGCTCCTACCGGCCCGCCAAGCATAAAGCCTCCGACTCCCCCGGCAATCGTACCTATGTTGTCTGTAACAAAATCAAACATTCCCATATTATTTTTTCCTATCCATTACCCACAATAACCTAAGTAAGTAAGAGTAGCCGTGACCGTTGCTGCAGCCGAAGTCCAAGTTACATCAAACTGCTGACTACTATTCAAAGGTACTATGATAAAACCTATATGACTGGTGTCATCGGTTCCCGCATCAGCACTGGTTACAAACTCAATTTGGGAGGATTGTGCCTCGGACCACGAAGTTCCTGTTGGTCTGAATGATACCTGATTAAGAAAGTTTCCCGCTTCGTTGGTATTTCCTATTTCAACATTGAGCATAACCGCAGTTGCGGTAGAACTAATACTGTCTAGCGCGGTCCATATATTAGTTGCTCCACTTCCTGTTTTACCTACTGATTCAAAAGTACTCTCGGTAACGTCAGTAGCAATATCCAATTGCCCGACAGCAACAGGTGCCGTTGTACCTGCATATATATGGATACTGGGTGCCCAAGGATTAAGCAATCTAAAATTGGTACCATTGTAAAGAAATAAAGCCGTTTGTCCGTCTACTAACTCTCCCCCTACAAGCGCATCTCCCGCGACAGTCTGTACTGCTGTTGCAGCAAGCCCGTCGATGGCAAGAGTAACCGCACCTGTATTCGTACCTCCTATCTGATACTCGTATACGTGATTCGTTTCGTACGCTCCCTCTGTGGGATCATCCGACACTGTAACCGTATTGGTTCCACTTGTAGTGGCGGGTACGGATGCGAACTTGCCTATGTTGAGGTTATTGATATTGGCATCCATCTCCCCGTGAGTAAGGGCAGATCCTTTACCTGCTCGTGTTACAACTGTTACCATTCTCTGTTATCTCTTAATTTACTGATCTGCTTACTTCATACCAACTGGTGTTATCAAATACTAGTTGAAGTACTGTATCATCTGCTGATGTAAATGCAGCAGACAGATCAATTGTATTTGTCGTGTGTCCTGCTGTATCTGTAATTGTTACATTTCCATCTACGAATATGAGAGTAAGGAATTGTCCGTTATCCCCTTCGGTGATAGTAGCTATGGTATTACCCCCACCATCTCCCGTTATTGTCATTAGATTAGAAGCGGCTTTAAAAGTTGTAGCGCTTGCTGCTAAGGTGTGTGCTGTATTTTCGTTTTGTGAATTTAGCCATTCACCTAAGTCGCCTAACCATCTACGCCAGCGCTCCGACCATGCCTCATCGTCGGAAGGTGCTCCACCTGGAAACTTAAGTGCCATTAAAAGAAGACCCCGTCTCTTTTAAAAATATGGGACGTAGTTTCCATATTAAAAGTTAACTTCTGCCTTCGCGTACAAACAGCTCCACAGCTTCTGGTCGGATAATATCTGCATTGGAATACAGCAATTCCCAACTACGTCTGTTGAACGAACCGTTCATCTTGATACTAGCCTGTCTCCCAAGGTTGATGCTTCTTGAGTACGTAGAGTACGTACTGTGATCTCCATCCGACCATCGTATGGTCGCGTTGTTGGAGTCTGTGTCCGTGAAGTCTCCAATAACCCTAAGCTCCGATACAAACTTGCGATTGGATGTACCTCCGTCCTGATGCCCTGTTCTTATCTTGAACTCGATGTTGGTATCCGTACCTGCCGTATCCGAGAAGTAATCCGTAGCTATGTACGCATCACTGTCTATAAGATATGCCAACTCTCCGTAAGTATCCGTAGGGGTAAGATCATTACTGACAGTAAACAACGCCCCATTAGCCATAAGACCTTCACCAATTCTTGGTGCGGTTCCTGTGTACAGCGCCCAATCAACCATCGGAAACTCCCCGTTGGCATCTAGCACTGTCATGTTCTCCGTACCCCACGTCATCCAGACATTACGGGTAACATCGTATACAAACGACTGTGTAGAATTTATGTCATCTGGAGTAGTGTGTATCGTGAGTATGTAGAACATACGACCATAGGCACTAAAGCCACTACCTACCGCGCTATACAAAGTACTGTCTATAAGAACATCTGTAAGAAATGCATCCATGCCATACGGTGATACTTTAGACAGCTTAAAGTTCTCAAGCTTGTATACTGCCATACCCCCGGAACCATCGGTTCCGACGAACATAGTACGATCTCCACTAGTCCACACACTTTCACTGGACGCACACCCTATGGTGTAATAGAGATCTGAGCGACGTTGCAGAGGAGATGCAGGAGAGGCAATAGCTGCGTCGTAGAAAAACTCAAGAGAGTAAGCGCCGAGAAAAGCAATGTGATCATGGTGCTTAAGTATGTGGGTACCACCATCTACATTCCGCTCTGCGGAAACAAACCCCGTAGATCTCCAGGCAGTAGCATCTCCATTGTCTGAGTTATAGATCCTACCGTTGGTTGTCCCTACAAACATATACCCGTTAAGAGTAACATTCCCACCACACAACGTTAAAGAAGCTGTAGCTTTCGGAGGAAAGTCTACATCTGTAATCTCGGTGGGTGTCCCTGTACCACTTATAGTCCACCCTTGATTATTCTCTGAATCCACAAGAGTAACATTTGTGTCCAGCTCTTGTAGATGGACTTTCTTAGTACCTCCTCCTATCGTACCCAAGGAAGTATCATAACCAGGGCTATATACCTCGTTACTGTTTACAATGTAACGAGTGTTGCTCGATCCTTTGTAATACAGTCCACGCCCTTTGGTATTCCCTACAGAAGAATCTGCAGGGTCCATGAACTGATAAACGGAAGGACGTTGTGTTACAAACGTCTTCTTATCCGGCTCGGCGTCGTCATCTGCTATGACTCCGTTGTGTACAAACGAAGAAAAGCGAGAGACAGAGCCACTGGCGTGCTCATCGATGTTCATCGCTACCGCAAGAGGTATGCGTGTCTTAGCCATAATTACTTCTTAGTTATAAGTAAATCTAAAAGATTTTTTTGCTTTTTGGCTTCTGCTAATGCTTTCTTGATCCTTTTAGAATCTCTTTGTATTTCTGCAGCTCGCTGAAGCGTTCTAACATCCTCTTCTATTTCCCATTTATTCATATTCGTACTATTATCCACTTACATCTCGGTGATTAGGTTGAAAGTATATTGTCTCTCCCCTGTCAAAGCCTTCTGCTTCCTCCAAGGCATCCGTCGCCTGCATCGTGATCTCACGAGCAGTGGTATACGGTACCCCGTACTTGGGTATAAGAGCCTTGGCTAGTCCAAGAGACAGTGCCCAATACCACTCTTGGGGATAGTCGGCATCATCCGTACCTGAGTCAAAATCATCTACTTGATTTTGTACGTACAAGATATGTGCAGAATCTACTACGCTCTCCTGTGGCCACACATGCCAGACAGGAGCCGCCTGCTGCCTGTCAAACCACCCCTGTAGGGCGATACCATCACTGGTCTTGTTAGGCAGGGAAACGTACTCGTAGGACTCCCAGACGTGCCCCGGAGTCTCCGTCCCTCCTGAGTTACGATGCAGCATGTGGATTACCCTCATCGGCAACTCCGTAGTAGCCGTGTAGAAGTACACGACAGCGTTATCCAACGCTGCACTTGCCAATCCTGTGGTAAGGGTCACTGTCGTGCCCGTCGGAGAACCACTGATCACATCCCAATGCATCGTACCATCGGCGAGCTTGATGCCTATCTTGTCCGAAGCAACCATGCCCGTGATGGAGTCTACCGTCATCGCGGTAGCGGAAGCTGCCTGTGCTCCGTTAAGGGCAGTAAATCCGTAGTTATATCCCCATCGGTCGCTGGACGATCCCCCTAGTATGTAATCGTTCTTATCCTTAGATAAGAACAATGCTGACGCCTTCAAACGGAAGATATTAAGTCCCCTTCCCTGCCACGCCTTTACTAACATGTTCAATGTTCGTGTGCAAGAAGTAAGATCGTTAGCTGTGGGAGATTCCTCTACACTGAGATACCCAACCTGCTCTAGGGCCTCCTGAATTACGTCATCCCTCGTGATTACAAAATTAGTTGAGTCTGATACTGCCATTTATAAACTACCTACTTCCCTTACGCTTATGTGTTCCACAACAACAATACCATCTAGGCTGCTCGTTACCATTCTAAATACTCCATCTCGTCCCAAGCCTCCCGTATCATTGTAGGTCCATACCGCATTACGATATACCAAATTAGTACTTCCCGAGGATAGCGTAATTGCTACAGCATCTCCTATGTCACTATCAAAAACTAACGTTCCGCTACTTATAGATATTGAACCTAACGTAACTCTAACATCGTAAGTAGATCCGTCTTTCAGTACTGCCAACGCTCCCGCACTTCCTGTAGCGATGCCTCCGTTGATAGCTTCGTTTGCTCCTGCGCCACTATCACTGACAGTTATTTGCCCGCCTATAGTAAAATCATAAACACCATCACTACCTATTTCTGCCCATCCGTTTAATACGCCTAAATTGGGATCTGTAATTAGCTCAGTCCCTGGTACACTAAAAGATGCCCGAGGAATTCTTTCGTGATGAAAATCCAATCCCGTGATGGTTGAAGGAGTTGAAATTGAAGCTGCGCCTATAACTATGTCATCAACTTGTACGCCTCCTGCATCACTTAAATTGTCGTATCCTCGAATACGAATCCAAGAAGTTGTACCCGTAGCTACGAAGCTACTAGAATAGGTGCCCGTTGAAGAACGTCCTGTTTCGTCTAATAGGTCTTTGGCGCCTTGGGTTGATCCGATCCAAATATCAACTCGATCATTACTACCCGTAGTAAATGCACGTACATTTACCGACACGGAATGTGTTCCTCCGGATACCGTAGTAAAACTTCTATCTGCTTCTGCCGGAGTAAAGAAAGTAGATACTTCCATTTGGCCATCTCCACCACCAGCATCCCACGCAACAGTAGCAGCCGTTTCTGTCCAAAGTGATACATCACTATCAAAGGTATCTGAAAACCCACCACCAGAAGAAGACTCCCCTGCGGTTATAGTTATAAGATCTTCCTTGTACGTAGCAGCAACACTCACAACAGGAGGGCAAGGGCGCCGAGGCCAATCACCTACGATCTTATCTGCCTTGCCTCGTACGAAGTCTTGAGGATGACGAGGTTCGTAGCACTCTCCACATACTACCAAGCCGTTCCACTCTTCTCTTACTTCCGTGTGGTAATAGTCGAAACCACAACGATCGCAGCAAACCCAATGAAGTCCTGATTTAAACCCTGGATTAGCCGAATGTGCCATTACGCCCTCTATTCCTTCTACGTGGACTGCTCATCTTGTGGTTAGTACATAAATAATATACAGAAGGATCTGAAGGCTTGATGGTAAGAATAACAGCATACAGATGTGCTTTATGTCTTCTGCTTGCTTCAGTGTCTGAATAACTTGGAGGATGTTCAAAGACATGAGCAACCCCCATAGGCAACGTAGTTCCTATTGCCGAAGCTCTTTTATCTCTTGAGTCTAGCGCCACTAAATTTATCTACTATTGCTTGTGCTTCCGTCAATGTCTGAGGAATATAATATCTTAATTTCATCAATTGATACTGATACTGAAATACTAAGCCCTCTCGTCCTCTTATCATGCTATCAGTTAAATGTTTGTATGCCTTGTAGGGTCTATCGGGTAAGTTGTCTTCGGACATAAGACGCGGATCGGTGATATGTCCCCAATAGCGATCCTTTAATTGCTGCTCCATGCTTATAGGTGCTTTGTCTCGAAAAATGTTTTTTACGAGAGATACTAAACTCATTATGTAAACTCTTGTCGGATGAAGGTTGTGCCATCATCCGATACTGTACTTGTGCCTACCGTAGTAGATTCGTCGTCAGCTTTAAGCAACGTAGTTGTAGCTGTTTGTGTTATTCTATTTCTAGCAAGCATGTACAAGAATGTTATCTTTTCCTCTAACGTAGCAGTTGCTGCAAAATCACTTGCTGCTGAATGCTCCGCATAATCAGTACCCGCTAAAGCAGTATCTACTTCGGCATTTACTTCAGCTGGGCCAAGTTCAAGATTACTTCCAATAGAACCCGAAAGATTACCAGTAATATTTCCAATGATATTCATAGTCTGATTAGGAAGATTGATCGCAGTTAAATGATCACCGTCCCCGCCCGCCTCAGTGAGGTTAGTGCCGTCGGCTATATGATCACGAATTGCCATCAAGGAGTCCGTAGTGTTAACATAAGCACTCCAGTCAGCCGTAGCTCCGCTGTTAGCAAGCTTTGCTATAACAGAATCATCAACAACATCATCAGCATCAGCTACGGCAATCAAGTGATCTAGACTCAATGCCACCAGAGCATCATTAACCTCAGACTGTACTTCCGCATCCCATGCTGCATTCCAAGGGACAGTGCCATCAGTATTTACATCAAGAGAAGTACCTACAGTAGTACCGTTACCTGTAGCAGTTAGTGCGGGCATAAAAATAGATACGTTATCTGCCGCTGTTAAGGTGAAAATTCCAGGATCAGCCAATAGATTCACATGAGAGCCTGAGCCTGTATAATCCTCGACGATTCCCCACTGCATTTGTACCGCACTGGCAACATCATGAAAGACAATACGACAACCATTATAGGCGTCGTCGTCTATACTAGCAGCAGTCAACGTAAAATCGTTGATGCTTGTATAAGCAGCAACAGTAGTATTTAGTATGGCACCAGGATAACCAATAGAGAAAGTAGCAGCAGCAAAATTCAACGTTGCACCATCCACCGTAATCGGACCCACAGTTACATAATAGTTAGATCCTGCAGCATAAAAACCAGCTGTCGCATTACTAGACAAATCAATACTAAATCCGTGAATACCCGTAGCACCGTCTATGTTAATACCATCTGTATCTAAAAGCACAACACCCGTAGTGCTGCCTCTTTCCGTCATAGAAGTTCCTTTATAAATCCCAATATCCGCTAATGCGAAATCTGAAACAATTACGGAAGCGCTAGGGTCATTTGAATCAAACGCATTAAATGGAATTAGAATTGTAGACCCAGGTACAACCATTCCTAAATTAATCATATTATAATCCTATTGGTCCTGCTATCGGTCTAGAGAGGGGCATGCCTAAAGGCCCTTTAGGATTCCCTCCCGCTACAGGCTCGGCAGGCTCTACCGCCCCTTTCCAGCCCTGAAATTCATTACCGCTTGGGCTTGACTCTGCGGGCTCTACCGCCCCTTTCCACCCTTGGAATTCGTTAGCCACTTAGCCTTACCGCTGGTTCGTCGTAAGTCATTTCCTATTGTCCTCACCTACTGCCCATCACCAAAATCTTCCGGTAATGAGCCTTCTTTAACTGAGCCTGTATCTACAGGTGAAAAATCCCCATTCGTTGCGTCAGTGAAAGGACTTGCTGAAAGCGTTTCATTCGTATCTGAAGATGCCCAACGATCCACATAATAACTTGGACCTGTATAATGTGTAGCATTGTCGTAAGAGGCATTCGCAGTATATACATCTACACTCTGGTTGGTACCATTTAGGTCGTAACCTACCCCACCCGTGCCAGAAAATCCTTCTATAAGATTATTAGAAATCATTTGAATTTCGACGTTGTTAACTTGCGCAATACCTTGCCCGGTTCCCCCAGCAGACCATACAGAATTATGCATAATCACTTGCCGATCAGTTGGATGAATGCCGTTACTAGCGCCATCGATTTTCACAATATTACGATAAACAACACCGGCATTACCCGCCCTAAGAGCTATGTCACAATCATTCGTGCCATTCTCGATATAATTGAACATAATATTTCCAGAAAATACTATGCGTATCGCCTCACCTCCAACATTGTGAACATAGTTCCCTATAACAAGTCCACGATCCACTTGGATTCCATTGCCCGAGGTATTATCTATCTCGCAGCGAAACACCCCACATTCGTCGTCTGTTCGAATTACAGTAGCCGATCCTGTATTGTGACAATGCAGATCAATAAAAAAAACATAATCAAATGCAGCATCATCATAAACTGAGACAGAACCCCCGCCAGATATGCCACCCTTGCCTCCATCCCCAGCTGCCGTTGTATAGCCTTGAAAAATACAAGGTGTAGTTATTGTCGGTGCCCACGCCACAGTAGTACCAGTATCGGCCATAGCAGCAGATATTTCGACCGCCACAACTTCGTCCGTTCCAGCCTTAATGTTTACACGAGTACCGTTCGTTGTATCGAAGGTAGTTTGCTCAATTCCATATTCGAGATCCCCAAAGGGATCACCGACCGTTCCCGTACCACTATCTCCTGCAATCGACGGATCTACATAAATTTCTGATGGCTGTGCCATTATTTCTAATCTTTAATCGTACACTTAAGCGTAATATCGTACGTATCATTAGCTGCGACAGTACCAATAGTAGTAAAAATTATATCCCCATCGGCAACTGCCCCCGGAGTACCTGCCATTGTGTAACCTCCGACATCTCTGAAATCTTTGTACCCATCGCCCGCACCACAATATGCGATAACTTCATCTGTCGCGTCATCGAATTCTATAAGCACGGCACTAAGACCATCTGCTGTAGAATCCGCACTTTGTACACTCCACGTAATCTCATCTATTCTTATCTGAGGAGTAGTCGCAGAAGCAGCCCCTCCTCCCGGAGGTAAAAGAGTAGAACGATCAATTTTAACTACCGCTGCTTCATCATCCCCTATCATATGAAAAGTAGCAGCGTATTTGTTGCGCCCATTCACATGTACTCGGCTACTAATTGCCATCTTATTTATTCCTCATAATTCCGTCATGTTACTGCCGGGTATTCCCGCCACTAACTCCTCCATCGGCTGTTTAACATCTGGATGCGTTCTGTTGTGTCGGAAAGGGACAGACGATATCAAACGTCTTCCAACTCCACCACAAGAGCATTTTTCAGGATTGTTCCTTTCTGCCAAAGCGCATTCTCGCACCCATAAGTTGGAACAACCGTCGCATTTGTATTCGTATATCATTCCAATTCCAACGAAGGGGGCAAAAGCCCCCTTCTTTTCAAGGTACTACACTTAAAGTTACTACGTTACGTTGTTCAGAGATACGCCATCGAGCCGTATATCCCGAAACAGGTTCTACCCAATCGTCGTCTGCCAAATATACTTCTACCTTTTCAACTTTGTACTCTGTACCATTAAGATGTACAAACTGGTCAACAACCGGCATGGTATATAAGTTACAAATATGAAAGAGGGTATCCCCTGTACCTTCCGCAACGAATTCTACGTTATCACCTGGCATCTTAGGTCAACGCTATGGAATCACCAGCCGTACCCGCAGTAGCTCGTTCTGGTCCTGCGAAGTGTACGGAATCAGTTGTTCCCGAACAGAAGTTCGTGTGGTTCACCTGATAGCAGTCTTTCAGAACAACAAAGCCCTGTGTCTGTTCAGCGCCCATCTCAATAGCTTCTACCACTGCGGCAGATAGCTTGACATTATGGAATAGGCAGTCCTGCGCCCAGCACATACGTTCTATATCAGTTGCCCCTGGTATGCGCCAGTTGGCCGCTGCTGTTTGTGATGAATTTAGAAGAAACACACAATTATCAAAATATGTATCACGCGCAACCTTGCCCGTGATTGTTTCTCTAGTAAATAGCACATTTGAGTGTGTAGTTGATGTGTGCTGTGTTGCTGATGAGCCGATAGCACAATTCTTCATGTAAGCTGTATCACCATTCATCAAAACGGTAGCAGTATTAGCAGTTCCTAAAAGCGTGCTCTTAAAGAACTCACAGTTAGTGTACTGTGCATACTCCCCACCTTCTGCAACTACATAAAGACTGGAAGTGTTTGTATCAGAACTGTCAAACTTAATGTTAGTAAAAGTATTACCAACACCTGTGTTCTGCAGAACCGCAATAGCATCCGAATCTTCGGTTGTAGTAACGCCCATCGTCCAGCGAGAACGCTGTCCTTGATAACGCGAACCACCACCAAGACCCACAAAATGTACGCGTCCCTTAGTCAAAGTAGCTTCTATTTCTTCGTCTGCGGCACCGTTGCCTGTCTTAAGTCCACTGTTACCGTGTAATAGAATTACATCGTGGTTTCCGGATACAGCCTTAGTTATAGCTTGTCCTATAAACTTGTATGGTTTCTTCATAGAAGAACCATTACCAAACGTCGAAGAGTCTGGATTTACAAAAATATAGTTACCGTAAGTAGTAGGTACTCCACTTGCTCCT
>Ga0255047_10000096_pt1 | contig 57896 bp, 86 predicted proteins | sample JV7_2_1_MG_FD_183640 | JGI IMG/M metagenome (GOLD analysis project Ga0255047, IMG submission 183640) | Seawater microbial communities from Jervis Inlet, British Columbia, Canada - JV7_2_1 | ecosystem: Environmental > Aquatic > Marine > Inlet | place: Canada: British Columbia | collected 2016-10-06
TGAATATTATTTGATTGTGGAACTGATTCTGTCCCTTCAGTAAATCTTTTTAAAACATCTTGAGCTGTATCACCAACAGGTGTTGACTCAGGTGTATACTGTTCAACTAATTCTTGATTAACTTCTGCAGGTTGAGCAGCTTGATTTTCTAATTGTCTTAGCTGTTCACCAAATAAAGTTTGCATTGCTGCTTGTGCGTAATTACCACCTGATGCCATATTTTCTCCTAATGAAAATCAACCCATGAACTTCCAGTATAACCTTGGAACTTTGAAGTTGATTCGTTAAATCTAATGTCCCCCATTACAGGATTAGCTACAGTATTTGTATTAGTTACTCTTGCCACCCTTATGGATTCTCTTGCTTGTTGCTCAATTAATTGTGAAGTTAGTTCAGTAATTAAAGAATCTGCCCATTGTTTAACAATTTCAAAAGCAATCTTTTGTTCTCTTGTTGTTAAACTCCCAAACGTATCTCTAAGTTCAGGATAAACTATTGCTTTATTTGTTGCCATTATCTCATCCCATCTTCACCAATATCTAATCGTATTGTACCATATCTCCATCTAGTACCTGCAGTTGAAGTAGCAACTCTTACTTTAGCTTGTCTTCCCCTTGCCCTCATAGATATTTTATTTGTATTAGGTGTTATTGTAAAAGGACCTTTTAATGACGAGTCACTTGAATTAGGATAATTCTTTGTTGTCATCTGTAAATTAATTTGTCCTTCAGTTCCTGACGTTTCATTCTCAAGTGTAAAGTCAGGTACCATTTTATCAATAAACATTATTTGATTACCTTCTGCCATATCAAAATCTCCTGATTCAATATAAGATTCTAAAGCACTTCCATTACCAGTATAAACTCCTTCAGGTTCATTATCATATAGATAAGATAAACTTGAACTTGTTTCAACTCCATTTGTAATTGTATTATCAAATACACCTCTATCTTCAAAGGTTGTATAATGTGTTGAACCATAAACCCAATAGTTTTCATTTGGATTAAATGTTACATACCTATCACATTCAGTTGCACTTGCAGAAGGATATAACCAAGTTACTTCTTTAAATTCAGAATTAACAGCAGCATAAATTTTATCTGCTTGGTCTAAATTAATACTGTCAAAAACATATCTTCTAACTGTTGAAGGTAAATTTTTAACTGTACCATCAAAGACATAAAAATTTGAAGAACCCATCCAGTAGACTCTACCATCAAAATCAACTGCTGCATGTGCTCCTGCAGCTCCACAATTTGTACCTATCTCATTAAAACCAAAAGTAAAAGGTGGTCCAGTAAATTGCATTGTATGTGCAGAATTATCAGTTAATATAATAATATTATTTCTACTTCTTGCAGCAGTAACAATTCTATTACCTGAACCTAATATTACTTCACCTGAAGTTGAACTTACTGAAGGTGTCCAATTATTAAAGTTTTCTTGGTTTGACCATCTAACTAATAATGGATTAAAGTTTCCAGATGCTTGTTCATTAGTTCCTAAACAAATTAAATGTCTATCCTCTTGTGAAACTATAAGACTATTACTTGTACTTGGTGCAGCACTAACTTCAATTGCTCGTGCTCCTGTACCTGTTGAAGTTTCCCAATAATAAACTTTACCTTTTCTTAAACCTGCAACTAAGTCTTCACCCCAGTTATCTAACTTCCATTGACGAGAAAGAATTTCTATTTCTGAACTTGATTTTGCTTCACCATAACCATCTTGTCCATAAAATCCTGCACTCCATCCAAGTCCTGCTACTTGGTCTATAGTACCTGTTGGTAATAGAAAATGTAATGTCACACCTCCTGTTGTTGCTGAAGTTGCTGCTGCAGTCGTTGAAGTTAATATTTCAAATGAAGTTGAATCAACCACACTTACTGCAAAATCTGACCCACTTGTAAAATAAATGTTACCACCAATTGTAGCTGCCATTGAAGTAAATTCTACAAAGTCTCCAGTAGATAAATTATTTGTTGTTGAACAAATAACTTTCATGCTTCCAGATGCAGTTGTTAACTTATTAGTAACAGTAACAGTAGAAACAATTGGAGTAATATCATAATTGACACCACCAAAATAAGTATAGAGTTTACTTTCTGTTGCAAATGATGCCCTCTTTAATGTATTATTATCAGTCCATGCAATTAAATCTCTTGAAGTCCCAATAAATGAATTACTAACTTTAAAATTCCATCCACCTATATTCTCAGGTTTACCTGCTCTATATCTAACTCTATTACCATCATACCATTTTCCTTGCTCAGCATATTGAGTTGACTCCCTGTGAAACCCAGGTGCAAAATCTAATTTTAAAAGTTGCATCTTTGTTTGTGTTGACATAGAACCCCTTATGAAAGATTAAGAATACTGGCACAATCTACAGATGAAACTTCTCTTACTTTATAAACTATAATATCTTTTGCAGCAGCAGCAGTTGAAAGAGTTGGTGCTGTTCCACTTGCAAAATTATAAGAAGCTCCATAAGATAATGTCCTATTTCCTGTACCATCTTGTGTTATTGTTATTGTACCTGATTGACCTACCTTACCATTAACTGCTCCAGCAAGAGTTGCATTTGTTCCTAATGTCATAGCAAAATTATTACCTGCTGAAAAATCTACATTCATTGAAGTTGCACTTGCAATTGAAACTTCAGGAGTTCCTACTGCACCTGAGAAAGTTGCTGATGAAGCTGCAGATACTTCAGCAGTAAATACTGACTTACCTGAGTGTGTAGTAATTGAAGTAAATGTATTTGTTCCTGAAGTAATAACAGTACCACTAAATACTTTATTAGCACTAATAGTTGAAGAAGTTGAAGTAGGTATATATCTAATATCTGCACTTGATACTGGTATTAAATTTGCATCTGAAGTACCAAAGTTTAATGTTGAAGCAGTTCCTAATCCTAAACCTGTAGTATCAGCACCTGAAATAACATTTGCTGCATCACAAATAAATGGACCAGTACCACCTTGAGTAACTGTAGTCTTTGCAGTTGTTGCTGCAGTCTTTAATGTAATTGCGTATGAACCTGAAGTATTATTTTTTACATAATAAATTTTAGATACTGAAGGAATTGTAATGTCAACATTAGCTGTTAATGTTCCTTGAAGTTCTAATACTGCACTACGTGATTGGTCTGCTGAACCATTATTACTTGTTAATGTAACATCTGCTGAACTACAAGAAACAATAGTATAACCTGCAATGGCATCATCAATTAAATCAATTACATTCTGATTTAGAATTGTTCCCCATGTACCTGAATTAGCACCATTAGCTTGTTTCTCAAGTCTAATTCTAGTTGTATATGTTGCCATCTAATTTTCCCCTATTCTGATGGTGGTTCACCAAAGTTATATAATATTCCACTTGATATTGAACTGTCTGCATCATGTACTATATGTAAATCTTTTAATGCTCCTACTGAAGTTACTGCTGAAACTGCAGTTTTCATTTCTGTAGCTTTAGTTCTTACACCTGCTCTAAAAGTTTTCCAATCATCTGACATTGAAACTCCTGTTTCATATTGTCTTACTGCCATCCAATCAGATGTTTGTAATAAATTATAAGCTTGATTATCAATATCCATTTTATATTGTGTAATTAAACCTGTTGTTATCATTGTAGTTCCATCTGAATTTTTTTGAACTACTCCGTCACTATCAGTTACAGTTACATCAGCTATTTCTATTGTAGATGAACTTAATGTTTCAGTTACAACTCCATCTTTATAACTATAACTCGCACTACCTTGTCTATAAAATCTATTATCAATTGCAGTAGCTTGAGTTACTGGATAAATTCCAATATCAGCTAATTCACTTTTTGACCAATGACTGAAGATACTTGAAGGATGCTGAACACCATGACTATCAGTGATAGCTTTAGCACCATTGAATACTTCAATAACTTGGTCAGCTTTTACTTTTGCCCACATGTTATCTCCTTTTTTTTATGTGTTAATTTATTATTATACGTTATTTTTTGTTAATATACAATACTTTATCTAGCTGTAACTGGATTAGTTCCATCACCATTGAATGGATGTTCAGCAAAAGATAGATACCCATAACTGTACGAACCATTAAAATCTGCATTTATGCTTCTTAACTTAAATCCATTAGATAAAAAATCTATTGTATTTCCAGTATCATCAAGACCAGTTGTATCCCAAAATAATGCTTTATCAATCGGATTGATAGAACTTCTTGCAGAATCCCATACTGTCCAACCAGTGGCTGTAGTTAATCCTTTACATATAACTAGAGATGGTTTGAACCCTGTGTAAATAAAACTTCCGTCAGCATTATTATTTCCATTATATTGACCAACCTTTGAGAATCCAACTATATCTGTCCAGCAATAGGCAACATAATTCTCGGAACTTGTATTAACATCAGTATGATTCCCAATGGAAAAAACTGTACTTGTAGGAGCAGTATCATTCCAAACAGTAGCATCATCTACTGGAACTGCTGTAGTATTTAAAACTAAATAATCTGTTTCTGGGTCACTAGCCATTGATGAATGATACACTTTCCAAGCATCCGTTGTTGAAAGATTCTTTACCATTATTACACTCGGTGCAACTGACAATCCGTGTCCAATTGTTGCAGCACTACCAGTTCCAGTATATTGTACAATACTAAATCCAGCAGTTGTATTAGCTTGGACAGTAGAGAGAATTGAACCTTCTGCATTTGTAGCTGTCGTTCCTGAATTTCCCACCCAGTTCCAACTCACATATGATTCACCACTTGTGTTGACTGAAACATCATCTTCTATCTGCTGACCACCTTTTAAAAATCTACACAAGCCATTAACAGTAGTGCTTTCAGCATTAATGGCATCTGATTGTAGGTCTTTTTGAACACCTCTTGAACTATCGTATAATTGGTGAGAGTCAAGGGCATCTCTATTCTTAATCCAAGCCAATCCAGATACACCTTTGCTAGATTCAGGTAGGTTATCTTGTTGTAGAGCAGAAAAACCAGTTGGTGCAGTATGGGCAAAAGATTTTGAACCGAAATTATAAGTTCCAGTACCAGTTGCGTCTAATCTTATACACATAGGATAAAACTTATTGCCTTTTCTTGCTGGTTTTCCTAAACCTATACTACCAGTACCACTTGCTGGATTTGCACTATTAAACCAAGTTCCATTTAGACCTACATAACCTTTTCCATTATCTAAATCTATTGCAAATATCACCACATCATCAACACTTGCAGTTGTAAATGTAGAAAAATCGCTTGTTCCTCCTTGCCAATCTCCTACCCATTCACCATCAGCAAAACCACCTGACCCTCCAACATTATAAACAATACCTAAATTATTTGAACCAGCAGCAGAAGAGTTTGCTACTGCACCTCCAGTATGTTCATCTGATTTCCACCCATATCCTGATGCACCTTTTACATTAATTTTTACTTCCCAATACCACTTACCAGAATCTACTCCAAAAGATTGTCGACCTAAACATTGGTTATAAGCACCAGTACCAGGAATAACCACTTTTAAATTACCTTCAGTTAAAGTAAAGCTACCAGAATTGCTACCACCCATATTATTAAAGTTTTGAGTAGGACTATCCGTAGTTTGGTCAGTAGAGGCAAGGTTCTGGGCAGTCCAGTCATTTGTCCCTCCACCAGTATCATCTCCGAGAGAACTTGAATCTTGAAATTTTAATCTACATCCGTTACTTCCATAAGTAATACCTGTTAATGCTTTTGGAATCCATCTTCCAGTTGATGTATCAGTAACTCCAAAAGTTGATACTGCCAACTGACTTCCATCTATATAATTAAATTCGGCAATATACCCATCCCAAAAAGCACTAGTGGTTCCAGTTGTTACCTGACCACCTATGAAGTGACCAACATCATCTCCAATATACATATCTCCAGAAATACTTGACCTATTGTCAGTTGCAAAGCTAGTTTGTTGAACACCATCTATATATAATTTTACTTTATCCGTACCACTTCCACCAGTATTGACAGCAAGGCAGATATGATACCATTTACCTGCATCCTCAAAGGTTCTATTAGTTTTAATATAAGTAGTTCCACCAGAATAAAACACCAAAGTATTTGTATCAAAATATAAACTTGTAGTTGTACTTGCGTTCCAAGAATCAGCAGATGTACTTGCTCCAAATATATATCCGTAAGTTGTTTGAAGTGATGGTTTAATCCAACAAGACATTGTAAAAGCAGTTTTAGTTCCTTCACTTCCATAAGTTTTGGTTAATGCTGCAGTATCAGGTTTGTTGAAAATGCAACTATTGTCTACAGTACCATTATCCGTAAAAGGAACAAAAGTTCCAACCTTTTGACCTCCTCCGTTGCCTTCGTAGATTATTGGGAAAAATTGAGATTTTCCGTTTGGTATTGTTGGTGCTGCCATATTAACTCCCTACATTCTTTGTACAGTTTGCTAAAAATCCACTTGGTACTGAATACTTAAAGTTACCTACTCCATTACCATCATAAATAATATTAAAGAACTGTTCTTTGCTATTTATTATACTTGGATTTCCCATTAAAATTCATCTCCTATATTTGCTGTATTGATTGGCACATAACCAGTAGGTGGTGCATAATTAAAATTACTGTTAGTTAATGATGTTTGTGCTCCATTAAAAAAATTGTATGTGCTTGTATTATTATATTGACTGTAGCCTGGTGCTATTGTTGAGCTTTTATCAAAAGTTGCAACATGAGCTCCAGAGTTTAAAGCTGAACCATTTTGATAAATATATAACTTTCCTGTAGATGCATCATAGGCAAAACCATAATAATTACTAGCTACAAAGCCACCAAATGTAAATGAGTTTGCTGTCCAACCAGTTCCAGCATAAACACTTCCTGTACCTATTTTATATCCTATGCCATATCCTCTACCACTATTGACTGTGCTACTTTCTGTATTTGTTCCATCTTCTAAATCACAAAACCCAATTATATCTACATCACCAGAAGCTGTTGAACTTGGAACTTGCCATTCAAAATAATATTTTCCAGTTGCTGAAGGTGGAATACCTAATGTGGATTTTACTGTTTTATGTGCAGTTGTTTGACTTGTTGCATTAGATTCCATGTTTCCATTTTTATAGGTTATTAATCTATTAGCTAAAGGATTCATAGTACAAAAATTATTTGTAGGTGAGTCAAGAAATTGGTCATGAGTAGCAAGACCTGATGTGCTCCAGTCATTCCCATTTCCAGATTCATCATCTCCCAAATCTCCACTATCTCTACCATCAACCCAAAATCCATTAGTGGAAAAAGTCAATCCTGACACATCTTTAGGTCGCCATATTCCATCATCTGATAATTCTCCAAAAGAACTTGGTGTTAATGCCTGATTATCTATAAGTACCATTTCAGCCAAATAGCCATTAAAATCCCCAGTTCCTAAAGAATGAGCAAGACAACCTATTGCAGCAGTTGTCGCATCTCCATATCCAGCAAAATCAGTATCAGCACTTGGTTGAGTTCCTGTCATTGCAACTCTTTCTCCATTTACAAAGAAACGTGAATAATCAGAAGAAATATCATTTGTGCAATCAGCTGTCCATACACAATGATACCAAGCTGAATTATCTCTGAACTTCATAGTTGTTGTCATAGTCTTTTCAGTAGTACCATTAGTTAATCTAAAGGTTAATTGTTGAGCAGTATTAAATCTTAAAAGCCATCTTGAACTTGCACCACCTGATATAACAACCATTTCATCATCAACTACCCCAAGTTTCATCCACCAGGAAAAAGTAAATTTCTGTTTACTGGCAGCAGTATCTTGTGTTCTTGACATATAAGCTGAATCACTTGGATTAAATCTAATTGATTGGTCTATAGAATAACCACTACTACCACTTTGAGAAGCTGCACCCATTAATAAATTATTTTGAAATAATGCCATTATGATGTACTCACATTTAAAGTTGCTATTGCATGTACAGCAGTTGATGAATAAACAATGTAATCAAGTCTGTCTGTTATTCCTGCTGTTGTGGTTAAAGTTGGTGCAGTACCTCCTGCAAATTTATAGTTTGCACCAAATGATAAAGTTCTACTTCCAGTTCCGTCTTGAATAAAAAAGAAACTTCCTGTTTGTCCTGGAACACAATTACTTGGATTACCTAATGCACGATTACCACCTAACTGTACTGCAAAATTTTGAGAATTATTAAAGTCAACATTAATAGTTGCACCATCTGTTAAACTTACTATGTCAGCTACTGCTGCACCATCCATTCTTATTCTTTTTCCAAGAGTTGCAGTTGTATTTGCACCCAATGCACTAACATAAACTGATTGAGCAGACACAGTACCTGTAATTGTACCACCTGCTTTAGGTAATTGATTACCTATACTTGTTGCTAATGCTGCTGAAGTTGCTGCAATTCTTGCAAGATTAACTGAAGTTAAAACTGATACTGCTGCAATGTTAGTATTTGAATTTCCTATGGAAGTTGCCATAGTTGATGAAACATTTGCAATACTTGTTGCAAGAGTTGATGAAACATTACCTACAACTGTATTAATTGAAGTAATTGCATCTAAATTAGTTTTAGTTAATACGGAAACTGCACCTATTACAGTATTACTATTGCCAATACTTGTCGCTAAAGCTGCTGAAGTAGTAGCTAATGCAGTGTTTGTGTTACCAATACTTGTTGCAAGTGCAGAAGAGACTGTTGCAAGTTCAGCACTTGTTGCATAATTTCCACCATCACCTATAATTGAGTTAATTGAAGTAATTGCTGCTACATTTGTAGCTATACTTGCCTTATTTACTGACGTTAATACTGAAACTGCACCTATTACTGTATTTGCAGACGTAATTGCTGCTACATTTGTTGCAATATCTACTTTATTTACTGAAGTTAAAGCTGAAACTGCAGCAATAACTGTATTTGCAGACGTTATAGAGTCTAAATTAGTTTTTGTTAGTGCTGAAACTGCAGCTATGTCTGAAGCAGAAGGGATTGCTGACCCTCCTATGTAGATAGCTGTAGCTGCGTACACGTTTGCTGCTGATACATTACCTGTAAAGACTGCTGAAGTACCACTTACTGGTACTGAAAAAGTTATTGCTCCTTGTGGAACAACTAAACCTGTTGAAACTGAAACTGTTCCAAAAGATTGATTAGGATTAACATTTAATGTACCACTAACTGTAATAGTTGTTGCTGATGCACCATTAACAGTTGCTGCAAGACCTGTTCCAGGTTTAATAGCTTGTACTGTACCACCTTCAGCAGAAGGAACATTTGTTAATTGTGAACCATCTCCTGCAAAACCTGATGCTGAAACTACTCCTGTAAATGTACCTGTTGCTGCGTCAATAACTGATGCTGCAATAGATGTAGCTGTAAAGTCTTTTATTTCACCTGAAGCTAAACTAACTGAACCACCTGTAATTGAAACTGAAGGTGATTTTAAAACTGCTGTACTTACTGTAGCTGCTCTTATATCTGCTGCACTTACAATTGAAGAATGAATAGTTTTTGCTACAGTTATTGTTGTAGCTGAAACTGCTGAAGCACCAAAGCTTTGAATATTCGAAATTGTACTTGTTAAGGCAATACCTGTATTACTTGCAACACCATCTGCATTTGATAATGTAATACCATTACCTTCAGAAAAAGTTCTTTTATAAACATTAGTTCCTGATACAACTACATAACCTTGACTACCTGCAATATCTGCAGTTGCATTTAAAGATGAAACAGTTGCAGTTAAGTTTACACCACCTATTGCAAAAGTACCATTAACATTTAATGTAGAGTTTGAAAGTTGTAAAGGTGAATTAGTATTATCACCTGACTGAATAGTCTGTAGGGATGAAGTTATTCCTTCATTATCTGAAGCATTAACTTGTAGAAGTCTTTTATATGTATTCGATATTTTTGTTCCAGTTAAATCAGGCATCTGTATTACTCACTATATTCCAAAAGTTTGTTGTTGCTTCCCAATTTGTAGTCTGACGTTCCCAACTGGTAAATGCTTCACTACGTGTAGGTCTTGGGTCTCTAATAGATGGGTCTTCTTTTAAATTAGGTGCTTTATTCTGTGGATGATTTTTTTCATCATAAGCACCATCAAAATCAGTAGGACAAACAATTAAACCATAGCTATTTTTCTGCATAACTCTATGTGGATAAACAAATCCACATGTATCACAAACTGCTAATGTTCTTTTTCCTGTTGCCATCTACCACCTATAATTGTTTTAAAGGTATGGGGTATCCTTGATTATCTAATATAAGTTCACCTTCGACTTGCCCTACCATTCTTTTTTTACCTGTCTCTGTTGAATATAATACAGGTTTTACTTCCTTACCTTTATACATTCTTTTTTTATTTTCAGAAACTAATCCTTTACTTTTTTTATATACCATTCCTAATATATATTTGTATATCTAGGAGTAACATATAATGATGCACGTTCTTTATCTTCAGTCATGGCAAATGAAAGTCTTTCTTCATATTCCTGTTTTAAAAACTTTGCCCTTGCCTCACTTATACCTGGTCTTTTAAGCGACATATAATAAGCTAGACCAACTGTTAATGCAGGTAAAAATCTTCTTGGCATCTCTGCAGTTTGTATTGCTGATTTATCTACATCCTGCATATAGTCAATCTTTTCAATTTTTAATTTATCATTATTATTATCTGATAATGCCCACATATATAACTCGACATTATTTGCTAATCTTTTAATTGCATACTGAGAAGGTCTACCAGTCTGTCCTTTGTTAGGAAGTTTCAACCATTCTTCATAAGATATACGAGTTAAATTTAAATCTGTATTGTCTCTATTAACTACAACTTGCATAACGTCACTTACATGACTACCTAAACTTACTGCAGTTGTACTTGCAGCAACACTAACAATAGTTGTATTAGTTGTCCATAAACAAATACCTCTATTCTGCCAGTCACTTAAAATTAAATTAATAGACCTTCTTGAACTTCTAGGTTCTTCACCAAGAGTTACTTCACCACCAATCATCTCAGTAGCTTCCTGAATGACATCACCTATCTCTAAATTAAAGTCATATGTGCCTGAAGGATTATAAGCCATTTATTTATATCCTTTACCAAATCCTCTTAATGCAGCTCCAGCTCCTTTAGGTGAACCTACTCTACCACCAGTAAATAATTTTTTTGGTTTAGGAATTGTTTTACCTTTTAATAATCTTATTGGTTTTTTTTCTTGCATAGCTTTAACCATACTCTTTGCCTTTGAAGGACTAATTTTTTTTCCTAACATATCAGTTAATTGTTCAGCTATGTCTTCATATTGGTCAGGTAATACATTATTGTTATAAAAAACTTTTTTATCAGCATTAACCACTCTACTATTATTGTAATCTTCTACAGGAGCAATTTCAACCTTACTTTTACCTTTTTCTCTAAACTTTGATTTAACTTTAAATTGTTTACCTGAATTTTGATTTAATGCAAAATAATCATCAACTTTAATATTTTTTAAAGATTTATCAGGTAGAGCATCTTTACCTGTCATTTTTGGCATTGATTTTAATAAGCTTCTAACACCTTTAGTTAATATTGTCATTTATTTACTCCTTTGTTTAATTTTTTCTTGCAGCACCATATCCACGATAGCTACGATTGTTTTTAGAAGTTGGTCTTTTATCAACTTCTTCATAACCTAAATCATCAAGTCTACCACCAACAGATTTTCTTATAACAATATCTTTAGCTTGTTTAGAAGGATAAAGATTATCTGCACTTCTAGCTATATTATCCATAACCATTTTTGCTCTAGTTTTAATTTTATCTAACCTTGATGTAGGTCTGTCACTTTCTTTACTTTTATCAACAATTGAAGGTCCAGATGTTTTTACTACTCCAGGTCTATTACCAGGAACTGGTTTTCTAAATTTTTCTTTTTCAATTTCTGAAATTTTAGATGAAGTTTTTATTGATTTATCTTTTACTGGAAAAGTAGTTTGTCTTACTCTTTTTTTTCTTTCTTCTTGTATTTTTGTTGGTCCTGAAGTTTTAAACTCTCCAATATTTTTTAATAAACTTTTTCTTTGTTGTCTTTTTTCTTCAATTTTATTAGACTTATTTTTTGTTTTTATTTCACCAATATTTCCTTTTACAGGTTCTTTAACTCTCGTTGCTCTTCCTGTTCTTGAAGCAGCAACACTTTTCTCTGTAATACTTGGTACAATAGGTTTGTTACCTTTTGATTTGTCTGAAGATTGTTTTAACCTGCGAGAAGTCATAGGCTCTGTTGCCTGAAATCCAGTTTTTGTTGTGGGAGTTTGTTGTTTACGTTTTTGTTCAATTCTACCACTTTCTTTAGACGACTCTCCTTTACCTTTTTTCATTATTGTAGATGTTTGGTTTTTTACCTTAACATTTTTATCAGACATTATTTTACTTTTAGTTTTTCTTCCTTTGGCTTTTTCTTTTAAATTTAGCATTTTATCTACTACTTTTTCCTTGTTTAAATTTTTTTATACGTTTACGACCAGGTTTCATTATCTGTTGTGGTATTGAACTTCTACTGATTGCCATTAATTACTCCCATCTACGACTGTATCATCTGCTCCTGCAGGACTTGCAGGTCTTGTCATATCGTCTCTTCTAAATCTTCTGGCTCTGTTTCTAACAACTGCAATTGCTGATTGATAGTTTTGTTCCATAGCTGGTATAACTTGAAAGTTTTTCATAAAGATATACGACTCAACTAAACAAGCATTAAACAATGCGTTATAACAAAACCCAGTAAAATAATTAGTAGGTGAAGCTGACGTTAAAGTTGTTGGTCTTGTTACGTGTACTATCTCACCATTACTTGTTGATGAAGGTGTAGGTGCTACCATTATGGTTGTATTATCTTTATGTGCATAATACTTTGGTTCACCTGTTGAGGCAGAAACATTCCAGTAATCTCTTAAATATTCATCAGTCTTTACTAGAATACTTGTTCTCTTACCATTAACAACAACATTAAAGTTTTTTAAAATTCTTGTTCCTGTTGGTAAAGTAACTATGTTGTTTCCTTGAGAAACTGCTACTGAAGTATAGGTTACTAAACCATAATCATCTAATTCATCTGTTAATCTTTCCTCTGCTCTATTAACAATATTAGGTAACTGATTTAAAAATTCAGTTGAATCATTTTCTGTTGTGTTAATTATATCTGTTGTTAATGTTGTATAATCTGCCACTTAACATCCCCAAAATTATCCGTAATAAATTGTTGCATAAACACTAGGTGTAACACTTACTGTAACATCATCTTCACATCTAATACCTTCATCTGCTAAATAAGTATCAAGTGTCCCATTTGCTGGTAATACAATTTTAATTCTTGAAGTAGTACCATTTTTAATTTCAAAAGCACCTACTACATTTTTAATATTAGCAACATTAAAACCTCTTATTCTTGTACCAAATGAACGAACAGTAGACGTTGCTGCTGCTGTAGTAATAGCTGAATATTCTATTGCTGTTAAATTAGTCATTCTTATTATTCCTTATATATAATATAAAGGGTCTCAAAAGAGACCCTTTATAAGTTATTGTTTAGCTTCCTGCTGAACCATAGAAACCTCTCCAATCAGAAACACCAAAAGAATATCTTTCTCTTGCTTTAAATCGAATGTTTCCTGTATCGAAATCAGGTTCCATTTTAGTTTGTAGAGGAACTCTAACAAACATTTTAGTACCATTAGGAACGTCAGTTTTAATGAAGTAATCGTTGGAATTTGTAAATCTTCTGTTTACAAAATATCCATCAGGAACTACTCCCATATTTCTGATTGCATTAATGTCGTTGTTTGCAGACCCTACTTTACCTGGAGAAGCTAAAAGCTTATCTGCAGTAAATTTCAAGTCAGATGGAATATGTAAAGACTTAGCTTGTGCACCCACTAGGATGTCTCTGTCATCTTTAGTTCCATCAATCGAAATTAATGCTGTTTCTAAAGCTGCTTCAGCTAAATCTGAAGCTGCTAACAAGTTACTTTGGTCACCTGCTGTAGTTGTTGGGTGGTTAGAAGCAAAAAATGCTTTACCATCACCAATAGCATAATCACCTGCTGCAAATCCATTATTGAATATAGCAGCACCTTTAACTTGCTTAGTGTTTGCCATAGCACGAGCTAATGCACGAGCACGAACTTTTGAAAAAGTATCGTACAAGTTGTCTTCCATTGCTTCCTCAGTAACTGCGAAAGCTAAAGCAACTGTTTCGTGATTATATCTAGCTGTGTATGATTCTTGTGCGTTATCAAAAGATACTGCAGCACCCTCAGACTTTGTTGGTGCAGTAGCAAATCCTGTGAAAAGCACTTCCTCTTCAAATGCTCTATCTGAATTTTCAATTTCAAATAAAGATTTGTGTTCGTCATTAACATCTCCATACTCAATACCAAAAACAGCATTAAGACCTGGAAGAAGTTGTTTTGCAATACTTGCTCTATTTATAGCCATATTATCCTTCCCTTTCTATTTATGCTGCTGATACTCTTGTAAGAGCATGTTGAACTATCTTTACTTCTAGCTTTGGAAAAGCTCCATCAGTAGCTGATAGACCATTTCCTGGCTCAGTAATAACTGCAATTGGTCTTACAGCTAAATGAGTAGTTGCTCTACTCGCAGCTTTAATTCCAAAACCTGAATTACTCGTTACAGTATCACCTGTACCTAAAGTAACAGCAAAGTTCATTCCGTTAATATCACCTGCAGTAACTGAAGCATCGGCTTGCATCATGAATGTAGCATTTGGGTCATCAACCACAAATCCTTTTGGTACACCAATTTTGCTTGAGACAGCTGCAGGAAAGTGTCTAGACCAAGTAGGTTGTCCTGAAGTTGGGTCAGTATATTCACACCCAACAAAGACACCTATTGGATAGTCTGTAGTCGTAGTAATAGGTGTAATAAACCCACTAGCTATCTTTACAGCATCCCCAAAGAAAATATTTGCTGATGTTCCATTTGCTATATCATATGAAGATTGTCCACTTGAATTAGCATTTGAACCAACTTTTCTTAGAGGAATTAAACCAAAGAGTGCTTTACTTGAACTCATTGTTTTTTCTCCTTAAAATAGATTATTAATATATATTACAAGCTATCTTTGAAAACGTGGTTCTCGACCTCTTGTAACTGTTGATTTACTTGAGTTCGTTATTGGCATTTTAGAATCAGATTGAGCACGTAAGTTAGCATCTAAAGCTTCCTCTTGTGATTTATGTTTATCCTGATAGTATTTTTGCCTTGCCATGACTCTTTCTGTTGACATCTTTGCCAGTGCTACGTCTCCCATGGAAACTACACCTTTATATTTGCCTTCTCCTTTTACGATTGAGGTAGAAGATAATTCAGGAACTTCTTCAGGTGTAACAAAAATCCAACCTTCTCGTTGTTTTTTCCCTACATTTTTATAATCATCTTCTCCACTTAAAGTAATCCTAATCCATCTTAATGCCATTCCCTGACTTTCAAATTTATTTTTTACATTATCAGGAATTGATAAATAGTTTTGGTCTTCAAATGAAGATGTTTCTTTTATTGAAGTAGCTTCTCGTGTTTCTTCAGTACGTTTTATTTTATTTATAGTCATGTTATGAACTCCTACGCATTGTTGTTATTGTTGAATACTCTTCAGAATCACCTACTCGTGATTTTTCTTGAGCATATCTATCAAGTGGTATATTCCATTTCTGAGCTAATCTAACATCTTCTTGTGTCAGTTTAACCTTCTTGGAAGCAGGAGTGCGAGACGTTCCTGCTACTACTTGAGAAGGACTTGACGTGCCCTTCTGACGAACTTTTTGAGTTGACTCAGCTTTTTCAAACTTAGTTGGAAATGTTTCTTTTAACCTACTATCTACTTCAGTATAAAAATCATTATCTGCTGGGTCGAAACCTTCTTCTTTTAACTGAGCATCTAAAGCTAATGCTGCTGCAGTCATCATTTTATCTTGACCAAACCACTCATTCTTTTCTGCCCATTCAACTGCTTTAGGGTCATACTGTGGTTGTTGTGGTACTGCCTGTTGTTGTGATTGTACAGGTTGTTGTTTAACTGCGTTCTGGTAATTCTCGTAATCTCTTTCAAAACTTACCTTATTTGTTTTAACATTATTTAAATTAATTTGTGCTTCATTCAAAGCTTCTTGTGCTTTTAATAATTGATTCTTGTCATCTTTTTCAAAAGCATCTAAGTAGTTTTGTTTAGCAAGATTCAGTTGATTTTCCAAACCTTTTTCCTGAGACTCAATACTTGTTTTAGTTAAATCAAATTGATTTGTTTGATTTGCTGTTAATCTTTTTTCAAGTTCTTGTTTATCAGATAAAAGTCTAGCAACTTCTTCTTCCTTTTCTTTTCTTTGACGAACTAATTGACGTATTCTTTTTTGTGCTCTTTTGGATTCTATTCCTTCAGCTTCGTCAGTTTGTTCTTCAGGTTGAGTTTCTTCTTCAGGTTTTTCCTTTTTAGTTTCTTCAACTACAGCTTCAACTTTTTCTTCTTGTTTAGTTTCAACTACAGGTTCAACCTTAACTTCTTCAGAAGAGTTTTCAACCTCAAAGTCTACTTTATCTTCTTTGGTCTCAGGTTTAGAGGTATCAATATTACCCCATTCTTCTGAGTCTTTTTTTACTGCATCATCTGCCATGTTATCTCCTACGTTGTTGCGAACCAATCGATTACGCAAAGTTATAATATTATATAATACTATAGTTTAACATAGCATACAAGTATTTATTTTACTTTTTAGAAGGACAAGGTCTTTTACCTTTTTTCATTTTCTTAGGTCTTCCTCGTTTACTTCCATAAGTTCCTGGACCATATGGCATAATTTTTATCCTTTTTTAATAATGATTCATTAATAGATATATTTCAAAAGCTACAAATGATACTCCAAATATTAAAGCAAATGTCCAAATAATAATACTCTTTCTACGTTTTTTTGCAGCTATTTGTTGCCTTAAAAAATCTGTTTGTCTCTTACGTTCAACTGCAATTTCTTTTTGAAGTCTTTCCCATTGACCAGCAGACCCATATAATAAAAACATACTTCGCATTTCATCACGAAGTCTATTAGCTTCTTCTTTTCTAAAATGTGCATCAATTGCATTTTGCTCAGCACCAGTTAGCTTACCAAATAATTTAGAAACAACTCCAGGTTTTTCTGAAGTTATAACTTGTAAACCTGCTTCTGCCTTTGCCCATTTTGCAACTGAACTTGACATAGTAGATAAATCTTTTCCAGTTTTTATAGCACTTGATATTGCCTCTGTAGCTCCCTTCAAAGCTGCAAAAGCTGTAAATGGGTCAATCATTATCCTTATCCTTACCTTAGACCTCAGTTATAGTAGGTCTTGTTTTAGTCTTATTTTTTTCGTCAATAATAACTTTTAACTCAGGTAATGAAACTTTCCATAAAACAATCATGGTTTTTATTAAACAACCTTTATGTTTAAACCAAGTCCATATACTTAAATTTGTAAATTTTTCCTTTATACTTTTACATAAACAAATCATATTTTCCCCTTTCTATTAATTATTGTATAATCCCATCTATTATCAGATAAGTCTTTTAATCGTTTAGTATTTTTTGTTACTTTAAATTTAATATTAGTAAATAAAATTAAGTCTTTAGGGAACTGCATTTTATTTCCATATTATTAATTTGATAAATTATAAGTTGTATCTAAATGTTTAGGGTCTTCAACCTTCATCATTATTTGGTCATCAAATAATAATAAAAGTTTTAAACCTTTATAAATAAATTTTTGTCCTTCATGTTTTCCATAGCTTACATAATCTCCAACCTCACACCAGTTTCCATTAGGAAATTTATCTTTATCTTTATAAGCTAAATCACCTATAGATAAAACTTTTCCTACAGTTGTAAGATAAGATATATCTTCTTTAACTGAATCAGGTAACATGATACCACCTTTAGTTTGATTTCTTATCGAAACAGGGCGAACCAACACATGATACCCAGGCAAAACAGGTAACACTTTTGGGTCAGGAGTTTCTTCGTTATTAAGCCATACATCATTTTTTACTGCCTTTTGCATTTTAATCGTCTGCATCTTCATCTCCATCAATCATTTTTTTATATATATTTTTTATAACCATCTTACTTTTATTCAATCCATCAATTGAACCTGTTAGATGTTTATAGTGAGAATAGTCTTGACAAATACCATCCCCCAATGATTCTTGGATTTGTGCAATTTCATTCGTTATTTCCTTCTCAATTTCAGAAATAATTTTATGTATCATAATTATTTTTTAATTTTATATGTACTATCAGGTTGCCATTCATTTAGGACACCCTTTTTTACTCTGACTGAATAATCCGTGCTTGGCATTTTTGACCAGTCACCAAAACCTTTTTTATTCTTAGGACCTTTTATAATTTCACTCATTAGTTTTCTCCTTTCGTTTCTTCTTTGAGTTCTTCCTTGGCTAAGTCACCAAGAGTTTTAATAGTCTGAGTTGCAATTTTAGTTTGTCTATCCTTCGTACCCTCACTTTGTTTTAATATTGTAGCAGCACCATCTTTTATGGCTTTGATACCTTGGTCTTCTTCTTTTAAAGTAAGTTCACGTTGTTTAACAGCTAAACTTGCAGCTTCTTGTAGTGCGTCAAGACCTAATTTTTCTTTCTCAATATCAAGTCTCTTTTTCTCAAGCTCAACCATTTGTTGTTCAGGTGATTGTTGTACACCCATATTTTGATTAGCTTGGGAAATCTGTTGAGCAGCTTGTGCCTGAACTTGTTGTAATGTTGCAGGGTCAGTTGCTACTCCTGATACCATACCATTAATTTGTTCTTGGTATCTCATAATCATATGTTCTTTTATATTTGCTTCAAGAACTGGTTTTACTTTTTCCATAATTGGACTTCCACCATTCATTGGGTCAGTTAAAAAAGAAGACTTAACTGTTACATGTGCCATATGGTCTTGACCTGGAAATGCTCCTATAGGCATCCCTTTAACTGCTGCCTGTATATCTGACACAGGGTCAAGTGGTTGTGGTTTCACTTGGGGTGGTAATATGTTATCTAAGTTTGGCATATTTGCAGCTTGTAATATTGTTCTATGCAATGCCTGTATATTATAAGTTCCTGGTGGTGCTTGACTGGCTAACTGAAGAGCCAACTGTGAAAGCATTAATCTATGAGCACTTGAAGGTATGTTAGGGTCACTAACAGGTATTACATCTACCCTACCATCAAAGTCCGTTTTTAATATGGTTGGACTTGCACCAGGAACCTCATAAGGATATGCGTCAGGTAATGACTCAAAATTTATCCTTGCTAATATTTTAAATTCTTCTTTTTGTGAATTATGTAATCGTTTATGTATTGCACTAAAAAATTTACTTGAAGCTTCTAGTAATGCCATAGTAGTTCCAACTGGTCCATAGTTAGTTGAATCACTTATAACTTTTTCAGTAGAGTCAGCAAACTTTTGTCCTGCTCCTGAAATAAAACCTAACATTTGAAATAATGTTTGAGAAGGTTCTTTATAAGGTAGAGGAACAATTGCTCTATTTAAATCTACACCTGTAGCTTCTACATCTCTAAACTCACCTGGAGATAAAGGTTCATTATCACCAACAACCTTTACACCTTTAGCTTTAAATCCTGCAGGTAATGTTGCAAACTGACCAGAGTCAACTAAGTTTCTCATAGCTGCAGTTGCAGTCATTGTAAGATTACCTAGGAAATGTATTAAACCTAAACCATAAAAACCAAAACCTGGAACAAACTTATAATGAGTAAAGAACATTTTCTTTTGTTTGGTAGGGTCATCTTCATCATAGTTTCTTCTAATAGATAAAACTTTTTGTGAACTCTCTTCAATAGTAACAATATAAGGTAATGCTACTCCGTCACCATCTCCATAAGGTTCAGGTAAATTTAAATAACAATGTTGTTCTAATAAAATATATTGTGGGTCTGAATCAGTAGGAATTGCAGTTCCCATTATTTCGTCAACTTTCATTGACATTGAAGTTTGTTCAATTGATTGTGCTTCAGGTAATTCTACATCTTCATAAACTCCTGCAGCTATTTCTCTTGCTAAATCATTTGGATTACGTAATATAACATGAGTATATCTATCTGCCTTCATTAAATCTGAAGCATGATAAGACACATAAAATTGGTCAATAGGAACAAACTCTGAACAAGGTCTGTCCATTGCTCCATCATAATAAATCTTTTTAAATGCTGAACCTATAATTGGTAAATGAAACAACATTCTTTCAAACTCATGAAAGTATTCAGGCATCATATCAGTTAACTGATAATTCATAAATTGTTTTACACGAGATGCTTGTTGTTGTTTTTGTTCAGATTCAGTTCCCATTACTTGAGCCATAACTGGTCCACCTGGTGGAAATAATTCTTGAGAAGCTTTTGATTGAAACTTTACTGCTGACTCAATTAAGAGTGGGTGAACTGCAGTACATGCACCTTCAAATGGTTGAGTAGTTTCTTTTAGTTTTAAACCTAATAAGTCAAAACCTCTTTCAAAAGTTTGTTCCCATTCATGTCGTGATTCTTTATCTGATTCATATTTTTGATATACTTCAGAACCTATCTCTTGAAGTAAGTCATCTTCTAACATTGGAGCTAGGTTATCATAATGACCACCTACCATTTCTTCGTCAGGCATAATTGCAGGTTTCCCTGTTAAATCAACCATAGCTGAACCATCTTCCATCATTGCAATACTTTCATCAGGAAGAATTTGGTCAGACATAGTTTCTATATCTACTTCTTCTCCAGGAGTTGAAGCCTCTAGTATATCTTCATCTATTTTATTAAATGGATTCTTTTCAGTTGGCATTATATAGTCCTTTGTGTGTTATAATTATAATTATTTCTTTGAATCATTCCTCCTGCTTTCATATTTACTATTCTATCGTAAACAACATGTTCTTTACCTCTAACTGATATTGTTCCAACAGGTTCTCCTAATTCTACAAAACCTTTCATTGTTGGTCTTAGTCTGGGTTCTGATTTAGACTCAGCATATCTTGATAAATTTACACCTTTAGGAAAATCAGCTTTTAATGCATAATAATGTTTACCTTTATTCTCAACAGAAACTAAAGTTGGAACTTCCTCAAAACCTTTTGGAGCATCTATCCATTTCCATCCTGCTTTCTTTTTAAATAAATTTGTTTTTATTTTTGTTGCTCCTTTAACATCAGGACTTCCAACAATATCAGCTTCAATAGGACTAGCTTTAAAATTTGGTTTTCCATCTTCACTAATAGATATAGTTGCATCTTTTAAATTTTTATTAGTTAAAGATTCTTTTGTTACAGGGTTTAAATATTTTCCTCCTTTTTCATATTCTACATCTTTTAAAAAAGGTTTAAAATCTTTACCTGTTCTATCTAACATTCTTTGAGGAACTGGAAAAACATTAATTCTTTCAGCTACAGATTCTAAACCTTTATTAGCAGGAGTAGTTGTTATACCTCTAGTCGTAGGAATAGCTTTAGCTGATTGTAACTTTAATAAATTAAATAATCCTCTGGGTAACATAATTTTCTTTCACAGTTATATATTATATTCTATTATATACTTAAACTTTCCAATATGCAACCCTTTTTTTTCTTTCATGACCTTCTTCATAATCAGGGTCATCAGGGTGAACTAGATTCCATGATTCTTTCATATAGTGTATTGCCATAGTCATTGCGTCAACTTGGTCATCATGTCTACCATTTGGAAATGTGATAGCTTCACTAAATAAATCATCACTCCACTCATGTCCTTTAGGAATCCAAACTCTTCCAGATTCCATTAATGGTGTAGCTGCGTAGACTCTTGCAGTCTTATCCCTATCAGGAATATAATCTAAGACTGGTAAACCTGCTCTACGCATGTCCTGTATCAGAGATTGACCACTTGCTTTCTTCTCTATAATACATACATCAGGTTTATGATACTCATATAATTCTTGTGCTTTAGCTCTTAATTCAGGATAATCAAATCTACCTTTTTCATTTCCTAATAAAATTAAATTTGAAACCCAAGTTTCTCTTCCTGTAGAATCAGTTTCCATATGTTGAAAGATACCCCAGGTTTGAATAACACTAAAATCAGCAGTTGTTTTTGTTGAAAAAGCAGTATCATATGTTTGTATTATATAGTCACATGCAGGTGGTTCATCATAGTCCCACCATTGAAACCACTTCTTTTTAATAATACCACCACTGTCTGGTACAGGATTCTGCATATAAAGAGACTCCCAATACCTTAAACCATTACTTGCCTTTATTTCTTCTTCATCTGTTTTTAAAATTTTACTAGGTTTCCATTCAGGAAAATAGGAAGACCCTACAGGTAAATCCAGTAACTTACTTGAATCTTCGTCTATCCATGCAGGGATTTTTATTACTTCCCATTTATTCTCTAATTTTATTTGTGATTCCTGTCTTAATAACCAACCACATAAATCATCTTCATGATAACGTGTATTAATAATTACAATTGAACCATTAGGCATAATACGTGTACGTAAACCTGAAGGGTACCATTCCTTTACATATCTTCTACCTGTTTCACTAAAGGAGTCCTCTTCAGACATTACGTCATCTAGTATTGCAATATGTGCACCACGACCTGCTATTTGACTTCTAACACCTGCTGCATAATATGAACCACCTTGATTTGTTTTCCATTTTCCTGCTGCTCTAACATCACTACGTAATTGTACTTGTGGAAAGACAGTATTAAATAAATCATGATTTACTAAATCTCTTACTGACCTACCAAAATCTGAAGCTAGTTGGTCAGAGTGAGAAACAGTTAGTATCTCATGTTGTGGGTGTCGCCCTACGTACCATGCAGGAAATAACTTTGAACATATAACTGATTTAGATGAACGAGGAGGAAGAAAGACCATAAGTCTTTTTATTTCTCCATTCTCAACTTTTTTTAACCTATCTGCAATTACATGAATATGTTTACCCATAATCCAATCAGGAACTAATGTAGGTGCAAACATAGCTATAAAATGTAGAAAGCTATCTTTAGATTGTTGTACTGCTCTTTGAAAATATAATTCTCTAAGCTTTATTAAATTCTCACTTGTCTGTAACATAATCTTTACTACTACCCCATGCAACTACAGGGGACTTATATTCTTTTGGTTTTACTTTTCTTCTAAAATCTACAGAAATAAACCAATAAGTATTTTCATTAATTATTCTTATCGCCAATCTGTTTCCTCGTCATCATCATCATCCCAATCATCTTCTTCTTTAATTGGTACGACAGGTTTAGGCATAGGTCTAGGAAGTATTGGTTCAACATGTTCTTTGTACCATGTCGCTGGACAACCTTTACAAAATGTATTCCAGGTTGCCATACTACAAACGTACATAACCCAACTAAATAATAATACTATACATATATAGTAAAAATATAAAAGAGTTTTATTTATTAGTTTGTTCAAGCTTGACAACATTTTCGTAATGTTTAATTTCACGTTCTAATTCCTCTGGAGATTTTGTTGTAATGTCCTGTTTAATTTCTTTTCTTTCAATTAACATACCTAAATGTTTACCTATAAACTCCATTGCTCTATTAGAGTTAGTTAAATCATTTTCTGCCATACCTCTATCATAAACTTTCATAAACTTCTTTACAACTTCATTTATATTAAGTCCTACATCTTTCATTGCGTCAAGTCTTATCTGATTACATCTTTCTTCAACTTTATCATTCTTTAATAATCGTTTAGCTTCAGCACGAGTCTTTGCATCATTATGTAAATCTTTATAACCTGCTGAACGATACGCAGTTAATACGTCACCTGTCGCTGTGTACTCTAAACAAAACTTTTCCTGCATAGGGGACAATCCACTAGGCAATGTATTCTTTGCAAAGTTATGGTATTTATGCTGTGCGTTCTCTAACATCTTTACCTTTTGTCCTTCAGGTAACTTCTTAGCTTTCTTTTCAGTCATCTTGAGTCTCCTTTCCTCAATTCTACGCATGTACTCACGTCTCATCTCAATCAAATCTCTACCTGCGTTACGTTTCTTACGAGTCGCTGCAGTTTCCTTAATCAAATCCCTGAGACCTGAATCGTCTAGGTGAGCATAAAGCAAATGTTTGGGTTCTTTATATTTCATTATTGTATTATACACTATAATGAATTTAAAAAAAAGTTAAAAAATAACTTGTCAGTTAGACAAAAGTATGATATACTTCTAACTATGTTAGCCAGGGTTAAAGGTATATATCATAGCTGACAAATAAATCAAACAAACACATAACTATATAGTTCTATTGCACATCTCGTGTATGGTTGTGTACATCTATTTTGAGGACTCCCCAATCAAATTTTAAAGAAACTCCCCAACTGTCAAAAGATTGACACCAAAGTCTATTTTCTCAGTAATTTTGTGGGGGTACCCCTTTTTTATATTACACGCACCCCCCCTGTTTTTTTCCCTCCCCCTACCTCTTTTTTGTCTGTTGTAAAAATACAACAAGCTAGATGATAATAATTATCAATATCATTCTAATTTAGATAGATGATAATGATTATCAATATCAGTTAAAGGTTGTCTGCTCTAAATGTGTCTTGAGTAAATGCAGTAAATGGAATTTTCAACTTGATAATGATTATTAATATCAATTACTTCCTATTATCAACAGTTTTTTAAAATCAAGTTATTTAATTTATTTTATTATTTGTTTGACAATCTTTTCTTTTTGTAATTTAATTATAATATGTTAATAAATTTATATAAACTTGTTGTATTTTTACAACACATAAAAAAAGGGGATAAATAATGTTTAGATTTTATAAATTATCTGAAACTTTAGTCGAAACTACATCAACCGTTAAGGAAAAAATAGAATTATTTGAATATATTCTTAACGATTGTAATGGATTTGCATTTAAACACAATCATGGATTTTCCAAATTTTCTTTTGTAAAACATTTTGCAAATTTTAAAAAAAATGAAAATGGTTTATTTAAAATAGTTAATCTTAAGATGTGCAATAGAATGGTTCAAAATTTTATGAACTAATAAATAAACCAATCAAAATTTCTTCCCAAAAATTAGCCCAGATTTTTTCTGGGCTTTTTTTTTATCTAAAAAAGAACAAAAGTAGAACATTCATATTATATTCATATTCAAGCTATAAAAGAACAAAAGTAGAACAAAATAAATCGTTTTAAGACTCACCAGACCACAACAACAAACTTTTATGATAAGTATCACCAGAAAATTATGATTGTTTTCTATGCTTCTTAAATTGAATTTAAATAGATATTATAAAATTCATTTAATTATTTTATACTTTTTTATTGATAATGATTATCATTATTAATTAATGGATTATCAACAGTTTTTTAAAAATCAAGTTATTTATTTAATAATTATTTTATTATTTATTTGACAATCTTTTATTTTTCCTATTTAATTATAATTGATACAATTTATATTAACTTTTAAAAAAGGAAAATAACAATGAAAAAAAATAAATTAGTATTAGATATTAATAATAAAAATATACAAACTCATATACCTAAAAATTCTAGGTATGAAAAAAATCGTAATAGTTTTTCAAATAAATATGTTTATAGCTTCCAAACTATGAATAAAAAAACTGGTCATTTTCAAAAAATGAATATTCTACAAAAAATAAATAAATATTTAAACAAAGTAAATTTATTATTAACTCATTATATTAATGAAAGCATAGGTTTAAATACAAAGTAATTAATATAAATATTAATAATAAATTTTTTAAAAATATGGTGGTAGTTATGCAAACCAAAGTTTAAAAAACTTTAAAATTAAAACCTGATTAAATTAATTTTTAGTCAGGTTTTTTTTTGTTTAAAAATAAAATGATAATGATTATCACTATCAACAAAAAAAATAAAAAAATAAATAAACTATTGACAATAAAAAAAAATAAATGATAGAATGAATTAATATTAATTTAATTATAAAGGAAAATAAAACAATGAATAATATAAAAAGTTTTAAAGTTTACACTGATGATGTAGATGAACAAAAAATGTTTGTTGCTAATGATTTACAAACAGTTTTGGAAATACTCGAGAACAATGGATATATTGTAGAAGTAGAGTATAAAAAATAAAAAATAAATAAATAAACTATTGACAATAAAAAAAAATAAATGATAGAATGAATTAATATTAATTTAATTATAAAGGAAAATAAGACAATGAATAATAAACAAATAGAAAAAGATTTAAACAGTATAAAAGAAATTGATAATTTTTTAAATCATAATAGGGATTTTTCAAAATTTGACTCTTTAAAATTATTTAACAAAAGAAGTGAATTGCAATTTAAACTTAATAAAGAAAATATTAATTTTGTTTTAAAAAGTAAAGAAAAATATTATTATGCAAATCAATGTGCATTATTCACCAGTAATATTTTAAAATTTGGATATGGTCATATTTCAAAAAAAGATATTAAAAAAAATGGTGTATCTTTTAATAAATATTCAATTAATAATGGCTATAATAAATATTGTAATGATATAAAAAGATTTAATTCTACTAATGAATTACTTGGTTTTGTTATTGGATATAATGAATCTATATATAATTTAAATAAGTAATTATAATTATGAAAAAAAAAGTAATAGATATTAATGATTATCTAAAGAATAAAATTTTTAACCTAGATAATAATTTTATATTAGATAAAAAAACTAATACAAAAATAAATATATTAAATGCTAATAAAAGGCAATTAATAGATTTGAATAAAACATATAATTTTTCAGGTTTATTAACTACAAATAGTAGTAAATTATTAAAGAGTAAAAAAATATTAAATATAAATACTGTTGGTTTATCATTAGCTCCACATACTACAAACAAAATAGATGAGTTAAATTTATTTATTGATTTAAACAAGTTAATTAATAAACAAAAAAATGAAATAATAACTTTATGTGGAAATTCAAATAAACATTGTAGAATTAATTGTGTATCTTTTGAATGTGGTAATCCAGCATATGAAAAGAATAAAAAAAATGCTATGTATAATAGAAAATTATTTTTTCTTAATGATACACAATTATTTTTATCTAATTTTATCAGGCATTTACTTTTGTATTCAGATTATTGCATTAATAATAATCTAATTATGTCAGTAAGACCAAATATTTCAAGTGATATTAATTATGAGAATATAAAAGTTATATATCAAAATAAATTAACTACAATGGATAAAATTATATTTGATATTGTCAATAAAACTGATTTAAAAGATTTTAAACCTATACCATACGACTATACAAAAAATTATAATAGAAAACAATCAAGTATATATCATAAAGTTTATTCTTATGGTACTAATGACATAGAAAAATCATTACAAGCTATTAATAATGGTTTATCACTAGCTGTTGTTGTTAATGTGGCAAGGAATAAACCTTTACCATCAACAATTAAAATAAAAGATAAGATATTAAAAGTTTTTGATGGAGATACTATTGACTATTTACCACATTGGAAAAGAAATAAACCTAACGCTATATTATTACGCTTTAAATATAGAGCAAAATGGAACAAACAAAAAAGAGAAATTGAATTACAAAAAGCTCTAAATGGAGGATTTGTAAAAGATATAAACACATTATAAGGAAAAATAAGAACAAAAGTAGAACAAAGGTAAAACAAAAGTAAAACATTTAATTGTCAATCTTTTGACATAGAACAAAGGTAGAACATAGATTTTATGAATAATAAAATAAATTAATATAAAGAAATAAAATATAAAAAAAATAAAAAAACATTTGACAATTCAAAAAGTCTTGATTACTATGGTATTATAAACAACAAACAAAGAAAGGAAAAAGAAAAATGAAAATAAAAAACTTAATAAAATTTGTTTTAAATACTCATAAACAAAATAAACCTTTACCAAAAGACATAGTTGAAATACTAAAAAATGGTAAAGTGTTTAGTGAAAGTAAACAACAATTTATAGATGTAAAAGAATTAGATTTTATACATCTATTAAGAAAGGTAGTAAAATAAAATGATATACAAACACATACAGTTGACGAGTAGTCAACATAAACATTTGAAAGCCCTTGTTTACAAGGGTCTTCCAATGGAAACTTTTACTTCTAAAAAGTTCAAAGGTTCACCTTTGGAAAAACTTTTAGAAGCAATAGAATAACAACAAAGAAAGGAGTTTGACTATGTCAAATCAACATTTAATAATGCAAGAAAAAATGTACTCTGAAATGGAGTATCATCTTTCTAGATTGTATGATGAAACTTTACAAAGTTTTACATACGACAATGAACCACTAACTAAATTTAACTTTGAAGACTTCGCTTCAGATGATAAAGTAATTACTGCACTCTTTGAAAAAATCAAAGACACAGTATGGCATATGTATGAAGTGCCTATTGGTAAATACCAAATGCTTTCTGAAGAAGCAGAATACTTTGATGAATTTGCAGATAAATATTTACACGACATTCTTGAAGAAGATGTTCAGGAACTACGACAAAGCGAACTACCATACTAATAAAAAAGAAAGGAAAAAATAAAATGAATAATGAATTATTATATAAATATATTGAGCAACTAATGGCTCAAGGCAAAGCTGACCCTAAGATTAGGGGTTGGGCAATGTCAGATATTCTCACAAAGGTAGTTAAAAAGTTTGGCTATCACAAAAGAGAAGACGCAAGGTCACACATTATGGCTAGGTGTGGAGTGCGTGATGATGAGTAGTTCCATAAAGTTATATGGAAGCTCAGACCTACCTACAAATGTCTGCCAACAATTAAATGAAATTATTAATGATAGTTTCTTTAAAAAACTTGACAAACATTTTAATAATATTAAAATGAAACCTAAACTTAAACGCAAAAGAAAGAAAGGACGAAAAAGAAAATGATAGACGCAGAATATAAACTTAAAGATATAAAAATTTGGTGTGAAGTTATCCTTGAAAATGATAAGACAGACCCACCAGTTAATAATGAACTGATAAGAGAGTGGAAACAAGGTAGATACTCTCTGGCAAAAAACTTTTTGGAGTTAATCAATGGCAAAAAATAAATTTGGTAAGACTGTAAAGGTGGATTCACCTTATGCAGTCTATAAAAATGAAGCAACAAACTTTGAGCATAGAGTTTTAAAAACTTATCAGACAAAAGAAAATGAAAGTAAGAATCAATATGCTAGGTGGTATGTTGCGAGTCGTTCACCTTATACCTATGGTTCGTGGGAGTATGGCGACATCTATGTTAAAGATGTGGTAAGCTATCACGAACTAATAGCAGGTACAGATGAATGGAAAAAAGAATATGCCTTTATTGAAAAGGCAAAGGAGTCTATCTATGGAAGATAGATTTTTATTAAAATTAATATTAGCATTTGGTCTAGCTATGTATGCCTTATGGCATAGCAACCAAGTGCTACCAATATAGAAAGGACTATGACTATGACTAAACAATTAATAAAACAAGCAATCAAAGATAATCATTTATTATCTTTTGCTAGTGCAGATGAACCAAACGAATATTATGGTAAAACTAAGAATTATCATAAAGCATTAGAAGAATTCAAAGCAGTAGATTACTGCCACATTAGAATTTATTCTAGAATGTTCTGCCACATTAAACCAAGATATAAAATGATAGACTGGTTTGATTGTTCTGCCTTTGATGATGATGAAGAAAGTATTTCAAATTATCCCTCCAAAGGTTATGTGAATGATTGGTTTATAAATAATAATTTAGATTAGAAAGGAGTAAAGCTATGAATAATAAAAAGTTTATATTAATAAATGTGGCAGAAGAAACACGCAAACAAATGACTGAGAATCAGTTGCTTGATATGGGTGTGGACGAGTTCATCATTGATGATGCCTACGATAATGAAGAGATTACATTTTATCAAGATGGTGAAGAATTTATCTTGGAGAATCCAAGTATCTATGATACACTAACTAAAATGAAAGGAGTATAGCTATGAATATATCAAATAATAAATTAATAGAAGAAGAAACCATAGTTTTAGATAAAATAAAATTATGGTTGCGAAACGAAATAGATAGAACTGAACTGTATGATAAAAATTTTTGTGAAAACAAAGATGATTTCATTCAATATGGTAGACAAGATTGTGCTGATTTATTATTAGCATTAATATATAAATGGCAGAAAGGAAAAGACTAATGAAAAAATATCTTGTGACAACCTATGCTAATGCTGAATGGCAATGCATAGTAGAAGCTGACTCTGAAGAAGAAGCTGAAGAAAAAGTTTGGGCAGGGGATTATGATGAATTAAACTTTGGTAATCCTACTGATGTTCAAGATGAACAAATAGAATCTATTGTTGAACAAACACCTGAAGTAATAGACAAACTAAAGAAAGGAGTATAACTATGACTGAAGTAATTGATTTTAAAACTAAACGAATGCTTTCTAAACATAGAAAGAAACAAAAAGAAAAAGTTATAGATGCAGAGTTTGGTATAGACATTGTAGCTAAAGACTTAGAGAAAGTAATTAACAAACATATCAAAAGAAAGACGCATAGCTTTGACATTGCGTATGCTTTAGCAGATACATCTGCTCAATTCATACACGATACTGCACCTTCAACTGCGTCTGCTCAACATATATTATTAACTGCAATGAATTACACATTGCAAGAACAAATAGAGTACGAGAAAGGAGATGAGTGATGAGTAAAGAAATAATAATTAAAGTTGAAGGAGGTTGCGTTGTTGATGTTCTCAATCTACCTAAACATTACAAATATATCATTGATGATGCAGATGAAAGAGAGGAGGATAGTGATGAGTAAAGATTTATTTGATTCACAAATATGTGTAGAGTGTGATAAACCTTGCCACTTTGGTAGTGGTAGATTTGTTAATAGATACCCTAGAGATGATGGTGATGTTGAAGGTTGGGTCTGTGGTTTCTGTGCAGAAGAAATTGATGCAATGATTGAGGAGATGAGAGATGAGTAAACCTATAACACTAGAACGAATAAAAAATATAGTAATAGATATTAAATCTGATGATGAATGGGTTAATGATAGCCAAACACAAGCAGAATATAAAGGTGTGTGTGATGGTTTGGATATGCTCGTTAATCATCTTGAAGTAATAGAAAGGAGTAAGTAATGCCAATATTAGTACAATATAAAATCATTGATGGTTTCAATGAGTACAATGACTATCTCATACATCAAGATGATACTGATGTGAGAGATAAGAAAGAACTAATCAGAGATATGTTTCCTGATTCCATAGAAGATGGCAATGGTGGTGAGCAAGATGACTATAGAGATATTAGTGTTGTGTCTACTAAAAGCATAAGTATAAAACAAGCAGAGTTTTTGTACGAATGTTTTATAGCTTTCCCTTTTGGTGGCAATGAATGGCTACGACAACTTGCAATAAAAGAAAGGATTGAGTGATGAAAATATGGGACGATTATGATGACTGTATCATAGGTGTAGGTACACGCAGTGGTATGTTAGATGTATTTATATATGATAAGCACAGAATGATAACTAAATTAGTTAGAAGGGACGATATGTCTTATGAAGATGCAAAAGAATTTGTAGACTTTAACATTGAAGGTGCGTACATAGGTGAAGACACACCAATACTTGTCAATCTTATGACACCTGAAGAGATAGAACTTTATATGGAAACATATGATGAGTAAAATTATATTAACTATTATAATATACTTATCTTTGGTTGTTGATGCAAAGAGTTGGAGTTATAAGTGGACTGGTAAAGGTAAACTTTATGATGAACGAAACCAATACTTTGTGACTTGTAGATTAACAAAAGAAAAAAAACTATTTCAAGGTGAAGATGGAGTTAAATGTTATTATACTTGTACTGATAAAGAAAAAATGGTTATCACTACACATAGTGGCTATGCTTGTGAGAAACAAATACAAACACCAAGAGGTGACAAAAGAGATTGGAGAAAGAAAAAATAACTGTTGTAATCATACAACAAATTGTGTCAGTAATTTGACTATTGCACTTTTAGTTTGACATAAGAAACGAGAAGGGTGTATAATTGTTTTATAAACCTTTATGAAAGGTAAATAAAAAAAATGATAAATAAAAACTTATATATAAAAGAAATACAAACATTAACTAAACAACTTTATACTTCTTATAAAAGAATTAAAGAGTTAAGGAAGGAACTAGATGATGAAAGAAAGACTTAACTACTATGATAATAAATACTTTAGTGAAAAAGAATTACAATGTCCTACTTCAAAGGATATTATTTTACAAAAAGGTTTCTTAAATTGTTTAATAAATTTAAGAGAGAATGTAGGTGAACCATTACAGATAACTTCTTGTTGTCGTTCACAAGAACACAATGACTGGTTAAGAAATCGTGGTTATCCTGCAAGTCCTAACTCATTCCATAAAATTGGTAATGATAAATGGGACACAGATACTTGTGCAGTTGATATTGCTATACCTAATTCAGTCTTTAGAAAAGATTTAATTAAACGAGCAATAGATTTGGGTTGGACTGTAGGTGTTGCTAAAACTTTTATCCATGTGGACAGAAGGAGTGACCATACACCACTACCACAAGTTGTATATGTATATTAATAATAGAAAGGAAAATAAATGGGAGTTGAAACATTAATATTTGGTATAATATTTAACATCTATACCCTTGATAACATTGACTTTTTTTATCAACGAGCAAACAATAACAAGACTATGAATTGTCGTTGGGAATATGTTGGAAAGACTAAAGCTGACTCAGGCAATGCCAGTATCACATTACTAGGTAATGTTTTTTATAAACAAAAATGTGTGACAAAGGAACTTGACAAATGATAAAAGAAATCTTTGCATTGTATTTAACTTTCTCTTCACCTACTGGTGATGTTGAAAAGTTTGTTAAGCAATTACCTGACTGTAATAAAGTAAAAGTAATAGCTGAAGAAGAGTTTAAAAAATTAAATATGGATAGAAAGAAATTATCTTATTCAGGTTATATGTGTATTGGGTGGGTACATCATTTGGCTAGACAAAGATATATTACAAATATAAATATGCCTGACCCAGTACCTAAACCAGTTATCATTCAACCTAATTGTGTTGTACCTATAAGGGAATAAAATGTTTGATGTATTTTTTATAACAATCTGGTTTGAATATAACAATAGATTATATCAAAAAGTAATACCTAAAGTTTATAGGGAGTGTGAAAAACAAGTGCAAAAAATAGTTGATGCCCAACCTGATGAGATTAGTATTGAAAGAATTTCTTGTGAATACCCAAAAACTTTCTTTGAAAAAAGAAAAGATAAAACTTATGGACATTTATACTCATCTATACAAAATAGATATAAACCTAAAAAGAAAAAAAAGGAGTTAACTTATTATGGCAAAAGATAAAGCTAAACTTTGTGCAATTATATTGATGCTAATATTTATTATATTATTTATAACTGGGTGTGCAAATAAAAAACTTAAAGCACCAGAAGAAGTATGTTATAAAAGTAATATACACCCACAAATGTTAATATGTAAAGTTGTTTAAAAGAAAGGAAAAATATGACTGAACAATATGATAATGTAAATAATCCTAGACACTACAATAAGCATGGCATTGAATGTATTCAAGCTATTGAAGCATCAATGTCAGACAAAGAATTTCTAGGGTACTTAAAAGCAAATGTTGTTAAGTATCTTTGGAGATATGATTACAAAGGTAATCCACTTGAAGATTTAAGAAAAGCAAGATGGTATCTTGACAAATTAATTAATCAAGTTTATAATGATGAACAAAATAGAAAACAATTAATCATGAAAGGATTTAAGGAAGGGGACAATGACCATACCTAAATATAAAACATACGAAGAAATACCTACATCAATGATGTCAACTATATTAAGTGTATCAGGTGAAACTAATATTAAAAAAGTTTCTCTTGAAGATATTAATGGCTTCATAGATTTAATGGAAGGACAAAACAAGAATGATACTTAATCTTACACCTAAACAAAAGGCAGAAGTAATACAATCATTCCATAAAGTAGTTATGGAAATGGTATTGAAATATGATTCACCTGAAACATTATATCTAATGGCAAGAGCATTATTTATTACAGCAATTATGAAAGCTGAAAAAGATTTCTATGGTTATCTTACAATGCAGAACGCATTAAATGATACTGCTCAAGAACTAATTGCTTTAGAATTAGGTGAGCCACAAACTGAAGAAGATAAACTATTTAACTTTATACATATGAAAAAAAATGATGGTACTAAACTACATTAAGGAGTAAACATGGAAGAATTTTTTACAAAAATATTTATATTAATTGGACTAATAATTTTTTATGGAACTTTATTTTTTTAAAAGGAAAGGTATATGTTAAAAATGGAAAGTAAATTTGTAAGGCATGAGCAATGTCCTAAATGTCATAGCCAAAATAACTTAGCTAGATATAGTGATGGACATGCTCATTGTTTTACACCTGACTGTAATCATTACGAGAAAGGAGAAGGAGAAGTGATACCAATGACAGACAATAAAGAACAAAGTTATTCCAATGACTTATATGTAGGACAAACAACTGCATTACAAGATAGAAATATCTCATTGCAAACTGCACAGAAGTTTGGGGTAACAACAATAACAAAGAATGGTATGGTGTCTAAACATATTTATCCATACTATAATTCAGGTGGCAAACATACTGCCAATAAAATTAGAACTTTACCTAAAGCATTTACTGCTCAAGGAAACTTTGGTGAGTCTGAATTATTTGGTCAGCATTTATTTAACAAAGGACAGAAGTACATTACAATTACTGAAGGTGAGTGTGATGCTTTGGCAGTATATGAAATGATGGGTAGTCGTTGGGCAACTGTATCTATTAAGAATGGAGTTGCTTCAGCAGTCAGAGATTGTAAACAAAACTTTGAGTACCTTGATAGCTTTAATAATATTATTATTTGTTTTGATAATGATGAAATTGGCAGAGAACATGCAAATAAAGTTGCAGAAATATTCTCACCCAACAAGTGTAAAGTTGTTAATCTTGATTTAAAAGATGCCAATGAATATCTAAGGACAGGTAAGAGAGAAGACTTTAATCGTGCATGGTGGAACGCAAAACCATTTACACCTGCAGGTATTGTAATGTTTGATGATGTAGCAGATGACTTATGGACTGAAGAAAATATAGATACTTGTCCATATCCTTATGAAGGTATTAATAAAAAGTTATATGGTATGAGAGTGGGTGAGTTAGTTACACTTACATCAGGTACTGGTATGGGTAAGTCAAGTTTATTAAGAGAATTGGTTTATCATATTTGGAAAACAACTAAAGATAAGATTGGTCTTTTGTTTCTTGAAGAAGAAAAGAAAAGAACATTCAGAGGTTTAGTAGGCATACATGCAAACAAAGAACTACATAAACCTGAAGAGTGGAAGAAACAAAGTCAAGATGATTTAAAGAAATGGTCTTCAGAATTAAAAGGTGATAGACGATTAGTTTTGTTTGACCACTTTGGTTCAATGACTGATGATGATATTATAAATCGTATTCGTTATATGGCTAGGGGTTGTGATTGTAAATGGATATTTGTTGACCATTTAAGTTTGATTATATCAGGCAGAGATGATGTCAATGAAAGAAAAGCTATTGATATTCTTATGACAAAACTTCGTAGCTTGTGTCATGAAACAAAGATAGGTATGTTACTTGCTTGTCACTTGCGTAGACTTGATAATGATAAAGGTCATGAAGAAGGTAAACGAGTATCTTTATCCCATTTGCGTGGGTCACATGCTATTGCACAGTTATCTGATGCAGTTATAGGCATGGAAAGAAACCAACAAGATGATGATGAGATTGCTAAGAATACTTCTACGATTAGAGTATTAAAGAATAGGTATGCAGGGACAACTGGTGTTGCTTCTTACTTGCTTTATGCTCCTGAAAATGGTAGACTGTCAGAAATTGAAAACCCTTTTAAGGAAGAAGAGAACAATGAGTTTAAGTCCTAAAGAAAAAGATAGAAAAAAGTTTGACCTTGACCTTGCCTATGGTAAGGTTAGGGAAGAACTGGTAAAGGAAATGTTACAAGATAAAAAGATTGAAGTTAAATCTGAAAGAGATGTTTGGAAACGAACTGGTAACATAGCCATTGAGTATGAGAGTTGGGGTAAACCTTCAGGTATTGCTGCAACTGAAGCTGACTACTGGTTTCATAACTTATGTGTTGGTGATGAAACATATGCAACATTAGTATTTAAAACTGATAACTTAAAAAAGATTTTAAATTCTTTAGAAAAAAAAGTTACAGTCAGAGGTGGTGACCATAATGCTTCCAAGATGTACTTGATTAACTTACAAAAACTATTTGATATTAAAACAATAAAGGAGTATGTAGATTTAAAATGAACATAGTAGTTGACATAGAGACAGATGCTTTGGATGCAACAAAGATTCATTGTATCGTTGCCAAGAATATAGAATCAGGTGACAACTATGCTTTTGTAGGTGGTGATTGTTATAATAAGTTTCCTAAGTTTATTGAGAAACATGCAGAGAAAATTATTATGCACAATGGGGTTACATTTGATGCACCTATTTTAAATAGATTAGCAGGAACTAATATTAAACTCCCCCAGATAGAAGACACATTGATAATGTCACAACTCTTTAATCCTGAAAGAATTAATGGACATTCACTTGATTCCTGGGGAAAGAGATTTGGTTTACCTAAACTAGAGTTTACTGACTTCTCAAAGTTTACAAATGAAATGCTTACATATTGTAGAAGAGATGTTGAACTTACTCATAAAGTTTATAAACAACTTAAACTTGAAGGTAATAAATTTTCTCATGAGTCTTTAAGATTAGAGCATGACATTCGTTCAATAGTTTATAAACAAGAACAGACTGGTTTTTATATTGACCAGTCTAAAGCTATGTCATTAAGTGCTAGACTTGAAGACAAAGCTGAACAGTTAGAAAAGGAAGTACATAAAACTTTTCCACCTATTAAAAGGGAAGAAGAGTTTATACCTAAAGTAAATAATAAAAGTCGTGGGTATATTAAAGGACAACCCTTTACTAAAGTTACCTATGAAGAATTTAATCTTGCATCTCGTAAACAGATTGCTGAAAGATTAATGATGTTAGGTTGGAAACCTAAAAAGTTTACTGATAAAAATTCACCTATTGTAGATGAAGGTGTACTGTCAAGGATTGAAAAGATACCTGAAGCTAAATTAATATCTGAATATTTATTATTAAAAAAAAGAACGTCTCAAATCTCTTCATGGTTGGATGAAGTTAAGCATACAACTGGAAGAGTGCATGGTCGTGTCCTTACTTTGCGTTGTGTATCAGGTCGCATGAGTCATCTCTCACCAAACATGGCTCAAGTACCTGCTACATATTCACCTTATGGTAAAGAGTGTAGACAAGTATGGACTACTGATAAACCTGACACGCATGTAATCTTTGGAACAGATGCTTCAGGTTTAGAATTAAGAATGTTAGCACATTATATTAATACACCTGAATATACGAATGAGATATTGAATGGTGACATTCATACAAAGAACATGAATATGGCAGGACTTAATGACAGAGACCAAGCAAAGACTTTTATCTATGCCTTTTTATTTGGTGCAGGTTCAAAGAAGATTGCACAGATAGTTGGTTCAAAAGATTTAAGTGTAGGGAAAAAATTAATAGATAAGTTTTTATCTGAACTACCTAGACTCAAATCTTTTAGAAGTCAAGTTGAACAAGCTGCTCAATCAGGTAGAGTTAAAGGACTTGATGGTAGACTATTTAATGTTAGGTCACCACATAAAGCAGTTAATACAATCATACAAGGTGCAGGTGCTATTGCTTGTAAGGTATGGTTAAGAAATATGATTAAACATATTTATTCAAAAGGTTTGGATGTTAAACTTATAGCTTCAATACATGACGAGTATCAGTTTGAAGTTAATAAGAATGACATACAAAGTATGGGGGAAGTTGTGAAACTGTCAATTAAAGAAACAACTGAACAACTTAACCTTAACTGCCCACTAGACGCAGAGTTTAAGACTGGCTCTAGCTGGGCAGATACACACTAATTTAAGTTTATTTTAAATAAGTGTTGACTTTATATATTGTTATAGTTTATAATATATAATTAAAGATAGTCGTAGTTAATACGACACAATAATAACTTAAACAATAAGGAGCAAATATGCCAGTATTAAATGGTAAAGCTTATTGGGCATCAGTTGTAACACCAAACACTATGTTTGATGAAGATGGTGTCTATTCTATTGACCTTGCAGTTGACGAGAAAAATAAAAAATCTGCTGAAGCTGAAGGTCTAACTATAAAAAATAAAGGTGATGACAGAGGAGACTTTGTTACATTTAAAAGGAAAGCCAAAAGAAAAGATGGCAACCCTAACAAAGCACCTGACATCATGGATAACATGAAAAGACCTTTGGAAAATACTTTAATTGGTAATGGTTCAGACGTAAATGTTTTATATAAAACTTATGAATGGAATCATAAACCAACTGGTAGAACTGGTACGAGTGCTGACTTACAAGCAGTTCAGGTTGTTAATCTTATTCCTTACGAAGGAACTGGTTCTTCTGCAAATGCTTTTGAAGAAGTACCTGAAGGTAAAGTAGATAATCCATCTACGACTCAAGAGTTTGCAGAGATTCCTGTATAACTTTTATTATTAACCTTTGAATGGGGGTGTAGCTAATAACTCACCCCTATTTTTTTCACATGAAAAAGATTGATACTTTAGTTGAAGATATGTACCAAACAATTTCTGAAGGTAAACAACCTAGTCAAAAAGATTTAGACTTGTTTGCTGATAATGTTAAAGAAGGTGTGCTATCGTTATTCAACATACATTCTGAAAATAATAAATTAAGAATGTCTCAAATTGGTAAACCTGATAGACAGGTGTGGTATCAGTCACGAGACATTAAAAAAGAAAAGCTACCTTCATGGGCAAAAATAAAATTTACTTATGGTCATATACTTGAAGAGTTACTTTTATTATTAGCTAAGACAGCAGGTCATGAAGTTAAGAATGAACAAAAGGAATTAGATATTGAAAACATTAAAGGACACCAAGATTGTGAGATTGATGGTGTTGTTACAGATTGTAAGTCTGCTAGTGCCTACTCATTTAAAAAGTTTTCTAATCGTTCACTATTAAAAGATGACCCCTTTGGATATATAGCACAGCTATCAGCTTATACTGAAGCACAAAATAAAAATGGTGGAGCTTTTCTAGCTATCGATAAACAAAGTGGAAGGATATGTTTAATGCCAGTCCACAATATGGAGATGATAAATGCAAAAGATAAAATCGTTCATCTTAAAAATGTTGTCAAAGATGATAAAATTCCTAGCAAGTGTTATGCTGATATTGCAGATGGTGCTAGTGGTAATCGTAAACTTGATGTTGGGTGTTCCTACTGTCCTTATAAAGTGGATTGTTGGCAGGATGTTAATGGTGGGACAGGACTTAGAAAATTTATCTACGCAAATGGACCAAGATACTTAACCAATGTGGTTAAAACACCTGATGTAATGGAAGTACAATTAAATGATGGTAGTTGAAATATTTGAATTACTTGCTGCTATAAGTGCAGTAGTTACTGTATGGGTGTATGGTAATAAAGATAACTATGCACCTTTATATGGACTAATATCTAATATGTTATGGATAACGTGGGCATTTTTATCCACAAGTTATTTCATGTTAGCTATGTGTATTGTCTTTACAGCTTTACATGTTAGAAACTATTTTCATATGAGGAATATTAAATGAAATTTAGAAGTGGTTCAGAAGAAAAGGTTTATAAATTTTTTAAAGATAAAAAAATAAAAGTTAAATATGAACCTAATAAATATAGTTATGAATGGTTTGAAAATAAAACTTATTGCCCTGACTTCTTATTACCTAATGGAAGTTATATAGAAGTAAAAGGTAGATTAACTATTGAGATGAGAAAGAAACATTTATTTTTTAGAAAGTCTAATCCTAATATTATAATTAGATTTGCTTTTGATAATCCAAACAAGAAACTAAATAAAGGTGGTACTATGACTTATGCTGTATGGTGTGAGAAACATAACTTTGATTACTGTAAGATAGGTGATGGTATTCCTAGACAATGGTATGATAAGACAACATGATAAGTTTTTCCAGACAGTTGAAAGTTATTTTATCAGTAGCACTTCTACTGAGAGGACACTATTCCTTGCAGTTATTTTACAAGCATTGCTTGATGCTACGCAAAAAGATACCAATGATTTGGAAAATGCTAAGTATAAAAGAGAATCAATCCTATGGTTTACTGCTAGGTTTGGTAAGAAAAGAGAAGACTTTGATTATGTGTGTGATTTAGCTGACATTGAACCAAACTATATGAGAAAGGTAGCTATAGATATATTAACTTCAAAGAGAACTAATTTTATTCGTAGTCATATCAATGCCATATTGACACATAGAGATAGTTATGATAGAATTAAAAAAAATAAAAAGATAAAGTAAATGAAAAAATTAATTATAATAATTGTTGTAGTTTTTATTATGTTATTATCTAAATCTTTAGCAGCAAAAGATATATATGTAGGAGTAAACATGGGAATACAAGATGGATTAAATGGTGGAAAAAATTCTAAAGAATATGGATTAAAAGTTGGGAAGAAATTAAATGATACTTTTACTGCTGAAATTAAAACAAGAACTAAACTAAAAGATAGTAGTACAAGTAATGACCAACGTGCAGAGGTAGCAATGATTGGTAACTTAAAACTAAATAATGAATTTAGTTTATATACAAGAGCAGGTTCAGGCATGAAGTTTGTAAGAGACGCAGACTATGGGTACTGGACTATTGAACCTGGTGTTAATTATAAACTGAATAATAAATGGAGTCTAAAAACTGGAGTAAGATTCAGAGACAGTTTTGATACTTCACATAATCAAACAGACACTACTTATAAAGTTAGTGTTTCATATAAACTTAACGACAATAACTCTGTTTCATTGGGAACAAAAATTAAAAGGGGTGACAGTCAATACAATGCTCTAGGCATTGGTTATAAAATTTCATTTTAAATTGAAAGGGGAACTAATATTATGAATAATAGCAACACATTACCAACTGAATACCAAAGTTATATTGCCATCTCAAGATATGCTAGATGGTTAGAGAAAGAAAACAGAAGGGAAACTTGGCAAGAAACTGTTGATAGATATGTAAACTATATGTCTAATCGTTATGAAAAAATAACAGGTAAAAAATTAGAAAACAAAGAAAGAGAAAGATGGTTTAATGCTATCCTTACTCTACAAGTTATGCCTTCAATGAGAGCATTAATGACTGCAGGTCCTGCGTTAGATAAAGATAATGTTGCAGGATTTAATTGTTCGTATGTTGCTATTGATAATGTAAGAACCTTTGACGAGATTATGTACATCCTTATGTGTGGAACAGGTGTAGGGTTTAGTGTTGAACGACAATATGTAGATAATCTACCTGACATTGCTGAGTCCTTTCATTCTACTGAAACTGTTATTAAAGTTAATGATAGTAAAATAGGGTGGGCAAAATCTTATAGAGAACTTATTGCTATGCTTTATGCAGGACAGATACCACAGTTTGATATGTCTCTTGTTAGACCTGCAGGTGCTAAACTAAAAACATTTGGTGGTCGTGCTAGTGGTCCTGACCCATTAAGAGATTTATTTAAATTTAGTATTGAAACTTTTAAGAAAGCTAGTGGAAGAAAATTAAATTCCCTTGAGTGTCATGACCTTGTATGTAAGATAGCAGACGTTGTTGTGTGTGGTGGTGTTAGACGTTCAGCTTTAATAAGTCTTTCTAATCTTTCAGATATTAGAATGAGAGATGCAAAGAATGGACAATGGTGGGACAACAATCCACAAAGAAGTTATTCTAATAACTCTGTAGCTTATACTGAGAAACCTGACATAGGTACATTTATGAAAGAGTGGGTATCTCTTTATGATTCTAAGTCAGGTGAACGTGGTATCTTTAATAGAGTAGCTTCACAAAAAATGGCAGCACGTTCAGGTAGAAGAGATGGAGACTTTGACTTTGGAACTAATCCTTGTTCAGAAATCGTTTTACGCAACAAACAATTCTGTAATTTATCTGAAGTAGTAATTAGACCTGAAGATACTCTTGATTCTTTGAAAGAAAAAATTGAACTAGCTACTATCTTTGGTACACTACAGTCCACACTTTCTGACTTTAGATACATTACTAAAAAATGGAAAGAGAATACTGAAGAAGAAAGATTGCTTGGTGTTTCCTTGACAGGTATCATGGACCATAATATTCTTTCAGGAAATATTTTTAATAAAGCATTATTAACTGAATGGTTAACTACTTTAAAAACCCATGCTATTGAAGTAAATAAAAAATGGTCAACTAAATTAAAAGTTAATCAAGCTACTGCTATAACATGTGTTAAACCTTCAGGAACTGTATCACAATTAGTTGACTCAGCTTCAGGTATTCACCCACGTTATTCTCCTTATTATCTACGAACTGTAAGAGCAGATAAGAAAGACCCTTTGTGTGACATGATGTTAGAAAAAGGTTTCTATGGTGAAGATGATGTAATGAAACCTAATGATACTAAAGTATTTTATTTTCCAATGAAGTCCCCTAAAGGTTCAACTATGAGAGATGAGAAGTCTGCTCTTGAACAATTAGAAATATGGAAAATATATCAGCTTGATTGGTGTGAACATAAACCTTCCATTACTGTTTATGTTAAAGAACATGAATGGTTAGAAGTAGGTGCGTGGGTATATGAAAACTTTGACGTGATGAGTGGTGTAGCTTTCTTACCACACTCTGAACACTTATACAAACAAGCACCTTATCAAGAAGTTAATGAGAATACTTATAAAGAATGGTTAAAGAAAACTCCTAGAAATATTAACTGGATGGACTTAACTAACTATGAGAAAGAAGACACAACCACTTCATCAAAAGAACTTGCATGTACTGCAGGTGCATGTGAAATAGTTTAACTTTTTTACTTGACACTATGTTTAAAAAATTATATAATTACATTATAAAAAATAATTCTTCCCAAATGTGGGAGCATTATTGTAAAGTCGAACAAGATGTTATGGGTATTAAAAAGGGGAAACCTTGTAACTGGTGTGACCTAACATAAAAAGATAAGGAATAAATATGTTAATAAGTGCAAGAACTACAGAGAAAGAAGCAACAATTCATCCATTACCTAAAGAACAAACTAACTTTGTTTTTATAGGTTATGATGCTCGTGAAGACATTGCTTATAAAGTTTGTGAACATTCATTAATTAGGCATAGTTCACGACCTTTAACTGCAGTTGAACTTAATGTCAGGCATTTAAGAAATAGTGGACATTTTACTAGAGAATGGAGAGAAGATACTGAAGGACAAAAGTATGATGTCCTAGATGATAAACCTTTTTCAACAGAGTTTAGTCATACAAGATTCTTGTGTCCTGCTATTGCTAGATTAAACAATGTTAAAAATTGGGTAATGTTTGTTGATTGTGATTTTTTATTTCTTAGAGATGTAGATAAACTATTTAAGTTTGTAGAAGAGAACCATGCTGATAAAGCTGTTGCCTGTGTTAAGTTTGATTGGCAACCTACTGAAGATACTAAGATGGACAATCAAAAACAACTAGGATATGAAAAGAAATTATGGTCTTCACTAATGTTATTTAATATGAAACATAAAGATGTAAAAAATTTAACAAGTGATGATGTAAATACTATGAAAGGTTTAGACCTTCATCAATTTAAATGGACAAGTGATAACCAGATAGGTGAGATACCTGCTAGTTGGAATCATATTCCTGAAGTTTCAAACCTTGACGCATCACCCAATGCTATACATTATTCTCTTGGTGGTCCTTGGTTTGGTGGTAAGTTTACAGACATGCAGTTTGCACAAGACTGGGAAGATGAGAAACTACTATATAGAAATACTATCGAAGATTCAAGACCTACTAAAATGGTACAGATGTAGTATGAGTAAAGACACAATAAATATCGTAACTTCCTTTAGTCCTAAAGGATGGGAAACTTATGCAAAGAAAATGATTGAGTCAGCTAATAAATTTCTTGCTGATGATTTACATTTAACTGCTTACTATCATGACTTTGATAAAGAAAAAATAAAAGAGTTTCCCAAATCAAATAAGATAACATTCAAAAATCTAAATGATATTCCTTCTATGTTAAAGTACAGAGAAGAAATGAAAGTACATGATGGTACTGAAGGCAAACGCATGCCTTATAATTGGAGATTAGATGCCATTAAATGGTGTCACAAAGTGTATGCCTTGACTGACTTTTCCTTCAAGTTAGTAGAGAAAGGTGTGCAGGTGGGGTGGGTTGTTTGGTTAGATGCTGACATTATCCTTAATAAACCTGTGAGTAAAAAAGACTTTCTTGGAATTATTCCCCTTAATTCTGAGTTAGTTCATCTGGGCAGAAAAGATGTTGACTATAGCGAGACATCTTTTATGGCTTTTAATTTAAACAACACTCCCCCTTTAGATTTACTATTAGATATGAGAGGTATATATGATAGTCACGAAGTTCTTTCTTATAGAGAATGGCATGATGGTTTTATATTTGAAAGACTATTTAATTTTTATAATGCTCATGGCATTAAAAAACATAACTTAACCCCTGACGTAAGAGGTCTTGATGCTTTTAATAACTCTCCTTTATCGCAGTTCTTTCAGCACTTTAAAGGAAATAAAAAACAACTCCTATCAGATAAGACCACACCTGATGTCGTTGGTCCAAAAAGGTATAAACAATTGGCAGATGTCATTAGACATTACAAGTTTTCAAGGTTACTTGAGACAGGTACTTGGAATGGTGGTAGAGCTATCGAAATGGCATTGGCAGCTTTTGACAATGTAGATAAAGTTTATTATAAAGGTTATGATTTATTTGAAGACGCAGATGAATTTACTGACCAAACAGAATTAAATACTAAACCACATAATCTTTATCAAGCAGTTGAGAAAAGATTAAATGAATTTAAAAAATATGTCAAAGACAAAATGAATAAAGATTTTGATTTTGATTTAGTTAAAGGTGATACTAAAACTACATTAACTGAACAGAAAGATTTTGATATGGCTTATCTTGATGGTGGGCATAGCTTTGAAACTGTTCATCATGATTATAGTATGACAAAAGGATTACCACTTGTGGTGTTTGATGATTACTTTACTAAAGATGAACAAGATAAAAATGTTGCTGAAGAACATAAAGGAACAAATAAAATCTTTGATAAAATAGATAAGAAGTATAGAAGAAAAATTTTACATTCATATGACCCTGTTGTAGGTGGAGGTATTACCCATCTTTGTGTTGTAGTTCATGATAAAAACTTACCTGCCTTACCTGAAAAATTTAATCATGTTCCTATTATTGTCAAACCTAAAGACTGTATGCCTAAAGATTATATTAAAAATAATATAAAAAATAATATTAAGAAAATAAAAAATTGGTTAATTAAAGCTAGACCACATGGTGAAACATTACTTATAGTTTCAGGTGGTCCTTCCTTTTTAAAGTATAAAGATTATTTAAAACATTCTAATCATAAAATTATGTGTGTTAAACATTCATTACCTATGTTGTTAAAAGAAGGTATTATTCCTTGGGGTTGTAACATACTTGACCCCAGACCTATAGGTGGCACAAGTACACATGGTGTTGTTAGGAAAGATTTATTTAAAGAAGTACCTGATGAAACTATTTTCTTTGTATCATCAATGACTGACGTTTCAGTTGTTAAACATTTAAAAGATAAGAAAGCAAACATCATTGGTTGGAACGCATATTCAGATGCTATTATTGAAAGTACAAATAGCACTAAAGATAAAGTAGTTCTTGCAAAAGATTTAGATATACCAAAGAACTCCGTGTTATTAACTGGTGGTACATGTGCAGCAATGAGAGCAATAAGTGTTGGACATACGTTAGGATTTAGAAACTTTAAACTATATGGTTTTGATTGTTCAGTACCTGAACCTAAAGATAAAGAAGCATTAGAAGATACAGGTAGAAAAAAATATTTACATGTTACTACTAATAATAAAAAGTTTTGGACAACTGGTGAGTTACTAGCTATGGCTCAAGACTGTGAGAAATTATTTCAGAGAAAAGATATTGACATTCATATAGAATTTTATGGTGAAGATACATTAGTTTCTGAGTTATGGAAAACTGGGGGAAGAGAGCACCATCCTGATTATGAAGATACTATCAGCTATAACAGTTAGAAATTTTTTAAATGAGACTTCGTGTCATACGATTCATCAGTCTGTTCTTGAACTGGAAGAGTCATGGAATAAATATAATAATAGATTATCTTTAGGTTCAGCTAAAGAACTTATAGATAATGACAAAAGTTATAAACAAAAATGTTTAAATAATAATCCTGTTCTTTTTGAAAAGTTTCCTTCCTTATTCTATAAGATAAGAAAGATGTTAAATAATATATATGTTGAGGAAATTGAAGATAATTCCTATTCAATTCCAGGATTTGAAATCATTGAGAATGATGGAACATATTTTAATCTAGGACATAATGCAGATTTTTATTTTACAATACCTATCCATATAGGTAATGCAAGTTCAGGATTATTTTATATAACTAGATTTGGTAATAAGAAAGAATACTTACCACTATATGTAGGTAGTTTTTATTTCCATGTTAAACCTTTTCATAAACAATATTTTAAATTAAACTTAGATAATAAACTAATTTGTTTAGAAGGTAAGGGTAAAATTAATCCAGAGAATAATAAAATTACTCTTTTCTTTTAAATATTAATATGTTATAATAACTTTAAAATGGAGAAAGATTATGTTGTTAAATCTAATTGCACCTATACTAGGTAAAGTAATTGACAGAGTTATACCTGATAAAGCTGCACAACAAAAAGCACAGACAGAACTAAACAAAGCACTCGTAACACATTCAGCAGATATAGAAAAAGCTGCTGCATCTGTTGTCGTTGCTGAAGCCAAAGGTGAAGGATGGTTACAACGTAACTGGAGACCATTAACAATGCTATCTTTCTTGATGCTTTTATTTATGTATTGGTTTGGAATACATCCAGAAAATTTATCTGACCAAGTAATCATGAAACTATTTGACTTATTACAAATTGGTATTGGTGGTTACATTATAAGTAGAGGTGCTGAAAAAGGTATTAAAACTTGGAAAGAAAAATAATTAGAACAATCATTAAATAAAAAACCCCTAGCTAACTTAATAACTAGGGGTATTTTTTTGTCCAATTTTCACAGTTGGCTATCAGTATAATAAACCAGTTAAATTATAATATGCTTCCATCTCAAAAATTAAATTTGCTATATGAGATATTATCTCAATAACTAATAATAATATTATAATTCTAAAGTAATGTTTTACTTTCATTTTTCTTTTTATAATCTGCAATTGCTGCCTTGATTGCATCTTCAGCTAAAATAGAACAATGAATCTTAACTGGTGGTAATGCGAGATGGTTAGCTATTTCAGTATTTTTAATTGAATCAGCTTCATCAATGCTTTTACCTTTTACCCACTCTGTAATTAGTGAACTTGAAGCAATGGCAGACCCACAACCAAATGTCTTAAATTTAGCATCTTCAATTATTGAATCATCACTTACTTTAATCTGTAGTTTCATAACGTCACCACAAGCTGGTGCACCAACAAGACCTGTACCTACATCTTTATCTTCTTTGTCCATTGACCCTACATTTTTAGGATTCTCATAATGTTCTAATAATTGTTTACTATATGTCATACTCCAAAACTTTCTCCACAACCACAACTACTTGTTGCGTTAGGATTTTTTAATTCTAAGAAGCTACCAAATATTTCTTTCTTATATTCAATAGTCATTCCCATTAAATAAAATAAACTTGATTTATCAATTAATAAAGTAAAACCATCAAACTCTATAAAGTCATCACTATCCTGTATGTAGTTATCAAATGACCAGTCATATCTAAAACCTGCACAACCACCACCCTTAACTTCTAAACGAACATATTTTTTATCGTGGTCTTTAGCAAGATTCTTTAGATGTTCTTTTGCCTTATCTGTTAAGTTTACTAACGTCATTCTTTATCATACAACCTATGATAAGTTTTCTTTAAGAATCTTTTACATATTGCTTTAAAAAATCCTTTGATATAATACCTGCCTATTCTAATAGGTATAAGAAGTGGTGTAGTTAGAACATCAAACATTATAATAAGTACATCAACACTAAAGTCAATAACATTATCTGCATCTGAAAATTTCTTTTTAAGTTTTTCCCACCACATCATATCATTTTAATCCATGTATAAATTAAACCTAATGCAGTTCCCACAATTACTAACATCTTAATACCACCTGAACCCCTTGCAATATCTGTGCGTAGTCCATTAATAAGTTCAGTCTGTCTTGTAATTAAATCAAAAGCAACTTCAAGTTTGCGTGATACTTCCTTATGTTGTTCTTCATTCCTTGCTTCTAGTGCAGCTATTCTAGCTTCCAATGAGTTCTTACTGTTCATAATATAATTCCTTTTCTAAAAACCTAAATCAAATTCTTTATTAAAATCTTCATAACTATTAAAATTATCGTCCTCTCCTATAATTAAATTAATAGCATTATCTCTTGCTGCTTTATTAACTGCAAATACAGGATGAGTTCTTAATAATTCTCTTACTATTCTTTTATCAGCTTTAGTTTTATCTGAGGCATAAAATCTATTGCTTACTGCTTTAATAAAAGCATCTGCCTTAGTTCCAACTGGACCAGCAAGTATTCCTAACAATGGACTTGAACCATAACGTGCAGAATTAAGTGCTTGTTGTAAAGATGTCATACCACCAAATATATTTGTTCCTGCTATAACATCAAATAAATAATTTTGATTTAATTCTTTTTTCTTTTTTATAAGGTCATCTAAATCTTTTACAGGCTCATCTGAACCTGCAGTTTTAAACATTTCTTTTGTTAAATCAGTAAACATAGCAACCAAGATAATCATTGATAATGCTACACCATATCTAAATAAAGTATTTATTCTTTGAGTAGGAGTTCTGTTTGAACCTATTAAATTTTTAAGAAGTCTAAAACCTACAGTATTACCAAATACAAAAGAAAAACTTTTTAACTGTGCTGCTGCAGCAAGTGCAGGACTTGACATCCATAATGGTCTGTTTGTAGGATTAGGTGTCATAATAAAATCGTCAACATATTTTAAAGAAGCAGCTTTAATTATAGAACTTTCTGTAAATACTTTATTGAATGGTTTACCTTGTATATCATTAACTAATTTAAATATGTTAGGTATTCCTACCTCTTGATATTTTCTTGTAAGTTCTAAACCTCTAACAGTTCCCTGAAGATTTCCTTTAACAATTGAACTCATATCAGTTTTTAATTCATTCTTAAAAGTATTAAAAGCCATTTGTCTTGACAGTTGAGTAACTTGAGTTAACATAGTAGCTTTAAAAAAAGCATCAGTCATTCTTCTAGGTGTTTCAATTGTAGATGATGAGTTAAGTCGTTCAGTTAATGAACCATCTAAACCATACATAATTTCTTGAAAAGCTTTTTCAGTAGGACTCTTTTTAATTCTTGGTAAAAATATTCTAGCAGTTCTCATAAAAGCATTGATGGGTAGTTTAATTGCAGAGACTAAAGCTGACCCAGGTTTAGCACGAGATAACAATATTAGTGGCTCACTTAATGCAGTTAAAGCTGCTAAAGGTAATGTTGACATATAGGCAAGAGACATTGCCCATCTATAAGGAGTCTGACCACCCCACCCTCTAGGTATTTGAGTGCCATATTTTCCTTGTATAGCATCTAAAGTATTACCTATAGTATTAAACTCATTGTCTGTTATTCTGTTTTGAGTTTTAAGATTTTCTACAAGTCTATCAATACCTTTAAATCTATTTTCATATTCAATAGCTTTAGATAGTTTCATAATATATGAAGGTATCATCTCAAGAAAATTATCATCAATTAAACCTTCAGCTTTTAAATCAGCTATCATTTCTTTAGGAAGTTTTCTTCTTGTTTCTAAATTTACATTTACTACTCTACCAGGAATTTGTTTTTTCTTTGGTCTTAAAACATTAAAATAAAAACCACCTCCATTTATAATACTTTCAACTATACCTTGAGCTTCATTTTCTTTAATCTTATGTTTACGTGCAATCTCTAACCATTTATCTTTAGTCTTATCTGTTACATTATGTTTGTAAGGTATATAATTTTTAACATAAGAACCATCTCCTATACCTGCAGCATCAGCATCTTTTTTAGCTAAATCAAGTATTGGTCTTATTTTACTACGCATCTCTTCAAATCTTCTAGCTTTTCTAGTATCACCATACTTTCTTAACATATAACCTTTATCATTCATTAATGCTTCAGTTAAAAGTTTTTGGTCTTTTGTAGATATAATAGAACTTTGTTTAACAAGACCTGTAGTTGCAAGATTAAGAACATCTCTAACACCTGTCCTTGCTATAGGACCACCTTCTGTAACAGCTTCAAGTATTGGTGAAAGATATGAACCTGCTCTAGCTTGAGTTTCAGGATAGAATCCTTCAAAATTATTATAAATTCTAAACATACTTGTATCGCCATATTCTCTATAATTTCTAATAGCTGCTCTTCTAATAGGAGATGTTGCTCTACCTAATAATTTTTGAACCATACTACCATCATATAGTTTGGATATTAGTCCACGTATTCCTGTAGGGTTTGCACCACTTAACATTTGTGGAGTTATAAAAATATTCCCTTTGTTTTGTCCTTTAGATTTTGCGTCAAGAAGTTTTTCTTTTTCCGTATTAATTCTTTTTTGAATATTTGCTTTCATCTCTCCAGCTTTTTTAGAATATCTTAGTTCTTGCTGCCTATCTATATTAAACTTTTTTATTTCGTCTTGTATCTTTTTTAATTCAATTCTTTTTGCCTTTGATTCGTTAGGTAAAGCATTATCTCTTGAAGCTTTATACTCATCAAGAATTTTAGCTTCTCTTTCTTTTAATTTATTTAAAGATTCATTAGCAGTATCAAAATATTTATTACCACTAATTTTTGTATTTAATCTATCAGCTTTTTTATCTATATTTTCAATTATTTTTTCAAGACGTTCAATAGTTGCTGTACTTCTTTTAACAACACTAGAATTATAAGAATCTTCTTTTTCTATTTGTTCAGATAATTTTATAAACTCATCAGACTCTTTATTTTGTTCAATTAAAGCATCTGTTTGAAGTTTAGATAAAGTACCTGTTACTGGACCTATAGCACCACCACCTATAGTACCTACAACTGCATCATTAATAGCTCGTTTACCTACTTCTTTTATATCTGTTTCTCTACCTGCTATTTTATCTGAAGCTATTTCTGTATTTGCTGCGACCAAACCTTCAGTAATTGCACCAGTTGTTGCAAGTTTAACTGAGTCACTTGCCATTGCACCCACTAAACTTCTCTTAGTTAGTTCAGCAGTTTTTGCTGAAGCTTTTACTGGGTTATATATTTTACTTAATATTTTACCTACAAAAACTGTATCAATTAAACCATTAGCTACACCTGCTAGTAAAGATTTCTCTGCAGCTTCTTCATCTGAAGCTCCTTTTTCTATAGCTGACCTATAAACTGAACCAATACCTTGAGCAAATAAAGGACTAACTGGTAACATACTAAATAAGAATCTACCAACCCTACCTGCAGGATGAAAACCTGCTAACTTAAGACCAACCCTAGCTGCTGTACCTAAACCTAATTGAACACCTAAAGAACCAGTAACACTTCCTGCTGCTTGTTTACCAAATTCTTTGGCATCACCAATTGATTTTATTTTCCAAAAGTCAGTTGTTTCTGTGGGAGAGCCTAGTGATTCTAGGACTTTTTGTTGTCGTGTAGAATTACGTTTACCTACATCTTGAAGAAAGTCTGTGACTGTAGAATCTTCACCAGTCTTTTGTTCAACTGCAGTTCCTACAGCAGTTAGACCATCATACATTGCTTTTTTAGTTCCTGCTATACTTCTTTGTACTTGCGAACTAAAAGAGTTTACTTTTTCCTCTTTTTGTTTTTTTAATTTTTCAATGTATTCAGGGTCTCTTTGTAATTCAAAACTAATTAAATCATTTAGACTATAATTCTGATTAGTCATTTATTTTTTTCCAACTAAACTTTTAAATAATTTTTTAGTACCATCCCAAAAACTTGAATTAGGGTCCATATTAGGCACAACATCACTTATAGCTTTTGTTATTGATTCGTCAAGACCTAATTTCTTTTCTCTGCTATATACATAAGCTTTACGAAGTACATTCTGTGCATCAGAACCTTTAATAGTATATTTATTACCTTCTGGGTCTATATATGAACTAGGAATTAATTTTTCAATATCTTCTAAACTCATTGTTTCAATACCTTCTTCTGCATATTTATCTGCTAATGCTTTCCAATAAGGAATTTTACCACTAAGTTCTTTATCTTTTAATGTGAGTTCTTTTTCTTTTAGTTGAATTTTTGCAATATCCATTTCATCTGAAAATCTTTGGTTCTTAGCTTCAAGTCTTTGTTTTTCTAAATCACTTAATGTAGGCATAAGGTCTGATGCTGCATCAACAATACGTTTACCACCCATTATTGCAAAACCCATTTGAGCTATAGCAAAACCTCTACGTTTATCAAATTCAGATTTAGATTCTTTATCTCGTTTATCTAAAAAGTCAATAAATCTTTCTGACATACTTAATGCATTAATAGCATCTGGGTCTTTCTTCATATCTGTAGATAATGATTCTGCAGCTTTAGGGTCAGCAACTTCACTAGCTATATATTGATTTACTCCTGTCTTTATATTTTTTTCTTCTTGTTGTTTTTTTTCATTTTCTATTTTATTTTCAGTTTCAGTTTTATCTGTATCTTCTTTTGGTTTAGTTTTAGTTTCATCTTTTGTTTCTTCTTTTATCTCTTCTTCAACTTTGCCTGTACCAGTGTTAGAAAATTGCTCAAGGTAGCCTTTAAGTTTTTGAGAATTTTCTGCATCCATTTCTTTAAATTTTTCAAAACCTTTACCAAATTTATCCTTAATACTTTCTGTTACGTTAGATATTGTTCTATTAATAGGATTATAAGCAGTATCAGAATACTCACTTATAAGTTTTTGTTTTTCTTCAATAGCATTATTTAAAACATCCATTTGTGTTTTTTGAGAAACATTTACTTGAGGTTCATTTTCTGAACTTTTTATTTGTTCTCCTAACGCATCCCTTTGTTTAAATAATTCTTCTAATTCTTTTTCATTTCTTTTAGTAACTAATAATCTAGCTCCTGGGTCTCCTTCTTCAGCAGCTTTTAAATGAGTTTCTTCCATTTTTCTTTCATCTTTTTCATTGTTTCTTTTTATAGAATCTTTAGCTTTTTGAAGAATGTTATCTACTGAAGTACCTGCTGACTCAAAATATTTACTTTGTGCTTCACCAGGGAGTGTTCCTTTTGGAGGTATTAAAAAAGAGCCTATTCCTTTTGCAGTATCTGTTATAGTGCTAGTTAATTGTTTTGTTAAATCAGACTGTGTAATAGCTTTACTAATATCTTCTCCCTTTTGTTTTATATAATCTAAACCTTCACCAATAGGTGTTCCTTCAGCTCCCATTCTTCCAAGCATACTTCTATCTTCGTATCTTAAATTAGAAAGTTCCATTTCAGTTAATGGTCTTGTTCCTCCAGTTGTACTATCTTTTATAAGAAATTGAGGTCCATTAGGTGTATCTACTTTTATAATATCATCTTTTGAAAAATACTTTGGATTAGTAAATATATCTTTTAAACTTGACAAACCTGTACCTTGAATTTTAATAGGTGGTCCAAAAGTAGGATTAAACATAGTTGTTTCATCAAGTGGGTTTTTAAGTAAACCACCATTGTCCATCTTAACAACACCACCATCATAGCTAGTCTTAACGTCTTCCATACCTGTAAGTTCTTTACCTTTATCTGCAATAAGTCCCATTAACATTTGAGTGTATTCTTTATATTTTTTATTATCTTTTTTAGATATTTTTTTATTTTTATTTGTAGGTCCACCTTCTTTAAATAACTTAGGTATCTGTCCTGCAATACCTAGTCCTGCTAAAGCACCAGCACCACCAATTAATTGTTGACTTAATGATGGTTGTGGTAAAATTGCTTGTTGAGTTTGTGTGGTTGTTGGTGAGATTGGGAAACCTCTAATGATAGATTGATACTGTTGTAGACTTGCTTCAGGATAAGTCTGTTCTTCTCTAAACTGTTGGAATCCTAAGTCTAATGCTTTTTGTTGTTGTTGTCTTTGTTGTTCACCAATACCTGAAAGTGCTCCAAGTTCCTTCATAGCTCCAGCTTGTTGAGCAGCACCTAATCCTGCCATCTGTTGACCTGCTGCCATTTGCCTTTGTCTTAAATTAGCAAGACCTTGTTGTGCTTGTTGATATGCTGCTTGTTGTCCTGTAGCTTGAATATCTCCAAGTTGTTGTTGTAAAGTTCTGTCAAGTTCTGATTGCATTAAAGCATCACGAGAACCACCAAATGCTCTAGCACCTACTGCCTGTGCATCTAATTGCTGTCTTCTCATGTCTGCATCTCTTTGTGCTTCTCTCTTTTGAATATCAACAACATTCTGCATATAAGGAGACATACGTTCCTGTATTGCACTTGCTGTATCTTCAGCAGCACCTGAAGCAGTTAAACCTCTAGCAACATCAAATGTTGGAATTTGAGAACCTACAAGACTTACTACACCTGCTTGAGCTGCTTGTTCTTCAGGAGTAAAAGCTGCAATACGTGGACCTGGATAAACTGGATAACCAACAGTTTGTCTTGCTTCTTCTTGAGCTTGTGCTCTTTCAAGAATGTCAGTAATGTAAGGACGTATCTCAGGAGGAAACTCTTCCTTCGTTACAGTTTGCGTGGTAGTTCCACCACCTCCACCACCACCTTTACTACCCCCTGAACCATACTGTCTTAGACCTGTGGTTTTATTGATAGTACCTGAACCACCAACTGATTTTAATAGTTTAGCTTCATATGAATTAATATGTGCAAGTTCAGTATCACCATCTTCACCTTGATTGGCAATATTACATGCAAGTTTATCCAGTAACCAAACTTTAAATTTAGTTGTTAATAATTTTTCAATTATAAAATTAGAAATGTGATTCAAATAAGACATAGCTTTCCTTATATTTTACGTGTTTGTTAAAAATTTTTCTCCATCCTGGTCTTCCCATGACTTCAACTCCTGTACACCCATTTTCTTTTGCGTACTCCATAATAGTTTTTATAGCTTCTCCTGACCATTTACTCATATTACGACCACCACATAAAACAATAGTTAATATAGTTTTGGCAGGATAAATTGCTTTTTGGGTTATAATAATTGCTTCAATATCTTTTACAGATTTAAAGACAATCCATAATTTCATTTCACCTATTTTACATAAATACTTTGTTGTGGCAACTGTATGTCTACCACCTGAATAACTTACAGCTTTTTTAACTAAAGGTTCAATCTTATCCCAAAATAATTCTACACCTATGGGTTCTACAGGGACAACTTTCATTTTAACTCCTATCCAATTTGGTTAATCTGTCTTTCTCTCCCCATAACTTTTTTTCTTACATTAGTTAAAAATACATCTAACTTATCTGCACCTGCATTAGATGAACCAGAACCTAAAGCTGACACAACATCAGAAGGTATAACGTACTCATCTCTACTTAATAAAGCAGGTTGTTGTCCTTCAATACTAAATGGTATCTCATCTGACATACCATTACCCTGACCTATTACTCTTCCTTCATATGGTTGCATACCCATTAAACCACCTTCTTGTGCAGCTTTAATCATTCCTTCAATTGAAACATCACCATCTGTTTGTTCAGCTAACTCTTCCATACCCTCAGTAATTGAATCAAGTGCGTCTAACATGCCACCCTTCTTAGCTAGGAATGTACTACTTACATTACCTGTCACTGCAGGTGAATAACTAGGGTCAGTAAATTCTAATGGTTGTACTCGTCCTGATGAATCAGGAATGAAAGCAGCATTAGCTCGTGCTTGGTCAAAAGGTGCTGTTCTAGTATTCATTGCAAAATTTCTGTTCTTTTTCAAGTCAGGTTCTTTAGCACTATCATCAGTAGCAAAACCTGTAGCTTCAGCATACTCAGGTGTACGTGTTAAATCTGAAACAACACCTGAAGCTAGTCCTCTTATTGCAGTTTCAGGAGTCATTAAATTTTTCATAAATTCACCACCTAATTGTCTTCCTCCACCTGGCATTGATAATGTTTTAGCAAATTGTTTAAAAGGATTTCCAGGTACAGATGGAGCAGCATTATTAAAAGCAGGTGTTATTCTAGCTGATATAGGAACATTTTGAATACCTGTATTAGCAACATCTAATGCACTTTTAATATTTTGACCAGAAATTGGTGCTTGTCCAAAATTAGTACCTCCTGTTTGTTGAAGTACTTTAGCACCTGTTGCTCCTTTTTCTAAACTTGATGTAAAACTTTTTGCTCCTGGACTTATTGCTTTATCTGCACCAAACGCACCTTTAAATATATTTTGACCTACCTTACCTAAACCATAACTTAGTAAACCTGAAGTAATACCTGTTAGTACATTACCACTTTCAAGACCTGCTTTAATACCTGTATAACCTGCAGATAGATAAGGACCTACATATGGAACTGCAAATAATGCAGCAGGTGCTACATAATCTTTAAAGAAACCACCAATACTAAATGCTTCCATTAAACCTGTTTCAGGGTTTCTTGTTAATCTACCTAATGATTGCAAACCTCTTACTTCAGGTTGTGACATATGTACTAATTCAGTATCACCATATCTTCCTTGGTCTTCAAGAAGATTAGCCATATTTTCTAATGGTGGTGCTACCATAGTATTTTGCATCATTATCCTATATACCTTTTCATAATTTCGTTAATATTATTATAACCTGTTTGTGGTTGACTTACAATAGGTTCAGCAATTAAACCCTGTATTCCTGTAGATGACGGAGTTGCATATTTATTTCTTACATCATATTGTCTTTGTAATTGATTTACTAGATTCATTTGTTTATCATATATATCATCACCAGCTTCTGCTGCTCTTGTATTTGTAACTGTATATTTTTCATCAGGCATTGCTCTATAATACCCTCTTTGTTCTGGAGTTTGCATATAAGTTCTATTACCTGGAGCAGGAGTTACATATACTGGGTTACCATAATTTATACTTGTTAAGTTAGAATTTTTTGGTAATTCATTAACTATTTTACGTTGACTATGAGAAGGTCCTGGACCTGGACCCATATACTGAGGTGGTACATATTCATATTGAGGTCTTTGTTTTTCTTCAGTAGTAGTTATAGTTAAGTCAGGTAACTTAGCTTGTTCAGCATCAATCTTTTCTTGAAGTGATGCAAGACCACTTTGAATATTATTTGATTGTGGAACTGCTTCTGTCCCTTCAGTAAATCTTTTTAAAACATCTTGAGCTGTATCACCAACAGGTGTTGACTCAGGTGTATACTGTTCAACTAATTCTTGATTAACTTCTGCAGGTTGAGCATCTTGATTTTCTAATTG
>Ga0255047_10000097_pt1 | contig 57823 bp, 79 predicted proteins | sample JV7_2_1_MG_FD_183640 | JGI IMG/M metagenome (GOLD analysis project Ga0255047, IMG submission 183640) | Seawater microbial communities from Jervis Inlet, British Columbia, Canada - JV7_2_1 | ecosystem: Environmental > Aquatic > Marine > Inlet | place: Canada: British Columbia | collected 2016-10-06
CAACTGTGGCGACAATGCCTGAATAATCCTCACAAAAGGTATCTGAAGGTCAGACGATTTTACTTCTTCAAAGCCATAACCGACATCCGCTTCAAAAGCTTCCGCCAACTCAGCTGGTAGTGCTCCGTTCTTAGCCATGATTCATTCTCCTTTTATCTTAGCTACTGTTCCAATGTGTGCGTTAAAAATTTCCAAGTCGATCTCCTGCTTGCTTTCAATCCGCTCGCGTATAAGCTTCTTGAGTGTTTGAGGTTCGACCCAGGTTTTTGCCACGGTTTCAAAACCTTGGTTCTCAAGATCCGATTGCATCGCCCTTGCACGATTATCTTCACTCACGCCAAATCGAACGCTGACATCATTCTTAATAAAGTCAGCCGCCCCTATTTGTCGTAAGTGTTGAAGTGCATTGTCGCGTTGCATTGGATCTTTAGGCATTGTACCGCTAACAAAGGTTGTCAGGCTTACCTTGTTGCCCTCTACTTCAACCTTATCAAGACCCATTTCAGACATCTTCGCCGGAATAAGGTCATATAAGTAACGCTCCCGCCTTCGCTTTGCGTCTTTCAGTGCATCCTCCGCAAGCCTGACCTCCTTCTCAATTGATCCCACAGTTTTGATCAACCCAGAAAGCTCTTTGCCTGTTTCGGTTGTAACATCATCAAACGCTTCCGCATCAGCGGTAATCGTACTCCACAAGTCTTCTGTACTCATCAACGTATCTCCTCGTCAGGTTTCAAGTTCTCAATGCCGCTGCCGCGCAGACCAATTTTCACGGGATAATAGGACTTCTCCATCTTGTCCCACTTTAAAAGGTTGACACGCCCACGGTTTTCTTCCGCAGCAATAGCAAACGCCACACCAATGATCGCTGGATCACCCATAGCCAACAACCAATCGTCATCACTGAACCCACGAAGCTTCCGCCTGATTTGCGAAACCACTCGCGCCGGGTTTATATGAATTTGATCGAAGGGACTTGTAAGGGCTTCGAGATCACCCCACTGCGAAGCTGACGTTATGTTCGCACGGGTGTTCTCTTGTGTGACAAATACTCTACTGTTCATCGCTTTCTTCTTTCTCAGTTCTAACAACACGATCCTAATGAATAAAAATTGTAATTGCAATAGTAAATCATGGGATATATACTGCCATGCATGGTCGACTACGAATATAAGACTAAACCATACCAGCATCAACACGATGTTCTGATGCTTTCTTGGGACAAAAAGAACTGGGCCTACTTTATGGAAATGGGCACGGGCAAGTCTAAAGTGTGCATAGACAACGCCACCATGCTTCGGGAGCGTGGGGAGATCGACACGTTCATTGTTGTTGCCCCCAAGGGCGTTTACCGGAATTGGGCTAACCTTGAGATTCCGGCGCACATGCCGGATCGGGTTCGGGAGGATTGCCTGATGGCAATTTGGCGCCCAACACCACCACAGGCCTTGAAGCGGAACTTGTTGAGTTTTATGCAGCCGGCAGAGAACTTTCGCATTCTGGTGATGAACATCGAAGCACTGTCCACGGTCAAAGGACAAAAGTTTCTGGTCGGGGTTCTCAAGGCGTCACAAGCTCTTCTTGCGGTTGACGAGTCTACGGCAATCAAGTCGCCCAAAGCCTCGAGGACAAAAGCCCTTCTCAAAATGTCGGAGCTGGCAAAGTACAAGCGCATCTTGACAGGCTTCCCGGTAACGCAGTCGCCTATGGATCTATGGGCGCAGTGTCGGTTTCTTGATAAGACCTTGCTTGGAGATTGCGGCGATAATTATTTTCAGTATCAGTATCGTTACGCTGTTATGAAGCGTCAAAGCGTTGGCACACATTCCTTTAATCGGATTGTCGGGTACAGAAACCTGGAAGAACTATCTGGTTTTCTTAAAAGTTTTTCCAGTCGCGTAATGAAAGAGGAGTGCCTCGATCTTCCCGCCAAAATCTATACCCAGAGAAGCGTTACTCTCTCGGACGATCAGGCAAGAATTTATAATGATCTGAAAAAGTACGCTCTGGCGCACATAGAAGATGACGAGTTTATGACAGCCAATAATGTTATGACCCAGCTTCTACGGATGCAGCAAGTTCTCTCTGGTCATACAAAGTCCGACAGCGGCCAAGTGATGGAGATTAAGGACAACCGTCTCAACGAGCTTATGGATTGTCTGGAAGAAGTCGAAGGCAAAGCTATCATCTGGTCCCGATTCCGGTACGACATAAAACGTATCTCGGAGGCCTTAACCAAGAAATATGGCTCATGGTCCACGGTTACCTACTTCGGAGACACGTCTGACGAAGCACGGTCCAAGGCCATTGAGAACTTTCAGGAAGGCGATGCTCAGTTCTTTATCGGCAACCCGCAGACAGGCGGGTATGGAATAACTTTAACGGCAGCGCAAACTGTAATTTATTTTGCAAACAGCTTTGACCTGGCGATACGGATGCAGTCAGAAGATCGAGCGCACCGCATTGGCCAGACAGAGCATGTAAACTACATAGATTTGATTTCGGAAGGAACTATTGACGAACAGATTGTCAAAGCCTTGCGAGACAAGATGGATATTGCCAGCGTGGTGATGGGAGAGGAACTTAAAGAATGGCTGAGATAGATTAAAGGAGAAAATCATGGGAGCCGTTAAACAAGCTATGTTAGACGAGTTGTGGAAAGAGGAATCAGAGCACGTTTTGGATATGTTTATTGAAGGAATGCGAAATTCTGGCTTTGATAATGAAGAAATAATCAAAGCCGTTATTGAGCGTTGCGACCCTGATCTGAGTCCCTTTTATGAAGAACTAGTACAACAGGAAAAACACATGAAGGAGATAACGAATGCCTGATATTAAGAAGTACAAAAGTGTAGCGGTGCCAATCCCGACATGGGAGAAGCTTTGGGAGATGGCTGAGAAGAACCACAGATCCCCCGCGCAGCAGATTGCTTTTTTAGTAGATGTTTCAGAGAACACGCCAAAGGATTCTGACGTGATGCATCTTTATTCTAATTTGCAGATTGCTGACGCATGAATTTAGAAAACTTTTACCAAGAGGTTCGGGCTACGGAAACCAGTTGCTCCGACCTCACGGGCGCGGGGAAAACAGTTGTTCTTTTTCGTGTTGCGCTTGAAACAGGTGCGAGGGAAATGGGGATGCTTTCCGTCTTGCATTTGATATCCAAGTTGATGACGGCAACTCTTGGTATTATGAACGATGACGATGAATGTTCCTTTGAAGAAATTCTGGATGAATTTGAAGTGGAAAACAAGATATCCCATTAATTGGGACTTACCCGTTCATTGGGCGGAAATTCTTTTTGCTATACGAAAAGAAAATAATCTGTCACGTAAAGATCTTGCTGAAATGTCCGGGGTTTCTTCAAGCACGATTGAAAACTACGAAAAGAAAAAGATTAAAGAGCCCTCTATTTACAAGGTCGAACAACTCCTTAACGCCATGGGGTATGATTTGGATGCCTTAAAATACCGCAGACATCCCTAACTACCCTTTTTGTTAGCGTAAAAAATATGCTCCCCTATCTGCTTTTTCTTTTTCAATACCAATGCCCACGATGGTTGGACTGATGTAGCATGATAATGGGTTGCGTCTTCTAACCCTTCTATCTTTACACTACTTGAAATAAGCATCCCCGCTATATCGAGGGCCACGGTCCATGGTTTCTTTTCAGCTGGGCGCTCTGGCTTGCCATCACACCAATAGCTGAACTGGCACTTGTGGCGAACAGGGTTACCCCTCCAGTATCGGCCCTGTTTTACCACACTGCAAATGTTATCTGGGTATCGGGGGTCATTTACCCTATTTCTGATGACAACCCCCACCGCCAGCATCCCACGCCAACCTTGATCCCTGGCCTCGTAATAAACGGCTTCGGCTAGGCATATTCTGCCATCGTTGTCATCGGCATAAAGTCGCCCACTAACTACGGCCATCGTAATGACTACTACCATCGCAAACTTAATCATTCATCACCCCTTGGCTGTCGCATTCTTGGCAAGGCTCTGTGACTGCCCAGTTCTTCCTGTCGAACAAATAACCAAGGCCTCGACAAACGGGGCACACTGTTCCCATGGGGTGAGCATATTGCCCTACGACGCCGTTCTTTGTGCAGCTTGTTTCACCCATTTTCAAGCCGCCCGAAAGTTTGATCTGTCGCCGAAGATCAGCAGCCCCCATTATGGTTTCGTCGTAGACCGTCATTAAAAATCAGTTCAACTCCTTCCTGAGACGGGCGCGGAGAACCTCCGCATGGCTTTCCCAAATGGCTTTAACCTCTGGATCACGCGCCCTGTCCCGTGCTTCGGTACATTTGAACGCTTTCTGAAGTAGCCTGTCTGGTTGAGGTTCAGATCCCTGTAACCGAGATCCAATCCACTCCATGCCTTTAAGAAACTTTTCTGCCTCATTCATCGTCCGGTCCCAAGAACCAGTCATACTTATCAACCATTGCTTTACAGTTTGAACAACCCGAAGCAACCCAAGCAAAGTGGTAAGCGGTTTCGTTGTGTCCACAATGAGGACAAACAATAACCTTGCCTTTTTTACCAGCGCGACACCATTTATAAACACGCTTCAAACCCTTTGAATTAAACGGTTCTACTTTTTCTTCCTCAACACACCCAAATAACCATGTTAAAAATCCCATTTCATTCTCCTTTATAATCCACACATTCCTTCACACTCATTTTGCATCAGATCCTTAAACAGTTCTCCCTGTCCAAGTTCCTCCGCAGTACTAAAATCAACATCACGCAACGGAATACGTTTAGCGTGTAAGAACCGTGCGCCTTGAAATCTTCCTTCACCTTCTCGAAGTAAATCATCCACAACGCAAGCTTCCTCAAACTCTTCTGGAAAATTATGTTTTAAATCCCTCCACTCATTATCATTGTGAAAGGGACAACCAACACAGGCGCTCTTGACCAGAACCCTGTCTGGATAGTTTTCGGTAAACCACTTCAAGCAATCGCGCCGTGTCATTTCTTTTTCTAACAACGGCCAACGGTTTGTGACCCATGAGTCGGCGTTTTCCTTAACCCGCATCATCTCATCCCTGGATATCCCTATCCACATCTCCACCATTAAATCTTTAGGCGTTCTCTGGCGTGGTTTAAGGCCGGCTAACTCACGAACCTTTTTGCGTATGGGTTTGAGTTTATATTCACTTGTGCATTGTCGTCGGGCCATTCCCTTGCTGCCGTCTTCGTTAAGAATAAAAAACGGTATGGCGGCAAAACTGTGCCCTGTCGTGTTGATGTTTGTTTCAAGGTCGTTCTTGATATTCCCACGCTGGACGCGATAAACAGGAAACGATAGTTGCTGTTCGAGCCACTCGAGATGCTGGTACACGGACAATGGTTCCCAGCCCGTGTCAGCAAATACGGCGCAATCAGGGCGAGGCCCAATCTCACCTTTTTCGGCTTTCAAAGCCATAACAGAAGACTGAACACCAGCACCCAAACTAATCACTCGCAGGGAGGCATTTTCTACCGGATTGAACCAATTATTTTCCATAATCTATTTTAACCGTCTGTAGCATCTTCAAGCCAAGCCTCTTCCTCCGGCGTCTGGGGCGCAGTGTCATGCCACACAGGCCCGTCACCAAAAACCGCGATGACGGGCGTACCATCAGCAAGCCGTATAGGCATTCTCCATTTTTTCATAGAAAAAGTATCCCCACTACAACAGCAGTTATCCAAAAGATGGCGTAAGCTTCCAACATAATATCACCTCAAAAATACTGGAAAAACCCAGCGATTAAAGAACCCACAAAAATCATAGCAAAATATTCCCAACCCATTTTCTTCTTCCTCTTTTTCATAAAATTAGATCCTCAAAACAATTCTTCTGTTCAGCCGTGATTTCGCCTTGGCAATCACAAGCGTCACAACCAGCAGTGCCTTCTTCGTCACGCACGTACCCGTTGCCGTAGCACACGGGACATGGAACTTTTTCTGTATCAATCATTCTATTTCTCCTCTCTTTGGTTTGCCAAGAATACCGCCTTCGCAAAACCTCGCGGCGTTGCACTTCGGATGTTCTTGGTTTTCAGTGATTTCCCACCTGTCTTTGCTTGGATAGGGGATAAGTTGCTCCCTTTCTTAGGATCTTTTCGCTTGCATACCACGTTGATAAAAGGGACATCCTTTTTCTCTGGCATCGTAAAACCACTCCCTGTCCAAAGACAAGTGCGCTTTCGGTATGCATCCCGTGGCGGTATTATATCTGGCCAGCGTGGGTGCTGATCATCCCGTGGCAAATAACCCCCAAACTCATAGGGGTTAAACATATGATCTGGCTTTCTCCACAATCTGGACAAGGCGCCCACAGGGTTTTCAATGTAGTGGGGGCAACCAAACGCCGCCCCCAAGAACGAACATTTCATCACATGGTTCGCCGCCTCAGTTTGGAAGAAAGGGCGTTCTTTTGCCTTCTTTGACCACCACACAGCACCCGCCGCGCTCAGATCAGTGCAAGGCGGGAAGGCTGACATAAAAGCCACCTTCCCCGAATGCCGCACCAAAATTTCCAGCAACGTCTCGTGATCGTAAAGATCCGCATGAAAATAAAAAGTCGCCGGACCTTTCCTCATATTTTTCAGTCCTGTTATGTCCATTGGTTCAGCGACGTGCTGGATGTCATACGCGAAGCAGTCATAGCCGGCCTCTGCCCACGGTTGAAGTGCTTCGCCCGTATAGTCATAAAGTGAGATGACTTGATTTTTCATGTCCCTTGCTCCCAATAAAGGCCCGATTCACCGGCGATAATTCGTAATAGCCGCTTATTATCTCATCCTGCAGCTGGTCCTCCATTATCTCGGAGGAGCCGCCGCCGCCATTTACCAAACACATCAACGTGTAGTGATAGGAGGTGACGGTGCTGTCGCCTCTAGAGCGTGTCTCCGTGCGCGACAAAACACGCTCCTTGATTACAATTGTCTGGTAACCCAACAGCGTCTGGTTTTCTTGATCGCGAAGTATATATTCTGATCCAATGAACATTGTCTTTCTCCTTTCTAAATGAATACTTAACGACGTTGGGTGTTTTCATTTAAGTGACCCCCGTTAATTAATCTAAAATCTCACACTCGTCCTTGTAATAACTATGAAAAAGTTCAATGAAAGAACTAGTGTTATCTTCAAATTTTATTGTAGGTAAATCAGGATCCGCAATTTCAGAATCTCGAGCTACGACTATTTCCGCGCATACAGATAAGAATGCTTGACTGATTTGCATTCTTGCACAAAACCAGCTAACAGTTTGTGTTCCCTCCGAAGCTTCCTGGGCTTCCTGGGAAAGTAAATTTTCATAAATCTCTGGTTGTATTTGTTCTATCCAAAGATTTAAGAAATCCTTGATATTATCACAAATCAAATTTATAGAATTATCAAAAGATTCCTGTTCTTTTAAATTACTTCTTTGAATGATTTCTTCAGGATTTGGAAAATTTATTATTGTGCCTGTCATACACTTCCCTCAAAATCCTGTTTTTCTTTATCGGTAGCCTCTTCACCAGTGAACAGGCGCAGAGGCTTACCGGCATCCCACCGTAGGAATTGACCGCTGCCAAAGCTCTCTCCATTGAGCCTTGCATCCAAGGCACGCACCAACCAGTTCAACTTCAACAATTTATGGGGTTGCCTCTGTTTAGCCCTAGCGCCTAGAGCCATCTCATGGTAGCGGAATAAAGGATCGTTAAGGCTGTTCCACTGTCCTTGTGCAAGATCATTAAACAAGCTGATTGTGGCGGGTGCGTCAATTACTTTTGCCAACCGCCAAAAAACCACAGCGGCCAGTTCCAGCGAGCCTTCCGTTTTCTGTATCCGTAAGCCGTGTCTCATGGCGGCGTTAACATCGTCAAAGTTCTCGATGAGAAATCGCAGAAGTTCCGCAACCGTAGGCTTTAATCCTGTACCACCTGAAGAACGCCAGTTGGTATTCTCCCATCGCCAACAGGTGTTTAAAGCTACTGATAATTTGGGCGCTCGTGCATGGCCCTTCATATGTAAGGTATTTGCCAGAGATCGCGGTCGGTTGGTGTCAATGGTTTCTAAGCCTTCGACTCCTCGAACAACGGCAGTCGTAAAAGATACGTTAGCGGTGATACAAGCCCATAGCCTGTGCTGGCCATCAAGGACATTTCCTTGTGGGCTTATCTTGATAGTCTCGCCATTTAATGTCCATTTTCCCGCTGACATATCACGGGCAAGACTTTGAACGTGGCGATCCACAATGGGACGGTTGTTCTCCACAACATGCTCCAGCAATTTAGTTGCTTCGGCTGGAGTTATTGTCTCAATGGCGAAAGTAGGTTCTGGTAATATCGACATGGTGTAATCATCTCCTCATTTTATCCCAGCATGATTGCCTCGATATAATGGTAGTATAAGCATGGACCATGGTACACTGTCAAATGTTTAATCGGGGTCGGGTCGGGTTTAAATCGGGGTCGGGATCGGGTTTAAATCGGGGTCGGGTCGGGATCGGGTCTGCACAAAAAAGACCCCAGCTTGCGGCTGGGGCCAGGTTTTCGAGCCGCTGCCAGGATCGGCGCGGCTCACAGGGAGAGGGCGACGATAATCCCGCCGCCCTCCCGCGTCAATCGTTAGAGGCGATCCGCTCTCTCAGTTCTTCGTCGTCATAAGCGCAGCAACAACTATCGCATATCCATTTGTCACCTATGACTTCGTGTGGCGAGTTGCGAGCGTCGAATACATCTTTGCACAAGTCGCACGTCGTATTGTCGCCATACATTGGATCATGGGTTTTCATAACTACGCCCCTGCCCCCTTGTAGATTGCAACTGCCTCTGATATCGAAACGTCGTTCAAGACAATTGCGTTCGGATACTTTTTAGCAATTACGGTGCGAATGTTAGAGTGCGATGGAGCTACGTTGTAGGTGTAGACCTTGCCATCATCAAAAATAGCGACCTTCTTTAGCATCTTCTTGACGTCTTTCATCGTCAACGCATTCTCTACCAAATCGCTTATAAGAACATCAGGGGATGTGTGAACCATTTCATCGTTACATTTCCATTTAGGTGACTCCATGCAAAATTTCGTTAGGGCGGATTGCGCGGGTGTCTGTTTGGTGACGACCTCGGTTCCCATCGTATTAGTAAACGTCGTTTCCACGCGCGCCAGTTCCTCGTCGTTCCAATGGAACTGTAAACCCCCTCCCCACCCATCTTCTACGACGAACGCAACAAATTTGTTTGCCGGATCGTAAAGTTTGCATTCCCATCCGTAACCGTCGTGACCGTGAAAGCTTTTAATCGCTTTGACGCTGTATTCTTCTCTAGTAGACATTTTTGACCCCCTCCATATTGCGGATAGTGGTGTTGTTGGCACGATTAAATCCTATAACAGGCAAAGCGTGAGTCTTAACAATGCACGTGGTCATAAACTTGGGCATGTCGCAATCTTCCTCAAGATATAATGTGTCGCCATCTCTGTAGGAAAATGCACTGAAATCATCCGGCTCCAGCCCTATCTCAAAACAATCCGAAACAGGAACTTCTAGCCATCCGTGCGCTTTATCATGGTGGTGGGTGTATTCTTTTTGCATTTGATTATCCTTTAAAAGTTATTGACCATGGGAGTATATGGTAGTACTGTAGCAAGGTCAACAAGGTAATTTAAAGGTGTAACATGGAATACGAAATCAAAGATCAATGCCAAGAGTGTGAAGGCTTTGGAAAAATCGAACACCAGCGAAGCGAAACGCTGTTCTCAGTTTCGATTTGCCCCGAATGCGATGGTGAAGCATTTACCACGGTCCATGAAACATACGACAGCATTCAAGATCTTCGCGCCGATTATCCAGATGCGATGGTTAAGGAAATGAAAAAGAGTTAACTTTGAGGGAGTTGATGTGAGGCTAGCGTTGTGGTCATCAGGGGAAACCCCCTAAAATAGATATTCTGCCAGTTCGTTCCCTCAAAGTGGTTGGTATCTTTGCGAACAAGAATATCGAACAACGCAACGAAGATGCCCCCTAGCCATTATCGTGGTTAGGGGGTTTTCTTTTGCCGTTCCATATATACAGGCGAAATGAAAAAAATGTTTTTGAAAATGAACTTTTGGACCTAAAAAAGTGTAAAAGTGTAACAAGCACTGAAAAACAGTAGCTAAGTTATTGAAATATACCAAAACTACTCGTAACACTACTCGTAACATGTCGTTACGTTTTAGGCTGTTTGGTTACACTTCACTAGCCGAGGACGTCCTTGAAATGATGGGAGACTAGGGTTAGTTTTGAAAAACGCTGTATATAGGGGCAACCAGATGAAAAGACGAATTGATACCAAAGCAGAAGAAATTGAGGACTCTTACGGCAGGAAACTGACCAACCGTCAAAAGACTTTTGCAAGACACTTTGTTGATGGCACGCACTCAAATGCTGAGTGCGCGAGGAAGGCCGGATATTCCGACAAGAATGGAATTGCGAAGATCCAAGCGCATAAACTTTTGAACCCCAAATATTTTCCGCACGTTGCGGAGTATGTTTTGGAACTGCGGGAGGAACGAGAACGAAAATATGGCGTCACCCTTATGGGGCAACTAAAACGGCTAAGAGATCTTTCCTTGGGCGCCGAAGAAACCGGACAATTCTCTGCCGCCATAAATGCTGAAAAAACAAGATCTGCTTTGGGTGGTTTAACTACTGACAGGCGAGAGACAAATCACTTCCACGCTATCGAAAATATGAGCCGCGAAGAAATAGAAACCCGACTCACTGAATTGAGAAAGTCACACCCAAACGTCTTTGATGCAGATTATGAGGTAGTAGATGGTGCAAAAACCGGAGGCAAACTTCTGGAAGAAACTAAGGGAGAAGATGCCGAAGAGTTGGCACACCACACGAATTGAAAACCGCTATGGCGGCGGCGTTCCAGATGTTCATGTGTGCGCGGAAGGCATACCATTTTGGATAGAACTAAAAACAACCAACACTAACCGCGTAAATGTATCAGCCCATCAAGTCGCTTGGAATTTCGCCTATTGTCAGTCAGGCGGCGTAAGTTTTTACCTTGTTAAGGCCCTCTCATCCTCCAACCTATATTTGTTTGACGGGGTCCATGGTCGGGGGTTAATGGAACATGGCCTCAAGTCGGGCCGCTCGGGGTCTGGGGAGGTCGGGTCGGGGACCATTGTGCCTTGTCTTTGGTCGGGGGACAGTTGGTCGGGGTTGCTGGACCACATGATCGGGGTCGGTCGGGATCGGGTCGGGCCGGTCGGGTCGGGTTCGGGATCGGGTCGCCCCAGCAGCTGGCCTGGTCCGGGGGTATGAAAGACCCCGGAGGGGAGAAAGGAAAACCCTCCGGGGTAAACCTGGCCGGCACTGGGCCAGGTTGCGGCGCCTACTCGATGTGTCAACAACCGGCGCCGAAATTGTCACTTAACAGAAAACCCTTCCTTGTTTCGTCGGTTCAATTCTTCCTTGGCTTGCTCGAGCCTTAATTCTTGCACTGAATCATTCAGCCAGGAATGCATGGATAAAGCTTTAACAATGTTTCTCAATTCCCATGACGGTTTTCGGTGTAAATTTTGCATTAGTTTAACTTTCTCTTTGGTTTTTGTTTTACCACACAAGCCAAAAGTTTTAGGACCATTCCGATACTGAGGTAATTTTGTTTTGTATTGATGCGAAAATCTGGAAGCGTTTTTATACATCTCAATAATCCCTCACCACAAAACCGCTTGTGTCGTTTTTGGCTTTCTTGCCTTTGGGATCTAGTCCCACAATAACGGGTGACGGATCTAAGTGTCGCAAGTCATGTTCCGTTCCGTCAATCACGCGATGGCCTAAGTACGTAGCCGGCTGACCTTTACCAAATACTACCGCGACATTGTGGCCGTTAGCTAAAACGTGGATTGCCTCGTGCTCGTTAGTTTCGGAGCGGCTGAATGTTAGATGGTAATTGCTTGGCCTATTAGGATTAAGCATTCTTTGCATGTTTTTGGTATAGTCTACAAATTGAACTTCTGGAAATTGTTCTGGCAATGTTTGGCCGTCGCGGCCTTTGATATACTCGAAGCTTATGTCTGTTGATCCATTAGGACGAATTGCAAGCCTTTTGTTTTCGCGTTCTGCCTTGCGTGATAGCAATTCAACATGATGCGACATTTCACGCATAAAAGCTTGCCTATCGGATCTAAAGTATTTTGCTTTATTGATGCGACTTCTACGGGTATCGTTCATTCCGTTTTCAAGATCTTTGACCATTTCTGCCCTGCCGCTATACATTCCTAGACATAGATCACGACAACCCGCGCTTGAATGTGGGCATAAATTGCCAACGCCACCCGTCGTATGAGGTGCCATGTAATTGATGCCATTTAGCCAACCGTACTTATCGGCCTTAATAGCCTTCGGGCTATCGGTACTGAACAACCTTTTAAACTTAACCATTATAAAATCCCTTTTAATTGTTGACGGGTTCAGAATACCACCATTCACGGGATAGTGTCAAACAATTCGGGTCGGTCGGGTCGGGTTAAAATTTGCCCAGCTGGGCCGGTCGGGTCGGGGTCGGGTCGGGGTCGGGATATGACGAATTACCGCCGGCGGCGGCGCCGGCGGTGTATGCGTATTAGTACGTATACAACTAATAAAACCAGGCTCGAGCTTGGTGGCTTGAACCGTAAACCTAGCAAATTGTGCCAAAAATTATTTTTGATTAAATGCATTTAATCGTTTGACGCTATACCATGGATCATGGTACAACATGTATGTTGTCAACAACTAGAAAGAAAGAAAATGAATACATCTAGATTAATAAATGATTTTGTTAAAGCTTCTAATAATAAAGCAAGTATTGAAAACAAAATTAAGGGACAAACTGAAGAATTACAGCAAGACTTGAAAGAGCAAGAAAAGCAAATTAAAGCCATGAAAATAGAAATCATGAAAGAAATGGCAAAGTCTAATTCTAAAAGAATAGCTAGCGCCACTAATTTTCTTGTTCATAGGCTTGTTCCTGTTAAATCCCACACTAAAAACTATATCCTTGTTAACAAAGAGAAATAAACCAAACAGGGGAGCGGCTACCGCCGCTCCCACTAACTTAGAAAGATAGAACTATGAGCAAACGAGCAGAACAAGCACTAGATGACGCGGTCGACGCATTACGCGCCGAAAATCCAAACGTAGATAATGAGATGGATTATTGGAACGGTTTGAACGCTAAGTATTTAAGCGAGTTGTTTCCCACGGTTAACTCACCTATGGAATTAAACCAACAGCAATTAGATCAATTAACCGCCGCTGTAGGTGCCGGCATGGTTGCAAAATTCGGAGAGGATAAATGAATAGATATAAACGCGATGACCTTGAAGCTTTACTTGCAGCACTAAACGCGAAGCTTAGACCTAGCGCTCAACTAGAATTAGATCACGCCGCTTGTTATGGTGGATATTGCCTAGTTTATAAAGAGGCAGCGGGACACCATGCCACGCCACGAAAGCCGATTAGGGAGATTTACCAATACTTGCAAGGCGCCTTGGATTACGTGACGCCCGATAACTAATCGGGCTTAGGTACTTAGGCCGTAGGTCGATTGATCTGCGGCCTTTTTGCTGCCCGTGGCACGTCGGGCGCGCGCCGGCCTACTGTCAGACGGAGGATGATAGTAGTGTTTTACGCAAATAATTGCTGGTAATTATCATTCCCGGACCCCCCCACCTTGTTTTTGAAACAAAGTGGCCCACAATTTTTCACATATATAATTTCATTTGAGATCTTCTGGAACAAGGTAGATGGTTCCAAACAGCCGTATTTCGTAGTCAATTTCGCAATTTACACATTGGGCCATGTTATCTGGATAGAGGAAAAATCTCATACCTTCACAGGACGGGCATTCAAGAGCCTTGGGTCCCTTGTCTTCTCCGTGTATATTCACGACATCTGCCATATGTTATATTACATGGCTTCACATGGGATTTAAAGATGTTAAATGCGCCTGATGACATTGTACGTGAGGTTTTGGCTTTGGAGGAGGCGAAGAGCACTTTGGACCTTCGCCAACGGGCCAAGGACGATTTCATGGTATTTGTGAAGCATGTATATGATGGGTTTATAGAGGGTACGCATCACAAGCAGGTTGCGGAGAAGTTTGAGAAGTTGTCCAAGAACCCCGGTTCACGGATCATTGTCAACATGCCGCCTCGTCATACGAAGAGTGAGTTTGCTTCTTATTTGTTACCGGCGTGGTTGATAGGGAAGAATCCTGAGTTAAAGATTATTCAGACGACGCATACGGCTGAGTTAGCTGTTCGGTTTGGGCGTAAGGTGAGGAATCTTATGGGGATGGAGATATACCGGCAGGTTTTTCCTGAAGTGGAGCTTCGAGCGGATTCCAAGGCTGCTGGCCGTTGGGAGACGGGTCAGGGGGGAGAATATTTTGCGGCGGGTGTGGGTGGTGCGATTACTGGCCGTGGTGCGGATTTATTGATTATTGATGATCCGCATTCGGAGCAGGATGCGTTATCGGAGACGGCTTTGGAGAATGCGTATGAGTGGTATACGTCGGGTCCTCGCCAGCGGTTGCAGCCTGGTGGTTCGATTGTTGTGGTAATGACGCGGTGGTCGCTGAAGGATTTGACGGGGAAGTTGATCAAGGCACAGGCTTCGGACGTGATGTCTGACCAGTGGGACATTATAGAGTTTCCGGCGATACTGCCGAGTGACAACATCCTTTGGCCGGAGTTCTGGAAGAAGGATGAGTTGTTAAGGGTCAAGGCTTCGTTGTCTTTGAGCAAGTGGAATGCGCAATGGCAGCAGAATCCTACGGCGGAAGAGGGGGCGATTATCAAGAAGGAGTGGTGGAACAAGTGGGAGGATGAGACGATACCGCCGGTGAGTTACATTATGCAGAGTTACGATACGGCGTTTAGTAAGAAGGAGACGGCGGATTACAGTGCGATTACGACGTGGGGTGTGTTTCAGCCGGAGGAGGGTGGTGCGGATAATATTGTGTTGATGGATGCGAAGCGTGGCCGCTGGGACTTTCCTGAATTGAAGGCCAAGGCGATGGAGGAGTATGAGTATTGGGAGCCGGACATGGTATTGATTGAGGCCAAGGCTACGGGTACACCGCTCACGGACGAGTTACGGCGCATGGGGATTCCGGTGGTGAATTACACGCCTTCGAGGGGAAACGACAAGCACACGCGGATGCATATGGTGGCACCGATGTTTGAATCTGGAAAGGTTTGGGCCCCGGAGAAGCGTTTCGCGGAGGATGTGATAGATGAATGTGCTGCATTTCCTAATGGCGACTATGACGATTTCTGTGATAGTATGTCGATGGCGCTTATCAGATACCGTAAAGGCGGTTTTGTTCATCTTGACAGTGACGAGGAAGACAGCGAGTCTAGCTTTTCCTTACATGCTTCGAGACAATATTATTAACAATCAAAAGGTTTTGTTATGGTTATAGTTGAGTGGATAATGGATCGTATGAAAGAACCTTCAAGCTATGCCGCTGCTGGCGGTGCTATAATAGGCTTGGGTATTATCTTTTCACAGCCCCTGCTTATATGGGCAGGTATTGCGGGTGGTGGTATAGGTTTTATTCTAAAAGAAAAGAACATCATTTAGGCACGGTATTATGGCAACAGATCCACTTCAAAGCGGTCCTTTTGGTGTTGCCAATGGTGGGCCTGTTGCCGATCCGTTTGATTTTACAGGGATAACCACGACCCCGCAGACCACAGCGGAAAATGTTCAGGACCCTTTTAATTTTACAGGGATACCCTCAACCCCGTACGTTCCTCCAACTGTGCCAAACATTTATCCGGTTGCAGCTGATCCGACAGCGATTGAACAAGTAGATGTCTGGAAGCCGGGACGACCAGTGACGCAACCTGCTGATCCTGACAATCCTCCTGCTGATCCTCCTGCTGATCCTCCTGCTGATCCTCCTGTAGATACAAGTTGGTGGAAAGACCACCTTCCAGGTTTTACATTTGATCCCGCAACCGGCAAATTATCTCTTGCTGAGGGTTATGACCAAGGCCACTTAGGTCATGCTTATATGGAGTATTACGACAAGACCAACCTCCCAAGGGGTGAACTTGGAGGGGGTAACTATATAGATAGAGTCGAAGGACAAGATGAAAATGGGGATAGTTATTACACATATACGCTAAGACATGGAGCCCTTTACAACCCATGGGAACCGCGACCCCCGTACGTTCCTCCATCCGGCACCACGGGAACTACAGCGGCGACTACACCAGCGCCAACTACACCAGCGGAATGGATGAACAGTCTTCCTCAAGGTATGAGATACTCCGGTGGGCGTCTTGAAATTGATCCTGCTTACTCTACTGGAGATCCTTCGGGTAGAAGATACGGTTGGAGCTACGACGATAATGCCGAAAGAGACGTATTTAATTCACAAGACTATTTAGCCGCGCTTTGGTCGCGTATGTATGGGCGTCGTAGGGGTGATATTCCGGTTTTTGGCGGAGGCTATGGAATTTCAAGAGAAACAATGGAAGACGATCAATCCCAATGGGATGAATATTCTATTACAGGCCCCAACATGGCTGGTGGCGGAATGATCCGTGGACCAAGCTACTTGAGCGGCGGAATAGGAAGTTTAGGTTCTACATATTTAAGGTAGTGCTATGCGAAAGCTACTTGTAAAGTACGCTGTTATTGCAGCGGTTCTTTTGCCCTCGTTTGCTTTGGCAACGGATACAGTAACGACAACTAACACTGCTAATACAGTCAGTAGCTCGTCAAACACGGTCAGCAGTTCCTCAAACACGGTGTCGAATACAACAGCCAGTAACACAGTATCCAGTAATACAACTGGAAGTACGGTGATTGACAAGACCCCGTCTACAGCATCTGCGCCATCCGTTATTGTTAATAACTCTGATGTTTGTGTGAGCGGAATGAGTTCTGCCGTTCAGACTTCTGTATTTGGTGCGGCGGTTGGTACTACTTTCAGGGACAAGAATTGTGAGCGGTTGAAGCTGGCTCGCAGTCTCTATGGCATGGGTTTAAAAGTCGCTGGTGTTTCCTTGCTTTGTCAGGACAAAAGAGTTTTTAATGCAATGATGGCCGCAGGGACTCCGTGCCCTTTTGAAGGAATGATAGGAACGCAGGCAAAACAAGCATGGTTAAAAAATCCCACGGCATCCCCGGAAGGCACAAAAATACGGGCTGATGCGATTGAGAAAGCGGCGAAAGAAGAATTAGAAAAGCAAGAAGCCGAAGAAAAGGCCGAAGAAGAAAGGCGAAAAGCTGAAGAAGGAGTGGACTAATGAAGATTATTTCCTCTGCACTCTTTGTTCTTTATTTCGCCTTACTTTGTATAGGAATTTTTGTTATGCACGGCATCGTCAAGGCGGAAGATTTGACGACTTCAAATCTAACGTCAAGTATGGGCGATATGACTGCCTCCGGCGGAACTTCTGTAGGCACTGGGTACGGCTGTAGCCAAGGAAAATACTGCACCAGCGGTACTACAGAAGGTGGAGGCACTTATACATCGACCTTTGACGTGCCCCTAACTGAAGCAGAGTTGAATCAGGGTTTTACAATTAACAGTGGTGTGACTATCAACAGCCATTCTTCAAACAGCACACTACAGTCTTGTGCAAATGGCCTTTTGCAATCTGGAGATTGCCGAGATGTGTTTAAGCTTACGATTACGCTGAAGGATGACGGTACAACGGTTGAGACTTTTGTGCACTCAGAAGAGTTAACCTGGAGTGGTTTAAAAGACTTCACATACGCAGATGCCGTTGGAACAAATAGTTATGGTGTTCTTACAGGGATTTTTGAGCTGTATGGCATCGATGCCGGATATCCTACAGGTTACTACGGACCGCAGTTTTCTGATCCGAGCTTGACGATAGACTACCAGACAGCTTTGGTAACAGAAGACACGACCACCCTGATAACAGACGTTATACAAACAGCGACAGAAACGACGATAATGGATGCCGCGACGGGAGGAACGGGCGTCCCCCCAGTTTCTATAACTACAGTCGCAACTACTATTCCTGTTTTCCAGACATATACAAGTGCGGCTTCAACAACTCCAGTAGATACTCCATCTACTTCTGCTCCTGTAGTCACGGCCCCTGTAGATACAACTCCCCCAACAGAAACAACAATGAGTACTCCAGTTGTTGAAACTGCGGTGGCTGCTCCTACAATTGCTCCGGTGGCTCAACAAACTGAAACCCAGCAGGCAGAGGAGACTCAAGCGGAAGCACAGATAGAAACGGCCATGGCTCCTCAACCTGTAGCCGCTGAAACAACCGAAACCGCCGTTGTAGAACCTTCTGAAACAACAGAACCAGCACCTGCCACCAAAACAGTTGCCAAAGCAAAACCTCAGAAAGCTAAAGCACAAAGAAAAACGGCTTCTAGTGCAACTGCTTCGGTAGCCCCCGTTGCGGTTCCTGTAACCCCAGCGGTTGCGGCCCAAGCTGTTGTGGATAATATTGCTCCTAGCCAAAAGTATGGGAACAACGCTCAAACTATTACATTGGTCGCTATGGGTATGATTGCAAATAATAGAGGCTTGTTTAAAGCCTCTGCTCTTCCAGACACAGCTAAGTTTTTTAAAGACTCTTCTGTTCCTGACGGCCCTTCGATGGTTGATCGCATGACAAACTATCAAGTTTTCGGACAATCGAACGGGTTGCATAATGCACTTGTTGAAAGTCAATGGAGAAGATAGATGGAATATTTAATCCAAACGCTCGGAGCCAAGCTTTGTTGCATCATAAGCTCCTCGGTGGGAGGCTCAGTGAACGTGCTCGTCAAGAAGCAGTTTGACTGGATGGGGCTGAAAGATGTCGGGATTGCAATTGTTGTCGGAATTATCGCGGCAGAATGGTTTATTCCGCCTATTATGAAGCATTTTACACTTGATATGACTTGGGGTCCAGCTATGGCTTTTGTCATAGGGTATTGTGGTATTCGTTTGTTACCCATAATAGAAAATCGTTTAAAAAAGTTGATAAAAGATGACTGAGGTCGAAGTTGGCGGTGTAAAGTTCAAAGGCGGCAAGATGCTTGCTGTGGTCATGGGCCTATCGACGTTTGTAGGTGGTTTATACGGCGCTTTTGAGGTTTACAAAGACTATATGGACATGAAAAAGCAGATTTCTTCCTATAGGGCCCCCGATATGAGCGGTTTTGATAAGAAACTAGCCCTTATGCGTAAAACAATGGGCGTTGTGACCAAGGAAATGGCGTCCGTACGGACTAGAGTTCTCGAAGTGCAGGAAATTGTACGTGATACGCGACAAGACACGCGATCTGACGCGGCGTCTCTTGAGACGGCTATCTCTGCCGTAGATAAACGTTCCAGAACCCTTGATTCTGAGACGAGATCTGCTCTTCGGCAGGGGGAAAAGACGATACGCAGTATTGTGTCTAGCGCAAATGAAAGATTTGACGCCAAGGTTAACAGCGTCACAGCCTCAACCCGACAATCCGAAAAGAACATGCGCGATATTACAGAATCTGCAACCACAAGGTTTGATTCTAAGATCAACGGTATCGATGCCAAACTGAATGTGTTCGAAAAAAGGCAGGACAAGAAGCTGCGCGACGCCTTAAACAATCCACTTTTGAAGAGGTGACCCATGACTTTCGAAGAAGCAAACGAGCATAAGAAATCTCTACTCTTGGAGGTTGAGATACTAAAGGATCAATATCAGCCTACAGAGACCGGAACATTGCGTACGGCAGTCCATGTTCTGGAATGGCGGATCAATGAGATCGATGAGGCTTTTGCGGAGGGTTAGACATGGCAAAACAAAAGAAACTGGAGAAAGACAGCGCGTTCGACGAACTTGACCTGGATGGCGACGGCATTGTCAGCGATGCAGAGTTGGCGGCGTCTGAAGCCTTGGCGAAACATGAGAAGGCTGATGCGCAAAGACAGATGGCGTGGGTGGCGATGGGATCAATGTTGTTCTTTACGCTTGCCGTGTTTCTGCCTATTTTTCCCGACGGTAGAATTAAGGCTCTATCGGATTTGTTCGGTCTGTTTTATATTGGCCAGGCTGGCGTTGTCGGAGCCTACATGGGCATGACGGCCTACATGTCTAAAGGTAAATGAAGATAGCACTCTGTTTGAACTTTGACGGGAGATATAGCGGTGAAGTTATTAGCCATATTGTTTGCAACATTCGTCTTCAGTTCATCGGCGCAGGCTGGTGTGACGTTGTGTCAGGGTAAGTACGCGCTTTGCGCGGCTTCGACTTGTCAGCCGACGGGGAAGATGATTTCCACGAATGACGGCAAGACGTACCCGGAGGTTGTCTGCAAGTGCCCGATCCTAGACGGCGAAGCCATTGCGGACACCAGCATGGGAAACATGCAGGGGTCGTGTGCTCCGACGGATAGCGAGCATGTGTGGAGTTTGTTCGCCCCTAAAAAGTACTACCGGCAAGAGGCGAGTGGGTTCAGCAGGCTCCCCGAGAAGATGAAAGCCGTGGCACAGCGATGTGACGCAAGTTTGAATCAGGGGTATGAGGCGAGCAATTGCTTTAGTTTTAACTGTAAGGTTGGCCCTGACGGCATTGCGATCTGTCGTTGCCCCATGGGACAAGTTCCCGCCGCCACAACATTCCTAACAGAAGCAGGGCAAGGTAACCCGGAAGCCTGCTATCAGCACCCTGTAAGTTTACCAGTCCAACAGTAGTCTGGAGAGATAGATGCTCAAAATCTACCTTCTGGTTATCGTCCTTGGTCTTGTGGGCGGCTCTGTTTATGGTGGGTATTATTATTACCAGGATACGCAGAACAAGATCAAGATACTGACCGAAAACACTGTCAAACTAGAACAGGCAAAAGAAGCGCAAGACAAGACGATAAAAACGCTTGTTAGAGATGCTAAAAAGTTTAGGAAGCTGAACAAAGACCTTGGCGTTAAGTTACAGAAGGCAGAGAGTTACAGGAACAAACTGATTGGGAAGTTACGAAAACATAATCTTACTCGATTGAGTCAGCAGAAACCGAAATTGGTGGAAAAGAAGATAAACCGTGGTACGAAAAAATTATTGGATAGTTTTAAGCGCCTTACTGCTGTCCCCGCTTCTGAGTAGTTGTAGCGGCTGGGACGCATTAAAGCGTATTGAAGTCAAGACAGTTGAGGTAGACCGCGTAATTCCTACGCAAAATCGACCTCGTCAGCTTGATCTAAACGATATTACCTGGTTTGTTGTCACGGATCAAAACTTCGCTAAATTTAAGGAACGATACACAAAACAAAATGGCAGCTTCCTGTTTTATGCAATCAGTGTCAGAGATTATGAAACGTTGGCTCTTAATATGGCAGAAATAAAACGGTATGTTGAGCAGCAAAAGCAGATTATAATTTATTATGAAAAAGCACTGGCCCCAAGACCAAAACCTGAGAAAACAAGGAATTAATTATGGCTAGAGAACCAACTTCTCTTATTACGGATTCGATGCCTGCTTCAGGCGAGCCTCTTGAGGAGGGCCAAGACGTTACTATTGAGGATGACGGTGAAGATTTAGATTTCGGTGGTCTTTTGGGGGATATAATACCCCAAGAGGACGGATCAGTTCTTATGGGGCAGCTTGAAGAAATGGTTCGTCAGGATGTAGAAACCGACCCTGACGCAAACCTTGCCGAAGTCCTTGATGAACGTGTTCTTATGGATATCTCTTCCGACTTGTTGGGATATTATGAAGACGACAAAAGCAGTCGACAAGAATGGGAAGACGCTTACACGGAAGGTTTAAATCTTCTGGGGATCAGGTACGAAGAGAGAGAAGAACCTTTCAGAGGTTCGAGCGGTGTGACGCACCCGGTTATTGCGGAAGCTGTAACGCAGTTTCAAGCGCAGGCGTACAAGGAACTTCTTCCAAGCTCCGGCCCAGTAAGAACGCAGGTTGTGGGCGCGGCTACTCCAGAAGTTCAGTCACAAGCGCAACGTGTCCAGGAGTTTATGAACTACCAGATAGTACACAAAATGGATGAGTATGATCCTGAGATGGATCGTCTGCTCTTTTACTTACCGCTTGCTGGTAGTGCGTTTAAAAAAGTTTATTTTGACGACATGCTGGACAGGGCTGTTTCCAGATTTGTTCCGGCAGATGATCTTCTTGTTCCATACAACGCTACAGATTTGCAAAGCTCGTCACGGGTTACTCACGTAATCCGCATGAACTCGAATGATATACGGAAACAACAGGCAGGAGGCTTTTATCGAGACGTTGATCTAGAGCCTTATGATCAGCAAGACGAAATTCGTGAGAAAGAACGGCGTCTTATGGGTGTTGAGAAAACAACCGCTGATGAACAGGACTGTACAATATTAGAAGTTCACACAGATCTTGATTTGGTTGGTTTTGAGCACCTCAATCCAATTGATGGAGAACAGACGGGAATTAAACTTCCGTATATTATTACCATTGATGAGGGAAGTTCAAAAATCTTATCAATTCGTCGTAACTGGGTTGAAGGTGATGATCTCTATCGTAAGATAGAGTACTTTACTCATTTTAAGTTTTTGCCAGGTCTTGGCTTCTATGGTTTTGGCCTTCTTCATATGATTGGCGGCTTGGGTCGATCTGCAACTTCTATCTTACGACAATTAATAGACGCCGGTACTCTTTCTAATTTACCAGCAGGGTTTAAAGCCCGTGGTATTAGAATCCGTGACTCTGACGAGCCGTTATCTCCGGGAGAATTTAGGGACATTGATGTTCCCGGTGGGGCTCTTAGAGAAAGTATTATGCCGCTTCCTTACAAGGAGCCAAGTCAGACGTTGATGTCGCTTCTTGGTTTTGTAGTGGATGCAGGTCGTCGCTTTGCCGCGATTACAGACATGCAGGTTGGCGATGGCAACCAGCAAGCGGCTGTAGGAACAACTGTTGCTCTGTTAGAGCGCGGTTCCAAAGTGATGTCAGCCATCCACAAAAGACTGCATTATGCGCAGAAACAAGAGTTCAGGATGCTGGCTCGTGTGTTCGCTGAATCACTTCCTCCGATGTACCCCTATAATGTTTATGGCGCAGAAGCGTCGATCAAGCAGATGGATTTTGACGAGCGTGTTGATATAATTCCAGTTTCTGATCCTAATATCTTTTCTATGTCTCAGAGGTTGGCGTTAGCCCAGACACAGCTTCAGCTTGCACAAAGCAATCCTCAAATGCACAATTTATATGAGGCTTTTCGTAGAATATACGAAGCGATAGGCGTGCATAACATTGAGGCTTTGTTGCCTGCTCCCCAGCCGCCTCAACCAGTAGATCCGGCTACTGAAAATGCAGCTTCTGTAAATATGCAGCCGTTGAAGGCATTTCCCGGTCAAGATCACGACGCACATATGACGGCGCACATCATATTTATGAAAACACCCATACCAGGGTCAACTCCACCCATTTTTGCAGCTTTACAAGGGCATCTGTGCGAACATATAGCCCTAAAAGCCCGTGAAGAGGTCGAAAAAGAGATGATGGCGGTGCAACAACAGGTTATGGAGGTCCAAAACGCCATCCAAACAGGTCAAATAGCCCCTGAACAGGCTCCTCAGATGCCTGAAATGCCTGATCCAGAGGCCATGGTCGCTGAAAAGGTTGCACAATACACTGAAGAAGTGATGGCTGCGCTTATGCCACCGCCTGAAGGCGAGCAAGATCCGCTTGTCGAGCTTCGATCCAAGGAACTGGATATAAAAGCGGCAGATTTACAGAGAAAATCGCAGGAATTTTCCGAAAGAATCCTTTTTGACATGGCAAAAGAGGAATCCAAGGAAGAATTGGCCGCAGACAAGATTGATTCTCAAGAAGACATTGCCTTGTTACGTGCAGAGGTCAATCGTGAGCGTATTCAACAAGGAACAGCTGGTAGAGGAGAATAGTTATGGGAAGTACATTAGAAGCGCAAAAGAAAAAAGCCCCTAAACCTAAACGGGAGAAATTTACCCGTGATACTTGGAGTGATATGCCAGAAAACCCAACGCTTCCTAGAATTTATGGCGGATCAAAAAATTATCGGGGTAAGGCGCGGCCTGAACATTTAATTTATAGAGCACCAAAAGATGGAAAGCCTCCTGTTGTAAAAGGACCTCGAAAAGTTGAATTGGTTGAAGAACCACTTTTAGAACTTAATGACGGCGGCATGGCCAGAAAAACCAGAGTGTTTTAATGGCAATATCTCGCGCACAAACCCGTAAACAGTTAACGGGTCGAAGGAAACGTAAGGTTTCCAAGGTTATGAAGGAATATCGAGCGGGTAAGTTGCGTAGTGGTAGTAAGAAGGGTCCGAAGGTTAAAAATAAAAAACAGGCTATTGCGATAGCCTTGTCGGAAGCTAGAAAAAAGAAGGCGTAATGTTTCACGTGAAACATTGTTGAGGAGTGTGCTATGGTTAAAAAACGTATGGCTAATCAGATGTCTGATCAAATGGGCATCTCTACGGAAAGAGCAGGTGGTCTTATGAATAAAGCAAGTATGATGAACGACATGGCTGGTTATAAAAAGGGCGGTTCAGTTATGGTTATAAGCATAGGGTCAATGAAACCCATGATGCGGAACAAGGAAGAGCATTCGGAGGACAGTTCTCTGATCAAGAGCACTGAGAACCAGGTTCGTGCTCGTCATTTTAACAATAACGACGGAAAGGGGACTTTCTGATGCCTAAAACAAAAAGCGGTAAGCCTATTCCTTATAAGGAAGGTGGTGTAGGAGAGGTTGATGTAATGTTTGGCGAGAGCTATCCCGTTATAAAACAAAAGACAGAAGAGCCAACACGCGGAGAAATGATAGAAATTATCTCTGACGTTTTAAAGGTTGGACCAAGCTCTCTTGCGGAGATGTCTACTGAAGATTTAAAAGTAGCCCATAAAAAAGCCATATCACAACAAGGAGAAGAGGTTGGGGGTAAAAATATGGGCGGGATGGTCCGTGATGAACTAGGTTACATGCAAGGCGGCATGGGCTACACTCCACGCGGTCCTATAAAGTACGCTAAAGGCGGAGCGGCTAGAGGAAAAAGATTTAGCGGTAGTTATTAATGGCAGACCCAACGACCTTTGCATATTTGTTATTAAAGAGTATACAAGGACGCATAGAATTAACACAGGATGCTATCCTGCACGGTTCCCCGAAAGATATGGAATCGTACAAACAGCTTGTTGGAGAACTCAACGGGCTAGAATTTTCTGAACAAGAGATTAAGGATCTCTTGCAATCTTCGGAGGAAGAATGACCAAAACCTTATACGTGCCCGACCACGTTGCAGCGTCGGAAAATGCCGCAGTAGCTTCTGCGTATGTTGAAAAGAATCAAAAAGTTTTAGATCCCTCCCTTGTAGGAAAAAAGCTTAAAGAACGTCTCCCACAACCGACAGGTTGGCGTCTGTTAGTTATGCCATACATGGGGAAAGCGATGACAGAAGGTGGTGTTCACATCCCAGACGCCGTCATAGACCGTGAGGCTCTAGCCACGGTTGTTGCTTATGTTCTCCGGGTAGGACCCTTGGCTTATAAAGATAAAGCTAAGTTTGGGGAAGTACCGCTACCGTGGTGCGAGGAAGGCGATTGGGTTTGCATAGGACGTTATGCCGGTGCTCGATTTAAAATTGATGGGGGCGAAGTCCGCATTATAAATGATGATGAAGTTATCGCAAGAATTTTAGAGCCCGACGACATAAAGCATGTTTAACCAGAAAGAAGAAAGAAACCATGGAGAAAAGCCATGCCACCTGATTTAGATGAAGCCACCATTGATGTTGGCGATGAGGAAGAAAAATCTACGGACGTTAGACTTTCTTCTGAAGAGGAAACTTCAGAAGTAGTTGAACCTTTAGAAAAAGCTAGTGCCTCTAATGAGGAACTTGAAGAATATAGCTCTAATGTAAAAGGTAGGATTAATGATCTTACCAAGCGTTTTAGAGAGGAAGAACGTCAAAAGCAGACAGCAATAGAGTTTGCCGAGAATGTTCGCAAAGAGAATGAGAACTTAAAAACCCGTCTTGATAACCTGGATAAAGGGTATATTGAGCAATTTGAGGGTAGAGTTGATTCTCAACTGGATTCTGCAAAGAGATCTTTAAAAGAAGCCCACGAAGTAGGTGATGTTGATAAAATTGTGGAAGCTCAAGAAGCTCTTTCACAACTTTCGGTAGAAAGATCTAGAGTGAATGTGGCTAAAACTCCGCCACCTGCGGCTCCTCAGCCTGCGGCTCCGCCACCTGCGGCTCCTCAGCCTCCGGTTCAAGCAGACCCTAAAGCAGAGAAATGGGCCTCTAAAAATGACTGGTTTGGTGAAGATGAGGTTATGACATATGCCGCTTTTGGGCTTCACAGACGTTTAATTGAGGATGAAGGCTTTGACCCTACCTCAAATGACTACTACGATGAACTTGACAAACGAATGAGAAACGAATTTCCTCAGAAATTCGAATCTAATTCTAGGTCTAACGGGGGAAGAAAAGTCGCGTCGGCTGAATCTTCCAAATCCCGCAATAGAAGTGGACGAAAAACTGTGCGGTTAACCGCCTCACAAGTTGCTATTGCGAAGAGGCTTAATGTGCCACTTGAAGAATATGCAAAATATGTGAGGGACTAACCATGACTACTGAGAACACAACTCGCCAAGAGTCTACGAGAACGCCAAGAGCCAATCAAACTCGTGCAAGGCAAGCACGCAGGGAACCTTGGAAGCCACCGTCCATGTTGGACGCGCCACCCCCTCCAGAGGGTTACAAACATCGTTGGATACGGGCCGAAGTTATGGGTTTTGATGACCGTAAAAACGTAGCAGCACGCTCCCGTGAAGGTTGGGAACTGGTACGTGGTGATGAATACCCCGATTTCGATATTCCGACCATCGATGATGGTAAGCACGCTGGTGTTATAGGTGTAGGTGGTCTTTTACTTGCAAGAGTTCCGGTTGAGATTGTTGAGGAACGTAACGATTATTATCGAAACATGACTCTCAATCAAATGGCGGCGGTTGATAACGACTTAGCTCGTGAGCAACATCCCGCTATGCCTATTAGTAAGCCTGATAGGCAATCTCGTGTAACTTTTGGAGGTCCTGAAAATCAGGACTAGGAGAAGAAAATGGCTAATTCTAATGGAAGCTTTGGTCTTCGTCCCTTGAGCAAACAGGGCGGAGCCGCTAATTCCACTGGTATGACCCAATACTCCGCGTATGAAATTGCAAACGGCAATACCAGCAAGTTTTATCATGGCGAACCCGTGATACCTCTTTCTACTGGCTATATTGACGTGCCTGGTGCAGCAGCTGGTGGAACAGTTGGTATGCTTGGCGTATTTCAGGGTTGTGAGTATGTGTCTAGTACCACTGGAAAAACTGTTTGGAGTAACTACTGGCCCGGTTCTGGGGCAGATTCCAATCACCCGGTAAAAGCGTTTGTCAATGATGATCCAATGCAGCTTTATGTAATTGCAACGGATGCTTCGTGGACAAGTAAAGCTACGGCTCGTGCCGCAGTTTTTGCTAACGCTAACTTCTCAACTACTATCACAGGAACAGACGCCACTGGTGTTTCGTTAGGTCGCCTTGCGATCAGTACGATTGCTACCACGGCTGCTCTGCAAATGCGTATTGTAGGTTGGGTTGACGATCCAGAGAACGCTGATTTTTCGGCGGCTGGTATCGGGGCAATTGTACGGTTGAATAACCACTTCAATAGCAACAATGGTGCTATTGCAGCTGGTACTCCTTCAACCACTGGCGTATAGGAGGATTGAAAAATGGCTATTAGTAGAGCCCAACTAGCGAAAGAGCTAGAACCTGGCCTCAATGCCCTTTTCGGTCTTGAGTATGCCAGATACGACAACGAATCAGCTGAGATTTATGACACCGAATCTTCAGAGCGTGCCTTTGAAGAAGAAGTCATGCTCTCTGGCTTTGGTTCAGCCCCAGTGAAAGCTGAAGGTTCAGCCATTTCGTTTGATGATGCCCAAGAAGCGTACACCGCAAGGTATACGCATGAGACTATCGCGCTTGCTTTCTCCATTACGGAAGAAGCAATTGAGGATAATCTCTATGATCGTCTGGCTTCGCGCTATACGAAAGCTTTGGCACGCAGCATGGCCAACACCAAACAGGTGAAGGGTGCAGCTACGTTGAACAATGCTTTTGATAGCACGTTTACTGGCGGTGATGGCAAAGAGCTTTGTGCAACGGATCACCCTCTTGTTAATAACAATGATCTTCGCAACGAGCCCAGTACAGCTGCTGACCTGAACGAAACCAGCCTTGAGAATGCTCTTATTGACATCGCAGCGTTTGTCGATGAGCGCGGCCTGAAGGTTTCGGTTCGTGGAGAAAAACTGATTGTTCCGCCAGCGTTACAGTTTGTGGCGGATCGTCTGCTTGAATCCACTCTTCGTCCGGGAACGGCTGATAATGACGTTAACGCTTCGCGGAACATGGGTATGCTCCCGCAGGGTTATGTCGTTAACCACTATCTGACAGACACGGATGCTTGGTTTATTAAAACCGACGCTCCTCGCGGTTTCGTTCATTTTGAACGGATGGCAATGTCTACTAAGATGGAAGGCGATTTCGATACAGGCAATGTACGATTCAAAGCCCGTGAGCGTTATAGCTACGGTTACTCTGATCCACGTTGTGTGTTCGGTTCACCTGGCGCGTAAGACTATGGGGGAGGGGGCAACTCCTCCCCCACCTTATTTCTGGGAATCATAGCCCTAGCGACTGTCCCAGCAGACGCTTACGAAGACTCTAGGGCCTATCTCTCGTAAGGAGAAACTCAAGATGGCTAATACAACTTTTAATGGTCCCGTTAGATCTGAAAACGGTTTTGAGCAAATTTCTGTTGCTTCGGGAACAGGCACAGTCACCACGAACCTTGATGTAGATAGCAGCGGTAATTTAGTTACTACTGGTTATGTTTCTGCGTATGACAATGTAGTCTCGATCACAGACGCTACTTACAGCGTCGAATCAACTCAGTCTGGTGCGGTTTTCGCCCTTAACCGCGCAGCAGGTATTGTTGTTACGCTCCCAACAGCGGCGGCGGGTCTTCACTATACGTTTATTGTGGGAACTACTTTTACAGGTGCGGGGCAGATCAACACGGACAATGCCAGCGATCTTTATTCTGGTTTTGCACAGCTTTTTGATCCGGCCACGGCTGGAGATACTAACACCTTCATCCCGGATGCAAGTAATGATGACACCATTGATCTTGGTGCAGCGGCACAAGGGTGGTTGGTCGGCGGAATTATTCGTTTAAAGGCAACCACGGCTGCTGTGTGGCATTGCGAAGCCTTCCTCCACGGTGATGGCACTTTAGCTACTCCGTTTGAATAAGTAATGTTGGGGGGATTATTCCCCCCAATCTTTTAAAGGAGGATTAAATGGCGGATGCTGTAACTGCTACCACAGTAGAAGATGGTCCTAAAAAAGCTATTATCTATTGTACAAATACAAGCGATGGGTCAGGAGAGTCTGCTGTTACCAAGGTAGATGTGTCCGGGCTTTCATCTTTGCAGGATGGAACAGCCTGTACGGGTGTTCGGATCGAGAAGATTTCGTTCACAAATGTTGGTATGAGTGTTAAGATTCTTTGGAACGCTTCTACAAATGTTATCGCAGCGGAACTTCCTGCCGATTATTCTGATACTATTGATTACTCTTCTATTAGCGGTCTCCCAAATGTTGCAGCTTCTGGCGGTAATACAGGGGATATCAAATTTACAACCGTGGGACATGGAAGTGGGGATACTTATTCAATAGTTCTTTATTGTCTGAAACAGTATTAATCATGGTTGAAGATCTTCAAAGAAAGAACGAACTTGATCTGATTAAGATTCAAGGGGAAATAAGGCTTCTTTCTGAGAGGATCGACGTTATAAAGAATAATGACCTATATCATGTGCAAAAATCATTAGATTTAATAACTAAGATTTTGTGGGGTGTGGGTGTATTAGTAATAGGACAGGTGGCTATCGCTGTAAGATTGTCCCTCTTCGGATAGGAATTAAATATGGCAACTTCTGGATCGGTTGATTTTAATCTTAATATGGCCGAAATAACAGAGGAGGCCTTTGAGAGATGTGGCCTCGAGCTTAGAACGGGCTACGACGCTAAAACGGCCCGAAGGTCTCTAAATCTTTTGTTTGCCGACTGGATTAACAGGGGACTTAATCTATGGACTGTGAACGAAGTTACACAGACTTTAGCTCAACTTTCATCAACTTCCTCTATTACATCCTACCCTTTGGGAACTATAACGGCTACGGTAGGGGCCTCTACCAACCTCAGTGTTGGAGAAACCATTACAGGCGGAACTAGCAGTGTAACGGCCTCCGTTATTACAAAACCAAGCTCAACAACCATAACAGTAACAGTTCCATCAGGTGTTTTTACGTCTGGAGAGACCATTACAGGCAGTTCAAGTAGTGCTAGTACTACGATATCTGTAAGTCCTAGTTTGGCAGATGTTCAAGCGTCTGGGGATGTTCTTGAGGCGGTGGTGCGGCGAGATAGCGAAGATATTGCTATAACCAGAATTAGTAGGCAAGAGTATCTTAGTGTTCCTAAAAAGACTACTCAGGGAAGACCAACACAGTTTTATGTTGATCGTCAGATCACCCCAACAATATCGGTTTGGCCAGCCCCGGAAAACTCTACCGACTCTTTAATTTATTATCGAGTAAAAAAACTCCAAGATGCGGACACCTCTGTAAATACTCCCGACATACCTTACCGTTTTTTACCGTGTATAGTTGCGGGGTTGGCTTATCAGATTTCTCTTAAAAGATCTCCAGATCGAATACAGATGTTAAAGGCCATATATGAGGAAGAGTTTCTCAGAGCCTCATCAGAAGATATAGAGCACGGTATTCCGCTGCGGTTAGTGCCGACATATCAGTCTATGAGGGTCTGATATGCCAAGATATGCTTCTGGAAAATATGCTTTAGGAGTTTCTGACCGGTCTGGAAGAGCGTACCCTTTACATGAAATGGTTTTGGAGTGGAACGGATTATTAGTGGGGAGAGATGAGTTTGAATCAAAACAGCCTCAATTAGATCCGAAACACCATAGAACAGACCCTCAATCTTTAAAAATTAGCCGGCCAGCCAGGGTGGAACCAGCAGTTACAGTTCTTTTGCCTTTTAATCCATTTAAGTCTGGGAACTCAGGAACATCTACTATTACGGTTAATGAACCGGGACATGGAAGAAGTACCGGAGATACCGTTAGGTTTAGGACTGTAGCGAATTTTGATGGGTTTACAGAATCTGTTATTGAATCTTCAACCGGATATTCCATAACAAAAGTGACTGATGATACGTTTACCTTTACTGTCAGCGGTGAAACCGCAACAGTAGGGGATGTTAACGGAGGTGGAGGCGTTGCTTCCGCTGGCCCTGTAACGGTGAGTGCATAACATGGCTTTTACTTTCACAACGTTAAAAACCTCTATTCAGGATTATACTGACAATGCAGAAAGTACTTTTGTCAGTCAATTATCCAGGTTTATTATAAATGCTGAAGAACGTATTCTTAAAGAATGCCAACTAGATGATTTCCGTAAGAGTGTTGCCGGATCTGCCACCCAATCTATAAAGTTTCTTACGAAACCTACGGACTTTTTAGCACCTTTTTCATTAAGCGCGGTTAATAGTTCTTCTAACGAGTTTCTTGAGTACAAACACATAACTTTTTTACAGGATTATACCCCAGACCCGTCAACCACTGGAACTCCCGTTTATTATGCCAGTTGGGATGAAGACAGCTTTGTCCTGGCTCCTACACCGGACGCCAATTATACAATGGAGCTTCATTACTTTTATCGTCCTCAATCAATAACAGCTTCGAGCGACGGGACAAGTTATCTTGGGACTAACGCAGAGTTGTGCTTGTTGTATGGGAGTCTGGTTGAAGCATATACGTTTATGAAGGGTGAACCTGATTTATTACAACTGTATAACGCACGGTTTATGGAATCGTTGCAATGGCTTAAAAATCTTGGTGAGGCTGAACAGACGCATGACGAATACAGGTATGATACTGTAAGAAAGCCTCCTCAATGACCGACGAAAACTTACATGTTGCTATCGTGGGCCTCGGCAACACTCAGGGGACTTTTACGTCCTCCATGGCGAACGGGAAGTCGTTTGATGAGGTGTGGGCTATCAACTCTATGATGGTTCCGATAAAGCATGACCGTGTTTTTATGATGGACCCAGCTTCCCGGTTTCTGGATACGGAAAACGCAGGGCCGCAAACAGGAGCGATGCGAAAAGCTTTAGGGGACCATCCCGGACCCATATACACCTGTACTTTAGATGATCGTGTTCCTGGTGCCGTTCTCTACCCCTTGGAGGAAATTGTCAAAGAGACGGGGCTTTGTTATTTTAATAATACTGTTCCATACGCTGTGGCTTTCGCTATTTACCATAAAGTCACCCATCTTTATCTTTACGGGATAGATTACTCGTATAAATCTAATCTTGTTATGGCAGAGGCTGGAAGGGCGTGCACAGAGTTTTGGATTTCAGTAGCCATTGCCCGTGGAATGCAGGTAGAGGTGGCGCATGATTCCACGCTTCTCGATACAAACGTGCCGGATGAAGAAAAGCTTTATGGATATCACCGGCTTGATGATCCTTTGGTTATGTCTGTTAAGGATGGCTGTCTAAGCGTTGCTAAACGATCAGAATCTTCTCCTCCAGAGCCGACAGACGAGCCAATCCTGTACGGCAGGCACGACAAGGTGGTTTTATTGAAAGAAGCCGTAAATGTTTGATATAAGTGCTTCACTTTCTGTAGGCGACGTTGATGTAGTAACGACGGATAACAGGGGTCTTTCGGTGGAAGAGGCCGCTCAAATGGCTGTAAACAAGATACTTTATGTGTCTAAAGATGCCCCAGAGCCCCTTCGAGAACAGGCAATATCCTTTAAAGATACAGTGCATGAGGTTATAGTCCATTACATGAGGTATGCTGTGGCTCAAGATAGGGCAACTATTGCGGCTAAGTTAAGAGAAGCGGGTCATCCTGAACTGGCAAAAGATTTAAGGAGTTTTTGATATGGCAATTACAACAGCGATGTGTACATCATTTAAGGGTGAGCTATTGTCTGCCACCCATGATTTTGATGCCTCTGGCGGAAACAGCTTTAAGCTGTCTTTATATGCCATAGGAAGTGGTGGAAAAAGTTCCACTACGGCAACCTTGGGGGCGGCTACTACAGCTTTCACTACTACAGGGGAAGTTGCATCCAGTGGTAGCTACGTCACCGGGGGATCTGCATTAACTAATGTAAACCCTGCTACTTCAGGAACAACCGGATATACGGATTTTGCTGACCTTAGTTATACAACCGCTACTATTACAGCCAGAGGAGCCTTAATCTATAACGATACGAATGGTGACAAGGCTGTCTGTGCGCTTGATTTCGGCGGAAACAAGACCAGCACTGCTGGTACGTTTACCATAGCGTTTCCTGCCGCCGCCGCTAGTACGGCGATTATCAGGATTGCGTAGAGGACAATGCTTTGGCAAACATCAATGGCTGGGGAAGGGGTACTTGGAATGAGGGTGCGTGGAACTCTCCTCTTGCCGTCGATGTTACGGGCGTTGCGGGTACGGGTGCCGTTGGCACCGTTGTTATTACTCCCAGTATCACAGCTACTGTTACGGGCGTTGCGGGTACGGGCGGTGTCGGTTCGGTCACGGTTACAGGCACAAGCACGGTTACCCTTACGGGCGTTGCGGGAACAGGGGGTATTGGCTCCGTTACAGTTACCCCTAGTATCTCGGTTACCCCTACGGGCGTATCGGCTACGGGATCACTTGGAACAGTCACCCCTACGGCTGGCGCAAGCGTCACCCCAACGGGTGTCGCAGGAACAGGAGCCCTTGGCTCTGTTACTATCACGGGCAATGCGCCAAGTGTTGCGGTCACAGGCGTTGCGGGGACAGGAGAAATTGGCACTGTTACGCTTACGGGTAGCGCAAGTGTTGTTCCCACAGGCGTTGCTGGCACGGGCGGCACAGGAGAATCAAACGTCTGGAGTCTTATTGACGAGTCACAGACACCTAACTGGTCTGCGGTTGACGATTCACAAACACCTAACTGGTCTGCGGTTGATGACTCTCAAACCCCAGATTGGACAGACATAGCGGCATAGGAAAAGATTATGGCTTCTACATACACAACAGGCTTTAGTTTAGAAAAAATAGGTTCTGGAGAACAGGCGGGTACTTGGGGTACTACGACGAACCACAACCTTGATATTGTAGATAGGTTGGCTTCGTACAAAGCGGTGGCTCTTTCAGGAACTACGCACACTCTTACTATCCGAGAAGCCTCTCCTGGCTCTGGCACAGAAAATCTCCAAGACGGAATGTATCGTGTAATTAAATTTACCGGAGCTTTGGGTGCAAATAACACTGTAACAATAGCACCAAATACATCACCCGCTTGGTTTATTATTGAAAATGCAACTACCGATTCAGGCTCAAGTGGCCCATACTCTGTTATTCTTTCCCAAGGTTCTGGGGCAAATGTCACCGTTCAAAACGGCAAAAATGTCATTGTTTATTGCGATGGTGCCGGAAGTGGTGCAGCAGTTGTTGATGCTTTGGCAGATCTTCAGATCGGAACATTGGAGTGCACAGGAGCAGCGGCGATTGATGGTGCGGCTACATTAGGCAGTACGCTTGCTGTTACAGGAAACTCAACTTTTACAGGCGACATAATAAAAGCAACTTCTGGCACAAGCAACTTTGCCGCAGGTGTTAATGCAGGTAACTCAATTGCGTCAGGCGGTAACTATAACGTAGTGGTTGGCGATGAGGCTGGCACAGCTATCACGACAGGCGATAACAATGTCCTCATAGGATATGGGGCTGGCGATGGCTTTGATGCAGAGAGCAATAATGTAGGTGTAGGCTATAATGCTTTAGGTGGAGCTTCTTATGCAGCTTCTAATAATACTGCTGTTGGCAGCGGAGCTTTAGGAGCATGTACGACAGGTACTAGTAATGTTGCCGTGGGCTTTCAAGCAGGAGATGCTTTAACAACAGGTACACAATTAACTGCTCTTGGGTACAACGCTGGTGGTGCAGTCACAACAGGTGTTTTCAATACTGCTCTTGGATATGAAGCATTATTAACTGAAGACACTGAAAGTTATAATACTGCTGTTGGTGCTTATGCTATGAGAGTAGCAGACGGGGCAGGTTATACAACTTGTGTTGGGTATAATGCTGGTGCTGCAATTACAACGGGTGATTATAACGTATTTGTAGGAAATAATTCAGGAGGTGCAACTACTACAGGTGGAAGTAATACAGCGATGGGCTATCTAGCCCTTACTAGTAATACAACTGCTGCGGGTAATACGGCCCTTGGTGTCAATGCAATGTACGCAAATACTACTGGTGCTAACAACACAGCGGTTGGTTATTTAGCATTAGATGCAAATACATCAGGAGCTTCAAATACAGCGGTTGGTATCAACTGTATGACAACAAACACGACAGCAAGTAGTAACACTGCTGTAGGTAATTATGCACTAGGATTAAATACAACTGGGTCGTCTAATGTTGCTATAGGTGCGTTGGCTCTAAAGGCAAATACTACAGGAGGAACAAATACTGCTGTAGGTGCTTCAGCTGGCACAGCAATTACAACAGGAGCTAGTAATACTATTATCGGTGCTTTGGCTGGTGATGCTGTAACAACTGGTGCTACTAGTGTGATTATTGGTCAGTCTGCTGGTACAGCAATGACCACCGCCGCTGAAAACGTAATAATAGGAAATAACGCAGGAGCCGCACTTACTACAGGTGGACAAAATATTCTTATAGGAGATAACGCTGGTGCTGCTGGTGCTATTACAGGCATACGAAATGTCGCTGTAGGTGATAATGCTCTTTATAGTGTAGTGGCTGGTGGGGGTAATATTGCTATAGGGTATGCTGCTGGTAATGTTGTTTCTTCAGGTGACAATAATACTATGGTAGGAACATCAGCAGGTCAGGCAATCACTACTGGAATAAATAATTGTTTTTTTGGGGCGCTCGCTGGTGATGCAACAACTACAGTTCCTAACGTAAATGCTTTTGGTTATGCTGCTTTAGGAGCTAATACTACAGGTCAATCCCTTTGTGCTTTTGGTTCTTATGCACTAGACGCTAATACAACGGCTAATGATAACGCAGCTTTTGGTCATGTTGCGATGAGTGCAAATACGACAGGTACTGGAAACAATGCCTTTGGTAGTTCTTCTTTGGATGCAAATACTACAGGTTCTTCAAACACTGCTGTAGGTCACGCTGCTCTTGGAGCAAACACAACAGCAAGTAATAACACGGCAGTTGGATATGCTGCTGGTACAACTCTCACTACTGGCGGTGCTAATGTTTTTATAGGATATGATGCAGGTAAAGACCAGACTACAGCAGGAGCAAGTACTTTTGTAGGAGATCATGCTGGTGCCAATGTTACAACAGGAGCTAATAATACTTTCATTGGATATTATTCTGGATTAAATGCTACAACTGCACATAGCTCAGTATTTGTTGGAAAAGATGCAGGTACTGCTTTTACAACAGGTAATGCTACTGTTGCCATTGGAATGAGCGCACTTGCTACAGGAACAACTGCATCTGCTACGACAGCCGTTGGATTTGAGTCAGGTAAAGCTCTTACGACAGGAACTCATAATACTGCTTTAGGTTGTCAGGCTGCTTTAGCACTTACAACAGCTAACTATAGTACAATTCTTGGTGTTGAAGCTGGTAAAGCTATTACGACGGGTAATAATAATACATGTATTGGTTATCAAGCTGGTGATGCTTTGACAACTGGAGGTAATAATATAATTATTGGAACGGGTGCTGACGCTTCTGCGGTCGGTGTTTCAAATACTATTACTTTAGGTTCAAGTTTAATGGGCGTTCTCAGATGTCAACAAACTAGCATTACCGCACTTTCTGATAGACGAGATAAAAAAGATATTAAAGACTTAGATGTGGGTCTCGATTTTATCAACACTCTACATCCTGTAAAATTTACATGGAATATGAGAGATGGGGGTAAAGTCGGAATTAAAGAAGCAGGTTTTATTGCTCAAGAACTAGACGAATCACAGAACAAATTTGATGCTGAAGAATATTTGCAGCTCGTATTAAAAGATAATCCTGAAAAACTAGAAGCTGCTATGGGCAAGTTATTGCCTTCAATGGTTAAAGCAATACAAGAACTATCTGCTGAAATTGAAGAATTGAAAAAATGGAAAGAGGAGCATACCTGCTGTGGCTGATACCGAAACAAATGTCGTTAACATTGCTGGAACCGAATACGATCCTAATGATCTTACGGATCAACAGAAATACTGGATTACTCAAGTGCAAGACCTTCAGAGCAAGCGTCAGGCACAACAGTTTCAGTTAGACCAGATTAACGTGGCTTTAGATAGTTTTATGACTGCGTTGATTAATAGTCTTAAAGACCCCAAAACCTCTGATTTATTTGATGAAACCAAGGAGAAATTAAATGGCTGATGAACTTACGGCAGATGAAATTGCCGCACACTTTTCCGCGATGGACGATAGCGTAACACTTATTAATGCAACTATTGCTGATGATACTGACGCATTAGAAATGTTTGGCACTGCTGCTGAAGTCAAGCTGATGGTCACACGCAACACGGATCATATTGAAATTCAGAAAGAAACGGCTTGGTATAAAGCGTCCGGCAAAACTAAGACCAAATACACAAATGCTGTTACTGCTGGTAAAGCCTACGTTGCTGGGTAGGGTACATGCCTCTGACCAGAGTTCAATTTAAACCTGGTGTTAACCGTGAAAGCACTTCTTTTGCGAACGAACAGGGCTGGTTTGATTCTGACCTGATACGGTTTAGAAAAGGCCATCCTGAAAAGCTAGGCGGCTGGGTAAAGATCTCTGCGAATACGTTGACGGGGACAACTCGTTCTTTACATGCGTGGATTACTTTGGGCGCCCTAAAACTTATGGGCGTTGGAACCAATGTAAAATTCTACATTGAGCAGGGCACCCAATACAACGACATAACACCCGTTAGAGCCACGGCCACGCTTGGGACTAACCCAGTTACAACGGGAAGTGCTGGTTCGGGCGAGATTACAGTTACTGCTGTTGGACATGGGGCAGCGGAGGGGGATTACGTTACCTTTAGCGGTGCGACGGCTACTGATGGTCTTACGACGGCAGACCTGAATAAGGAACATATTATCACGCAAGTAGTGTCCGGCAACAGCTACAAGCTGGACACAGGAGGAAGTGCTACTTCCGGTTCTACCGCTGGAGGTGGCACTGCTATTATCGCAGTTTACCAAATCCATGTTGGTATTGAAGAGTCCGTTCTTGGCCCTGGTTGGGGTTCTGGTTATTGGGATGGTTCAACCCTTACCTATTCTCAAACCACATTGGACGGCGGTATTAATTCCAGTGTAACGTCAATAGACCTAACGTCTGCTTCTGACTTTGAAACCGCCTCGACCACTACAAGTGCTGCGGTAGCTGTTGGAGATACCAGCATAAATTTAGCCGATAGTTCCGGGATGCCTTCTAAAGGCACAATTAAAATAGGCAGCGAACATATTTCGTATAAGACCAATTCAGGCACAGTTCTTGGTGATATTACACGAGGTGCTGATGGAACTACTGAAGCCATTCATGCTAGTGGTGCGACGGCTACCTTTGCTGGTCTGATACTTATTGATGACGAATTAATTTTATACACAGCAAAATCAAGCAACGACTTAACAACCGTTATTCGTGGCACAAGGGGCACTACCGCTGCCGCTCACTCTGATGATGTTATTGTTAAAGAAGCCAACGGCTTTTATGGGTGGGGTGATACAGTAGCTCCGTTTACTTCTGGTGAAACACGTTTATGGTCACAAGACAACTGGGGTGAGGATCTTATCCTTAATGTTCGTGACGACAACGTCTTTTATTGGGATGCGTCACTAGGTCTTTCCGCAAGAGCGACGGCACTAAGTAGTCAGACAGGGGCTTCTGGTGCACCGACCACGGCCCGTCAGGTTCTTGTATCAGACACAGATCGACACGTTATATGTCTGGGGGCTAACACGATCAGCACTACGGCACAGGATCTTTTGCTTGTGCGTTGGTCAGATCAGGAAAACGCAGTGGATTGGACGCCTACTGTAACGAACACAGCAGGTTCTATGCGTCTTTCCTCTGGTTCTGAAATTATTACCGGAACACAAACAAGGCAGGAAACGCTTATCTGGACAGACTCTTCCTTATACAGCATGAGATTTGTAGGTCCTCCTTTTACATTTGCTTTTACTCTTTTAGCAAACAATGTATCGGTTCTGTCCCCAAATCTGGTTGTTTCTGTTGGGGATCGTGTTTTCTGGATGGATACAGAGAACTTCTTTGTATATGCGGGGCAGATACAGACAATACCCTGTACCATTCTCAGATACGTGTTTGACGACATAAACCTCGAGGAAAAACTAAAGTTCTTCGGTGGTTCTAACCGGATGTTTGACGAGATCTTCTGGTTCTACTGTTCCTCTGACAGCGATGATATTGATCGTTATGTGAAGTTTAATCATGCAGAAGGAACCTGGGACATTGGTTCTATGTCCAGAACTGCTTGGGTTGATTTCGGATTGTTTAGTAAACCCCGTGCTGCGGGAACCGTGAGCAGCACAAACTATATCTATGATCACGAATCAGGGACCACGAACGACGGCACCGCAATGACCTCGTATATTGAGTCTTCTGTGTTCGATATAGGGGATGGTAATCAATTTGCTTTTATCAAAAAGCTTATACCGGATATTGATATATCCAGCGCAGCGGGTAATGGCGTTGATTACATCTTAAAGACGAGGAACTACCCCGGAGAGAGTTTAACGACAAACTCCACAAGTTCGGTTACCAGCACTACAAAACAGGCTGATGTAAGGGCACGCTCCCGTTCTGCTGTGTTGCGTATTCAGAGTAGTGCTGACGATGTTTCCTGGACGTTGGGTGATGTCAGGATGGAAATTCAACCTGACGGGAGGCGATAATGGGTAAGTTACTCGAAACGTCTCTTCCGATAATTCCAAGCGAATATGATCAGCAGACGATGATTCGATTGGTTCAGGTTGTAGAAAGAGCACTTACAACCAAAGAAATCCCTTCTGTTATAAGCGGTGAAGATGACACAAACGGCATGAATTGGTTTATGGACTGATGGCTTCTGCATATAAAAACATCGCAAAACTGGTTGGAGCTACGGGAGATGTTACGATTTATACGTGTCCCAGCGAAACACAGGCTATTATTAAGAACATCCAATTGTATAATAGCCATAGCGGCACTATAGTGGTGTACCCTAAGATTACCGACAGTTCGGCATCTGTAACGGTTACGTTAGAGAAGAACAGCATAGGAACTCTCGCAGACACGTCACTCTCTGGGCCTTTTGTTTTAGAGGCCAGTGACACTCTTTTATTGAATTGCGATACAGCGTCTAAAATATACGCTTTCGCAAGTGTTCTGGAGATTTCATAATGACGCTTAACACATCACCAAAAACGCGGGGCGAACCCAGCATTGAGTCTTTGGCTTCTGGCTTGGGAACATTGGGTCGTTATGGCGATAGTTACATGGTTCACGCCGCTGAAGGCGAGACGATTGTTCCTAGAGAAATTCTTGAAGCCAACCCCGGCCTAAGAGAAGACTTGTTTCGTCAAATGCAGATGGCGGGAATAGAGAACCCCAACCGTTATGTTGTTGGTGATCAATTAAACTCCATAAACCCTGTTACCGGCCAGCCTGAGTTTTTCTTCAAGAAGCTGTGGAGAAAAGTTAAGAAAGTCGTTAAGAGATTTGCACCAATGGCTGCGATGATAGTTGGAAACATGCTTCTTCCGGGTATCGGTGGCATTATAGCTTCTGGGTTAATGACAAAGGCGCAGGGGGGATCGTGGGGTGATGCCTTGAAGTCTGCGGCAGTGTCTTACGTTGGGCAGGGTATTATGTCTGGACTTGGAAGTGCCTCATCAGGTGGTGGTTTTATGGAAGGCCTTGGAAAAGGTCTTTCTACTCCGGTTGAGGCGGCTGGTAATTTATTTTCTGAGGGCGCGGCTAACCCTTGGAACCAAGGTATTTTGGGCGGTACGGCAGGTATTTCAAACGCTCCCGGTGCATCTCTTAAACAACAATTAGCGAGACAATATGATCCAAACGCCCTATCCAGTGGTGAATATCTAACCGCTGATGGCGCCGCCATCAGCCCAGCTGCGGTTGAACAGATGACTGCTGAGATGACTGCGGCTAATAGTGCTTCCGGTACGAATTATATAGATCCTATAGAGCCTATGGATTCTCATGTAATAGACCGTAACACTTTTAACACTGTTGATGAAGTTGGTGGCATAAATCCCGATGACATGGGTAGGGCATGGTCAATGGAATCGACAACTCCTCCACTTTCAGCTGCTGAACGAGCCCTTGAAAGCCGTGGTCTTGTAATCCCTAGAGAACAGAGAATTAGGGGAATTAACCTTGATAATTCTATAGAACAACGGGCTTTAGATAATCCAATAAAATATGATTTGCACTCTACAGCAGGTGATGCAGGTGGTGCAGCTGATGCAGCCATTACTGACCGTGGAATGTTAGGTAATGCTTTTCGAGACTACGTTCAAAGGCCAGCGCAGGAAATTCTTGAACCTTTAGTTGGTAAGGAGTGGGCTGAGACAGCAGCACCATTGGCCGGTGGAGCAGCATTGCTTGGAGCAGTCTCTTATGCCGGTGGTGCTTGGGACGATGAACCACCACCCCCACCAACCGCTCCAGCCCTCGAGCAAGAAGCTTACCGTAAATGGCTAAAGCTGTCGGAAACTGAAAAAAACTCTGTGACGGGACAGAATCTATACTGGGCGTGGAACGCTTCAGGTCCTTTTGCAACAAGGGAACAATTTGAACGTCGCACTGGCGGACCATCAAGCAAACCAGATTGGTACTTCCTTGACGCTGCTGGCGGTGGCGAAGTCATGGGCCCTGGATCAGGAACCTCTGACAGCATTCCCGCAAGGCTTTCGGATGGTGAGTTTGTGATGACGGCTCGAGCCGTCAAGAACGCTGGCGGTGGAGACAGGGCATTGGGCGCGGCCCGAATGTACGACATGATGAACCGCTTTGAGCAAGGAGCCGCCTGATGGTTGAGTATAGCCAACAGACCTCGATTCAACAACTTCCGGTCTGGCTTGAGGATTTATCTAAAAAGAACATGGCGTACGCTCAAGGCGTATCCGAAAACGCAATAACACTACCTGGTCAGCAGATAGCCGGATTAGGGGGAATGACCCAACAGGCCCTTAACACGGCTCAAGGCATCGGCGGCTATATGCCTATGTTGAACCAGGCTGGTGGGACCACCACACAGGGGATAAATGCACTTACGCAAGGAATGCAGGGTGTTGGTTCTGGATTTACTGGCGGTATGGGCGCGATGCAAAACGCTATATCCGGGCTCCAAGGATCTCCGACAGGACAGGGATACGTTGGACAGGCTGCGGGTGCTTACGGACAGGCTGGCGGTCAATATGGCGCAGCTGGTTTTGCACCAGGACAGGGGTTTAGCGCGGAAAGCTTTGATCCTTCCAGCGTATCTAAATATATGAATCCTTACGAGGATATAGCTGTTCAGCAAGCTTTGAAGGATATTCGTAAGGAAGGAGACATTGCTCAAACTTCTCAACAAGCCGCTGGTGTACAGGCCGGAGCGTTTGGTGGTTCTCGTCAGGGTTTACAGGCTGCTGAACTTGCTGGAAACATCTTTAGGGAACAAGGAAGAACTGCTGCGGGAATGCGCCAAGCTGGTTTTCAAAATGCAATGCAACAAGCAATGCAGGAATCCCAATTTGGTAGAGGTCAAGCGCAACAAGAGTCACAGTTCGGTAGAGGTCAATCACAACAGGAATCGCAGTTTGGTAGGCAACTTGGTTCACAAGCATTTGAACAAGCGAGGCAACGTCAGTTGGCCATGGGCCAAGGTCTTGCCGGACTTGGCGCGCAACAGTCAAACATGGCTGCTCAAAGAGCCCAAGCATTGGGTCAACTAGGAACAGGTTATGCTGGTATAAGCGCAGCGCAAGCTCAAGAAGCTTCAAGAGCCGCTCAAACATTGGGTCAACTTGGTGGCCAACAGGCCAACATTGCGGGTATGGGTCAAAACATGATTGGCCAACAGGCACAGCTGCAATCGCAACTTGGCGCTCTACAGCAACAACAAGCTCAAAGACAGTATGACGCCAACTACCAGAACCAGATGAAACAATTATATGAGCCTTATCAACGATACAGTTGGATGTCTGATATGATTAAGGGAACGCCTTCCTCTATGTCTACAGTGACCTCAGCAACGTCGCCATCGCAAAGCATCTGGTCACAGCTTATTGGTGGAGGCATTGCTGGTCTTGGGGCTTACAAAGCTTTTGATAGCTGGAATAAGGATTAAGCATGATTAATCGTCGTAGGCCGATACAATCAGTTGTAGAAGGGCGTAAGCTGTTTGCTAATGGCGGAATGGCAACACAACAGCCAATGGGTGGTCCTCCGATGGGTGGTCCTCCGCCAATGGGTCCTCCGATGGGTCCTCCGATGGGTCCTCCGCCAATGGGTCCTCCGCCAATGGGGGGTCCTCCGATGGGTCCTCCGCCAATGGGAATATTGAACTCGTCTCCTGAATTGTCACAGGCCGCATCTTTTACGAAGTCCCCTCCGTTGCTTGACTCCCTGGTCGATGAGATGGCTTCAGGGTACGCGCAGGGTCTTGCAGATAAAACAGCCATGAACGCCGCACCAGTGCCCATGGCCCATGGTGGCATAGTTCAGGGATTTAATAATGGTGGAGGAAACTTTGCTTCACCTGTAGGAAGAAGAACTTCTGTGGGACCTGGTTCTTCATATGAAGACTTGCTAGCAAGAGCCATGATGGACTCAAAAGCATTCCCCGGTGAATTAACCAAAGCTATGTTTCCGTATGAGGCAAGTCTTACAGGTGGCTTTTCTGGTCCTCAAAAAATGCGTCCGGGGGTTATTGGTCTGGACCCCGGTGATAAAAAACCAATTGCTGCCGCCGTAGAAGCTCCGTTGGCTTATATAGATCAATTAGCGAGGGGTTTGAGTCAGATAAGTACTTCGGTCGGTAGATCTATGGTGGATTTTGGAGAATTTGCCTTGACTACAAAACCAGCCGAAACAGACTACACAAATTTCTACAGTCAAATTTCTACAGTTAATGATCTTCTTCGTAGAATGCCTAACATAAAAGGGGTTTCTTCAAACGATCTTGCTGCTGATATTACTGGCATAGCCAAACAAATTATAAACGGTAGCCCGAATATTAGCGGAACGGATCTTTCTGATACTGTTTCGGAACAAATACGAGTTAAGTACGACGACCCTGTTTTAGAACAATACGATTTATCTCAGGAAGGCGGAGGGTTCAGTACTGAAGCGGAACAAGCAGACGATTTTCTGTCTATGAAAATAAAACGACTATATTCCAGTATGCCTGATGAACAGATCAACGAAATCATAGAAGCTAGAAAACTTAATCCCGATTCATCCATAGAAGAAATTGTTACTATGAGTTTTCCTCCTGATGTAGTAGCTAATTTTAAAGCATATCCTGAGATTGATGATGATGCCGAAGATAGTTATCCTGTCAATTTTAGGGGAGAGACAAGTTCTGTCGTTGAAAATAGAACCGCACCACCTCCAACAGAAAAGCCGACAGCACCAGAAGGGCCGGATGAGTACGGAACGAGAGAAGGACCTTATGGAACATACATGAGTGACGAAGATGCTCGTGAAGATATTTTGTCAGGCGAACTTCGACAAAAAATAGGGGACTTCGGAGGAAAAAAGACTAAAGAAGAAAACGAACGAAACATGAAGTTTTTTATGGATCGTTTTAAAGAACACGTGCCTGAATATGAAGGAATGTCTGAAGAAGAAAAAGGGTTTGCTCTTCTTGAAGCTGGTCTTCGTGTCATGGCTGGAAAAAGCCCTAATGCTATCACCAACATAGCCGAAGGGTTAAAAGGTCTGGGCGCAGAATTTGCTAAAGATAAAAAAGAAAAACGGGCTTATGAGCGTCAGATTAATTTATCTGCTGCTAAATATGCTCTTTCAGGTGTTGATAAAGAAGAGGCTAAAGCAGATGCTCTTGCTAAAGAAGGACGAGGATTAAAAACTGTTTTTTGGACAGAAGATGTCTATAGCCCTGATGGAGAATTAAGAGGTAAAGCGGGTACTTCAGGGTTTATTACAAATTCAGAGATTCACGGTGGCACTTATGATGGTAAGTTTGAAGCTGGGTTAGTATTAGCTACGGAAAGACTTAAAAATAAAATTAAAGGAAATGCGGATCTTTTTAGAAATATGCTTGGTCAAACCAAAAAAGGAGGTGTTTCTGATGATTTTTTTGATAAAAAACTTAAATCATATACCGCAAGTTCTTTAAAGTTAAGTGACTATGCTACACAACTAGCTTTGGTTGATGTTAGTGCTGTTATTAATGAAAAAGGAGATGCTACTGGTCTTGGTTCTTTTGTCGCTAGAAGAGTTAATAACTTTTACAATATTTTTAATATGAAGCGACCAAACGATCAAAAAGTTTCATCTATCAAGCAAATTACAACTAAAGATATTGATTCTTTGAAAGTATCTGACGCTAGAAAAACACGTCTTAAAACTATTAAGAGAAGCTATTCATTATTAGATAAATATGCTGAAAAAGGACGCGATTCAGAACAATTTCAAGCGCAGCAACAAGAGCTTGCTAACCTTTTAATTAAAGAAATTTTAGGTGAGGGGTCTAAAAATGTATCTAATATTGACAGACAACTAGCCTCTGAAATTGTTGGTTTATATTCTGGTTTGTCTAGTATAACAGCTGATAAAGTTATTATTGGTCAAAGACTTGGCCGAATTAGACAAAGAATTTTAAAAAACTATGAGTCTGAAAACAATAGTATGTCTGCTACTGAGGGTTATTTTTCAAGAATAGTTGATAGATCACTAAGAAACGTGAAGGAAACATATTTTATGCCTGTTAGGAGATCTGCTTTGGGACAAGTAGAATCTGCTTTGGGACAACCAAAAACTTCAAGACCTGGCTTCAAAAGTCCGTACACTTTTAAAATTGTAAACGGAAAACGTCGGTACAGTTTTAAGTAGGAGCGTATGATGGGGTATATTGATGTAGAAACACCAGATGGGATCGCCAGTTTTGAAGTAGCTGGAACAGAACCTACGGATCAAGAAATGGAAGTTATTCGTTCTACCATCTATGGCCAAAACGAGGATTTACTGTTTCCTGATTTAAGAAATGTCCCGCAACTTAAAGATATGGTTCAGAAAGAAGAAATTAAAGAAATCCCCGAATACAAACCATCTAACGAGGGTGAAATTGACGATACATCTTTTCAGTTTATGTACGGAAGAGCCGACAATATAGAAGAAAAAGCTAAAAGACTTGAAACTGAATTTGGTCCGGGGACCTTTAGACAGGTAGAGGGAACCGACAAGTTTGTTCTTTTGCTCGATAATGTTTCTCCAGAAAAAAAACAAGAATACGGACTTCCCGATACAGGAGACATTTACGTTAATAAACCAGGCTTTTCTTGGTACGACATTGCTGGTTTTGGGGGCCAGGAAGCCGCTCCACTGACCGCTGCCTTGGGTACTGGTTTAATATTTTCAGGAGTAGGCATTATCCCTGGAATGATTCTTATGGCTGGAGCGGGTGCTGGTGGTAAGGCTTTTGATGAGTTTGTAATTGAAGATCGTCTGGAAAAGATGAACACCCAATCAGATGATCAAGTCTGGGGCGATGTCGCGTTGACAGGAGCCTTTTATGGTTTGGGTGAAGGTCTTGGCCGTGGGTTATTTGCTCTTGGTCGTCGCATTATTAAAGGTCCCGGCGCACGACCAGATCCAGCAAGAATTGGTGAGTTAGTTTCAGGTGGTATGGGTCGTCAGGCAGCTACTAATATTGCCCGTGAAGAAGCCAAGACACAGTTACGAAGAGCGGTGGCTGAAGGTGCACGGCCAACTGTGTCAGAGGTAAGTCAAAAAGCAATTCTTGGGCGTATGCAGTCTATTTATGAAGGCATTTTTCCAAATGCAGCGGCTGCTGCTAAAAACCTTGATTTTGTTAAAACGACTTTGGGTCGTCTTGGCGCGGGTGAGATTGACGATGCAACGGCTAAACAATTGTTATCGCAACAATCTGAAGCCATTAGCAATCAAGTAGCAAATGCTATGAAAAACGCTAATGTTGACGAGGCTACTCGATTAGCTAACCAACATATGCAAAAAGTAATTGACAATGAGTTTAAAGTTTTATTGGACTTATATAACCCAAACAAGGCTCTTTTGACGGGGTGGAAAGATGCTGCTAACAACGCGGCTCGCCTTTTTGAACAAGATAGTTCTATTTTGTATAAAAAAGCAGAAGACTTGTTGAAAAGTGTTGCCGATAACGAAGGAGGAAACGCTGCGACTTTTAGTGCTAGAGCTTTGCAAAAAACTGTTGAAGATATACAGGGAGACAAGGCTAGAGTGGCTGTTATGGGTGATGCTTTTAATAGTGGCTTGTTTAAGTACATAAAAGGAAAAGAAAACTTTACAATGTCAGAACTTATGGGTCTTCGTTCTGCCATACGCTCTGTTGGTAAAGACCCAGCTTTAGTACCTGGAATGAACGATGCTTTAATAGGTTCAATGGTTAAAAGCATTGATGACACCATAAATAACAAACTAACGTCACTTGCTTCTTCTAGGACTAGAAGCCCTGACCCAAAAGTTTTGTATGTAAATTCGGCAGGAACCGTAGGGAAACAATGGGACGACGCTACTGCGAACACGTTTGAAGAGGGTGTTATGGCGTGGAAAAAAGCACAGAAGTTTCATGCTAGTGGTATTCAAAGATTTAAAAGTTTTTCAGAAGAGTTGCTTCATAACAACATACGATCTGGGGTTACTATTTCTGACAAAGAAGTTATGCAAGCTATTGTTCGAGACGGGCAACCAGAAGCTTTGTTACGTTACTTAAAAAGCATAACTCCAAGTGGACGAGCGGCTGAAGGCATACAAACCATACCTCAAAGTGTGTTTGACGATGCGGCCAAAGCAGCTAATGCTGGTCAGTTTAAACAAGCTAATAAAATATTGAATGATGCTGGTGTTGATAGAGACATTGTAAAACGCTTGCCTGTTTTTGCAGAAAGATTAGAAAGAAACGCAGAAACTGGTGCATTAGATCCTTACGCAAGAATGATTGCTTCCGAGTTTTCGGACACAATTCGTAACTTGGGGAACCTAGCAGCAGCCAGAGCCAACCCTCTTAAATACAGAAACAACGTAAGAGATTCTTTAGCAAAAGAATGGTTGCAACAAAGTTATACTACTTCCAAAGTTGCCGGAGAATTTTCTCCTACAGTCTTTGCTTCTCGCTTTGACCAACTGGGAAAGACAGCAGACGCTTTGTTTGGAAAAAAGAACGCTACTGCCCTGAGAGAGTTGATGAAGGACTACCACAAGATTGGAATGTCCAATAAAGAATTTGCAAACGCAACGGCGGAAGCTTTAGGGGCAACGTCAGGGCAGATACGGGCTCGTGCTCTGGGTCTGACGGGTGGACGCTCCATATCTGATGAGATTGCAGGAGTGCAAGCTGTTATTAAAGAAGCAGAACGTCAAAGTGATGATGCTTTGTTCCAAGCGTTTGCCAAAGGTAAAATAGACGATGCCGACTCTTTAGTTACAAGCATTTTAAAAAAGCCATCTAACTACGATAAATTAGTCAAACAGTTTGGGGCACAACTTGAAGATCCACTAGATAAGGTCGGTGGCGTAAAAGACATGGTTATGGGGCGCATAATGGAAGCCGCTTTTCCACAAGGGGTCCTTCCCGACGTGGTAGCGTCTGGAGCGTGGGGCGCACCCATGAGAAGACAAATCACCAACCTGAATAGAAACGGCGCACTGGCTAAAGTTCTTGGAGATGGAGACAGGGCTGTTGGTCAGCCTATTGTTAATGACTTGATCAAAGCATCCAAAATAGGTGAACGCATATCGGATCAGGCTTTAAAAGGTAAACAGGGATTGGCTTCCGCTGCTTTTGCCGCAGGTGCCGGAATGCGTTTAATCACTAACCCTCTTGCTTTTGCCGGAGAAGCAGTAGGAATTTTTACCATGGGTCGCATTATGCGCCAGCAATGGTTCCTAAATAGCTTGTTACAGCCGCGCTATTCTGCGGGTCTGGGATTGAATCCTTTTTCGGTTGGTGGTCGAAGGTTGCTTCAACAAGGCCAGAGGGCTGGTGCTGATCTGGACAAAGTAAGTCCTCTTGGTCTGGAACTTAGAGAACGTATCGCACAAGAGGCACGGGCGATGGCCGCTTCTCTTTCAGAAACTCAAGTAGGACCGGATACACGCGAAGCGGCAACGCAGTTTGTTCAAGAAAATGTTGTTCAACCCGTTATGCAAGCAAGACAAGACATTAACGTACCTAGTTTGGCTTCCAACGTAGCTGCTCAAGCTCAAACGGTTAGCCCACTACGTCAAATAGAAATAAATAAACTTATGACGGGACGGCCATAATGCAACTCTCCGACCACTTTACCCTGAGTGAGCTTACCAAGTCGTCTACGGCTGAACGGTTGGGCATTGCCAATGAACCAGGGTCCACGGAAGTTGAAAGCCTGATCATGGTCTGTGACAAGGTACTGGAGCCTGTCAGGAACCATTACGGTATTGCCTTTGCTCCTAACTCTGGTTTTCGTTGCCTTGAGCTTAATCAAGCTATTGGATCATCTGACAATTCGCAGCATGTTGCTGGGGAAGCTGTAGATTTTGAGGTGGTTGGTGTACCCAACAAGGAAATGGCTCTATGGATCATGGACAATTGTGACTTTGACCAGTTGATACTGGAGTTTTACAAAGAAGGCGTGCCAGACTCCGGCTGGGTGCATTGTAGCTACACGATAAACGGCGACAACAGGAAATCTGCTCGAGTGTTCGACGGCAAAAACTGGAGCGCGTTGTAAGATGGTAGACGTAGGTGGTTATGTTGGTAACATAGTAGACAGCACAGTGGGTATTGGAAAAGATGTTTATGACAAGGTCACAAATCCCACCAATCTCACCGCCGGCGATGTTCTTGGAACAATAAACACCGGATTAAATTTAGCGGGACGCGGCCTTCCGGGTATAGCCGCATTAGCTTACGTTGCGAACTATCAGGAGCAAGTAGATAGAGACAAAAAGCTTGGCATAAATAATCCTTCTTGGCCTGGAAGAGCCCTTCGTTCGCTGGTTCCGGGCTTGGTTCAAAAACCTGTTTTTGATGCTTTAGATGTTACAGGAGAGCATTCTTTTGACGGTTACGGCACAGCGGAAGCTGAAGAAGAAGGTGTGGCTGGGATAGATACGTCAGGAAATACAGCTGTTGGCGGTAGCGAATTTAGCATGGATGGCGACGGCTTTGGCAATGTAGACCCGAACACCGAAATAGACACTACTCCCGGCCCTGCGGCACAGCATGGAGGTGACGAAAGCGTTTCTGTGGATGCAACAGAGGCAGAGACGGAAGAGGATTACGAAGACTACGACGAAGACCAGTATGCACAAGGTGGTGCTGTTGGTTACAGCCATGGAGGATTTCATCTTTCTGATCTAGCGGATAAAACTTTATACGAAAAAACAGGCACTCTTGGAGACTTTGCCGCTAAAGAAAAAATTATTGCAAAAATACTGCCTAAGTTAAGTTCTGATGAAAAAATAAACCAATCTTTAGCTTTTGATAATGTTGTAAGGGAAGAATATCCGTCTGAGAATTATCCAAATTTAAATTTTAACCAACACTTTCGCCAAAAATTAAAAAGCGCATTACCGGGATCAGGATTAAATTATCAAGGCGAAGTAGCATCTAGTGATGAAAATTATCAAGCTTTACTTAACTTAGGTCTTTTAGCACAAGAACAACGTGGTCGAGAAGCTGTAGCAACTTACGATTTTAAAAACACTTTTAAATTTGCTAATGTTCCTGAATTTATGAAAAAAATTGTAATTGATCCTAAACTTAACGTGGGCGTTGCGGGACAATTTTCTTTAACGGATATAAACCAGCCTTCATCAAAAGTATATACAACAGGAATTGGCGCACAGTTTCTCCCAGGCGTTAGTGATACAGGTGTAGATTTAAGTGCTGTTTTGAATCAACGCGGTATAGCACCTACCGTTAGGGTAGATCAATCCATGGGTCCTGTTAACACTCAGTATCAAAAAACTTTTAACCCTGACCAGCCAGACTTTAACAAATTAAGGACTTCGTTTAATGTTCCTGTGGGTAACGCATCTGTTGCTGGTAGGTATGGACAACAAAGAACGGAGGGTGCGCCTCCTGTTAACAATTTTAACATAGAAGCAAATGTTCCTATAAATGAAGCAAATTTAGCAGCTAACTTTTCTCGTAACCCTGATTCTGATTCAATAAATCTTAACTTATCAGGAATAGATTTTGCTGGCGGAGAACTAGGATTTGACGTAGCAAAAACTTTTAACAGTACAGGTGAAGATCCAAGAAAAGTTGGGGCTACTTGGAAAAAGCAAGTTGGAGAAGGAGAAATAGAAGTCCAAGGCTCCATAAATAATAAAGGACCTGAAGGATCAGTAACTTACCGTCAAGGAGATTTTGAAACGGTAGTTGGTAGAGGTAATAGAGACGATGTCTACGGTGGCATGCGGTACAATTACCCATTAAACAAATTTAACAAAATGATAGGACGGGCTTCATCAGGACTTGATCTTGAAGGAATATTTTCTGGGTTAAAATAACTACTTCGCTGAACCCCAGTTCTCGCCTAACCCTACATCGACCTTGGACGGTATCGTCAATCCCGGAGCGCATGTCTCCATCACCTTCTTAATCTCCGTAACCTGTTCGTCGCTCTCTATCGAGAAGCACAGTTCGTCGTGTACGGTGAGCATGGGCCAGTGACCACGGTCCATGCAGTCTTTCATGGCTTGCTTGGTCTGATCCGCTGCGGAGGCCTGTATGAGCCTGTTAAGGGCCTTGTAAACAAAAGCAACCTGATATCTTTCTGGATTCATACTGGCCCAGTTCTTATCCCTCTCCTCAATGGGTGTATTCAGAACATCAGCCCAACGCTCCTCAAGCTTATCCGCGTGGATAGGCTTTTTGTACTCCTTAGAATATCCTTTCAGTTCTCTCATTGGAAAACGACACTTGCGGCCTAGCAGTGTTCGGATCTCTGCACGCTTGGATGCTATATCCATAACAGACGATGCAAGTCCTCGAATAAACGGAACCTTCTCGTCGTACTCGTTACGAAGTGTTTTAGCTTCTTTAAAGGGTATATCACCAAGGGTCTGGGCCAACTTACCAATGCCCATGCCATACATAATCCCAAGGTTAATTGTCTTAGCGTGGCTTCTCTCAACGCCGGCCATATCAGCAACCAATTGATGAAAGTCCAGATCGTCCTTCTGGTACAGGTCTACGATCTCTTTAACTCTCTCGTTATCTCTAGTCGCAGGTGTAAGGGATGCGTAATGCATCAACCATCGTGGTTCCTGTGCGCTATAGTCGAAGCTTCCCCACCGACAGCCTTCTTCAGGAACAAACAATCCCCTAATGAGGGATTTTATCTCTGGGTGTCTGGAGGGAACTTGCTGCAAATTTGGATTACTGGAGGAAAATCTGCCCGACACAGTTCCACCTTCATCTGAGCGCAACTGGTTAAACTGGCAGTGGATACGGCCATTGTACTGATGATTAAGGATTGTATCAACAAAGGTCGTGTTAGCTTTGTTATACTCACGAACTTCCAAGATTTTACGAGCAATAGGATGATCATGTGATTTTAAAAAATGTTTTGTAAAGCTTGGCGCATCTGACTTAGCCGTTCTCTGGTAACTTAACCCCAGATTATCAAAAACCATAGCTAAACTTTTAGCGTTCCAAGGCTCCAGGTGTATATCTGAATCATCCTTTATTTCTTTAAGAAGTTTCTTTTCCTTACCCTCAAGAAAAGTCTTGGTCTGTTCTGCCTTGTCAACGTCAACCTTTACACCACGCCTTCTCATCTCGAAGATCATGGGAAGAAGAGACAACTCAACGTCCAATATCCTCTCGCAGTCATCTTCTATAAGTTTCTTGTGGAGAACGTGCCACAAACGCAAAGTCAACGAGGCGTCCATCTCTGCGTATTCTGCAACCCTTCCGGCTGGCAACTTCCACATCTCTGCCTTGGCATCAACACCGTGTTGGTGAGCCGCTCTTCTTAGTTCATCTTCAGCTTTCCGCTGACCAAGGTACGTGGCCCCTAGTGCATTAAGAGAATAACTGAACCTGTTCTCGTCCAGCAGTGGCGCAGCAATCATTGTATCGAGTATTGTTCCCTTGACCTCAATACCCTCTGTAAGCAACCATCCCAAATCGTACTGTGCGTTATGAAAAACCACGGACATGCCGTGATCCAATTGGTCTTGGAGCCACCTGAGTACGAGGTCTTTTGCCATGTTCCCCCCACCTTCGTGGGCAATTGGCAGGTAAGCACTCCACTCAGAGGCGGCAACAGCAATTCCTATAAGGTTGCCGTCTTTTCTAGGCCACCCTGGCCCCAAGTTCAATAGGTTGGGATCTCTTGTCTCAACGTCAACAGCAATGATTTTCTCCCCAGAAAGATCGGGAAGGTGCTCCGGCGGAAACCATACTTTGTCATCAAAGAGATCTTCACGCATTCTTTTCTTCTGTTATTGCCGCCCATAACGCTGTGTAAGCTGTAGCGTCTACGCCATTATCTGGGTTTGGGCTCCCTAATTCGTCACGCGATACTTTAAGCAGAACCATGCAGAAAGCAACCTGTTCAGGTGTTATATCTGCCCCTAAATACCTACTCCATAAATCAGCCACACGCTTGTGCAAAAGCACGTAGTCGCCGTGCTGTTTGGCCCTGTCTCCTCCTACAAGAGACGCTGCTGTCCTTAAAATATCCACTGGCTTCATAAAGAATAACTCAAGTTGGTTTGGGGGAGCATAATATGTAAAGCCTTTTTTGTTCTTGTCACCGCAACATAATATACCCTGTGCTCCGTCGCAGGATTCTTTAAGTATTCCTTGTGCGCTGCGTAAGACAAGTCCGGCACCACCAATACATTGTCAGCTTCTCCACCCTTCATTGAATGAATTGTACTTATCTTTATTCTAGGGCTTTTGACATTGTCTTTTCTTTTCAAGGCATTAAGCACGTAATTCTTTGTGTCAAGATCAATTTTATTTAAGGATCGATGCCACCGTACAGAACCGTCCACCAGTAGCCCTAGCTTATCGGTTGCTTCAGACATGCTTATCAGGGAATCAGGGTCCAGACCTAACAAGGCAGCGGATCGTGGTCCATGGCCCCTTGAGTACCCTTCCCCAACCGCCATAAAAGTATAAATGTTTCTTAACTTATCTGGTGTAATTGCTACGCCCTTGCACCAATCTTCCCAAGACTGAAGAGCCTCGTAAGTCTTGACCGGAATGCTGGGGTGCCCATTACGACTGTATATCCAACCTTCTTGCCTAAGAGCGTAAGCATACTGTGCCGCGATACGGTTAGTACGAGCCATCAGACACCACTCGCCTTCGTGTAAAGGAACATCCCAAATATTTTGATGAAACTGAACTATACCTTCTTCGTCACGGGGGCGCCATATTTTAGGTGCTCGACCTTCTATGCGACTAACGATGTTTTGGGCTTCTCGCCAAGCGGCTCTAGGCAATCTGTATGATTGGCTTAAAACGGTCTTCTTTTCTGTTGCGTTTAAAAAGGCTTGAACGTCAGCCCCCTGAAAACCCATGATGGCCTGGTCATCATCTCCCGTGAAAACCTGTATGCGGGGTGTCTGCCTTAAAACATCAATCATTGCCCACTGTAAGGTTGACAAGTCCTGCGCCTCATCTACGAATAAAGCCTCTATGCCGGGGGGCGCATCCGACCTGATAAAATTCTCGATCATGTCGGTAAAGTCAATCTTACTACGGACACTCTTATAACCCTCATACGCCGACACCAACCGCTTCAACTCTGGAAAATCAATGGAGTAATCTGCCAACTGCCGGTGCATCTCTTCAAGCGGAATCCTCTTACTACGCGCCAGATGATACTGGCTCATGTAAAAGTCACCCTTCGACACGCCTAGAGTATCAAAATCAGTTTCTATGCTTGCTTTCTTGTTGCCAAAAGGAATGCCTACAGCTTCCCCAATCTTCTTCAAATCATCCTTGCCCATCACCTCGTCAGAGCTATACCCCCCAGACCGAAACGCCATAGAATGCAACGTCTGAAAGTACGGCAGGTCCTTTTCATCTATACCCCAATCACGGGAAACCCTCTCACGGCTTTCCTGTGCTGCCTTACGGGTAAACGACACACAGGCAATTCGATCAGGATCAATGCCTTGCTCGATGCACTCCCTGATCTTGTTGGAGTTGGTTTGGGTTTTGCCTGTGCCAGGTGGCCCAAGGATGGTTTCATGTTCTTCGGTCAAAACGGTGGCTCCTCCATTGGTGAGAATGTAACTTCGGGCAGGTCAACTTCACCACGGTACATCTCCGGCACAAACCACACCCGCACCGACTTCCAGTTTTCGTTGTTATCAAGAAACCGGTATGTTTTGTTAGCTTTTTCTCCATTGTTCATTTCTTTTAACCGCTCAGTGATCTGACCGCGTGTGTATAGCGTAAAATTATTACGCTTCAGAAATTCCTGTAGGGAACTTAGCTTGAAATATGTAACGCTGTCCTCTGTCCACGGCTTACCTGTCAACAGTTCCTCTGGGCTGTGTGCCTGTATACGAGAAGTGCAAAAAGTTTCTAATAGTTCTATGAACAGACCCTTTTGAGTCAATTCCTCTGACACCGATATTCTCGTGGCGTCACTTAACAAACTGTCAATTAAGTCGCGCCAATCCGATTCTTTCATTTTGGCCGGCATCTTGTACATTTGTTCCATGCAAGCACGTTGAAACTCCACCTGCATCTGCAACTGCTTGGTAGACAACTCAAGCCTTGCACCGTCAACGTCAACAAACCACACGGGAGGTTCCGACTCCACCACGGTAAGACCGCCCACAGGCACATGAGAATTAGCGTCCCCCACACCAAACTTCCTGGACCGACACAGTGACTTGTTGCAATGGCTGTGTAGCGGCTCCTGCTTGCACGTATAAAAATATTCTTTTTTATCCAGCTGCTCTTGAATAATAACAATCTCCCGCGCTGGAAGAGGCGGGGTACAATAATCTTGGTTGTGTTTCTCCAACAAAACTTTCCAAACACTTGGCGAAGATTGCTTGTAATACACGCCTATATTTAAAAGCGTGTTGTTCCTACCGCCTTCTGGAATGCCAAACTCCGTCAGCTGCTGAAGACATGGTGGGCCTTTTGGTAATATATCGTCGCTGTTGCCTAACGATATCTTGGAAAGTTCTTCCGCTGAGATGCGTGACCCTTCCGCTAAGGTAAGAAAATCCTCTAAAGCTGTGGACGAGCCATCCTTTTTGAGCGCATACCGAGTTGTGTACTCTGCGTTCTGGTAGGGAAGGTTTATAAAGTTTCCAACATCACCACGCTCTGCCAGAAGTTCTTCCTGCTTTGGAAACACCTCGCAGTTGCCCCATCCAATGACAGCGGCAAACTCAGCAAGACGATCTCGAACTTCAGAAGCTGATACTTGTTCGGAGAGAAAAAGAAATAAGTGAGCCCCGCCAGACTTTGACCGGCAGAGTATCAACGGTAATTTAAAACGCTGTACCTTAGAAAATAAGAGTGGAAGATCAAGATTGTAGTCATCTATATCAAGCGCACCAAAAAGACATTTGTTCGTCTCGTTAATAGGTATTGACCCAACACCAATCTTCCCATCCAAATGATCTTGGATAAGGTCCACCGTCAACGGTTCACGGACAATTTCGTATTTTGCCTGCTGCTTGCCGTTTTTCTGGCGGCCCGAAACTTCTGTCTGTCCATGGGCTCCTTGTGATCCGGTAAAAAGATCAAGAAACCTCTGCGCTAAATCACTCATAAAAATAGGGTCCCGCGTTACACGGGACCCCTGCACCTAGAATGGTACTTCGTCAGAGGATTGATCGGCAATGACTTCCGTTTCCTGTACCGGTGGAGCAATACTCAACTCCCCACTGGAAATGGAGCCATGAAGTTCCTTGCAGTCATTGTAGGCTTCCAGAGAGGGAACCGGACCCTCAAGGGAAATGCTCCAAGAGCCCCACGATCCCTTATCGTTACCGTCCTCGACAGACTTTAAACGATAGGTGTTCGCAAATGACGGCAGCGTTGAGCCCTTGTGCTTCTGCATCATCATCATCGACAGCCAGAGACGCGACTTCTTCAATTGCGTCTTTTTCATGTCCACAATAGCATTCTCAAGATTGCCGTCTTCGTGAACAATCTTAATGTAATGCTGGGCAGTACGAACCAGTTCGTTGCCGTTGGCCAGCAACTCCATGCCGGAGTCCTTATCCCGCACGGCTGTTCGTACATCCTTTGAGTCGGCAGACAACTCACCCTCAAACCCGCCGCCCTGATTTCGCGGTACGAACTCTAAGAACTTCATCTGAAAGAACACGGGAAGTACAGAGACACCCTTGTCCCCATCCCACACCTTGTTGGTCACGGTATTAAAAATGTCTCCTTGACCGGCTCCCTCAATGTACG